>Ga0247774_1000207_pt1 | contig 28026 bp, 30 predicted proteins | sample UWRJL001104B6_FD_179933 | JGI IMG/M metagenome (GOLD analysis project Ga0247774, IMG submission 179933) | Plant litter microbial communities from Arlington Agricultural Research Station in Wisconsin, United States - UWRJ-L001-104B-6 | ecosystem: Environmental > Terrestrial > Plant litter >...
CCCGCCCGTGGCGCCGCCCTCGAAGGCCCACCTGAGGAGCAGCACCGGGTCCGGCGCCACCGACAGCGCCTTCAGCCTGTCGAGTTTGGGAAGGAAGGGGGGCCCCAAGAAGAAGCGGAGCAGGGCGAGGCTGGAGGAGATGGAGGTGCAGGACGTCGAGTCGCAGGACTTCAGCTTTGGGAAGCCGGAGGGGAGGGAGAAGATGCACAAGCGCTTGCCGTGGCCGTTGAGGATCGTCTGGTTCCTGGTGAGGGGGGTGGGCAAGGTGGTGATCTTCTTCGTGACCATGTTTTTCAAGACTGTGTTGGCGTGTTTGACGGCTGTGGGGAGGTGTACGGGCTTCACGTCGAAGTATGAGAAATGAAAATGAGCGCGGGGGCGGCGTGGGCGGTGGGGTTAGAAATATCTTAATGGAAGATGGGAAGGGCAAATGGAGAGCGACCGGCGTAATATGGAAACATTTTCACCCTTTCATTGACGAACGGGAGAGCAAGGACACGATAATGAAACGCCTTACCTACCACGTATCCAATGGATATAACACCTGTATATTTAGAACCATATCTTTCTTTCTTTTTCCCTTTGCCATTTTTATTCTATAGCGGTTCTCCATCATCTAACTAGTTCAGGGAAGGAGGATACTTTGAGGTGGGCGACCGGCTTCAAACGGGAAGGCTGGTATAGCACATTTTCAAGGCTTGCCGGCCTGAATCGGCGAGAAATCATGAAGAAACCAAGGAGAGAAATGAAATACACTTCACCTCTTCCGCTTCTTAACCTTGATCCTCTCGCCCCCTTTGGTGACCCCTCCCGAAGTGGCTGTCTTGGCCATCTTCGCCTTCTCAACATTAAGCTCATGCTCCGTCTGATCCAGTGCCTTGAGCTGCTTCTCCTTGGCCTCCAGCTCTCGCTCGAGGCGCCGTCGGTGCTTTCCCTTCATTCGCCTCTCCTTCCTATCCGGCCTGCTGTCCTTGTCCACGTCCGCACCATCATCTTCCTCATCGTCATCAAATCCTCCAAGATCCCCTTCACCATCTTCCTCCTCGCCAGAAGCACCATCATCAACACCAGCATGCCGATCTCTTTCTTCTACACTTTCCGCAAACACAATCTTCACATCAGCCACCAGGCCCTGCTCCACATCCTTCCTTACGGCCCCCTCCCCGCGCGCAAGTACAACCTCCCTCCGCAACCTCTCCACGTCCTTTTGCAGCGCGTTCCGCACGGTGCGCACGTACCCGATATCCTGCGTCTTCAGCAGCCTCGCCACATCCATCGATAGGACCTTGGAGCCCTCACGCTCGCCGGCGACCTTGCCGTCGAAGGAGCGCTTTCCCTTTGTGAGCGCCGAGCCGGGGCCGGGCCGGGAGAGCATGCCAAAGTAGAACTCATCGTCGTTCCGGTCGGCGGCTTTGCGGCGGAGGGTGCGGAGGTAGTCTTTTTTCTTGGCGTAGTCTTTTGCACGGAGAGTGTAGTCCTAGAGAAAAAGAGCGTATGTAGGTTAGCAAGATTTTGAATTTGGCCGGTTCTTTCTCGGGTTTGCCGAGGAATCTAGGACGGATTGGAGTGCGATCCGGCCTTTCAAATGGAAGCCAGCCGATTTCAGGGCTTCTTTGTGGGTAAAAAGCCAAATCTTTGGTCGCAGCGGCAATGCTAGGAGCTGAGGTGGCAGGCGAGGGTGAGACAAACCTTCCGCTTCTCGAGGAGACCGAGATGTTTCCGCTCTAGCGGTTGTGCTCTCTCTTTGTGATTGCGCCGTTGGACGGCGTTTCGCATTGACGAAGACATGGCGAATTAGCTTTTGGACGACAAAAAGAGCTGTCGTCGTCCCAGGTCTGGCGCTGGGGATCGGTCTGTTGAGGCTTGAAAAATGAGAATCGACTTGGGGATGTTGGAGGGTGGCAGAATAAAATAAAAATTGGGCGGTGTGGAGCTTGCCCCTCACTCACCAATGTATGGAAACCGTAGCCTGAACCCTAACCGATATCTCCCAACCCTTATCCAGGTGGTTACAGTCGCGGGTGCTTCTCGCCCGAGGAACTCTCCGTATGTTTAATCTCACCGTAATAATCGCCTTGGAAAGACGAGCAGGTACGAGCGTACTATCGTACTCTACCTACGCGGGGATGTATCCGGGAATATGCCAACTCTCTTTTCCCTCGACTTTTTCAACTAGCGTTCTGGCGGAAGTCACCGTCAGTAAACATAAATATTGACCCACTACCTTTAGAGGACTACATCAACCAAAACAGGTCTAACTACTTCGACTACTTGTATTTTTTTAATTTCAAGAAGTCATATTCTGAAAAGACCCTCCGCGCATGTATGAAACTTATGGATACACGCCAACCTACATTGCAAACGCCTTGGAAAATGTGACGATCTCATGCCTCGCGCAAACCTCCATTTACATGGGTTACATGCAAGACATCAGGTAGGTATACAAACCAGCCTCCAGAACCAACCCTTGCACCTTCGTTCTCCCTCCTCGGTCCCGAAAACCTGATACCCGTCCTCCCCGGAAGGCTCTACACCGCAACCTGGTCAAGGAATGAGCGCACCTACCACGGGACCCAGCGGGCCGGCACACCCCCAAGCCAGAGTCCGGAGGAGGGCACACCAAGCCCTAGCACTACGTTGAGCCACTCACACGACACACGCAGAGATTCGTTTCGACTGCTAAATAATCAACAGCTGTTCGTAGGCGAGCATATTCTCGAACCATTCTCGTATGGTATTTCGCTCTTGTGATGTGTTTGCTGTTTCCCTTTTGCCTGTTAAGTGCGGCTTTTCTCGTTTCTTGCCGAGGGTCGGTGGTAGTTTCGCATAGGATGCTCTGGCTTGGTGTTTCGTACCTTCAAAAACCGGTTCGCGTAGTTACAATCCTTACAGCGGTTCTTACAGTTGCATAGCCTTTACACCTCCTTGGTCTACATACCTTCGGTGGTACGTGCTCGCTCGGCCAAATTGCCATAGAGGTGGTGTGCAGAGCGGCAAAGCGGCTAGGTTTCGGCGATGCACGTCCGCTCTCTCTGTGGACTCGGTTTGCCGGATTCAGACAGGCAGGCATCTTTCTGTCGTATAGTCAAAGTGGGTTCGTACGGTAGAGGAGATGCATGTCAAGTTTAATGTGCCAGTGGCTATCGTTGCTTGCAGTAGGTTGCCCCTATTCGTCCGCGCCGTTGAAAATCCCAGGCCCGAAACTTGAAAACATGGTAGATACGGTTTACATGCGGAGTAGGTTGCTTTGCGTATCGAAGATGATCATGAAAAGATATTTTTTCTTTCCAAAGCTAGAATAATTATTTTTATCGTGTTATCCGAGGCGATAGGGGCCTTCTTTCTCCTGGCGACAATGGCCATTTCGGCCATGAATCTATATATACAGTAGAGTGTAAGAAATATGAATGAGCGAATGTGGTATACGATGAAAGCCTGGGAGAGAAAAAACGAAGAAGAAAAAATTGAAAAAAACAACTGTTCCCGTCCAAATACTCCATCATACTCCTTGAAACACCGCTTTCCATGCCAAATCTCGCCCCATTCTTGTCATGGACTCGTAGAATGTCGTTCGTACACCGGCTTTTGCTCCCTTAACAAAACTTTTTGTTCCCTTCATAGCCGCATAAACTCCGTCACACGCCTCAAGTCAAAGTCTAGACCGCTCTCCCGACTTTCTCCTCATCGACCTTCTCATCATTCCGGTTTGCATGAGTGCTCCTCTCATACCCATAAGCCCGAGGAAGGCTCTCGCTGCTATCCCGAGGCAAGTACCGCTCCTCCCGGTAGCCATACTCAAGGCGCACCTCACTGGTCTTCAGGACTTGGCCTGCGCTGGGGAGAGCGGGTGGCGACTTCATGCCACGCAAGCTGACAGGGGATCCTCCTCCCGAAATCGGTGGCCCGCCGTCGAGCATACCCAAGTCGGAGCGATAGCTGAGCACAAAGGACGGGTTTGCCTCGACGGCGGCCATGTTGCCCTCGTCTCTCGGGGAACCCATGTGGGCGGCCATCCGCCGGCTGTACGAGGCGTAGAAGCGGTTGGAAGGTGACGTGACGTCCCGGATGAGGACGCGGAGGATGGGGATCGAGGCCGCCATGATGGTTGTGGCGGCTTCGGCAGTGCGCCAAAGGACGAGCTCTGCGGAGGAATCTAGTCGTGGACCCGTAAGTTTTGTGCGTCCAGCCGGCGAAGGAAGGGCGGAAGTACTCACATGTAGGATCATTACTGTCGCGATAGATGTGAGGGAGTTTGAGGCATTTCATGATGGCAGTAAAAGCAGCACTGCAGGGAATGGTCAGCAGGCGGTATCTTGCGAAGTGAGCATCCAGATGGCATGAGAATCAACTCACAATACACCCATACTCATAGCTAGGATGATGCCAAACTTCTCCTTTTTGAGTATGCTGAGACCCCATAAAAGCTTCCAAGGCAAGAGCGTGAGGGAGAGATCAAGGAAGGCCGAGTAGGCTGCATAACTAAGTTAGCTAACCCTTCCTTCATTTCTTTGGACGGAGGAATGGAAACGCACCCGAGGAGAAAATATTATAACCCAATCCTGCACTTTCACATGCCTCATCCTTGCACTGAAGCCATATCGTGACGAGGTTGAGTGTCATGGTCACGTTCATAGACACGATAACAAACCAAATGAAATGCCTGACGTAGCCGTCCGTAATCCGCAGCAGCGTCAATGAAAAAGACGTTTTGCTCAGCACGATGGCGCCAATGGAGAATGTCGACGAGACTTTCCCGAGGAGGAGCATCCTGGGCATTACAGCCGGGTCGACGAACTGTATGTGTTTTCCGAACCCTTGTCTTATCCGTACCGTGGTGAATATAACCTCGACAAGTAGCGATATCTATGGAACCCATGTTAGCTCCTGACCGAGTAGCTGGAATAATTGCGACCCCGAGGAGACGTCCGACGTGGGGACGGTCGCAAAAAAGATTGATTCAACATCGGCCAGTAACATACCCATGCCGCAATCAAAATGTGGTCATCCCACCAAAGTCCCCGGTGTCTCCATATCTTGCAGTATACTCTGAGCACAAGAAATATCGCCGAGACTCCCACAAGGACCCAATCCACCGTGTGCAGGTGGGTGCCGTAATCGGCCGGCGCCATGATGGACACCGATTGCGCCTCGTCGTGCGCAAAACAGATTATAGTCGGCTGGTTGCTAATGCGGTTTGTGCTATGTTTCTAAAGTTGTTCTTCTGCACTCGTCTGCGCTGAGCGACTGTTCGGGCATGGGATGTGGTTGGCGGCTCAAGCAATGCCTTGAGTTGGTGTTGCTCCTTCACATCTGTTTCCTTTCCTCCCCATGGATTGCCCCGCAATAGTAAGAGACCTGTTGGCAGAGCGCCGAGAGAAGGCCTCGCGTCTCAGATAGGTTGTCGATTGGTCGAATATGTTCGTCGTTTGGAGAACAATCTGGTGGCCGTCGAATGTTGAGGCGCGTGAGTCGCTTTGTCTGCTTGCCCTTGGCTTCGGCTTTTGAAGACTCGTCCTTCTTTCGCAAGCGACGGATCACCAAACAAGGCGGGAAGATGCCGAACTTAAAGCCCCAGACAAAGCTGCCGTGGTAGGACCCGTGCCTTTTCTCGCTGGAGATTTGGAGTGTGTGGGTCGCGCCTTCAAGCTCAGACAGTTGAGTCCAAAGTTGCAAAGTGACGGGATCGAAGCTGGTGGATGCAAAGGACGAGAATCTACCACGACGATGCGACGACGGGCATGTTGCAGATGAAAATGAACAGTTACCACCTTTGTCTTCTCATTTCCACCCCCCTGGCCCGTCATATCCTGCGTCTTCTGTACTCCCGGTTATACACAGCCAAGACCAGACTTCTACTAAGCCTGTCAACTGCTTAGAGACGCTCTTTCAAGCATTGGGGTAATTGGTGGGCCCGCACCCCCCCTTTCCGGCTCTCAACTATTGAGGAAGCCCTCCCCACACTCTTGTACCACCGCTTGCCACCGCTCGCCACTACCCCAAAAGTAGACGAGGATCATCTTCGCTGGGAAACAGAGGGGCCGGATACATGTGGCCGGGGATCCACCATATACGTTAAACATAAGCGACTTGGATGTGGTTCGACTGGACGCCCTCGGTGGGAAGAAACGGCCTAAAATGGGGTATCCTGATTGGGCGCCGGCGGCGATGGGCGGTGTCCACCTTGGACACGGCCGGTTGAATGCACGAGGCTAAAAGTGAGGCAAAAGCCAACGGCCGGGAGCACTCCAGATGTGTGTGTGTGTGACCTGCAAAATTAACGGACCCTGCTAATCCTGTTCTGTATCTATCCTCTGTCTTCTGCTTGATCGATTCTGCGCCAAGATAAGTCTCCCGCTGAAGACCAATGCTATGGGCCCACCTTGTAGATGAACTTTGACAGTTCAGGTGCGTGGATGGCGAGGGTGAGCGGGAGGATAGCGTGAAGTTATGCTCCCCCCAGATGGTGCTCGCCTTGCATCGGTCGGATCCCTTGATACATTGACCATGATGCGGGAATTTCTTGGCCACATCATGTGAGGCAAGCATTGCCGGCGCAAAATGCTGCGAAGCGCGCTTCGGTCTGCATCGCCGTCAGTAACCACCACCTCAGGAAGATCCTCTGATCCTTCATGTCCTAGGATCAAGTGATTTCCGCGATCATCCAAACTCAGCTATGCCACGCAAATCCATGTGGCTTGTCCCGAGAGCTGGCAGGAGCGGCATTGGTGGTAACAGCTCCACCCTCGAGCCGCTTGCGATCAAATCGTTCGTTAGCACATGGCTTGACAGGCATTGAGCCTGGTAGAACCCCGTTTTTGGACTCAGCAAATAATCTATACCCAAGGTTGTGGACACTGCATTTATGACTGTGCACCACACACGCGCACACACACACTTCCTCCAACGTCCGCATTCAACGGTTCGCCCAGCAGCCTGGCCGGCTGCAATTTGGTCTCCTCTATATTACCCTGGACCCGTCTGGGACACTTGCGTCGCCGATGGCCGCGTCCGGCTTGCTGGCGATGCAGAAAGAACCGGACGCCATGTTTTACCTCAGCATGACTTATTCTCCGATCAGTCATGGGATGTCCGTTCAAGTTCGTCCTTTTGAATTAGCCTTGCGGCGGATGAGCTTGAGGATCATGTACGTGGCAGGTTCGTTCGGTGATATTCGGCGCCACTATTCGAAGCGACGCCTTCCGGTCAACGCCGAAGAAGGCTGAATGATTGATCCGTGCACCTGCGTGCCGGATTGAAGCTTTCACCGTGACTATCCAACCAAAACTCCCCAAGCGTAAGAGGCGCTGCCGACTTATCCTGTAATCCCAAGTTCGGATCATGGCATTATCGATAAGTCCCGGACACGCGAAGACAACGGATAGGCGACAAGGAAATCCGGGATTGAGGGTGACATGTGTGATTAGGCTCCTGGCTTGAACTGCCCCGAACTTGACTTTCAAAGATGCCGACAGCAGATGCTCCGACCACGGCCAATCCCGGGTTCCCGGCCAAGAAATCCACGCAATCCAAGGGATCATATTGTAAAGCTTCATATTGTAAAGCAAGCATTTTTGCACAGGTCGAGGTCTGTTGGACCGGGGAGTTGTTCATTGCTGATCAGACACACGTTTCCACCATCTATCGTACATCTCGCACCAACTCTTCGAGGTATCGAGACAGAGACTCTCTTCTAGTCAGCGGTTAGCCCAAACGCCTGCAATGCCTGCAATGCCTGCAACGCCAGAATATGCATTGGTGGAGCCCGGTCCTCCGATGGCGACGCATCCTTCGCGCCAGAATGTCCTTCACTTGTCCGTCGTGGTCGGCCGCCTCGCGTAGCCGCCAACCTTTTCCTCCCTTGCCAGCTTCTCGGCCAGCTTCTTCCTCGTCTCCTCGTCCCTCCCAGGCAAGCCCCACCACTCGCGTATGAAGTCTTCTTGTTCCGCCTTCTTCCTCTCGATTCGTTCGCGCTCGCGCTGTCGCTGGAGCCTCAAGGCGAACCACTCCTCGCGGGCGGCGTCCTGCTCGGCTTGGGTTGCGTGCGCCTTCATGCACGAGTTCATAATTCGATGAGGCTCCTTGCAGGCAAAGGTGACGCTGAAGGTTCTGCCAGACGCGCACTCGGCAAATGCTGGTTGTCGAGCACCTATCAGCTCACTGCTGCCTAAGTTTCTTGGGGAGTGCTCGTGTTCCAATATCTCCCCATTCTGGCCGTCCTCCGCCACTTTGCCGCCAATTGAAGCTTACCCTGTATCTCTGAAGCGCATTTCCTTCGAACGCGCGCGTAGTAGACGTCTCTGATTTGAGCCTCTTGCGATGCTGAGAGGGGAAGAGGATTGCGCGAGGGCATCTGGAGGCGGCTGGCCTCGGTATTCGGGCTTTCGCCTGCCATCGCGGCCATGAGAGTTGGAGCCTTCTAAAAGACTTCGATGAGGCTCTGTTGGGCTTGAGCCCGGGATCTAGCTTTGTTCCTGGGGAGATGCTGCGATGGACCTGGCTTTTTAGTTGTTCGGCTCTGGGCACGAGGTCGTGAGAAGTTCGAGCTTGAGCTTTCGGCAATTGGCTTAGCTCGAATCGAATGGTGCAGGGGCCGCAATCTGCCCCCCGCCACCACGACTTTTCTGGGCTCGACATTTTATTCCGTTCACACTCTCAAGCCTAATGTGCGCAATCTTTTGATTCTAGTATGGACTTTTCATCTGGCTTCCTATTACTTCGTATCTACGCCTTCGTTTGCAAACAACTGCTACCAGGATACGAATGCGAATATAGAGTTTGTATCAGATCCTGGCAAGCCAGGCTTGATCTTTGTAGTGTAGCAGTTCCAATTTCGAGTACTGACCGGGATTGTCTGACTGTACCTCTGCACTTCCCAGTAGATGACACTTGGAAGCGGAGGGAATGTGCTGCATTGTACATCTCGCTCGTCAGACAGGAAATGAACATGCACTTCGGCTGCAAGCTACCCGCACCACCTCTCCAATGTGGACTGGAAAGACTAAACTGGCCACAATCTAGGTACCGATAAGGACGCTGTTCGTCATCTAGATGCTGTGCGAAGGGTAAGCGTCTCTGGTTGTCCTGCCCTGTACAGTACCCTTACCACCCACTGGCCGTAAGCCGCGCGCCTTCTAGGCTGAAAATTCTCCGGGTTTCAAGCCTCCCAAGTATTCCAGATATTGACCAAAGACAACAGTCTGCTTGACACTACCTTTGCACGTAGATGCGCTGTGAGATGGGTAACTGAAAAAGGGATTCCAATGAATTTGCCAGCGGATTGCTTTGCTAAGCTTGCTGCAGCCTTTGAGACGGTAAACTGTCGGTTTCCTGTTTCGTGCGTAGGCAGGTAGACACTTCTAATATAGGCCTTCTTCAAGTCGACGCCTGTTCCTTTGAAGGATGTTTGATTGGTTTATGGCCCTTGCATGAAGATGAACACACCGCCATATTCAGCCAACACCCGCGTGGTGGGTCCAGCGCAGGCCCCCAAGTTCAGGGAACATCGGGCATTTTGCTGAGCGGTCCCCGCTCGCCGCTTTCAGCAAACACTTGGCATTTTTTGGCGAGTGCTCTTCGCACATTTTCAGACCTCATCTCTTCCCGAGAGCCGAGGCGATGATACAGTGCTGCCTTAGCCATTCATTACTAGAGATTATTCTCTCTCAGCACGATTACTTCGACTTCCCAAATGCGACAATAACGACGGTCAGGCGCCGGTTTCGAATTCGTTAGAGGTCTCGTGGTGACGGTAATCACTGCCGTGGTCCTGGACGCGCGAAACATTGCGCTTAGTACCATTTTCCATTCGCCGACTCTTGCTTCCTCGCCCATCTTTATCATGACATCTGGGTTTTGAGAGAAGTTAGATATCACGCGGCATTCACACGGCTTCATCACTCCAGAATGACGAGATGTCGGACCTACTTTTCTATGCTGGCTGGGTCTGGTACGTACTGGCCTGGATCTGGTAAAGGATCAGATTATTCTCCAGGCGCAATTTTCCCTCTTCTTGTTCAATGCTCTAACTCTAACGACTAGGCTGCTATACCGAATCCTCCAAGTCATTCGTATACCTGTCCCCGACCTTATTGAGCTCTTGAAGGTTGAAGTGCCGCCGGCACCCGAAGTCTCGCTGGCCCAGATCCAATCGAATTCGGTGACGGTGGAATGGACCCGCCCGAACCGGCCGGTGCAGAAATATATCATACAGGTCAATGGCAAAACGGTCGGCAGCCAAGGGCCCCAAGACTCGCCGGCGATAGCAGTGACAGGCTTGAAGCCTGGCTACTTTTATAACATCAGAGTCATTGCTGTGGGATCCACCAATTTCCAGGTCGGCAGCCCCGTCTTGCGCCTCCGTACTCTGGCATCCGACTCGAAACCTCAGTTGGGTAATGGCCGATCGCCGCCGCATTTCGTTGATCCAAACCAGGCTCGGCTCAGGGAAGACGGCGATAATGAGAGCAATATTTCGAAAAGTTTGCTGCCGTCCATTGAAGCGGCCAAAACCGTAGACGGTGCAACGGGTCGGGACGCCGGCTTAGGCGGCCTGAGTCAGAGACGCAACATAGCAAATCGACGACACAGTCCCTCCGTAGCGAGCCAGGAAGCGCCCGTGGTCAAGGATAGGGAGAAGGAAGCCACCAGCAGCGAGTCGCAAGAATCGCTTGCGAAGCTAAACGAGATATTCCAACAGATCCGCACCAGTATAGCTGAAACCATTTCGCAGTACGAAAAGGATGAAGCCGACTTCAAAGCAGAGGAGGCAAAGACCCTGGAGAAGTTGGAGACGAAAAGACAGGAACAAAGGGAGAAAAAGGGAACTTCCGACGGCCTCAGATCTGAGAAAACTTCGGCCGACATCGCGGCTCGCAGGCTGGAGGGCCAGAGAAAGCAGCTATTGACCAAGCTAGAGGAGAAGAAGGGCAAGATCGAGACCTCTCAGCGGCGCCTTGCTAAACTCGAAGATGAAGTCAGAACATGGAAAGAAAAGCGCGGCGATTTCTTGAGGCAAAAGGAAGACCTCGACAAAGCTCGCGCCGAGAAGGTGGCGGCGTTGGAGAAGGAAATCACAACCATCCAGTCAGAGACTGTGAGGCTTGAGGCTATACTCAACGAAAAGAAGCAAACGTCTAAGGAACTTAAGAACGAGCGCAAAAAGCTGCCAGGGGGTGAAGCGGACGAACAGTGGGAGCAAACCGATCTTCGACTGAAAAAGGAGTGGGATACAAGGAGGAGGGAGCTTGAACAGCGTATGGACAGCGAAGAAAAAAGACGTCAGAACCTCCTCGAGCGAATCAGGCATCACCAAGCCTACCTCAACCAGGTGCAGCATCTGGTAAACGCCGGCAGCGCATCGAACGAGTTTGACCCTTCGGCCCAAGCTCATCTTAGGCACCACAGTCGCCAAAGCGGATCCGTTTCCATGTGGGGCGCGGCAGCCACATATGGTGGCACTCCTGACGCCTTGTATGGAACAACCATGGCCCCCAACGTGTCTAGCGGGTTGGGATTCGGTAGCCCCGGAGCTTTCATGAGCGTGCCGGCCTCAGCAGGCGAGGCCTTCGATCACAGCCATGCTCCAAGTGCCGCCCCCCTTAGTCCGAGCGCAACCTCACTGGTGCCGCGAGGAATCTTGGGAGACGACTTGGATGACACACCGAGCCCAAGCTCGGGGCGAAGTCCCTTCAGGCCTGCCCCCGCCGCCGAAGATGCCCAGTCGCCGACCTCATCTAGCCGATCGTTGAGCCTTCTGTCTAGTCCGCGGAGCTCATCACAGCACCTTCCTTATCCGTCTCAGTTCACGGGAGAAAGAAGCGACCCTCGATCGAGAGAGCTGGGCATCGGCTCACCGCCAAACGCTGTCTCAGCCTCCGCTTCAGCCTCAGCACAGCCATCACGCTTTGGTTTCTTGAATAGTTGGCACAAACGAGGAGGTTTGTCCAAGGACGGAGATGAGCTGGGACCGGCGTTGGGCACCTTGAAGGCTGGGCAGAGCCAGTCCTTTCCTCGTCAGGCTGACGACGGCGATGGCCCGGGAGGCAGGCGTAGGATAGGCTTCGGAACGGGACTGTTCAACCGCAACTCGGTCCATGCCGACACCGGTGATATACGCGGTATCACGGCGGGCGGCACCAGGACCAGGAGACTCAACCTATTTGCCAGCTCCACTCCCGGAATTCCTGGAATGGGAGACGGTGACCCGAGTAGCCCTCGACCTTCGTCACTGGCGTCGTCAGACCTTGCACGCCCATCAACCGACAGCGGATCTATGTGGGCACAGTCGGGCGATGCGCCGCTTGGACAGAATCGACTTCATGTCTGGCCTCCATCCGATGGCCGCTGGCCTTCCAGAACACATTCTAGGCGGACATCTCTCCACGGCCAATCTATGGCCCCCGCAACTACTCTTGCCTCTACCGACGACGAGATTCTCGACGACGAAGATCTGCTAAACCCGCAGGCATCTCCCAGCCAGGTTGGCGTTATAGGCAGTAGGATTCCGAACTCGACCTCACGATCCCTCTCGCATCGGCTGAACCCGCAAAGGCTCAACCCTAAGGCACCCGCTTTTATGGGTAGTTTGTTTCGGAAGCAGGACAGGGATGGCAACAAAGAGAAGCCTGAGACGAAAGCTAAAGCTAAGGACAGGACAAAGAGCAAGGGCAAGGCAGTTGGCGGAAGTGCGACCCCCAGCCTGGACGCGTCGCAGCCGACACTTGATGACTCCCCGTCGGATTCGAGGAAGTCACGCGATACCTTCTCTGTCCATACGCAGACATCTGTATCGGAGTCACGCGAATCCCTGAATCTCGACACATCACTGTCTCACACGGCCTCGGACAGCAACATTGGAGCCTCGCCGGCAGGAGGGTCGGCGGCCAATCTCAAGGACCAAGAGGTCGGTCTCAAGAAGTTGTTTCGAAAGGGGAGCTCCAGCCGGTTCAGTCTTCGACTCAATAAGAAGGGGCCAGGCAGCAGCACGGCGAACTCGGATAAGAACTTCTCGGCCGACCGATCTAGCGTGGGGGATGTGGACGATATAGGCGACGATACGAAGCCCACGAACACAGGGGGATATGATAGCGTCACGAGCAGCCCGCTCCTTGGCCCTGCTAAGGTTAAGGACAAGGAGGGCAGGATGAGCAGCTGGCGGTTTGCCAAGAAGAAGAAGGGCCCTAAGGAAAGTCTCGAACTTGATCGGGACAGAAACCCGACACAGGAGTCTGAGACTTGAGGGCGGTTGAAGCGTTATAGACGTTTAGATATACTTACGCTGAGAGCGACGGTTGCATTCGCTGCTGAACAGCTGAGATGAATGAATAAATGAAATAAATGATTCTGAAGCATCTCTCTCGTGTTATTACTTCCATGCGCAAGGCTATATACTAATATCATCCCGAGAATCAACATGCACTGGCTATTAAATTACCATATTCTTCCTGAAGTCAGCTTTTGATTTAGTCGAGCTTCTTGTCTGGGGAAAGGGGTTTTCCGGTAGCCTGCGCGAAGCGTCTCGCTGGGCGGACTCGCGATGATTGATGACATCAGCCTTGAATCACACCGCGCTTCGAAGGCTCGTGAAATTGTGCCGCCAGCCGCCCTGCCGAGGTCAGAAAGTTGGCTGGGTTCGCACGAGATCTGCCAGGTGACGTCGGCTATCAGCGGCGCAGATCAGGTGCCCGCGATGCCACTGACGTCGACTGTACAGCACCTTCGAGTCTCTGGGATTGTTCATTCGCGGAACGCTAAGTGGGCCAATGGGGCCTATTAACAGCTGGAACGAAAAAGAAAAGAATTGAAACATTGAGGTGGCAGACAAATGGGTCATGATTCAGTTTGTCTTTCAGCCTTGACAGCGGCCAACCTATTGGCAAATAGTTTGTTGTATTAGTTGCCGCGCCCCTGGTCGTAACATATTTTGAATACGGGCCCGTCATCTATGGATTGTTGGGATCAGGCAGCCCCATTATCGCCTCCCAACAACTCTCTTCGCTTCTGCTGTACAAAGAACTTGGCCTGTAAGCTATCTAACATTCTCTCGCGTTTCCTTCTCATTCATTGCCATTTATATGTAAATTTTTATTGGAATAGAACCTCGTTCCCTCCTCAGCAAACCCGACTTTGGTGGGTCGCCAGCTGTCTCGTTTGTCCCACCCCACCCGCGGCTCAACCCGAAACCACAGTCAGGAGCTCCCGAGCTTGCGAAAGCCGTCCGAACCTTGAAAGCCGACGACCAAGCTCTCTCCATTCCCACCCAAACGAAAACGCATAAAGTGTTTGTGAGCTATAGCTTCTTAGCCGAATCTTGAATCTCTTTTCGCTAATGGGTAGTCTCCGACGTCCGAAAGCAGCATCAACGTCGCACATACTTGCAGCAGCTTGCCTCGTCATCCTAGTACCGTACTTAAACCGATTCCGGGAAGCCTCCTACGAACTTGGACTTGTCAACGACCTCTAGTATCACTACCTCCTGAGCAAGCTCCGGTAAATCCATCCACAGCATCATCTATACAATACGAAAGCTCTCCCCCTCCCTCGATACGGTGTTGATGACGGAGGCCCGTGGGGCCGCGAAACGGGCGTCGAAAAGAGGAGATAGATAGAAGGGGAGCAAGATGCAGTACGTCAGGAACTTGAGCGACTCAGTCTCGACGGCATGGAACTCGATCAACCCAGCCACTCTTAGTGGCGCTATCGATGTTATCGTCGTCGAGCACGATGATGGTACGCTCGCGTGCTCGCCTTTCCACGTGCGATTCGGCAAGTTCTCGCTGCTGCGGCCGTATGAGAAAAAGGTCGAGTTCAAGGTCAACGGCGTGAAGCAGAACTACTCGATGAAGCTCGGCGAGGGTGGCGAGGCATTCTTCGTTTTCGAGACGACAGACCGGATACCCCAGAGCTTGCAAACGAGCCCGATCGTATCGCCCGCCGCGAGTCCGCCACTGCATGCAACCGAGGCCGCGTCGGCGGGGTTGGGTGAGCCTGAGCTTCTGGAGCTGGAGAAGCATCGGCAGAGACAGGAGGAGCTTGGGGATAGAGAGTATGACGATGAGTCAGACGAGCAGCAGCAGCAGCAGCAGCAACCTCCCAAACGGCCACCCAACGCAGTTATTCTCTCGTCATCGGCGCCGAGGGACGATAGCCTCTTAACTGCCCTTTCGACTTCCCCGGATGACTTGGGTATGCGGTTGACTGCTGGGCGGCCGCGCCCCAAGTCGGGGGATTGGGCAGCGGGCTTCTCGAAACAGTCGTACAGTGACGACGTTTTGCCACATCCTGCACGAGTCCCAGACATAGACGTCGGCGGCGACGCTGCCATGGAGGAGACCATGGCGACGTCGGATCGGTCGCATAGTCCGCCACCGCTAGCTGCCAAGGCAGCTATTGAACGAGCCATGGTGTTGTCTAGGGAGCTGTCCGCTGTCAACATACCTAGCCATGTGACGGAAACAGGTGATCTGATGTTAGACATGACGGGGTTCAAGAGCAGAGAGGAAGACGTGTTTCGTGCCGAGATCCTCGCGCGCAAGATCCTCTCAGAAGAACTGGACGGAAACTATGATATTGGAGCTCTCATCGGTCTAGACGAGAGGGGAAACCTTTGGATCTACAGCAGTGAGGAGGCCAAAGCAGAAGCCATGAAAAGAACCATGGAGTCTTCTGTGCGACCCACTTCGGCAATCGCGGCCGACGCAGCCTCGGATCCGGGGTACCAGAGTGACGGGAGTGATATCACCACCATGGCACCGCCGCCACTGCATAGGAGATCCGAGTCGGACGTGGGCCAGGGCCATATGGAACTCCATACGCCTACGCCCCCAACGACGCCTCCTGGTACATCACCTGTCGGCGATCTGAATAGAAACTACGCAAAAACGCTGCGGCTGACCAGCGACCAGCTCAAGGCGCTAAGCTTGAGCCCCGGCCAAAACTCGATGAGCTTTACGGTAAACAGGGCAACATGCCAGGCCAACATGTATTTGTGGAGGCACGAGACCCCCGTTGTGATCTCTGACATCGACGGCACCATCACCAAGTCGGACGCCCTCGGCCACGTGCTCAACATGATCGGTCGCGACTGGACCCATTCCGGCGTCGCAAAGCTGTACAGCGATATTACCGCCAATGGTTACAACATCATGTACCTCACCAGCCGCTCCGTCGGACAAGCAGACACGACGAGAACGTACCTGTCCAACATTGTCCAGGACGGGTGCCGCCTCCCACGCGGGCCGACCATTTTATCTCCCGACCGGACCTTTTCAGCGCTCCGACGGGAGATCTACCTCCGGCAACCGCAGGTGTTCAAGATGGCGACGTTGAGGGACATTCGCCACCTCTACGGCCAGGATCACAAGTGCTTCTATGCCGGGTTCGGGAATCGATTGACGGACCAGATTAGCTACCGCACCGTAGATGTGCCGCGGAACCGCATCTTTACCATCAATTCAAATGCGGAGGTGTCGCTCGACTTGCTGAGTCTCAACACGCTCAAGATGAGTTACGTTAACATCAACGAGGTGGTGGATCATTATTTCCCGCCCGTAGGCACGCTTGTCACAGGCGGGGGAGAAGATTACACCGACTTCACGTACTGGCGGCGGCCGGTGCTGGAGCTTGACGATTTTACCGATAGTGAATCGGATGAGAATGAGAAGGGCGAAGAGGACGAGGAGGACGAGGAGGACGAGGACGAGGTGGGTGATGGCATGATGGACAGCTATATTTCCAGGGAATCGATTGGTGAGGTTAGTATTCTAAGTGGAGAGCATCTTGAAGAGATGACGCAGTCGATGATGGAGGATTTAGAAGAAGAAGAAGAGGAAGACGATGAGAACGAAGGTGTCGAGGACGAGGAGGCCGCCTTGGAAAAACAGGCAGATGAGGTTATCCAAAAGGTTGATGCCAAGCCTGTGGTCTCGGAACCAGCAACCAAGGGCCAGGACGAGGAGCAGGAAAGAAAGAAGGCAGAGAAGGCGCATGTGCTAGTGGAGGATATGGGCGCCGAGATCATCACCGGGGTGAGTCACCTCACGCTCGAAAGGGACGCCGAGGAGGCGAATGATGGCTGATGTGGCTACCAGTTGGCGGGTCTCGGGATGGATGACGGCAACGACGATACGCCAACAACCTCTACCGACCATGTCAGCAACGCTGATGGAGACCAGAGGGGTTCCGGGATGATGAAGGAACGGAGCAGAGATGAAACTGCCAAGGATACGGGGGAGTTTAAAGCAGCATGACTGTACTAGGGAGCAGGAATGGGTCGTAAACGTGATGGCTTTGTGTAAGAGCATACAAATCTCGGGGCTGAGAAAAGCCATATTTGCATTGGGATCGGATAGCGATAGACACTGCATATTTCTCGAGAAAGAGAGACACGGGTGTTACTTTATTTGCATCTTCCAGTGACGCGCTAGAGAGGTATTTACCGCATCTTCGTCTCGTTATGCTTCCTTATCCTTTCCCTGTCTATTTATTTTTCGTTCTTTCCCCACTCTCTCCTCTCAAGTTGTACTTATTTGTGAAAACGAGGGACGAAATGTGTTCTTACATATGCACTGTCCCTAATTTTTTGTGTTCATGTGGACCTCCTATTACATGCTTAGAGCAACCCTGAATGCCAGAACCCCCCAGCGCCTTACATAGAATTACCGCTTCATAGTGCTATAATACAGTGCAGGTAATGTCTTTTAAGACCTCTCCCCCCGGTGATGAAAACTCTACGCCTAACCGGTTTTGAGGTCAGAAACGCTGGCCACGGTGCTCCTCCAGCTATTCCATATCCTCATCCACGTCCCGCCCAAAAATATCCTCCACCGTTCCGCCCTCCACGTCCTCACCCCCTTCGTCCATGGCATCGCCAGCCGCTCCGCCGGGTGCCCGTGCCAGGACATCCTCCATTTGCACATCCCCGTCCTCCTCATCCTCGTCATCATCCGCCCCCTCGGCGAGATACAAATCATTCAGCCCCCAGCTCTGGCCACTCAGCACAAACCGTTCACTGGGCAGCCTGGCCGCCCACTCGTTGGCACTGACTTTCGGCAGCGCCACCTTATTCCGTTCCCGCCCCAGCTCGAGCAGCCACTCCTTGGACAATCCACCCTGGGCGGCCGACGCGGCCCGAAACTGAAACCCCTGGCGGGACGCAATCGCGAGCCGCACGGCGTTGGCGCTCACCGAGGCGTCCGCGTTGGCGACCAGCTGGGCGGCGGCGCCGGACTGGCCCGACGCCTTGGGGCCCGAGGCGTGCGACGTGTACGGGTCCGCCGACAGGAAGAGGGCGTCGTTGAGGACGGCCGAGGTGTGGCGGTAGGCAAAGTCCATAAGCATGAGGGGCACGCGGGATTCGTACGACGTGACGCCTTGGGACGTGAGGAGGAGCTCGATCATGCGCGCGTCGCGGGGGCGGGGGGCCGAGCTTGCCGAGGTCGGGGATGTGGGTGCTTGTTGCTGTTGCTGCTGCTGTTGCTGCTGCTGGGCGGCAAGTGAGTTGTTTTGTTGCGAGGTGACGGCGGTGCCTTGTGAAGTTTGGGTGGTGGTTTGCGGTTGGGAGTTGGTTTGTGTGGTTTGGGTCGGTTCGGTCTGTGTCGGTGGTTGGGAGGAGTCGCCGTCAACGCCGTTCGGTTCGCCGTCCATGGTGGACTTGGAGGGATGGCTTCTCGAAGATGGGTCGCGATGTGGACAGAGAAATGGGGTGGGAGGTCCCTGGCCGCAGCTTTGAGGGAGGCAGATGCTGTCGATTGGCGGCCAGGCACGACGGTCTGTTCAGGACAATGCTATATCGACCCGAGACGACGATTCATGTAGCTCGGTATGGTGGCGGGTTTTTCGTTTACGGCTCGTACTCGGGCGAATGTAAGTTGGCGCTTCTGTATATTAGCGCAAGTGATGCGCAAAAGGATGCGTCTCGTGGAAAGGGCGGACTAGAATTCTAAGTTCGAGGCTCATGTCAAGCTTCAAATAGCTTCGATCGCGGACCCTACTAAACTTTTGGGAGTCGGTCCGCGACTATTTAGCCGAAGTTCTACCCGACGGCGGACGATACGACTACGGGCTCTCATACCACTAAACGAACCCCACCACCGTCCCTATAGACATTCAAGGATGCTTAGACGCGCATTCGGAGGGGCATCGGCGACCGGCAAGAACCGAGTTGCTGATCTCATAGACTCCTACTGACGGGAACTTGACTTGAATAAAACTCTTACCCTTGTAAATTTTGCTAGTTGACTTCGAGATATCTGAATCTGAAGTCCGAAAGCTTCACCAACCCCCCTACCTGGTGAATACCCCGGTCTACGACCATGGAGACAACGTTACCCCTCCCCTTCCTCCTAAGCGTAGCCGTCCCACCGGGCCTAGCCAAGCTCCCAGGACTCAACCGAGAGGAAGTCTCTATTCTGGGCTGTCCCTTCTTCGAAGCCAAGTCACCTCTTATCGAGAAGTTTTGGCGCTTCCTGAAAAGGCACAATGCTGAGTTCCACCCGCACTTTGATGCCACAGCAGTGGAATCACCAGAGGACGTCATTTCCCTGCTCGACCGCGGTGCCAGGAGGGTATTCGTCGAGCCATCGAAGCTGAGCCTCTACGAGGAATATGGAGGACGGGTGCTGCCCGTGGTGTCGACATTGGACCTCTCAGCAGCAACGAAGCATGGACTGTTGATTAACGCGTTCGACCTGTCAACATGCGATGTGGAGGCGTTCGTGAAGGAAGCCAAAGAGAAGAAGATTGAAAATCTCTTCTTGAAGCCTGTAGATGGTGCGAACCTCGAAGGACTGATCCAGGTTGCACAAAAGGCGAACGCTGTCGCTGTCCTACCCTCGACAGGCTTGACGACCGAGAAGGAGGACAAGGAGGGACGGCTGCAGCTCGGACAGGTTATCTCATCTTACTGGAAGTCTGACCGACCTGACAACTTGATCCCAACGGTTGTGTGCAACGAAGGTGGTATTGCCCTAGGTCTGGCATACACCTCGGAAGAATCTCTCGGAGAAGCGATCCGCACACAAGCGGGCGTGTACCAGAGCCGGAAGCGTGGGCTCTGGGTCAAGGGGCTCACGTCTGGCGACACGCAGGAGTTGGTCCGTATCAGCCTCGACTGCGACAACGATACTCTCAAGTTCACCGTGAAGCAGAAGGGTCGGTTCTGTCACCTTGCGCAGCACGGCTGCTTCGGAGATCTTACGGGCATCGCCAAGCTGGAAGGTGTGCTGAGGTCGAGACAGGAGTCGGCGCCGGAGGGCTCCTACACGGCACGACTGTTTTCGGATGAGAAGTTGCTAAGAGCCAAGATAATGGAGGAGGCGGAGGAGCTGTGCGATGCCAAGACGCCCGAGGAGGTAGCCTTTGAGGCCGCGGATTTGATATATTTTGCGCTCACGAGAGCCGTGGCCGCCGGGGTCGGCATAGCAGATATTGAGCAGAACCTGGACGAGAGGAGCTGGAAGGTCAAGCGGAGAAAGGGAGACGCCAAGGGAAAATGGGCAGAGAAGGAAGGCATCGTCTCCAAGACGGATCCCCCGAAACCTGCAGAGAAAGAAGAACGACAACCTGCGGCATTCGATCGCATCACAATGAAGAGGCTCGATCTCGCTTCGACATCTTCGTTGGAGTTGGCTGAAGCTCTCAAGCGGCCTTCGCAGAAATCGCCCGACGCAATTATGAAAATCATAGTCCCCATCATCGACGATGTGAAGAAGAAAGGCGACGAGGCCGTCCTCGCATACACGCACAAGTTTGAACAGGCAACGTCTCTCACGACACCGGTCCTCAAAGCACCATTCCCGGCCGAGTTGATGGAACTCCCACAAGAAACAATCGAGGCTATTGATATATCCTTCGAGAACATTCGCAAGTTCCACGCCGCGCAAAAGGATGAGAAGCCGCTGCTGGTGGAAACCATGCCTGGCGTCGTGTGCAGTCGCTTCTCGAGGCCGATCGAGGCCGTGGGCCTGTATATCCCTGGAGGCACCGCCGTCTTGCCTTCTACGGCGCTCATGCTCGGCGTGCCCGCCATGGTCGCTGGATGTAAGAAGATCGTATTTGCCAGCCCGCCCCGGAAGGATGGAAAGCTCACGCCTGAGGTCGTCTACGCCGCACACAAGGTCGGCGCCGAAAGTATCGTCCTGGCCGGCGGTGCCCAGGCCGTCGCAGCCATGGCATACGGGACCGAGAGCATCCCCAAGGTTGACAAGATCCTGGGGCCGGGAAACCAGTTTGTCACGGCGGCCAAAATTCTCGTCTCCAACGATGCCAATGCCGGAGTCGCCATCGACATGCCGGCCGGGCCGTCCGAAGTGCTCGTCGTGGCGGATAAGAATGCCATTCCGGCCTTTGTGGCATCCGATCTTTTGTCTCAAGCCGAGCACGGTGTCGATAGCCAGGTCATTCTCATCGCCGTTGATCTTACCGAGGAGCGGCTCGAAGAAATCGAGGAGGAGGTCCACAAGCAGGCCATGGCCCTACCTAGAGTTGATATTGTCAGGGGGTCGATTGCCCACTCGCTCACGGTGCGGGTCAAGGACATCGAGGAGGCAATGCGCATCAGCAACCAGTACGCGCCTGAGCATCTAATTCTTCAAGTAGATGGCGCGGCGGGCGTGGTTGACTTGGTGGAGAATGCGGGTAGCGTATTTGTGGGGAGGTGGACGCCTGAGAGTGTGGGTGACTACTCTGCCGGTGTGAACCATTCGCTGCGTAAGTTTTTATTTCACCCCCCGAGGTCACATTTCCCCCCCTTCTCTTAAGTAGCTGACGTCTGGGACTAGCAACCTACGGTTATGCAAAGCAGTACTCGGGCGTCAACTTAGGCTCCTTCGTCAAACACATCACTAGCTCGAACCTCACGGCGGAGGGCCTCCGCAACGTCGGTACAGCTGTAATGCAGCTGGCCAAGGTAGAGGAATTGGAGGCCCATAGGAGGGCCGTGAGCATCCGCTTGGGATACATGGATGCGAATCCCGAAGTGAAATAAAGCGGTCGAGCTTCTCTTCCTCCCCGAAGATGCGGGCGAAAAAACAGGGGTTTGGGAACGGCATCTCTAGCTATTGAAATACATTCGTGTCAATATCCATTCTCTGGAAGAGTCCATAGGTATGGTTGTGTTAAGCATGACTGCAGCCTGAGCATTCTGATTCCTGTCGAGTAGTCTATGCTGCCGTTAGCCATGACGTGGGAGTCAAGCTTGGGGATCCCAGGCCATCTTCAACGGTGCGGCATTCAAACGAGAACAAAAGAGTCTCGTGTATATACGAAAACATAAGAAAAATGTATGATACACTAGGCAAGGTTCAAAACGGTATCTCATACACTCTATGCCTGGTTTCCGCGACCCTCTTTCTCGTCTAGTAGATTTCCTCCTGGCTCTCTCGGGCCAGCTTCATATGACTCTTATTCCTTCTCTCCTACATACATGTGTATGAACAAGTGACTGAAACCTTAAGACTTGGGCTTCATCGTGTTCCGCAGTCTCTGGTAGTCAAACAGACCCTCGATACTGCCGACGGCGCTGACGGCAATATCCTGGTCCCAAATCTTCCGGCTCGCAAAGTCCATGACGTCGTTCTCCGTGATGGCGTCGATGCGGCGCTCAATCTCGGCGGGAGACATGCGTCGGCCCGTCGTGACGATCTGGCGGCCGATATCTTCGGCGATGGCCGTGGTGCCATCAAGTGAGAGAAGAATGGACGCCTTAAGCTGGGCCTTGGCGCGCTCTACCTCGGCTTCTGAGACGTTCCGGCAGAGTCGCATCCACTCGCGGATGGTGAAGTGGACGAGATCGTCGATGCGGGTGAGCTGGTCCGTGACAAGGTAGGCACCCCAGAGGCTACCATGGGTTAGTACCAGTACAACGAAAAAGGGAGACATTTACACGTACCCGGTATCGCTATAGCTTGTAGAGAAGCTCATGAAACTAATGGCAAGGTCATTACTGTGGACAAAGGACGAGAGCTTGCTGCCGGTGTGTGGAGCGTTGCCCATCGCCTTGTCATAGTTGCCCACGATAGCCTGAGTGACCAGGGCAGTGAAGTAATCATCGTCGCTCCAGCTCACACCCTCCACGGCAATAGCAATGTTGGCGGTCGGCATAGTATCGTCTCTCACCCGAACATCAGACCCAATAAAGTCGGCCTTGGCTTTGCTCTGGATCGTGGCGTACGTCTCGGGGCCCTTCTCGGGAATGCCGGAGAAATGCTTCTCGGCAAGCTCGACCAGCTTCTCGTGGGGGATGCCACCTGCGCCGACAAGTACCATGCGGTCGGCCGTGTAGTTGTTCTTGATGTATTGAGTGAGTTCGGTCCGCGAGATATCCTGGATGTTGGCGCGGGGGCCGAGAATGGTGCGACCGAGGGCTTGGCCTTGATATGCTGTAGCGTGAAGGTGGTCGAAAACAACTTCCTCAACCTGCTTTTCTACTTCTTCCGACTCGCGAAGGATCACGCCGCGCTCACGCTCGATGGCTGCTGAGTCGAGCTTCGAGTGCTGGAGGATATCGGCGAGGATGTCGACGCATTGAGGGACGTCCTTGTTGACAGACTTGGCAAAATAGACCGTGTTTTCGCGCTGATAAATACAGATTAGACGGGTTCGGGCCCTTTCCTGATGATACAGGGTGCACGTACCGAGGTGTAGGCATTCAAATGAGCACCCATGTTTTCAATCTCCAATTCCAGCTGTTCCCGAGACCGCTTGTTGGTCCCCTGACATCCATGTTAGAAAGATATTGCTGCGATAGTCCATCCAATTGTGTGTCCATACCTTGAAAGCGAGGTGCTCAAGGAAGTGTGCCGTTCCATTCGTCTCGTTAGTCTCTGCCCTTGACCCAGCATCAATCCAGACACCGACAGTCGAAGTCTGGGACCACGGGGAGTACTCGGTAGCGACCTAATCGACAGTCCGTTGTTAGTCATGTATCCTACCCCAGCCGTATTTATCAATTGGCATATATACATACCGTCATGCCATTTTTGAGCGTCGTGGTTTGCGCCTTGCCAAAAGCATGAGTTGCGACGGGCGTGGCAAGACCTCTCCGTAATGCCGGGCCCCGAAGGCCCTTGCTAAGGTTAAGAGCCAGTCGCCTCGTAGCCATCGCAAAGAGATAAAATTGCACTGCTAAGGGTCGGAGTGAAGGGAGGGCCGTGGCTTTGAGGTGTTGTCTGCTGGCAACACGGTCGGGATTGAGTGAGTGGTTTGATCCCTGAATTTCTTCGGAATGGCTGTTTCTCGGCTGTGAAGAATTGCTTAGCTTGGGCGAGCAAATTTTTAGCGGCCTGGATTGTTAGGCGTCGACCATCAATCTCGTCCCGTATTGCTCCGGGAGCTGTCGGCCAATCACACCTGTCGTTTTGTCAGGCACTCTTGACAGCAGTAGAAACGACCTCCTGTGGTCTCTGCTGCATTTTGACAAGAGCTGCAGGGGTTGGCTGAGCTATGATGGCCTTGTGACTGGAGCTACGGGACCAACGGTGACTATGCACGAATTCCTTTCTTTGTGGCACTTTTAGGTAAGGTCGGCAGGTGATGTAAAAGTAAACTTAAATATAATTATTTTTCTCTTTTAATATTTTCTTGCGTTGTGAGAGTCATATCTACCCCCCTCCCCCCTCCCCCCTCCCTCAATAATCGCAGAGTGCTTAGTTATATTAGACTCTAGTGCTCCATGTTATATTGCCACGATGTCTCACACGGTCGAAGGATGGTTCGGAGGCGGGGATCCCTACGAAGCTCTCCACATCGCTCGACAGAATCCGCCGCCGGATCCGGCGCCGGAGATCATGAAGGCCAACGTTGCGAGTTACCCACCGTTAGGCCAGGTAACAGTTGTTACTAACCGGACTCTCCATTTCCGAGCTGTCCTCGAGGTCCCCCTCGCCCTTGCTCAGGAGCCATGGGAAGTTTCGCTGTGGCAGTCAACTGACAATTCTGAATGGTCCGAGGTTCGGCTGTCGGTAATGACCAACGTTTCTATCGCTGGACCATTACAGGATCACCCCTTCTTGTTCCGGTGGATCTACTTTAATGGCGTTCTCTCAGTGTCAAACACTTGCTCATTCACAGTCAAGTTTCGGTCCAACGAAACGGAAGCGTGGAGGTGGATTCGAGATGAGGTCGGCATGGGGGATGGCACTGTGGTGGTACGGCCAGAGGGTGCCGTCGCTTCATCTTTGTCAACTGAGTTGGCAGACCTGATCAAGGACCTGAACCCAGTCTGGGACGTGCAGCGACGAAACAGTCAGGCCCCTGGGACGCGACTATGGTCGCTTCAGAAGACATTGGGCGCAGCTGAAGGGGAGAATTCGTGTCATGAGGACCTTGCAATTGGTATTCCATGGGGAGGCTTCAGCAGGTTGGTTTCTTAAGTCGACATCCACTAGAATGCCAGTGTCGGAAGTGCTAATATTTGCAGGTGGATTTGCATTGGTCGACTATGGGACCCCTGGATTGCCCCCGTCCATGGAAAGGCACACTTCGACCTGAACCGTGATGGCATTCTCTGTTCATTCCTTAGTCGGGACGGGCGGAGCATGGCCCTACTCGCTATAAGCGGGACGAACAATGTCCAGTCTGTCTTTCGGGCGGATGACGCAGGACACGTCTTGGTAAAGGTAGTTCAACGTGGCATGGCAAGATCAAAGAAGGGTGCACTGACGTGGATAGGCACAAAATGATGGCGAGGTCTCAGAGAAGGCAACTATTCTTGTGGCTATTGGTGATGATTTCGAAAAGGCTACCGCTGCGGTCATGTACCATGCTAGGGATATAGTGGTCAACGCAAAGAAAGAGAGTGGTGAACTGCCACAAGAGATCGAAGCACTCGAAGAAGGAAGCGAGGTAAATCCTCAATGGCGTCAAGAATGGTACGACGGATTGGGCTACTGTACGTCTCGAGAATCCCCTCACATGACGTCAAAATGACTCACGTATTTAGGCACATGGAATGGTCTTGGGCAGCGATTGACGGACCAGAAGATTTATGATGCACTTGACAAGCTCGCGGCGGCGAATGTCAAGATATCCAACCTGATCATCGATGACAACTGGCAGAATATCGACTACGAAGGCCCTGGGCAGTTTCAGTTTGGGTGGGTAGACTTCGAAGCTGAGCCGAATGCCTTCCCGAAGGGTCTGAAGGGCACGGTTGATACAATCCGGCAAAAACATCCTGGTCTCAAGCACATTGCAGTCTGGCACGCCTTGCTCGGTAAGACAGCAACTCCTAACCCTTCTGGATCAGTTCGCTTACCTAGTGTTAGGATACTGGGGTGGTCTCTCTTCCACGGGGAACCTTGCTAAAAAGTACAGCACCGTGAAGGTCAATCGTCGGGAAGAACAGCGGCGCAACTTGCCGCTTGGTGGACCCATGACTGTCGTTGCAGAAGAAGACGTCATGAACTTCTATAATGATTTTTACACGTTCCTTTGGAGATGCGGCATCACGGGAGTCAAGACGGATGCCCAGTTCATGTCGGATCTCTGGACTTCCGCGCCTGTCCGTCGTTCGCTCATCAACAAGTACCTTGACGCTTGGGCAATACAGTCGATGCGTCACTTTTCATCCCGAGCTATATCTTGCATGTCACAGACACCAGATATCCTCTTCCATTCCCAACTACCCAAGAACAGACCGCCATTCCTGGTTCGAAACTCGGATGACTTCTTTCCGGATGTCGTCGCCAGCCATCCCTGGCATGTGTTTGTCAATGCATACAACAGCCTCTTTACAAGATTCCTGAACGTCCTCCCAGACTGGGACATGTTTCAGACGGTGCATGATTATAGCGCTTTTCACGCCGCCGCCAGATGTGTTAGTGGAGGACCGATTTACATCACAGACGCGCCGGGGGAGCATGACCTAAATTTGATCGGTCAGATGACGGCCACCACGATCCGGGACGAGACTGTTGTGCTGAGGAACAGCGTAGTGGGAAGGACGACGGCGCCCTACGTCGGATACCACGACGATGTGCTTCTAAAAGTCGGGAGTTATAATGGTAAATTGAATTCCTATTCTGGTACAACAGTGAGAAGGCATGCATGTTGACCTGACCGCCGACAGGCTCCGCCCTGACAGGAACCTCGAGTCTGGGAATCTTCAACATCTCTGCGAGACCCCTTGTCGAGCTAATTCCGGTCTCGAGCTTCCCCGGCGTTTTGCCATCCTTAGAATACGTCATTCGTGCACACGCTACACGTCGCATCACGCGACCCTTGTCAGCCTCCGACCCTCACGCCATGTTGACGACCAGTCTTGGTATTCGTGGGTACGAGATTCTTACGGCTTTCCCCGTAATGAATCTCGCAGGGCAGCAGACAGAGGAGGTCCAGGTCCAAGTCGCAAACCTGGGGCTCTTGCACAAGATGGCCGGCGCGGCGGCTATCGAGTCGACCACCGCCGACGTGACAGAAAATGGCAGGGCATTCTTGGACATTAAACTCAAGGCCCTCGGCAATTTAGGTTAGTCTTCGTGTTCCTACCCTCAGAATCCCTGCCATACCATATTCGCTTCGCCAACCTGCACCCTGCTCGCTATTGAGACGCAGTACTGACATTTGCTCTGAAATAACAGGAATATATATCTCAAGTCTCCCCACGCTAACCATCGACGATGATTTCATGGCCACTATCCAAGGCAGTGCCGTCCCGCCCCACACCGTCTCCGTTAGTAAGGATGACGAGCATATCCTTGATGTCGATGTCGAGACGGCATGGGACGAGATGGGGCTTCAGAGCGGCTGGGGCAATGAGCTTCAGATCAAAGTTTACTTTACTCTCAGGTGAAAAAGAGTTGGAATAGGGAAGAAAACAAGAAGCCACCTCATCGAAGCTATTCGTTCGAGAACAGTCCTTCCACGACCAACCTACAAAGCCACTCGGTAATTAGATATATAGCTACGCACTGAATTCAGAATGATTAATGTGTCGCTCTCCACATTGCCTGTGGAATATTCAGTTCTCTAGTTAATCGTTTATCCCTCCTGGCCGGCCAAGACGATCATGGAGCACCCTGAATATTCCTT
>Ga0247774_1000208_pt1 | contig 28019 bp, 22 predicted proteins | sample UWRJL001104B6_FD_179933 | JGI IMG/M metagenome (GOLD analysis project Ga0247774, IMG submission 179933) | Plant litter microbial communities from Arlington Agricultural Research Station in Wisconsin, United States - UWRJ-L001-104B-6 | ecosystem: Environmental > Terrestrial > Plant litter >...
GGTAGATTCTATAATTAACTCAAAACCCAGTGCTTCTAATTCTACAGTGGCTTGAGATAATAGCTTTTGCCCTTTTCGGGAGTGCTGGTTTACTAAAAGTAGAGCTTTCTTCATTTGTTAATTTTTAATTGGGAATATTGAGTATTTTTAGTTACAAAAAGTATAGCTTGATGGCTTAACTGTATGAAATTAATGCTTTAGTAGGATTTTACCAGTTATGCTCGATTGACAAAAATGTCAAAAAATGGATAATGGTAGCAAAAGATTCCTAAAAAGTACCTCCGGTCTGGGCTAGCAGCAAACAATCTCGCTTATAGATCGAAGCCAAACAAAAATTATGTATAATTTTTTAGAACAAGCGCAAGCCGCTGCCGATCGCCAAAACTGGCCCTTGTTAGTCGAATGCTTGCAGCAAGTGACAGCCAAGGGCGGTAAGCCGCAGGAACAACACATTTTAGAGCAAGCTGTCAGTTTAGCAATAGAAGCTTTGGAATGGGGTGATTTTCAAGACCGCTGGGAAATTGCTAAAGTATTGCCCAATCTGGGAAATGGCGCGATCGCACCTTTAATTTCGATTCTGGAAGACGAAGACGCAGACACGGAGCAGCGGTGGTTCGCCGCCCGCATCCTCGGAAAGTTCGATCGCCCGGAAGTGATTCAAGCTTTAGTAGAATTGGTCAAAAATTCCGACGAAGAATTGAGCCAAATCGCTGCCGAAACCCTAGGGAATTTCGGCCCTCGGGCCATAGAATCCCTCGCAACTCTCCTACTCCAAGAAGACTCGCGACAGTTTGCAACAGCAGCACTCGCCCAAATTCGGCGCAGCGAAACCATCGCACCGCTGTTGAGCGTAGTCGGAGACTCTCAAGTGGCGGTGCGGGCGCACGCAATCGAGGCCCTGAGCAGCTTTCACGACTCCCGCATCCCGCCGGTACTGGTAGCAGCACTCAAAGATCCGGCGACAGCAGTCAGAAAAGAAGCCGTGCGAGCTCTCGGGGTGCGCGCCTATTTAGATGCAGAATTAGATTTAGTTAACTTGCTCAAACCTTTGCTTTCGGACATCCGATTAGAAGTTTGCAAGCTGGCGGCGATCGCGATCGGGCGAGTGAAAACCGATGCTGCAGCGGCTGCTTTATTTGAATTGCTGCGATCGCCCCTAACTCCGGTTGAATTGCAAATCGAAACTGTGCGCGCCCTAAGCTGGAGCGAAACCGCAGCCGCTTTAGAATATTTGCAGCAAACCTTAATTGCCGAATTTCATAACACAAACTATCCTGTTTGTCAAGAGATTGTCACTGTTTTAGGGCGAGTGGAAAAGCCGGAATTAAAAGCCAAAGCTGCTGAAATTACGATCGATTTGCTGAAAACCGGTCATCCCGCCGCGGAGTCTGTGGAAATCAAACAATCTTTAGCTTTAGGGTTAGGGCAATTAGGGGATATGAGAGCGCTAGATGTCCTGATTCAAATGTTAGCAGACGCCGACACTAGCGTCAGGCTGCACTGCACGGCAGCGCTCAAACAGCTAGGTGCTGCTGAGGGGAGGCAGCAATTAGAAAGTTTAGTTAAGCAAGAGAGTCTCGAACCAAGATTAAAACAAGGAATTGCGATCGCCCTGCAAGAATGGTAGGAGAATTAATCAAAAGACAAAATACCCAACTCCCCAACTTCTTGAAAAAGTCGGGGATATAATAGCGATCGCATCTTTGTTCTTCCTGACCTCCGTTACATCCGTTACAGAACCCGTTGCCGAACTTCCTTCGGCTATATCATCGATTTTCTTTGTGAATTTGGGCGATCGCACTTGTCACCCGCTCTAAATCTTCATCAGTTAAATTAGAGCCAGAAGGCAAACAAAGCCCGTACTCAAATAACTCTTGGGCCACCGCACCTTCAATACATTCGCAATCAGCAAATACTGGCTGTAAATGTAAAGGTTTCCAAACCGGACGCGCTTCTATTTTCTCTTGAGCAAGTGCTAAACGAACTTGTTCTCTATCTGCACCGAAAGCGGCCGGATCGATTGTTAAACAAGTCAGCCAGCGAGTAGATTTTCCAAAAGCAGCTTCCGGCATAAATTCGATTCCCGGCAAGTTTCCTAAAGCTTGCTGGTAAACCTCAAAATTGTGTCGTCTAGCTTGAACTCGCTCCTCCAACACCCGTAATTGACCGCGACCAATTCCCGCCAAAACATTGCTGAGACGATAATTGTAGCCAATTTCTGAATGTTGGTAATGAGGAGCGGGGTCACGGGCTTGTGTTGCCAAAAAACGAGCTTTTTCTACCAGTTTTTGGTCGTCGGAAACTAACATTCCGCCGCCGGAAGTGGTGATAATTTTATTACCGTTGAATGAGAAAATGCCGATTTTACCAAAGCTTCCAGGCGAACTGTTTTTATAGCTAGCCCCTAGAGATTCTGCCGCATCTTCTATTAGCGGAATTTCATAAGCATTGCAAGCTTCTAGAATTGGGTCGAGATCGCAACTTTGACCGTAGAGGTGTACGATTACAACAGCTTTGGGTAATTTACCAATTTTTGCTCGTTTGTCAAGTGCTTCTCGGAACAAATCGGGGTTGAGATTCCAAGAAGTGCGATCGCTATCGATAAAAACTGGTTTGGCGCCAAGATAAGTAATCGGGCTAGCAGTTGCAATAAAGGTCAGAGTCGAGCAAAAAACCTCATCTCCTGAACCGACACCAATTAATTGTAAAGCCAAATGCAAAGCTGCGGTACCGGAACTTACAGCCGCTGCGTGTTTAGCGCCAACTACCTGGCAGAATTCTTGCTCGAAAGCATCCACATGGGGGCCGACGGGGGCGATCCAATTGGTATCAAAGGCTTCTTTGACGAACTCCTGTTCGAGAGAACCCATGTGAGGTGTTGAGAGGAGGATTTGTTTTGTCATATTTCAGCTAAGTTGATAATGAATTATTGAAAATGCTAATTTCTTAACTTATTTTCCCTTGGTCAATTTTATAGCAATACAGCAGCCAGAATAAAATTTTACCATAAACATAAAAAACGCAAGTAAAGTAACATTTATGATATAAATAAATATTAGGGGAAGTAATTACGATCGACAATTTTGGCTGGGCAACCGTAGGCTAAGCAATGGGGAGGAAGAGAGTGAATAACTACTGAACCTGCTCCACAGGTTGTTCCGTCTCCAATTTCTACGCCAGGACAAACTTTAGTACCCACACCTAATAAAACACCTCTACCCAAACGAACTTGACCAGCAAGAGAACAGCCCGGAGCGATGTGGCAGTAATCATCAATAATACAATCGTGGTCAATAGTTGTACCAGTATTAATAATAACGTGATGGTTAATTTTGGTTTCAGTGTTGATAGCAGTATTAGCCATAATGACCGTACCCGAAGCAATTTCAACTCCTAATGCAATTTGTGCCGAAGGGTGAATTGCCGTTGTGAAAGAATATCCCAGATTTGTGATTTTCTGAGTTATATACTTACGGGTACGATTATTACCGATAGCAGCAATCCATTGACTGTTTTCAATGTTGATTTCCCTCAATTTTTCTGCTGCTAAGTAGATTGGATTACCATAAATTTCAGTAATTCCTGGCGGTGGGTTATCATCAACAATTGCCGTAATTACTTGTCTATGGCGATATAAAATATCTATAATAACTTTGGCGTGTCCGCCGCAACCATACAAATAGGTATCCATATAGCCTCACCTCTACTCGTTTGACTTCATGTTTCCTGAAAATTCATTCATAGTTGCTTGGTTGGGATGGGAGATACCTCTAGGTTTTATGACTTCTATGGGAGTTAACAAGAGAATTTTGAAGTCAAGCCACAAACTCCAGCGAGCGAAATACCAAACATCTAGGTTAAATTTCTCTTGCCTACTAATGGCATTGCGACCGTTAATCTGCGCCCCACCCATCATACCTGGTTTAACTTCATGACGGCGTGCTTGTTGCGGGCTATAACGCTCCAAGTATTCTACCAGCAAAGCGCGAGGGTCAACAAAGCTCATATCACATTTAAGAACGTTCCAGAGTTGGGGAAGTTCGTCTAAACTGGTTTAGCGCAGAAACTTAGTGCTCGCGGTGATTCGCTGTACGTCGCGGAGAAGATTGCCATCGGCGTCGCGAGCGCTCGTCCGAAGTGCGAAAGTTGTAGAATTGGAAAAGTTCGCCGGCAAACGGAAAGTCACGAGCCAGTACAGCACAGTATTTTTGCAGGTTGTTTTTACCTATACCCTTGGTATCCATCCACACCCTAATGCAGCTATTTCAGACAAATTGATCGGTACGAATTGCTTCGTCTACTGCTGCAAACTGATTTGATTTTCCCTAGGTCTTGAACTCAAAAAAAAGCATTTTTACCTCCTATCTTATACTATACTACCTGGTAGAGGTTTTTGGGAATTGCTACAAACTTTATTGACCAATTAAAAGCCCTCATAGAAGGACGGGGCTTTAAACCCATTAATGACGGGAAAATTTCATTTCCCCGTTTTTTTGCCCAGTATCGGACTTAAATAAACGAACCCCTACCGGATCTCACTGCTAGTTTGGCCCTCGTCAAGAAGACCTGTGAATTCTGGGGCTGTAGCATAACCTTCTCGGTTAATTCCGTCTCTTTTCAATACTTTCAATACTGTCAGAAACAGAATTTTCAAGTCTAACCACAGAGTCCAATTATCGACATAGCAAACATCTAGTTTGAATTTAGCATCCCAGCTAATAGCATTGCGACCATTGATTTGAGTCCAACCCGTAATTCCCGGCATAACTTCGTGGCGACGTGCTTGTTCTGGAGTATAGCGATCGAGGTATTTTACGAGTAAAGGACGAGGGCCAACAAAACTCATGTCACCTTTGAGAACGTTCCAGAGTTGAGGGAGTTCGTCCAGACTGGTTTTGCGAAGAAATTGACCGAGGGGTATGAGACGCTCTTCGTCGGGTAGCAAATTGCCATCAGCATCGCAATCGCTGGTCATCGTGCGAAACTTGTAGAAATTGAAAACGCGACCGTTTTTACCGGGACGGGGTTGGCAGAAAAAGATTGGCCCGCCCATGCGGATGTAAATGGCGATCGCCACCATTAATATTACCGGAGAGAAAACCACTAGGGCGATCGCTGCACATAATCTATCTAATACCCACTTAATCATTTGGCTGAGTTTTTGGGAATTTACTGGTTTATTAAGTTGCGCCATGTGCGAGTTTGATTTGATGGATAGTGATTTGTAAATACTCATGATTGTACCATCAACAGCAATTTACTGTAATTTTCTAAATATGGCACCCTCCGGGTTCATACGATGAGAATTCTGTCAACTTTACAGAAAATTTAAAAAACGTCGCTGTTCGATCAATCTTTTGTAGTAAAATCTTGAGGATGAGGACGCTCCTTGACTTTCCAAAAAGACGTTAATTATGCTTGTACAAGCACCCCTACAGTCAAAAAAATCTCGCAAACTGCACGCTTAAGCAGGTAGGCTCAAGGCTTGTGCGATGCTTGCAAATCACCTCAGTGATGGTATTCCTCTACATTTCCAAAAACTAAGTCTAAAGGATAGTTGGTTTAGACAGTCCTGGACCCATAGCCTCTAAGTAGGTAGACGCGATTCAACCGCATAATGTAACAGCAGGTAAACAGGTTTATGTTAGCCAGTAGAGAGCATTTGGAGACTTTGCCCTCGTTTACATAGTGGCGTTTTTCGCGCCGACTTACTTAAATATAGCGTTTTGTATGAGCAATCCCCTATGTTACCCTGTCTGTGTTGATGTTGCGTCGCGGATATAGATCGCGATCGCCACCAATAGGAGAAAAGAAGAGAAAACCACTAGGGCGATCGCAGCAAATACGCGATCGCATACAGATTTAACTAATCTGTTCAGTGCCGCAATCTGTGAGTGGGATTTGACGGACTTTACTTGATGGATACTCATAATGAGAACTTCCCACAAATCAAAATGCAAAACAACGATGAACTTATAGGATCTCATCTACTGACTTAGCAGTTAGTTCAGCATAGGAGGAGGTTAAGTACGCCCTAACTATACAAAGACTGCACCCATTCCCATTCTTGCTTCAACCCTTCCCTCAAAGAAACCTGTGCCTGATATCCCAAGATTTTCTGAGCTTTCGATACGTCAGCGCTAGTATCCCGCGCATCTCCTCTGCTCGATTCTAGGTAATTGATGCGAATCGGGCGATCGACAATGTTTTCCATTGTGTGAATAACTTCTGCTAAAGCAACTCGACTTCCCCCTCCTATATTGAAAATTTCGCCGACAGCTTCTGGAACTTTAGCAGCAGCTAAATTAGCAGCAATGCAATCGCTGATAAACGTGAAGTCTCGGGTTTGCTGTCCGTCTCCGTAAATTGAAATCGCTTCGCCGCGCAAAATTGACTTAAAAAATATGTGGAATGCCATATCGGGACGCTGGCGAGGCCCGTAAACGGTGAAATAGCGCAACATGGTTGCCGGAACGCCGAAATTGTGATAATAAAGCGAACACAAACGTTCAGCAGCTAACTTAGTAATTCCGTAGGGAGAAACTGGTTGAGGACAGGCTGTTTCGCTGGTAGGGAAAGTTTCAGCATTGCCGTACACCGAAGAAGAAGAAGCTAGTACAAATCTTTTCAGTTGCGGTGCATCTTTTGCTGCTTCTAAGAGTACCTGAGTTGCATTGATGTTGCGCTCGGTGTAGCGGCGGAAACCCTCTCCCCAACTAGCGCGGACGCCTGCTTGCGCTGCTTGGTGATAAATGACTTCTGTATTAGCTAAGAGCGATCGCCAATCCAAAGATAAAATATTGTCCTCTATCAGTTGAAAATTTGGATATTTGGCAAAATGAGCGAGATTTTTTCTCTTCAATTCGGGATCGTAATAATCGTTGACTTCATCAATGCCGATGACTTTCTCACCTTGCTTTAACAGAGTTTCTACTAAGTGAGATCCGATAAAACCTGCCGCGCCTGTAACGATATTACTCATGGGTTAATTGTTAATTGTTGGTTGTTGATTGTTGGTTGTTGATTGTTGATTATCTATCACCCAAGCCATAGCCTGAAAAAAATTGAAAATTTACACGATCGTCACCCCCAGTTCTCGATAGAAATTTGCCAGTCTTTCAAACACAAAAGATTCATCATATTCAGCTTCAACTCGCTGACGACTAGCTTGACCGTAGGCCGATCGCATCTCCGAGTTTGATAGCAATTTCCCCAAAGCTTCTGCTAACTTTTGACTATCTTGAGGTGGGACGATCAAGCCTGTTTTTTCGTGCAAAACTGCTTCTCGACACCCTCGGATATCCGTAGCAACAACTGGCAAACCCATCGACATTGCTTCCACAATCGATCGAGGTAATCCCTCATGGGTAAACGTAGGCAATGTGAAAATATCTAACAGCCCTAAAATTTCTGGTATGTCTTGACGAATCCCTGTCAAAGTAACATTATTTTGGATGCCAAGGGTGCGAATTCGTTCCGTTATTTCCGTGTAAAAAGGTTCCGGATCGGTACTGAGTTCGCCACCAATAATCAGAACGTGCAGGTTGGGAAATTGCGAGACTAACTTGGCTGTTGCTTCAATCAGGTATCCGCTGCCTTTTTTGCGAGTTAAACGACCAATCGTACCGATAATTAAGTTGGCAGTATCGGGGATACCTAAAGATTTTCTTAATTGGGCTTGACGATCGGGGTCGAGGCGATCGCGATTAAAGCGATCGATATCCACGCCGTTGCCGAGATAAGCGATTTTCTCTGGCGGACAAAGACCTAATTTCTTAGCTGTAGCGATATCTTCATGATTCTGACTCAAAATCAGATCGGTTAATAACCCAGCAAATTTTTCAACATTAGAGTACAAAGCATATTCTTTGTAGGAGGAGCGATCGTGAAAAGGCAAGCCGTGGGAAGTGTAAACGATACGTTTTACGCCAGCTATTTTAGCAGCTATCCGTCCCAAAACCGCAGCAATGGGAGTATGTACGTGAACGAGGTCGTACTGATGTTTTCGGATTAAATTAACCAGATCGTAGATACTTTTAATGTTAAGAACTGGTGAAATTTTTCGGTCTATTGAAATAGGGTGAATCGTGTATCCCTGCTGTTGTAATTTCTCAACATCCGAGTCTGGAGAGCAGGCAACTTCAACTGATAGATTACGGGATAGTAAGTAATCTATCTGAGGTTTCAAAAGCACTTTTGCCGTGGCTCCGATCGCACAAATATGCAGTATTTTCATTTAATTTACCTCTAACCAGGCTTGGAACATCAATATATCCCATAAATAGTATTGCCAATCGCGATCGCCCGCCAGATGTTCTTCCCACTTTTGGCGAATCGGCCCGGGATTAAAAAACCCTTCTCTTAGCAAGCGCTTTTCATCAAGAAGCGCCTCTGCCCAATCCCGCAAAGGGCCACGCAGCCAGCTATCAATTGGAATGCCAAATCCCGCTTTAGGCCGATCGATTAACTTGTTAGGTACGTACTTATCTAAAATTTGACGCAATAGCCACTTACCCTTATTGTTACGGATTTTCATCGATAATGGTATGCGCCAAGCCAATTCTACTACGCGGTGATCTAAAAACGGTATCCGACCTTCCAAGCTGACACCCATACTGGCGCGATCTACTTTCACCAGGATGTCGTCCGGTAGATATGTCACTGTGTCTAGGTACATCATGCTTTCGGTAAATGAGGGTACCTTTGCCAAGCGTTGGCGATCGGTTAAATTTGTGGGCTGCTCAAATCCACCGATGACTAATGCTTCTGGATCTTTCCAGTGGGAAACTAAGCCCATATACATAGCTTCGGGATCGGAAACTGCCAAAACCTCCGCCAGTTTGTGTGCTTTGAAGCCAGACATAGATTTCTTCAAATTGACTGGCACTAAGGCATTAAAATTATCCAAAGTCCGATCCCAAGTTTGAGGCGATAGGCTGGTCAAGGCATTAGCCGCAGTCTGCCTTAGCGCTTTGGGCATCCAGCCAATCTTCTGCCAAATGCTGCGACCCCAGACATAGCGGTTGTATCCCCCAAACAATTCATCGCCGCCGTCACCAGAAAGACTTACTGTGACGTGCCTTCTCGCCATCTGAGATACCAGGAAAGTAGGAACTTGAGAGGCATCGGAGAAGGGTTCATCGTATAGAGTAGGCAGTTTGGGGATAACTGCTAGTGCTTCTGCTGGAGTAACATAAAGTTCTGTGTGGTCTGTTTTGAGGTGTTGCGCTACTGCTTTGGCATACTCTGCTTCGTTGTAGGCATCTTCATCAAAACCGATAGTAAAGGTTTTCACGGGTTGGCTGCTTTGAGCCTGCATCAGCGCTACCACTGTGGAGGAGTCAATCCCCCCAGAGAGGAAAGCACCTAAAGGTACGTCTGCCATCATTCGCAGTCCTACCGCATCCAGCAGTAGCGCCTCCATTTGGTCTATTGCTTCCTGTTCGGATCCGGTGAAGGGGTTAGCAACGCCAAATTCGGCTGCTTCCTTGGCAGACCAGTAGGGAATTGGTGCGGGGCGAGTATCCGTACCCTTCCAGGTGAGGAGTGTTGCTGGTGGTAATTTATAGATCTCTTTGTATATTGAATAAGGCGCGGGTACGTAGCAATGGCGGACAAATAAGGTTAAAGCATCTCGGTTAATTTCGGCTTGGAAATTAGGATGGGCTTTGAGGGCTTTTAATTCAGAACCAAATATAAAAGTTTGACCTATCCAGCCATAATAGAGGGGTTTTTCGCCTAAGCGATCGCACCCTAAATGCAAAACTCGCTCTTGACGATCCCATAAGGCAAAGGCAAACATTCCGTTGAAGCGCTCGAGCGCTTGCTTGACTCCCCACTGGCTAAAACCAGCTAACATGATTTCGGTATCGGAATGTCCGCGAAAAGTATGACCGTGCTTAGTTAGTTCCTGCCGTAATTCTAAAAAGTTATAAATTTCGCCATTAAAGACGATCGCGTAGCGTCCATTCGCCGACAGCATCGGTTGATGTCCTTCTGGCGACAGGTCTACAATTGCCAATCGCCGATGTCCCAGGGCAATTCCCGCTGCTTCATCTACCCAGATACCGCCGCTATCTGGGCCTCTATGTAGCAAGGTGTCTGACATTTGCTGCGCGATCGCTTGCAATTTGTCAGCGCTAATTTCTATCGATGTATTCCAAAAACCAGTAATTCCACACATTTGGTATTATTCGCCTTGATAAAGTAACAATTCTCTTATATTCGGCTATCAACCAGAAGCTTTGAATATCGATTAGCTCAAAGCGGACAAATTCCTGCGATCGTGCAAGACAACGGTTCTCTTCACACCTGTGAATCAGCTTCATCAGAAGAACTCAAAACGAAGATATTGCATGAGCTTCCCAAGACACAACTCAATTTATTTCGCATACTAATGTTTAAATTAGAATCCATGATTGAAGCTCCGGTATAAAACAATCTGTTTGAATCCTGAGCTACAATTTTCCAGCCGGTCTCACGAAACAGTCGAACCCACCACCAACGGCTGAAATAGTAAATTTCCGTTAGCGAATTTTTAGCAGATTCTCCATGAGCTGTTGGTATAGTCCACCATTTCAGAAGATATGTAATGTTTGTCCATAAGCACCAGCTACTTGAAGGTAACACATGGAGCGCCACCCCATTTGGTTTAAGAACCCTATGAATCTCCTTCTGAAACTCAGATATGTACGGAATGTGCTCAAGCGTATTGGAACTGAAGATAATACTAAAGGTGTTGTCATCAAATGGGATATTTTTGCCATCATATTCAGTTACAGACCATACGCGGTTCGCCCCATAATTGCTCGAAGCTATATCGATCGCGCTGACATCATAGCCACGATTTTCCAAGGCTCGCGCTTGCCATCCTGTTCCCGCGCCGATCTCAAGAACTCTACCTCTTGGAGGCAGCATATCAAGTACAATGCCAAGTTCATATGTCCGAATAGCCTCTAGATGCTGCAAGGTCTGTTCAGCAATCCAGAATGTGCTAACCGATCGAATTTTCCGAAGCACTTTCTTTAGAGCAAAGGTTTTCATTCACAATTTCTCGTACTTTCAGTAGATCAAACTTGATAACTCACCTCTTCCATGTTAGCGTATTGTTAAGGTGTTGTCCATCTAAATAACTCATTGGAATAGTTTTTGTTGTCTCAGATAATTATACTTTAGACGGTCATAATCTGAGCTTTATTAAACTACCCAGATAGCGACAGCATCTGGGCCTCTAAGTAGCAAGGTGTCTGACATTTGCTGCGCGATCGCTTGCAATTTGTCAGCGCTAATTTCTATCGATGTATTCCAAAAACCAGTAATTCCACACACAGATGTAATTCCTTATTATCAACAAACTAATATTTAGTCACGCTCAAGAAAACGCCGGATATACAGAGATCTTGACTGGCTACATCGACAAATTCTTTCGCAAATTTTTCACGGTGTAGTTCAATAAAGTCGATAGCTTGGCGTCTTTTATATGGATCGATCTCTTCAAAAACCTGGTGAGGGACAATTTCTCCAATACTAACAAGGTCCGTAGTGAGGATGGAGTAATCAATTAGCCCCTGTTGTTTCATCGACTCTAAAACATCTCGATAACGATGCACAAAAATTCGGTTTGGTCGCCCACTGTTCCGTATCATCCAAGGATAAATGGAGCCTGGGATTTGTAGAAAAAACAACTCATTCTGCATTGGGGTGAACATACCATGATCTCGAAAATCAATCTTATGGAACATCCGTCCCCCTGGCTTCAGGCAAGCAACCATATCCTGTAAAGCAGTTAGGGGATCGTAGAGATGCTCTAAAACCGCACGGGATACAATAAAGTCATAAATTTGCCTTCGCTCTTGCCGACAGCTTTTAAAATAAACTTCGGCTGCCTGACCAATTTTCCAGGTAATGCCTGGCAGGGATTGCTCATCCCAATTCGTTGTTGTTTTTAAGTAATGAAGTTGGTACTTCTGGACAAGAGCTTCATAGAGGTTGCTTTGTTGTTCAAGATTGCGATGGCTGTAGTATCGATCAATTAAGTCCACGCGATCGCACCCGTCGTACCTCATCAGCATCGCTACCCCAGCACTATCACCGGGTCCGATCTCAGCAACGACTCCAGAAAATTTTTTAATACCTCCATAGGTCTTATAGTCAGTAAATACTTCTTCGATATACGACAAAGATTCTGACTCAGACTTCATCAGATGAGTTGACCATGATATTGTAGCAATCTGTCCCAATGCAAGATGCAATCCTTGCTTCAAATCATCTGCGATATACTTAGCTACCCTGACAATCGGAATAGCTTTTAAAGAGGATTTAATTCCCTGTCCGAGCATTGATTTACTCCTTGTATTATCGTTTACTGGTCTTTAATGACTCAATTTATTGTCCGGTTTTTTGGGCAATTACACTTTCGTATAAGGCCTCATATTCAGATACAACAGCATCTAATGAAAAGGATTCCATAATTCTCGTCCTGGCTGCTTTTCCGAATTTTTCTCTACCCTGGGAACCTAACTCGATCGCCTCTTGCCAAGCCTCAGCCAATGCCTCTGGATTTTTGGGAGGTACTACCCATCCAGTATTGCCTACAATCCATCCTGAATCTCCCACATCCGTCACTGTACATGGTACACCACTCGACATCGCTTCGCCTAAAACTAAAGGAAATGCTTCGCCATAAGCAGAAGCGGAAGTCATAATGTCCAAAGCTGCCATCAAGCGCGGCATATCGCTGCGTTCTCCTAGCAAGTGGATGCGATCGCCAATTCCCAATTCCTCTATTAATTGATTTAAAGTTTTATTTGCTAAATCTACCTCACTGCCAGCCATCATAAAATGGGTATCTGGATAATTTTTCAATAATGCTGCCGCTTTGATAAAGTTTGCATGATCTTTCATGGGGTGATAGCGACAAATCGAGCCTATTAAAAAAGATGTGGGCGGTAAACCCAGTTCTTGCCGAACGCTCAATCTAGCTTCTAGGGATGGACTAAATAGCGAAGTATCAATACCATTGGGAATTACGTAACCATTTCCCGCCTCGTATCCTAAAGCTTCATGTTGCGTTTTGCTAATTTTTGAGACATACAATACCTGTTTAGCAAATTTAGAGATAGGCGCACCTAACTTAATCAAGGCTTGAGTCATCTTTTTCTCAGCACTTAGTGAATAAACCGAATAATGAATGCTCCAGAAAACAGGTGTTTCCAGTCCGCAAAAAACCTTGGCAAATTGTGCTGCGATATTGCCGTGATACATCCAGCCTTGGAGCAAATCTGGTTTAATTTCACGGATGATGTTAACCAATTTCCAAATTACATTTGGTGTGGGGACTCCTCCGACTTTCATCCCCAGCGTATAAACAGGTATACCCAAAGCTTCAATGCGATCGGCCAAGGTGCCGCGATCCATCAAACATACCACAGATGGACTAAAGCGTTCTCGATTTATCCCAGTCAAGATACGGTAAAGCATGATTTCCGCTCCTCCAGTAGTCAGTCCCACGATCGTGTAAACAATTTTCATAATTTATCTCCCTCTTGAGATTTTTGCTCTGACTCGTCACGTTCATGGCTGCCATTAATGCAATTGTTCACCTACTGTTACTTGCTAGTTCATCCAGTATCCGACTCATGGCAGCCTCAGAAATAAGGTGTTCCCTATGAGTAGCATCTAAGAATAATTCAAATTCGCCAGTTCCTAATTCATGAACTCGTTGTCTTATTATATCTTTATACGTTTCCCACTTGGTTCCTGCGAAACAACAAGAGTCATATTGGTTTATTAATTGTAATTGTTTTCTATGAAGCCCATAAGAGCCAAGTATATAAAGTTCAAGATAGTTCACTGTCCTATATATTTCTGGCAAAGTTTGTTCGTAGTCGCCCCAATCTCTCTGTGAATTCGATCGCAGGTATATGGGATACGAGCCTGCTACGGGAAAGCTCTTTTCGATCCTGGTGTCAATTGCGGCGGCGAGTGTTGTCGTCCATCCACCGCCGCTTATTCCAACCATCGACACAGACGAATAGTCAAAGTTCTTTTCGAGGTAATTCAATACGATCGCCACCGGTTCAACAAAATACTTGACTGGATGACCGTTTTTAGGTAACAAAAACTTCATGTGGTCATGGCTTGTCAGCTTCAATTTGCCCTGTCGCGGTAATTGAACTGTTGGCTGATTGTTAAGGCCCAATAAGGGCATAGAAAATGCGGCTACAGAGTATCCTGTATCAAGGAATCGTGTAATCTGCACTTTACTTTCGTAGAAATCCCCATCATGCCCTTGATGGTATAGAACAACTTTGTTGTTGGGAGTTTTTGGGATGAAATGATAGACGTAAGACTCAATACCAAACTTCATCACAATACTCAGTTTGTCAATATCACTCAGAGAAGAGATGTCTTTGTAGCGGGTATCCGTAAAACCTTTATCAACCGCCGAAGGAAGCGATAATGGAATTCCCGGATTCCCCCAAAGGATAGCGATTAACTCTTTTCTTAGCCTGGAGACATCCTGCGGTTGCCTGATTGAGATGAGTTGGGCGACATCCGTTTCAAGGTATTCCTTTGGTGTTTCGAGGTATTCCTTTGGTGTACCAACTCCGAGGTGTTTTAATGCAGCGTTGTTTACAAACTCATACGGGGGTAACGGTAATTTATGGGCTGCCATGCCAGAGAATATTAGCAAGGCCATAAGCGTTGCGTAACTAGCCATTCTCAATATTCTTGCTTTCAATAATGCAAATTTGTTCATTTTTGGGCTTTCTTTATACTATATTTTTTGATTGCTATCTTTAGATATAAGAAATAATTAACCATGTTCAACTCTCCATTGGCCTTCAGCAAGCCCTAGCATTAGCGACCAAATAATTAACACTTTGGGTGTATAAAAAGTAAAATCTCCTGACTGACTCATCAAGAAGAATGCAAAAATAAAAAATGCTGGATAACAATGATGATAAAAAGTTTGCCAGATTCTTTTAATTAGGCAAAACCATATAAATAAAGACGAAATACCCAGACCCAAACCGTACTCTATCAAAATGCTGTGAAAGTGGGGAGGATAATAAACGCGATCTTCACTTATAAAGCTCAAATTTGTATTGACAATTACGGATGGTGTAGCGTTCCAACCAACCCCGAACAATGGAATGTATCCGGAGTCCAGTAGCTCCCAAGCGTGTTTCCATATCACGTCTCTTGAATTTAAAGTAGAAATTCCTTCTGCATCTGTGCGCTCCGCAATTACAGATGCAAAAAGATCTCCCCCAAAATTAAGCAGCATAAAAATCATAAAAATTCCCAAACATATCATTAGAGTATAATATTTTATTGTTGTTATTAATGGCAATTTTCTCGAATAAACCATAAATAACAAAAGCAAGAAGAAAATAGATGTTCTACTAAATGTCAGCACTAAAAAAATTAATGAAAATAATACCATTTTATTATATTGCCTGAGAAGCGAAATCAAACAAGCTATTACACATACCTGGCTAAAACTAGCAACAGTCATTGCTGCTGCATAAATCCTATTAAACTTTCCTAATTGCTGTTGGTAAACAAACAAAGCACTTAGTGCTAAAATGATGAATAAAATAATTAAAAGACTTTCTGTTGTTTGGATACCGAGACGACAAACCAGCCCCTTAGCTAGATAAAAGCTCAATAAAAACCTCAACAGGCAGACTATAGTATCTAGTATATATTGATTGCCTAGTTCGATGCCATTTAAAAAACTTAACGAAATAATTGACACTAAAGCTAAAATAAATAATAAATCTTTCATATCTAACTTTATGATGCCATTTATAATACTAAGTGCGATAGAAAATCCCAGTAAAAAATCATACCAACCTAAATATATAGGATGCCATAGGTTACTCAATGGTTCACCATCGGGGAACATATCAGTACTGCGTAAGCTGATGTAAACGATCAGAGAAATTACTGGCATTGGGACTAATTTCAGGCATTTTTTAAAATTCTCAACAATCCCCGGTGATTTGTTTAAGTCAACCTCTTTTGTTTTAGGTATAAATTTCATAGTTTTGTCTCTTATTTATTTAATAAAATTGTACAGTGAAATTCAGTTTCTCGAACCAAATTTTTCACGGAAAATTTTTCAACTATTGTCTTTCTTGCCTTTTCTGCCAATGCCAGTTTGTCAGTCAAAGCCAAATTTAATAAACTGTTCCATCCTGCAGCCAAGGCTTGAGGATTTTTAGGTGGTACGACTATGCCTTTATCGCCGACAATCCAAGCTGAGTCTCCTACATCTGTCACCACGCAAGGCACGCCACAAGCCATTGCCTCTCCCACCACATTAGGAAATCCTTCGCCGTCAGAAGAAGAAGAACAAGCAATATTAAGAGCATTAAATACCGCAGGCATATCCGATCGTCCACCTGCCCAGATAATTTTTTCAGAAATGCCCAGAGCGTCGGTCAATTGATGCAATTGTTTGGCATAGTTTTCCTCTCCGACACCAACACAGACAAAACGCACATCTTCCCTTTCTTTGGATAGTAGTGTCGCTGCTTTAAGAAAGGTAGCATGGTCTTTCATCGGGGAGAGTCGTCCCACCAAACCGATTAAAATTGTGTTTTCAGAAATTCCCCATTCCGATCGCACTCTTGCACCGACTTCCGAGTCAGGCTGAAAACGTTCGGTGTCAATACCATTAGAAATTACCACCATGTTATCAGGAGGATATCCCTCCTTAACGCAATCTGCTTTACCAATATGGGAATTGACTACAATCAGATCGGTAAAGGAGGATAAAAATCTCTCTAACAGGGAGAGGAGATTGCCCAGCCAACCATAACGACCAGAAGGCGTGTTAGACCCGCGGATTCCCCAAATAATGCGGGTTGAGGGGAAAAATGGTTTCATAAATATCGCAGCTATATTTGATTCCCCTAGGTATCCATATAGCACATCGGGCTTTATGCGTTTAAGATGCCAAAAAAGACGGCTAAAGAAGCCCAAAACATCCCAACGTTCCTGTTTTTCTAGAGAGATGGTGGGGATGCCGCGATCGATTAGGTCTTTCAATAAAGAGCCGCCAGAGTAAAAGTGCAATACTGTCACATCGAAGCAGTCTTCTTGATGAAGTGCTTTTACTAAAGTAACTAATTGTCTTTGAGCGCCACCATAGTTAAGATCTCGAATCAGAAATACAACTTTTTTTTTCATAGTCTTTAACTTGCAACTTAATTGAATGTTGATGATTGTTTACTTCCGGTAATAGTGTATTATTTTTTGAGTCGTTTGTAACATTTTTGCCCACTGGATCGTTCCTTCAATGCTAAAGCCCAAAGGCTCTCCCTTTTCAATTTTCTGCAGGGCCGATCGAATCGCTTCCTCAACTCCACTTGGAACATTATTTTTCCACCAATCCATTTCTTCGCTGTAACACCAGACGTATTCATCTGAGCGAGAAAGTCCATAGTAAGTGTTATGTTCGAGCCATTGTTGTCTCTGCTGAGAGTTAAGATAATGGCTAACTCTAGATGCTTGTGGTTTGCCTAGATCGAATAAGTAGTCTACGTAGACAGCGTGTCCTACCTGCACTTGCTTTGCATATTTTTGACGTTTTTTTTCATCAACAAAGGTCAGTAATCTTTCTTTGATTAACTTGTAAGCATCAAAAAAAGGCTGTTTTCCTGCGTAATAATAAGAATTCTCATTACCATCAACGATTGTTGTATTGACTTGAACCACATCTAACATTCCGTTCAGAAATTCTGCCAAAAGACCATAACTTTCAGCCGACATTCGACGCATCCGCTCTTGCATATTCCGTTGACCTAAAAAATCTTCTAAATAACTTAATTGAAACATAGAAAGAACCTTAATACCTGGCATTTCTTCTTGAAGTGCCTGCATGAATTGGGTTCCTCTTTTGTGTACTTGCTGCGAGTATTCGGCAAATGATTTATCTTGTGCGCCAGCCAATTTGGGATAAGTCCAAGGATCGACGCCATAGGGTTCTGGATCGAAAGCAATGCCTGCAAAACCTGCCGCTCGCGCTATGCGTGCGAAGAGACGAATATTCTGTTCGGACGCCTCCCAGTCGCTGTCGCTAAACCAATCCCATCCCTCCTCTGGCGTCGCCCACATCAGCACGAAATTATCCGTAAATTTGGTAAAATTAGTCGATTTCAAGCTTTGTAAATCTCGCTCGAATTCTTTGGGACTGTAAGGCTGGTGTAGGAAAACTTTGTTACCTCCTTCAAATTTTATCACAATCCCATCAAATGGTTGTTTTTCCATTAGTTCAATGTTTTGCTTGACAAAAACCGGTTTAGGCACGTCCCAACCATATTCGATTAATTTTTTGGGCAATTTTTGGGCTTGTATATTTGCTTGCATACTTACACACCCCACGTAGAGTAGAGTCGTACACAAAGTAAGGATTACTACTTTATAAATTCGTCGCATGGAATATTTTATCTCCAGATTAGGGAATGGAATTAAGGAAGGGGAATTTGAGGTTCATTAATTACTTCTGTGTTGCGATTTCCTTTATATGAAATAATTTTAAAGCCCGGATCTAATACTACAACTGCATTATCGGGTATATCCTTGTATATTACTGCATTAGCTCCTATTTTTACATTGTTTCCTATAGATATTCTTCCAAACAACCTAGCACCCGGAGCAATGTAGACGTTATCGCCAATTATGGGTACTCCTCTTTTTTCTCCTTGCCCGGACACACCAATAGTAACATTTTGGGAAAGATTGCAACACTTTCCAATAATTGCATCTCCTGAAATAGTAATCCCACCAAAATGACCGATATAAAAACCAGCTCCGATATTTGCAGAATGCTGAATCTCTATTCCCCACATAATTTGTATTATTCCATTCATTACTAAATAAATTGGTTTGAGAAACACCCTCACAAGCTGTGGCTGTAGATGTACCCATTGTCCAAATCTGAACACAACCACCGCTTGCACCCCAGGAGTAATTAAGCAAATTAGAATCTTCCGCAGTGGTCTTCCTTCCTGAAGTTCGTAAGTTCTCATCAGATCGTCTAGTAATATTCCCACGATAACGTCCTCCAATTATAATTTGAGTGAAAACTGTAAATACATATTGCTATTTTTGATTAGTTTGTACTGATTTGATTCTGCTGCAAACATTTCTCTTGTTCGTTGATTGATTGATTAATTAATGATTCCCAGAGCGACATCACCTTTTCTAAACCGAGCCTTTCTGTTATCTCTTTAGCACGCTCTGCTAAAAATTGGCGTTCTTTTTCATCAGACATTAACCGCTCCATTGCTGCAGCTAATGCTGATACATCTTCATTCGGTACTAAGATCCCATCTATACCATCACGAATAATCTCTTGCGGTCCATTAGGACAATCTGTAGAAATGACTGGGAGTCCGCAAACCATTGCTTCACATAAGGCGTTTGGAAAACCTTCAAAGCGGGAAGACATAATGAAAATATCTGCCTGTTTGAGAAATTCATGGGTTTTTTTTACTAGCCCGAGAAGATGAACGCGATCGTCCAATCCTAGTTCGTTACGCAAAGATTCTAATTGTGGGCGTAACTCTCCTTCTCCTAAAATAGTCAATGTCCATTCGGGATAACGGTCTTTCAGCTTTGCCAGCGCTTCCAGCAACAGATCGAAGCCTTTTTGAGGAACAAGACGGCCGATCGCAATCAGCGAGCACTCGCCCAACAGCTTGTCAGATAGTTCTTTTTCATGTGGAGGCAATAATACTGGGTTAGGGATTACACAAATACGCTGTTGTAACTTAGATGAAAAATAATCCCCTGCCCTTTTGGTTTGAACAACAATGCGATCGGCAAATGGATAAGTCCATTGACGCAGTTTAGTCCAAACCTTACTTATAGTTAGGCTTGCCGGATCGTTACGCTCTGACACTATAACTGATAAGTTCAACCCTCGAGTTGCCAGTAAAACGATTTCATTCGTTTGGTGCATAAAGCTAATCACAACATTAGGTTTACTGTTAATTATTGCAGTTCGCAGTCTTTGAATGCGGGTTAAATTATTCCAAATACCTATTATTGGGTTAGGAGAATATCCGGCTATACCTAAATGAATATGGGAAATCTGGGCGTCGAGGTCGTAAAACGGAGGTTCTGTACCATCATCAAAGGTCAATAAATTTATTTGCCAACCCTTTGCAGCCCAATAATTAGCCATTGTTGATATTACCCGCTCGGCACCACCAGAAGTAAGTGAATGAATAATCAATGTACAACGCATTTTCTTTGTTACCTATATTTACTCACACTTGGAAATTTCGTTCTGTTTGTTTAATTTTTTGGATGGCCACACAGAACAAAAATGAAAATGAGAACAGATAAACGCCACTGCTTGACAAAGCAATACCCGGCACTCCCAACCATTGCATAAATAAATAGTTTAAACTAATATTGACGATTAGGTTGCCGCCAGAACCCCACATCAATATTTGATTGTATCGCATGGCTGAAATCAAACGTACCACCAAAATGCTGGCAATATAAAAAGGGATCTGGAAAGCGTAACAAGCTTGAATTTGAGCTACTAAATGAGTATCGTTAGCCGTAAATGAACCTCTTTGTAAGAGGATCTGGACTATCGGTTCAGAAAATAAAATTATTAACCCAGTTAGCGGTATACTAAACGCAAAAATCAGCCCTAGGTACTGCTTAAGAGTATGACGTAAAGTTGTCCAATCTTCACGGGCAACCATTTTTGAAAAATAGGGAATCACCGCTGTACTCAATGCTGTGCTAGTTATAGTAATCGCCAATGAAATTATTCTATTACCATAGTTCAATGAAGCTACACTTCCTGATGGCAACATTGCTGCCATCGATTGATCCACTAAACTAGTGCTACACATTAAAAATGCGCCAGCAATCATCGGGGCATACTGACCAGCTACTTCACTTAAATGAGTGTCAAATCCATACCATTTTGGCAGCAATGAAATACCCTGTCGCCACAGTACAATTCCCACCACAAGCATTTCCAGCAATTGACCGCAGACTAACCCAGATGCCAGGCTAAAGACACCCCAAGAATTAATCCCGAAAAGAAATACCATCGTAATCACAGGAGTAATAATCGGAGCAACAGCCACTAAAGCGAACTGCTCTCCTGCATTCAACACAGCACCCCAGATAGTCATCATACCAGTCAGCAGGATTATCGGAGCGATCGCGCAAAGTAGCTTGTAAGTCAGATCTAATTTTTCAGCACTGAAGCCTGCCGCCATCTTTGGCAGATACAGCGGTGCAGTAGCCAGCATTAATACCGTGGTGATTCCCAACAGTCCCAGACTCCATGCTATGGCTCCAGAAAAAAGTTTTTGAGCTGCTTTTATACCAGACTGCTCTCGCACCCGAATGTAAGTAGGTATGAGAGCTGCATTAAAAGAGCTAGCTATAACATTGGTAATCACAAAAGGAACCACCAACGCAATTAAAAACGCATCCAAATCGCCCGCTGTACCAAATTTCCAAGCAACCACCAATTCTTTGCCGACAGACGCCACTTTCACGAATCCGGTTCCGATACCAACCGTAACAGCCGCACCAAAAATTTGGCGATTGGTGGAGCCACTTGTCAACTTATTCCAGAAATCGAGCCATTTCTGATATCGCCAAATTTTCATGAGAGATAGAGCCGAGTTAGGTTAATTTTGACAGGTAATATGCTACTAGCATAGCTTCAGTTACAAGCACAACAGTATATTGTAATGCACCCATTAACTATTAACAGCCCTACCCCCTATCAATTTTCCTACCTGAGAGCCTTCTACAGGCTTAGAGAAAAAGTATCCCTGTCCGTAGACGCATTTCAGAGCTTTGAGCTGAGCTATTTGCCCGATCGTTTCTACTCCTGTAGCAATCATACCCATACCTAAATCCTGACTCATCGCCATAATTTTCCGAAGAATTTCTAAGTTCCGGTTGCTAGCATCAAGCCCGTTGACTAGAGAACAATCTAGCTTCAAACTGTCAAATTTCCCATACTTGAGCCGCGTCAATTGATAGAGCTGAGTTAAGGATATATCACTAAGACCGCAGTGGTCAATTTGTACTGGCACCCCTAAAGTTTTAAGTTTGAGAAAAACATACCCAGCCAACTCGGAATTTTCCGTCACAACATATTCAGGAATTTCTAACCTCAAACTAGAAGGAGCGAGATTTGTTTCCTTCAATATTTGGTCGATCGTCTCGATTAAGTCAGCTTGGAAAAACTGTTTGCTAGTCAGATTCACGCTGACTGTTAAAGGAGTGTTAAGACGAAATTGCGACTGCCAAACCCGCATCTGGCTGCAAGCTTGCCGCAGTACCCACTCGCCAATAGGAACAATCAAGCCGGTTTCTTCTGCCGCTGCTAGGAATTCGTCTGGCAAAAGCAAACCTCGATTCGGGTGCTGCCAGCGCAACAGCGCTTCAAAACCACTAATTCGATCGGTTTCCAGACTGACGATCGGCTGATAGTAAACCCGAAACTCCTCATTGGCAAGAGCCACCCGCAAATTCTTCTCTAACTGCACAGATGCTGCACTGCTAATCTTTGCCGTATCGGTTGTTTCTTTTGCTGTATTTGCGTCCAAATTGGCTGTTGAATATCCTGGTATGTATTCAGGTACTAGCTGCTGTAGCATGGAGACAATTAAATTGGTATCATTACGATCGCCTGCTTGACAAAGGGCTTCTACTTCCCGATCGATATTTTCTTTTACTAGGCGGCTGGCATTGCCAAGACTGAGAATTTTTTCGTGTTTAGTGCGGTTGTATTTCTCGCCCGGAATAAACAGCTCTTCAAACAATTTTTCTCCAGGTCGCAGCCCTGTGAACTCGATTTCTATGTCTTTGCCCACTTCATATCCTGAGAGCCGAATCAAATCCTGTGCTAAATCACAAATTCTGACTGGTTCCCCCATCTCCAGCATGAATACTTCCCCGCCACTGCCGATGACGGCCGCCTGCAAAACCAGTTGAACAGCCTCGGGAATTGTCATGAAATAGCGAGTGATATCTGGATGAGTAATTGTGATCGGCCCGCCCTCAGCAATTTGTCGTTTGAAAGTAGGTACGACGCTACCGCGGCTGCCCAGAACATTACCGAAACGAACCACTACAAACGGGTTTTTGCTTTTTTTGGCTGCTTGCAGCACCAGCATTTCGGCAACTCTTTTGCTAGCTCCCATAATGCTAGTTGGATTCACCGCTTTGTCAGTGGAAATCATCACAAATTGTTCCACATTGTATTTCAATGCCATATCCAGCAGATTTTTTGTCCCCCGCACATTGTTAGTAATGGCTTCCGGCGGGTTTAATTCCATCATGGGTACGTGTTTGTGAGCCGCCGCATGAAAAATGATGTCTGGTCTCATTTTTCTAAAAAGGTACTCTAAGCGATCGCGAAACCGAATATCGGCCATAAAGGCTGTCACCCGAGTAAGATCTGTTTGGGTTTTGCTGTTTTTTTTGATTTCTGACAGGATTTTTCCTAGTTCTTGTTGAATATTGAATACAGAATTTTCTCCGTGTCCGACGATGATAATTTCCCTAGGAGCGCACTTTAATATTTGCCGGCAAAGTTCGCTGCCGATGGAGCCACCCGCACCAGTAATTAGAACTTTCTTGCCTCCAATCAATCCCAAGACTTTCTCAATATCTGTTTGAATGGGTTCGCGGCGGAGCAAGTCCTCAATCTGTACTTCTCTGAGGCTACCTAAACTGACGCGACCGTTGATGATTTCATTGAAGCCGGGGAGGGTGCTGGTTGGAATTTTAATTGACTGGCAAATTTCTACGATTTCCCTAATCTCTTTTCCCGGAGCTGAGGGCATGGCAATCACCACTTTGCCGATATTTAGCGCTCGAACTACTTCGGGAATGCTACCGCGATTGCCGACTACAGTCAGCCCGCGAATCTGCTTGTTGACTTTTTTGGGGTCGTCGTCAATGAAAGCGATTGGATGGAGTCCTACCTCGGGGCTCCTCTCCATCGTTTGCACCAGAGATGTGCCTGCACTGCCCGCACCGACTATCAGGATGCGAGAGTGTTGCTGAACTTTCCACGGTTTTTTGTGCCATCTTTCGAGGGCGGGAATGCTGAAACGAAAGGCCCCAATTAACAAAAAGCCGATCATAGCGTCTAGTAGCGGCAGCGATCGTGGCAGATTTGCGACCGGCGAATTATTTAGGTGGTAGAGAGGTAGGGATAATATAATTTCTATTCCTAGGGATATACCTATCAGCATCGCTAGGAGTGTCATTTCTTCGATACCGGCATACTGCCAGTAACGCTTGTACAAGCCGCCGGTATAAAATACTATAAGTTTGACTGATACAAATAATACTGTAATTACAGCCAGGCTCTGTAAGTAGGGAGCGAGATTGAATCTACCATCTAAACGAATTCCCAAGGCCAAGAAGGGTGCGGTCGCCAAACAAATTGCATCGATCATCAAAAAATGACGGGTTCTTAATCCCACCAACACTTTGCTGAGTTTTCTTATGTTCTTATTCATCACACGCTATGCTAGACAACAAGTTTACCGTAACTCTATCTACTTCCTAAGGTGGAGGTTTTTTTTATACCACCTGGTCTTCTGAGATTAATCACCCTTTTAATCCGACCTCACTCAAGTGATCTCCTTAATGTCATAGTACCAATAATATGGCCCGTCTCCTAATTGTTTTGTAGATTAAGTTCTTAGATGCCACCTTATTGCTGCATTTATATTCGAGCACTGCTGCCCGGGATCACAATGATTTTATTAATCACACAAATATATAATTAGGGGGTGATGGGGATCACAAACAACATTTACTTAAACATGAGCTTGCTTGACTGCTTAAGTGATAGAATGAATATCCTCAATAATGAGTTTAATAGCTGAAACTCGCTATACTTCCTAAGGTATATTTTTTTCTATACCACCTAGTCTGCTGAAATTAATCACCCTTTTAATCCGACCTCACTCAAGTGATATGCTTAAGGCCACAGTACCAAGAATATGTACGGTCTCCTAATTGTTTTGTAGATTAAGTTCTTAGATACCACCTTATTGCTGCATTTATATTCAAGCACTGCTGCTGTGGATCGCAATAATTTTATTTATAAGACAAATATATAATTTTGGCGTGACGGGGGTCACAACATTTTTTTAAAGATGACATTGCTTGAGTTACGTGATATAATGGAAATCCTAAGTAATGACTTTAAAAGCCTAGAGTGTTAGAGTTGACAAAAAATCAGTTTTCGGGAGGAACAGATGGAATCAAGTGAAAGTGGTATCGGATTTCAGGAATACTGGCAGATTTTGCAGCGCAGGTGGCTGCCAGCTTTAGCTGTATTTGCCTCGGTTGTTGCACTCACAACCTATGGCGCGCTCCAGGAAAAAGCAGTTTATGAAGCAGAAGGAAAGCTGTTATTTAAGAAAACGACTCCTGGCTCTGCTTTAACAGAATTGGGCAAAGAAATCGGAGAGTTGACTCCTGCGGCGGAGCAAAGCAACCCTCTGACTACCGAGATCGAACTGATTCGTTCTCTAGAAAATGTCGAAAAAACTATAAATAGGCTTCAGTTAAAAGACGAAACAAATAATCATCTGAAAACAAAAGATTTTTTAAAAAAACTGACAGTAGCTACTATTCGGGGCGCTGATATCCTAACGGTTTCATACAAAGACAAAAACCCGAAAATAGCAGCAGATGTCGTAAAAACCCTGATGAATTTTTATATAGATAACAATCAAAAAGTGAATCGCCTACAAGCTGTGTCTGTTCGACAGTTTATTGAAAGGAAACTGCCTAACTCCGACCAAGCTATGCGGAAAGCAGCGGCAGAATTGAGCAAATTTAAAGAAGATAATAAAGTTGTAAATCTTGAAGAAGAAGCTAGATCAGCAGTGGAGGTTATGGCGGGACTAGAAACTCAAATCGATAAAGCTAAGTCTGATTTGCTCGAGGCCAGTGCTAAGTCTAAAGCATTTGAAGACGAATTACAAATGAATCCCCGGCAAGCATTGACCGCCAGCACTCTCAGCGAATCTAGCACTGTGCAGGAAGCTCTGAAAGAGTACAAACAAATAGAGCGTCAGTTAGCTATTGAGCAAAATCGCTACCTGGATAATTCGCCTATAATAACTAGGTTAGAAACTAAAAAAGCTACCATAAAAGCTTTACTCGACCAACAAATACAACAAGTTTTAGGCGGGCAACAGCCTTTGCCAAATCAAAGTTTACAGATAGGAGACGTGAAACCAAAACTGATCGAAGAATTTATTAAGGTAGATGTAGAACGCCAGGGTTTGGCCGATCGAGTTACAATTCTATCAAATTCTCTAGCTGGCTACAAGCAGCGGGTAAAACTTTTGCCGAAGCTAGAGAAGGAAAAGCGGGAACTTGAAAGGAAACTTCAAGAAGCGGAAGCTGATTATGAAGAATTGCAGAAAAAACTCCAGCAAATTCGGATTACTGAAAATCAGCAAGTGGGGAATGCTCGGATTATCCAAAAGCCGAGCGTTCCCGAAGAACCAGTGGCTTCTCGCAAGTCTTTATTGCTGGTATCGGGCAGCTTGTTGGGAACTCTCCTTGCTGTAGCTGCGGCGCTGCTTTTAGAATATCAAGATAAGTCTGTGAAAACTATTGAAGAGGCGAGGGAATTATTTGGGTTTACTTTGTTGGGGGTGATTCCTTTCCATAGAAAGTCTGAAAAAAATCCTCGGCGCAATTCCTGGCTACTTAAGTCTGCTGCGCAGGATTTAGAGCTATCTCCCCGACAGATTGTTGTTAGAGATACTCCTCATACTTCGAGCAGTGCTGCTTACCGAATGCTTCAGGCAAATCTGAGGTTCCTGAGTTCTGATAAAGAGCTGAAAGTGATTGTTGTCAGTAGTTCGCTACCGCAAGAAGGCAAGTCTACTGTATCGGCTAATTTGGCTGTAGCTATAGCTCAATTAGGACGGAAGGTTTTGCTGGTAGATGCGGATATGCACTGTCCTGTTCAACATCAAATTTGGGAACTTCCCAATCAAGTAGGCTTGAGCAATGTGATAGTCGGACAAGCTGGGTTTGGGGATGCGATCGCCCAAGTTATGGATAATTTAGATGTGCTCACTTGCGGGGTGATTCCGCCTAATCCAATGGCTCTGTTGGATTCACAGCGGATCACTTTATTGATTAAGCAATTTTCGGCTACTTATGATGCAGTGATTATTGATGCTCCTTCTCTGAATGTTGCTGCTGATGCTCTGATTCTGGGGAATAAAGCAGATGGGATTTTATTGGTTGTGCGGCCTGGAGTTCTTAATTCTGGTACTGTGGCTTTTGTCAAGGAGCTATTGAAGAAATCAAGCCAGCACGTTCTGGGCTTAGTGGTGAATGGAGTAAGTCCTAAAAACGAACCGCACAGCCATTACTATTTTGCCAATGAATCTTACGCTCAAGAGCAGAGTGCTGGTATCAATAAAATAACCAATAACCAGTAACCAATCACAACAGTTAACAGTTAGCTGTTGACTGCTATTGGCAATCGCACTCCGAAAGTCGAGCCGAGTCCTTCCCCGGGACTTTCGGCCCAGACACTGCCGCCGTGGAGTTCCACGAGATGGCGGACGATCGCCAATCCCAGTCCCAGCCCGCCGTAATTGCGCGTAGAAGTGCTGTCAGCTTGGCGGAAGCGATCGAACACAAAGGGCAAAAACTCCTTGCTAATGCCAATTCCCGTATCGCTGACAACGATCGAAACACAGTGAACCGGAGACGGCCCAGACAAGATGGCGCCACCGGCTGCTCCCGGTTCCCCATCCTCCGAGAGCCTTATTTCCACGCGACCCGACGGCGGTGTAAACTTAATAGCATTCGAGAGCAAATTAGACACCACCTGCTGCAAACGAGTAGCATCGCCCCTCACCGAGCTCACCCCTTCGTCACAAAAACTCACCAATTCAATTCCCCGAGCTTCAGCATCAGGGCTCAGTGCCTTCACGGCTGTTTCT
>Ga0247774_1000209_pt1 | contig 28017 bp, 23 predicted proteins | sample UWRJL001104B6_FD_179933 | JGI IMG/M metagenome (GOLD analysis project Ga0247774, IMG submission 179933) | Plant litter microbial communities from Arlington Agricultural Research Station in Wisconsin, United States - UWRJ-L001-104B-6 | ecosystem: Environmental > Terrestrial > Plant litter >...
GTCTTGTCTTCCCGGCCGAGTCCTATCAGCGTTATCTGGTGTACGAGGGAAACAAAGACAGATTTGCCAGAGTTTGCCACGAAATGGAATGGAGCGGCTTCGTGGTGATATTCTGCGCAACGCCAGACATGGCATGCTCATTGCAACCAACGTGCTTGCCCAGGGAGAGGAGGATGCCCACGAGCAGCTCGTCGGCGGTTGTTGATTCAGACCTGACCGTAAGTAGACACCATTTGTTAATGTACCGTTCCCGCCTCTATGCCTTTGACACCTCTAACATCCGTCTCAGATGGTGTGGGCAGGCTAGGATCCCAGGAGATGTCAGAGCTAAGGAGGGTGTACCCTTGGGTTCCACAACAGGGAAGTTTGGCTCAGATAGATAAACAAAAATCTATTCATCATGAAGCAATCCATCATCCTTGGCCAGCCAAGAGTGACAAAATATCCAGACCTGCATGCCAAATGACCCTAAACCAAATACCAATCCTGGGTATCCTTTTCAGACCTTGAATGCCAAAATTTTGGTGATCCGAAACGAAAACAAAAAGCTATGCTAGTGTATAAACGCTATGCATGTATCCACGTATATGGTGTGTCCATCTTCCTCTGGCTGTCCTGCCAAACTCATGTAGACGTACTCTCGCATCCTACTATTATACCTCCCTAAAGCATCCTCCTCTGATCCATCCTCGGATTCCTCACTTGCGGCGCATCATAATAATCCTCATCCTCATCATAGTAAAGACGCTCATCTTGTCTCGGCATGATCGGTTCCCTTCTCGTTGCTATCGTCGGCGCCGGCGCAGCCCCATGGTGCTCTATCGGCGGCGCCCGAGTCGCATGCACTTCCGGAGGCGGCGTCGCCTGGTCATAATCCGTCCCCGGCCTCTCATCCTCCATCATGCGAGGTGGGTCTGGCCTTTTCCCCCTGAAGCTTAACAGCCTCTTGAACGTGGACGGCTTTCGCACCGGCGGTTTTACTTTCTCGTCTTCTTCGGCGTCATACACATAAAACAGCTTCGGTACAAGTAATCTGTACGGGACAGTTATTCCCGCTGGATCCTTAGGGTTGATTTCCACGTTGAGGCTAATGTCCAGACCACCCTCAAGATTCACCTCGAACTCTTCGGCTCGCTTCATCTGCTTTACGGACAGGCCGGTTGGAGTCCTGTGGAAGGGCTTCGGCTCAAAGTTAGCATGTCGAGAGGCATCGGGGGTTGTAAATGCGCGTCGTGGTTGCTTCGCCATAAAATATGAGTCATCTCCGGCTTCATACTCGGGGGAAGCACCGCCGCGGAGTCGTGATGTGTGATGGTCTCTGCCGCCCGAGCGAGCATCGTAATATCCTTCCTCATCATCGTAGTCTGGGGCGTCGGGTCCCCATTCGCCGTTGTTATCGCCGTCGTCAGGCGGGTAATGTTTGGGCCTTCTTTCCAAGCCAAGCAGCCTGGCGGGGCTGAAGGAGCTCTTGGATTGAGATGGGGAACGTTGGAGTTTCTGTGGAGGCCGGCCAGTATCTTGCGAGCTTCGGCGGGAGAACGACCTGAACAAGCCTCCTGATCCAGACCCGGAGACTGGTGGCCGCGAGATATCAGGTTTATGGGATGGTCCTCTATTTTTGGAGAATCGCCGAAACAAGCTGCCGCCGCCGCCGCCGCCGCGGGCTACTGGAGGTGGACTGGGGCTTACATCATAGGCTGACGGGCCAGGTGAGGGAGGAGGCGTGTTACCTGGTGCCCATGGGCGAATTGAACACCAGTTACGGTGAGGCAAAAGATGCTTGTTATTTCGGGGCTTCCCATCCACGCCGTTCAAAAACATGGGTATCATGTCCTCTTCGGTATCGTCGTCGAAATGATGTATCTTGTTTCTCTTGTTAATGACATCGGCAAGTAGATTAGAGGGCGGCGCATTGGCCATGGCTGACGAGATTATGTTGGGCATATAGCGTGGATCCTTGTGCTTTGGGAGGCCAAGCCGGCCGTGGGAGTAAAACTGGCCGACGGCGGCCAGATGAACATCGCCGCTGAGGACGGTGACTCGAACAGATGTGATCATGGCTAGATCTTGCAGCTGCTCAATAACTTCGCGTCGCTCATCCTTATGATTCCTGGCAGTCCAGTGGTCGTTCAGGTCATCGAGCACTTCCACGCCACCATCGATGTGATTGAGCACATTTCCCAGCATCCCCGTCTTGCCGAGAGCCTTGACGGGGTGCATGATGCGGGACGTCAATCTAAGGACTGTTAGCTGTTCTTCATTGCAGGGTATAACCTCGGCTGGGTGGCAACCTACATGTTTTCGAGCCAGACTAGTCTCGGGTATGCAATTGGAACGCCAAACAGCACAAGTAGATGCCCATTCTTGACATCCTTGTAGCAGCGATTCATAATCTTCTTCCACGTATCCTCACTCACGACGTCGTATTCGGTGCGCTCAGTTCGGCAGTCGACGGCGAGAAGTGCAAGATCGGCTCCGAGCTCGACGTACAAGCTGCGGCTAAGCTCGCCAATGTAAGGACCGGGCGTGTCCCCGAGAATCCAGCTAGGCTCCGCGGCGTCCGTCTCATCCATGACGCTCTGATGCTGGAACAACATGTAATACTTGAAAGCGACAGCGCCAACACCACGGAAGATCGGAGAGTTCATGTCGTGGTGCGGGTAGGAGCCATAGCCGTCGATGAGGTCGTGATCGTCAAACATGTTCACCATTGGAATCTGGGAATTGGCCAAGCCGAACAGACCCTGCGAGAACCACATGCAGTACCGCTCCAGATAGAAGTTTTCCAGCTCGTCCTGGAGCTCGAATGCAAAGGGAGCCGTATGCTTGTGCAGAGGGTTCTTGATCCGAGTCCAAGCGCCCAAGATTTTGCATTCAGCCGTGACAACGTCGTTGTAGATCTGGTCGCCGCCCCCAATCATGACGTGGAACGGCTGTGTTTGGTGGGTGTTGAGCACGTCTCTCCACATGGGATCAGGGCCGCAAAACTCGTCCGTCTTGACGCTCATGCTGAAGCCGTTGCAGCTGTAGAACATGACATTCATCGAGGTTGCCCTGGCCGGCACCCAGAAGCCCATGGCAGGACCTCTGTTGATACGATAGGCAATACGTTGCTGTCTTTCCGCCAGCTCCACCTCGATGTTAAAGCGCCAGAAGGTATAGCCACGTTCCTGGTGAAGACGGAAGCCCCTGACATCCTTGTACTTGGACACGCTTTCGCCGTCGATCTTGATGCGCTTCCGGCGGCTGGCAAACGACCCGGGAAGGTCAGTTGATCCGTCTGGAGGTGCCATGTCGGGTGGACTCCTGGTCGTCTCGAAAAGCCCCTCATCCGTCTCGTTCCTGGACAGGTCGATGCTTTCGTCAAGGTGCTCCACCGGTCGGACGTAGAGAGTCTCGCCTCGACGGCCGAGCTTCGGATGTCCGGCAATCGGATCCACATACTCGGCCGGAAGCTCTCCATTGACTTCGGCCGGCGGCGGCGGGAGCAGCTCGATGGGTTGCACAAATAAACGCAGTGTCGGCGCAATGTCGTAGGACGAGTCGGAGTCACGGGTTACAATCATGACGCTCCCTCGCCAGATCTCCCGCTCCGAAATGGCACTGCCCTTTGCCCGCGTGGGAATACTTTCGCGGCGGATGCCGCAATATCGCAAAAGTGGGCCGCACTTGAGGTACAGCGGGGGCTTGAATCGCGTGGGAGCTGGTGCCCAAAGTCAGCAATGAGATTTATACAGTTGTTGAAAATAAACATACCATTTGACTCGTCATATTCGCCGTCAAATGCTTCAGCCTTCCGGGGTCTGGAGCTGATGCTCCTTCTCTTTCCGCCTGCTTCCCACCAAGTTTTGTCCTTCTCAAGGCCAGGCGTGTCGTCATCAGTAAGATCAAGAAGCCCCCCCCCGAGCAGCCCTACCGTTGCCTGCTTCCACTCGTCAAGGAACTGGGGCGGCTTATACAAGCCCTCGCCGGGTTGAAGATCTCCATGTCGATACAACAGCCGGGAGACATGATGGCGGTGTTCGCTGGCCGACGATTCGGAGCCGTCATCGCTGTTAGGCCTCCTAACTTTCCTGCGCGCCGCTTCAAACCCGCCCGCGCCAGGTCCTTGCCTTGCTGCTGGGCCAGGGCCAGGCCCTCGGGCCCCTGAAGAGAGCGGCTCCGTAGCATGCCGTCTGATACCACCAAATTCCTCGGGCGGAGCATCAGTAAATTTGGCCCTATTTCCGACCGATCCCCGCCTGACATCTGTAGGAGGTGGTGCGGGAGGGAGCTCCTTGCCCCGGAGAGATCCGACTGCCGACCGACCCGTCGGCGCCTCTCTTGGAGGAGGCACATCGGCGCCACGAGGAGGGCCGGGCTCGACTCTCGGTCTGCTGTTATCTGCTTCAGCCCGAAGCCGGTACCAGGGGTCACCGGGTGGATCCTTCTTGAGCTTATTGCTCCCGGTTCGACTAAGCGAGAACCCGGATGAAGGAGGAGCTCGCGGCGCATGCAAAGGTGCTGGCGGAGGGACGGTATTCTCGATGCCATTAGGAGGCTTAATGTCATTTCGGGCAGCGCGCTCACGGAAGCTGAGATTGCGCTTGGGAATTCCCGTATTTGCTCCGCCCGTGCTACCGCCCAAGTGTTTGCCGGGCCCTGCATGGCCATCCATCGGCGCAGGGGCAGCTGTTGTGGCGCTCACCGACCGTTGATGGCCTGAACCCGAGCCATAGTGCCTCCTTGCCGTTTCCTCTGGCGGGTTTTGGGAAAGAGGACCACGATGCGCGGCAATTGGCGCTTCTGGTTGCCTTGAAGACTGCGCGTCCCCTTCTCCGGCCGAAGCACTCCGGTCTCTGAACCGAACCTGCTGCGTTTGTGTCTGCGGTTGTGACAGGGTAGGGGGTTGCTTGCGCGGCGGCTGGGGAACGGCGCCTCTGGGACTGTCTAGATGTTCGTCTCTCACAGCCCTCTCCCTTACGCGTGCCTCGGCAGCTTCAACACGAGCCCGCTTTTCCTCCTTTGTGATGCTGTCGAGCGTCAGCTCAAGCCTTTGGAGGGGTGATCGGTCGTCTGCAAACTTTTTGCCGCGATCAGACTGCGACGTAGTGGATGCCTTCCTCGGCTGGCCGCGCGCGTCCAGGGGGAAGCTTCTTCCAGTATTGACTTCCTTCACGCTGCCTTTGCGTACTTGTTGTACGGGAACTTCTCCAACTGGCCGGGGTTGCCGATTGGCAGAGTCAAACGTTCTCTGCCCGCGGTCCAAGACGGGATAGTCGCGACGGTCATCTCGCGGTGACCTCCTATAGTATTCATCCTCGGCGTCCATGGCGTCGCCTGCCGGCGGGTTCGGCTGCTTTGCTCGTCTCGCAGCAGCCGACGCAGAATGAGTATAGGGGAGTCCGCCGTTGCCGAAGGGGTGTCTGAAGCTCACCGGAGGAGCTCTCGGTGCTTCTGGGGCTGCTGGCGGTGGAGGACCGGCGTCAACGTCGTCGTCAAACTCTTCGTGCAGGCGAGGTTGGCGGTGAGACCGCTTGTCGGCAATGTCTGGAGGGTAATCGGGCGACGAATATGGGAAGGATGGTGGCCGCGGAGCCAAACCCTTGCCTAAAAAGCTTGAAGTGGTGGGAGAAGCGAATGGGCTGAGGGTAGACTCGGTTGGTGCATCAGTATTTGCGGTCTGGGTCGAGATGCGATTTGACTTTCGACGAGCTTGTGCGTGGTCTTCTCTTTCGCCCGAGGCGCTCGCGTAGTCGTCAGAGAGCCGATTTTGTATCGTCTGAGTTGTCAGTTCCTTTGGCCCAGGCAACTTGCCCCAATACGGAGCCGACATGACGATGATTGGCCCCGTGGGCAGCTACGTAGGCGGTGGAGGTTGGAGGTTGGTCGATTTTCACCGGCCAGCCTGGCTATCGCAGCCCGAGGGCCACCTGCTTCGTAGGAGGGGTTGCAGCTGTACCTGAGGCGCTGTCGCAACGCCAGCCAATTTGGTGCGTCTGTCAACTTTGGACTTGAAGCTCTCAAGCTAGAAGCAAAATAGCTGTCGTAACAACTGACGCAAACGAGACTCATGCAAGATGGATGTATCGAGGTGCTACTAGTATTGTAGCAACGACAGTAGAGAATTTTTAGATGTGCCGCTCAGTCGTACTCGTGTAAGTTCGTAATTGCTCTCGTACTGTGCGTAGGACAATGGAGCTCAAGGCTGTCTTGAAAGTGGGCTGGAGCTTGGGGTTGCGCTGGCGAGCTAAGAAAAAAAAAAGCGAGAGGTTGCGGTGATGGGCGGTGATGGTCTTAGCGTGCCGCTCCACCGGCAGCTTGCAGATCAACCACTCCGACATATTGCAATGAAGAAATGTCATTGGTGGCCGATGGTTGCGAGTTTTACGGCTTACAAGGCGGGGTGGCGGGCTACAATACGCCGTAAAATATGGCTTAACCAGACATGGCAACCAAGCATGGCTGGCTGGCACAGTGGCTGGACCGGGAGCGATGGATCGGAGCGGCATCAGCTAGCGGCGGTCATTGTCATTTCGTCTGCATGTTCTCCCGTCTGTCTCTGTGCCGGGTTAGCGAGCAGAACACATGAAAAGTGCCTTTTATACGAAGACGATGCAGGGAAACCAGTGGCCGAATAGACAATCCTGTTGAAGTCACTTCGCTTCTACGTAAGACTTCAAGGCAGAGAGGACAACGTTGAAGCTTTTGAACAAAAGTGCGACATTGCTGTTCTTAAATCTGCCTTCCGGGACGGAGAAAGCGACGTTGTCTGGACTTTGGTGACCTTGGAAATTTGTCTCTATAGGAGTCCTAGCGCAATCTTCATTTCTGGTCTACAATATGGCCTTGTATCAAAATGCTTTAGTAGTGCCTGCCTAGCCTATCTCCATGAAAGCTCACTACTCTCCATCGTGACTATTAGTCTATGTTTGAGGTACGAAAGTGCCGATGCTTCGTACTAAGACATTCGTTCCTATAGGCATGCAGACATGTGGGAAGGCTGATGCATGTCTAGATGCAAATTGGCAAATATCGGGTATATCACTGGATCGGGTTGCATATCGCAAAATCGAACGTCTCAGCTGCTGACGTGCACTTTAGACCCTTTTTTTTTTTGACCATTTGTAGCAGAGGCCTCGACTGCGGGACAGGTGGCGTATCCCTGTACCGAACGAACCTTGCGCCAAACCAAACTGACCTGCAGCCGGCAAACGGCTGGCCATGTCGCCTGTACCTTTTTACCCTTTAGCAAGAGGCCACGACGACTCCAGCGGACCTTTCAAGATTCACTCGGGGAAATCCTAAGGAATCAAGAGAACAACCCGGGCTGCTCAAACATACGATTCTGAAGAGGATTTCTTTTGGGAATTTTCTAATTTTCTAATTTTCTATTCGGTGGTTCGTGGCTGTTCGGGCATCATCCATTCTCCCTTCCTGACGACATCTCAAAGATCTGACCTCTTCCTGCCAGAATCGATTCCTTGTCTTTATCCGAATTCTTGCTCGAGCCTATCATCCCCTAAGGAATCGACTGCCAACGAGGGTTTGAATGCCCTCGCGGGCGAATTCCCCAAAAATGCAGATCCGGGTCCTCCTTAGTCTCCTTGGGGGCCTTGCAACAGTCTGCTTTGGGAATCCGAATGTCCGTCAGACGCCTCGTGACTACGATAACTATAACTACTACCTCATCGAGCTGAAGGAGAATGTCGACCCACAAGAAATATCACGGAGACTTGGTTTGGAACACGAACGACGAGTTCAAGGTCTCGATCACTACCACGTCTTTGCCGGCCCCAAGTCCGACCATGACTTGGCACAAGAGGCCTTGGATGAACGTAAACTCCGTCGTCGATTCCCAAATGCGGGCTCGGATGCTCTAGACGGGGTGAGGTCGTTCAAACGAGATGTTCCACGTCAACTGGTCAAGAAACGGATACCGCCACCACCAGCTGGCTACAAAGCTCGCCACACACTCGATGCCAGGGGAGGGACGGGCCAGTTGAACGAATTTGCGGTTGCCAAGCAGGCAGATGTCATGTCGACTCTCGACATCAGCGATCCCATATTCAAGGAGCAGTGGCATCTGATCAACACGGTCCAGGTGGGACATGATATCAACGTCACGGGCGCCTGGCTCCAGGGGTACACGGGGGAAGGCACCATCGTCGCCATGGTTGACGACGGCATCGATATGACAAGCGAGGATCTGAAAGATAACTACTACGCCGAGGGCTCTTGGGACTTCAATGACCCGGGTCCTGAACCGAAACCAAGGCTGTCGGACGACCATCACGGAACACGCTGCGCAGGAGAGATTGCTGCAGTGCGGAACAATATCTGCGGGGTTGGGGTTGCGTATGACGGCAAAATATCCGGCCTCCGTATCCTTAGCAAGATCATAAGTGATGAGGACGAGGCTGTGGCCATGACATACGACTTCCAACACAACCAAATATACTCGTGTTCCTGGGGTCCACCTGATGATGGCAGGTCAATGGAGGCACCCGGCATTCCTATCAAGCAAGCCATGCTCAAGGGTGTTCAGGACGGGCGTGGGGGTCTTGGGTCCATCTACGTCTTTGCAAGCGGCAACGGCGCCGCAAACGATGACAACTGCAACTTCGACGGATACACGAATTCCATATACAGCATCACGGTAGGCGCCATTGATCGAGCCGGAAACCACCCGTACTACTCGGAGAAGTGCTCAGCCCAACTTGTGGTAACGTACAGCAGCGGCAGCGGCGACGCAATTCACACGACAGACGTGGGACCCAACAAGTGTTATACCGGCCACGGTGGCACTTCAGCCGCCGCTCCGCTGGCCGCTGGAATATTCGCCCTAGTCCTTCAAGCCCGTCCTGATCTGACGTGGCGAGATATGCAGTATATTGTCTTGAACTCGGCCGTTCCGGTGGACGAGGAACACGGCGAATGGGCGCCAACAGCCATGGGCAAGAAGTTTAGCCACACGTACGGCTACGGCAAGGTTGATACGTACGGTGCTGTTGAGTTAGCTAAGACATGGACCCTGGTAAAACCCCAGGCTTGGTACTTCTCTCCCTGGATTCATGTCAATAAAGACATACCGCAGGGCAAGGACGGGTTGTCGGTGAGCTTTGAGGTAACGGCCGAGATGATCAAGGAGGCCAACCTAGAACGCATCGAACACGTTACCGTTACCATGAACGTCAACCATACTCGGCGAGGAGATCTCAGCGCCGACCTCTATAGTCCCGACAATGTTGTCAGCCACATCTCTACTACACGGAAACTCGACTCTGCAGCAAAGGGCTATGAAGACTGGACCTTCATGAGCGTCGCCCACTGGTAAGATTCAGTACTTTACTGGTTTCTTGATCCCCTCAGACCGAGATAGGTACTGACAAGCAAATGATAGGGGCGAATCTGGTGTTGGCACATGGACGGTTGTCGTCAAGGACTCCAATTTGAACGAGCACACAGGAACATGGATTGACTGGCACCTGAAGCTGTGGGGCGAAGCCATTGACGCGGGAAAGGCTACGAAGCTTCCGATGCCTCACGAGGATGACGATAACGACCACGCTCTCCTGGCGACGACGACAATTTCCGCAGCAACTACCACCATGACGCATTCCGCCGAGACTGACCTGCCGCCTGGCAACCCAACCGACCATATTGATCGGCCCGCCAAGGTCAGGCCGACTACAACCGAAAGCCAGACAGCGCCTAGCAGCACGTCTGAAGCGGAGCCCACCACCAGCTCAACGTCCAACTGGATTTCGTGGCTTCCGAGCTTTGGCATGTCGACAGGAGCGCAGATGTGGATCTATGGGGCCCTAGTCTTGATCATCGTCTTTTGTTGTGCTCTCGGCGTGTACTTATGGCTGGCCCGGCGCCGGCGCCTCCGGAACAACCCCCGTAGCGAGTACGAGTTTGAGATGCTCCAGGATGAGGAGACCGAAGGTCTTGAGTCGGGTGAGAAAGTGGGTAGTAAGAGAGGACGGCGGACGCGTGGTGGGGAGCTCTACGACGCCTTTGCCGGTGGTAGTGACGACGAGGACGAATTTGACGCGGCCTACCGCGATGATGCGGTCCATCGCCTATCGGATTCAGACGAGGAAGTACACCATGTGGTGGGCGACGATGAAGATGACGACGAGGAGGCCCAAGAGCCGCAGAGTAGACTCTTGGATTCTGGACGGCGTTGAGAGGTTAAGGTGTGTTACTGATTGTCTTTCAAAAACATGCTTCTTTCCATGTACCCTGCATTCAACGGCATTTTTTCATTGGGTAGAACTTTTGGGATACGGAACCATAGACTTTATCAGGCACTCTTCTGGCCCTGAATTCGTCTTTTGTCGCCTTCGCTAGCCTTCCTTGGCAGCAGAAAAGGGAGGCAAGAAGCAAGCATCAAACCAGCAAGAAACAATTTGTTGGAAAAAAGAGACGGGGAGGTTTCGTGTTGGTATGTTTTCGTTATTGTTGTATCCATAGCGTTGCAGGACGTAGGCTCCCAGGTACGCATGCTCGAATGTACATATGTTTTCTGGTCCGAAGATTTTTGTGTGTGCTCCAAAGAGTTTTTGGTCCGACTCTTTATTCATCGCCTTCACATTGACCCCTTTTTACTTTGGTATTTGAAGGGCAACCGTCCTAAAATGCGATAGCGGCACACGACCAGCCGCGGAGATACCAATCGAGGTCATTCGACGTGACTGTCTGGCGCGTCTTTGACTTTGCGCGGCTAGCTGCGAGTATGCGACTGCTTTTTCCTGTTGTAGAGATTCTAAATGTAGACTTGTAAGCTATCTAGGAAATCAACTATAGTATTAACAAAGCTGCACTCTCTGTAATAAACTCGATACCGGTCGAAGAATCATGCTTCTGCTCGCGGCTATCAGCAGGAAAAGCGAGTGTACCGAAAAGGAGAGTCCTATCTTTCGATTCCCAAGCTCTTCGCGGCTCAGCGAGCCTCTGGTTTCAATTGATTGATCGATCTGAACACCACCCTAATTTACCCACTCCGGTCTAGTACTACTTATATTACTGCTATTTCGCTTGGATATCTCGCAATATGTTGGGAGCCCTCAGAATCCCGCTGGATTTAGGGTTAGGGCCAATGTGCACAGAACCCGACCAGATTACCCGCTGTTTGGTCACGTGACCTCTCAATGGACCTGAGACCAATCCAGGTACGCGGCAGGGGTGACAGCAAACTCGGGCGGCCTAATGCAAGATTTCTGGGTCGGTAAAACTCCAAAAAAATGGATCCATCGCCCAACAGAAAATCTAAGCCGGAACTAGAGAGCGAACGAAGCTGAGATACATTCACACAGAGGGACATGAGGAAAGCCACTGCCTAGTTACACACCAAAAACCACATATCAGATTTGTGATGCTTCCTCGAACCATCGCACGACGTGCGCTCCCCGTGGCAAGGGGGCGGCGACTCGCAGTCCGATGGTCCCAGACCTTCCAGCAACTTCCACATCACCAACTGCCGGCCCTCGCTATCCTCGTCCCGCTACGCCACGACCGCGCCATATCGACGGAGCCACATAGGGGTGGTGCGCCTTCGGGGCCTCCGCCGGGGTTTAATGCTGAGCAGGCCAAGAAACCACTAAAGGACTCGGACGAGAAGCCCTCGCAGGAGAAGGAGGCCGCAACTGCGCAGGAGAAGAAACCCGCCGCGGAGTCCAAGGAAGCCCAGATATCTAAGGGGGAGGAGAAGGCTCAGACCGCTGCTACGCCGGCAGCCAAGGAAGAAGATGGGTCGTCGTCAGCGCTGACTGCTTCGGCGGAGTCGGAGAAACAGGTGGACGAGGCCAAGGAGGCGAAGAAGCTCACGCTATGGCAGAAGATCATGAGGGAGGTGCACCATTACTGGGATGGGACAAAGCTGCTGGCAGCTGAGGTCAGGATTTCGACAAAGCTTGCCATGAAGATGGCGGCAGGGTACGAACTTACAAGGAGGGAGAACAGGCAGCTGCAGCGCACAGTGCAAGATCTGGCGCGGCTCGTTCCCTTCTCCGTCTTCGTTATTGTGCCATTTGCCGAAGCATTGCTCCCCATTGCCCTACGCCTGTTCCCGAACATGCTGCCGAGTACATACGAGGCGCAGAAGAGCAAGGACGCCAAAGCATCCGTTCTGCGCGCAACCCGGAACGAGGTGTCCAAGTTCCTACGGACAACCCTGAAGGAGACAGGTCTGCCTGTGACAGTGACCACGGCACAAAAAGAGGAGTTTGCCAACTTCTTCCGCAAAGTACGGTCGACGGGCGAGCGACCCACAGCTGAGGATGTCATCAAGGTGTGCAAGACATTCCGAGACGATCTCACGCTCGACAACCTCTCGAGGCCGCAGCTCTACTCCATGTGCCGGTACCTCAACCTCAGTACCTTTGGTACCGACACCATGATGCGGTATCAGCTGCGGCACCGGATGCGTCAGATCAAGCGCGATGACAAGGCTATTTCTTACGAAGGCGTCGACAGCCTCAACGTCTCGGAGCTGCAAGCCGCCTGCGCCGCCCGCGGCATTCGCACGCATAGCGTTAGCCCAGCCCAGATGCGACGGGATCTCCAGTCATGGCTCGACCTCCGGTTAAAGGAGGGTGTGCCCTCGACCATCTTAGTCCTCAGTAATGCCTACATGTACAGTGGCGACGTGGACTCGCAGATTGATGCCTTGACGGGGGTGCTCTCTTCCATCCCCGAGGAACTCTTCCATGAGATGGAGCTCGAGGTTCACAATGCCGAAGGCGCGGCAACGAACAAACAACGACTGGAGGTGCTCAAGGAGCAGCAGGAGCTCATTGAGGAGGAAAATGAGCAGAACAAGGAGAGCCAGGATACCGGTTTAGCGACCCCGCGCGACGTCGAGGATATCGACGAGAAGGAAGAGAGGCAGATTCATGCTGCGGCAGGCGTGGACGGTGAGCAGGCCCAGGAGATGATCGAGGCCGAGGCTGAGGCTCCGACGACGAAGGAGATCCGAGCCGCTATGAAAGGGGAGAACTCGGCTTCGTCGAAGGAGGAAAAAAAGGCCTCTTCCAGGGAGCCTGAGAAGGAGAAGGAAGTAGCTTGAGATGGCTTCCACCTTGCATGGATTGTAAATATCTTGTGTGTTCTCTCGCTGTATAAGTACAGATTACGACAGGACGTCACGGACACCGCACCCTTCTGAACGAGCGGCTTTCTTTTGTTTTCTTGGCTTACGGGCATGGACTAGACAGGCAGAGGGACAGTCACAGAGGCATGGGGCTAGCAGCATGACAACTCGCAACATGAGTGTACTCTTGAGAACGAAGGAAGATGGTGGGAAAAGAGGCGGTGTTTATAAACTAGACGAGGGAGAAACAGCAAAAACATCTTGGGCTTCGACGGGCATGGGTATTATACATTAGACATTAACCGCTACTAGCAAGTAGTACTAGCAGCTAGTACTGGCGCAGATGCATGGCGAAACAACATTCATCAACATAGACGAATATCATTCCCTTAACTCTGGTATTGTTTGATGGCGTCATGGGCATGTTTAGAGGCTGGGTGGCCTGGAATCTTCGCCTTGGGTTTCGACAGAATGAATACCTGCGCTAACTGATGGCAGCTACCAAGTGCCTAGCCATGCAAGCAATTATTCTCCTGCTTCAAAGTTTTACTCGAGCTCTAGAAGTCTAGCAGCAATCGGGGCACTTGAGAGATGATATGAATACGGGTAAGCTAGCTGTCTGCGCGGGAAGCCGTCGTCGCCTTGCTGAATTGGCCGAGTTTTGCTACTGATCGACACTGCCTCTGGACAACTACGGTATACGGGAAGATATTAGTTCGGTTTTCAGAAATGTTGTGTACGATTTCATCACCACTCTCATTGCTAAGGTATGTTAGAAGCGTTTGGTGACGCGCAAAACAGCGTGGCATGGTGGGTTGTTACGCAATTGAAAGAAAAAGGAACTCTGTATAGACAGTGGCCATCGCTACAGCGCGATCACGAGGCCGGATATCATATCCTCACTAATATATATGACATGAAACAAAAGAGGCTGTACAAGACCTCGTCCAACAAAATAACCCCTCCAGGAAACGCCATCGCTGCACCGGGTTTCGCAGCTTCCCAGCCCATCCTTGTTGTTGAAACTTCCCTCATTCGTAATCGTATAATCTTCAATCCATCAATGAACAAACAGCTTTTCAAAGTGATCATACAGTTTCGGACTGATCTCATCGCTGCTCATGCCATTTACCTCCGTCAAAACCCCCTTCTTAGCATAGTGCTCCAGCAACGGCTCGCTCGTTTCCTCAAACTTCTGAAACCTCGCCCGATACACCTCTTCTGTATCATCCGCCCTCTTTGTCAACGGCTCACCCGTCACGTCGTCCAATCCGGGAACACGCGGAACGTTGAAAGTCGTGTTATATACCCGGCCGGACGACTCATGGACCCACCGCCCGGAAATGCGCTCCATGATGACATCCAAGGGCGATTTTATCGAGACCACGAGATTAATAGGAATGATCTTGTCTAGGATGCGGGCCTGGGGGGCGGTTCTTGGGAAACCGTCGAGGATGAAGGAGGCGCTGGGACATTCCGAGGCGGTCGGCAAGTTTTGGGAGTCGGAGTCGAAGAGGGAGGGGGTGCCCATAAATGTGTCTATTCCCGAAGGGTCGCGGTATTCGAGATTGGGTTCGCTGAGGGAGTTGGAGGCGAGCGTCATAACCCGTGGAGGCCCTTGTCCTTTCAGCCAGCCGCGTTGAAAGAGCTCGTTGGAAATAAGCCGCATGATGAGGTCGTCGGGCACCAGGCCGCCGGTTTTCATCGTGCTCTCTACCTTGATGCCTGTTTTGAATTTATCAGTAAGTTGGTTCGTTTTCTAGTTTGCATCAACAAACATCGTGGGCCTTCCACCGTCTCTCAACGCCTCCGACGCCGGCGCGAGCCGATAAGCCCCCAAAAGCTCCGACCGATGGTTTTGAAGATCCCGACGCGTTTAGAAAAGACTTACCAAGGGGTGTTTTTTGCTTGACATTGTGCCTGAGGAGATCCCCCGAACTGATGGATTGCAGTTGAGGAAACCTCGAGAGTAGCCGTTCGGATTGCGTCCCCTTCCCTACACCCGGTGCACCGACAAGAATCACACGGGCCGCCCGCCGGAGTTTCATTCTATTCCCGGCGAGGTTTCGATTGCTATTTCAGGGCAAATAATAGATTGAAAGAAGAACAAGAGAAAGGGATAACAGATTCGATAAAATGGAAACCCCGGTGGTAGGCCCAAAGGAAGAGTGACGAACGCGACGACCCGCGAGTGTGAGGGAGCGAAGGAGGGTTATCGTCGCAGATGGATAGCCGAAGGAGGGGAAGATTGACAATCCGGCTGTTGGGCAGTCCCCGTAAAGTCCGCAGCAGCAGCGCGGCGGTGATTACCTTGGTGTGCTAGGTTCCCCGGATTCTTCAGTGGACTCATCTGTTGAGGTCCCCACTCCCCACGCACTCAACAATGCATCCTTGGAGCGTTGGCACATCAGTGCAGAGGTAATTAGCGCGTTTCGCCGGCAGGGCCGGGTACGCGTAATCTCTCAAGTACCTCAAGGCTATGTTTGTATGGCAGGGTACCTGAATCCCGGATGACTCGTCTATCTTGCGTGGCGTTTTCAGCGATCTAGCACTGACTTTTAATGACATAATTGCTTTGTCTCTAAGTTAGTGGTTAACTTAGTTATCACATCCACAAAATACAAATACAGCCAGACAATCACTCTCCTAATAGAATCACTGTCAAAACTATTTCTTCATAAATTGTAGCATAGTATGCCAGAATCTCAAATACTCTTGTAAAGAGCACAGCAATATCTGTCTCTATTTAAAACCTAACGTAGTGAGCTCTTCTCGTATTATCCAGTTATATTGAGAGTGCCATCTGACTATTAAAACGAAGAATCCACTTGAGAACGCAAACAGGAAGCTAGACCTTTATAATTGTGCTCTCCTTTCGTTGGCCTGTAAAAGCAACAGCCACGTGCCTGTTAAATTTTGGTAGGAGCAGCAGTAGCACCGAGGAATAGAACTTTATGCTCCAGCCTTTGCTGCTGAGCCGGGCTGGCATCGGACAAACAGTCGCTCGCACGGGCCACTTCAGTTCCCCGCCATCAACTGCAATGTGCACCTTACGTACAAAGGGCAACGTCAGAGTAGGACAGCTTCAACTCTCCAGACTAAGAATCGATTTCGACCTCACACAACCCCCTTCAGCACGCGTCGGGGCCTAGCTACATACCCGATTTCCCCTTTCGATCATATTGTGGTCTCTGTGACTAGGCGATTATTGCGCACAGCCTTTTTAATACCCACCGCTGCCCCTTTCTACCGGCTGCAACCTAATAAGTTTAAGCTTCGTGCTCAACTTGTTGCCGGCTAGTCTTTTCAGAGCTTCTGGGAACATCTACGCGAACTTCAGACGAAAGAGAACGCACATACCCTATCCAAAGCACATGTGCGCGCTCCTTGGCCATGACTGCGATGGACCAGGATGACTTTTCCAACGTCCCCTGGCAAAGCCAGCAAGATCATGCTGCCAGCAGCTCGAGCCATGAAGACAGTAACGGTCATATTCTAGATGAGGGGGACCTTGGACCTCATGCCCTTGGACCTGAGAAGCTCGAGTGCACAGTCTCACAGCCCATAAAGGAGAATGATGGCACAAAGGATGCCTTTGTATCTTATCTAATTACGACTACCGTATGTTACGAGCCAGCGAACTCTGAACCTTGCACACCAGGCCTTCAGCTAACATACCGCGGTTCTAGTCTACATTTCCCTCTTTCCAGAAACCAGTGACGACTGTTCGCCGCCGCTTCACCGACTTCGTCTTTCTCTTCAAAGCCCTGTGCAAGGACTATCCTGCATCGGCCGTACCTCCCCTTCCAGACAAGCAGCGCATGGAATACGTTCGAGGCGACCGTTTTGGCCCAGATTTCACCATGCGGCGAGCCCACTCTCTACAGCGTTTCCTAATGCGGATATCACTCCATCCTGTGCTACGAAAGTCGGAGATTCTTCATACCTTTCTGGAAAGTTCGGAATGGAATGCCACAATGCGCAGCCGGTCAGGTAGAGTCTCGACTAGCTCTGATACCGGATCAGGTGGCGTGTTTGACAATTTTGCCGACACCTTTATCAACGCCTTCACAAAGGTGCACAAGCCAGACAAGCGCTTCATGGAAGTCAAGGAAAAGAGCGACAAGCTCGACGAGGACCTCAACCATGTAGAGAAGCTGGTGGCTCGAGTGGCAAGAAGAGAGGCCGATCTCGAAACCGACTTTCGAGATCTCGCCGAGCAATTCCAGAAGCTGGTGATTTTGGAGCCCGGCATTGAACAGGCGGTCCACTCATATGTCCGCGGCCTGGAAGAAACCGCCGCCAACCTGAAGCAACTGAAGGACACCACAGACCAGGACTACCTAGGCAGCCTACGCGACATGCAGGCCTACTCCCAAGCCCTCAAGAACCTCCTCAAGGCCCGAGAGCAGAAGCAGCTCGACTACGAACAACTAACCGAGTACCTCAATAAGTCGACCATCGAGCGTGATTCCCTGCAGGCTGGAAACCCTTATGGATCCGCAGGTGGGTTGACGGGTGCCAGCGGGTTCATCCGCTCCAAGCTAGAGGACGTGAGGGGAGTCGACCATGAACAGGCCCGACGCGAACGGCACAGGAAGCTAGAAATTCGCATCGAGGAGCTGACGACCGAGGTCGAGTCGGCGAAGAACATGTCGAAGTTGTTTGACGAAGAGGTTGTCCGTGAGGTGGTGGATTTTGAACGCATCAAGCGGCTTGAGTTCAAGCATCAGTTGGGGGACTTGGCAGATGCGCATGTAGAGTTTTATGGGCATGTGGAGGCCACATGGGAGCAGTACATTGAGGAGTTGGAGCGGGAAGGCGTCACTCTACCTTCGTAGCATGGAGAGAGTTCTGACGGCAAGGATTACCACCATGACAGAGCGGATAAGAGCATGAAGGAGGACGACAGCCATGGTGGGAAGCCCATGACTTCGGATGATAAGAATATGGACAAAGCCGAGATTGGCCACCGTCATGGCGGAAACAACAACGAGGACGAGAAGGTTGTCGATAAGGAAACCAAGACCGAGGAGAAGGATGACAGTGAAGTCGGGAGCGCCCTGTCGTCACCAACATATGAAGATGTCGCTGCAGACTCCAGCGGTGTGTGGGGGGAAGGATAATGCTACCAATGAGGACGGTTGGCGAAACGAAGATCATGGTAGGTCCAGGCTCTATCGACGCACTTTTTCCTTTTGCAGAGGAAAAACCCGCTTGTTTCTGTATTGGGTTTCACGCTCAGTTCTTCGGGTATGGCAAGGGAAGGAGATTTGGTCAGCACCCGGACGGCGTTTCAGGGGAAAGAATCAATGTTTTGCGTTCAATAGCTGGCGACCTAGGGAATTGTACTTCGTAGTGGTTATGAATAAGGTTAGGCAAGAATGCCTGGTCATTTATTTCTGGAGTTTCTATGACCGTGCCATGACTGGTCTCCTGGTAGGTAATCGGAATGTCTTGACAATCGAGTCACGCAGTCGACGAAGCAAATTAGATTCCCATATTGCCATTCACCTCCTGCCTTGCTGGAGACTGGGAACTCAACCACCCCCAAATTGCCGAGGAATGCAAATGGGAGTAGAATCTACCTCTATGAATACATTTCATCAACTTACGCCCCGCGTCTATCTCGAGTTATCAAGCGATCATCTGAACCCACCCCCGAGCATTCTCAATCTCAACTAGTCATCGTCGTCATCTGTATACCTCGGGCCACTCGCGGCCGGTGTTTCTGCAGCACCACCATAGGCGCCTGGAGTTGGAGCCCCGTAATATCCACCGGCAAATCCACTCGCCGCAGGTGTAGGCGCCCCTGCAGCTGGCGTGGGAGCCGAATCTCCCCATCCGCCGGACCACGTAGCACCGGGGGTGGGCGCACTAACGGCAGCCGGTGTCGGAGCAGCATACGCACCCGGAGTTGGTGCATTGAGAGCAGCGCCGGGGGTGGGCGCGCCGAGAAGGCCGGCGCCGGGTGTAGGAGCATCATATGGATGAGAGCCGCCGGTTGCGGCAGGCGTGTAACCCCATGAATCGCTCCCACTGGCGGCGGGAGTAGGAGCTGATCCGGCATAGCCTGGGGTCTTGGATCCGGACCCCCATGAGTCGCTTGCATAGGCTGGGGTTCGAGATCCTGCTCCATGGGAGTCATGAATAGCCGGAGTTTTAGAGCCAGATTGCCAGGCAGGGGTTCGTGCGCCGGCACCATACGAGGTTCTGTTGCCGTCTTGACCGTAAACTGTGCGAGATCCGTCCTGCCATGCCGGGGTTCGGGAGCCGAGATCGCCACCAGATCTGCCCCAGGCTGGAGTTCGTCCACCGCTGAAAGCTGGCGCTGGTATATATGTTAGTCACTGTGTGGTCTGCGCGGTTCGAGGGTAGCTTACTTCGGCTTCCACTTCCACCCCAGGCAGGTGTGCGCTCGGGCAGTCCCCCCGCAGCCGGGGTTCGGCCACCGCTTTGCCAGTCAGGTACTCGCCTGTCGGAGGCCTGGCTTCCGCCGTATGGCCTCGGTCCGCGAGAATTAATGTCAATCTTGGCACCAGTATGCCTATCCTTGAAACTGAGGTGGTCCTTGGGAACTGTAATGGTCTTGTTCTTGGAATGCAGCTCGACACGTGCCGATGCGTCGGTCGTGTCTTTGACAATGCCCAGGAGCCCCTTGTAGCCGCCCCGCCTGATGATAACCGTTTGGCCGATGGCCTTGTCCCTGCCAAAGACCTTTGGCGGAGGGAGCATCTTGCCAGGATCGTTGCCATTCGGATTCCGTTTCAACGCCGGGTTCATAGCCGTGAGATCTGGGCCGACTGGGGCGTTGACCCTGCCACCTTTTGCGGCAACAGTGTTAACACTGGCCGCGCGAGTGACAAAGACGCCCGAGTTCTCGTTGTTGTCATGGGTGTGGAGGAAGACGTATCCATGCCAAATGTGGAGAATCTTGCCGCGACGCTGCTGGCCGCCATACTCCTTGACCACATCACCAAGTCGAATCTCGGAGCCGCTCCTATCGGCTGCTACAGTATTCTTCTTGGTGAGTTTGTTTGCGATGGAAGACGGCACCATCTGTCGCGTGTCTCCCTGCTGGTCGAGAACGACAAGGGATTCGCGGTCAATCTTGACCACGCATCCAACCGTCGTCGAGTCAATCTGGACCAGGTCGAGGAGCTCAAAGTTGCCAATGGATCCCTGGCCTCCAATGTCGTCGGCCTCCCTCAAGTCTTTGCTAAAGACGGTGATTTCAGTATTGGACTGGTCGGCCAACAGCGTCACTCGATCCTGCGAGATCTTGACCACCATACCCACTTCATCCTGGTAGCGGCTTCCGCCAATAACCTTGACGTGATCGCCAACCTTGAAGCGCTTGCGGAGTCCGCGGCTGGGAACCTCGATCGTCTGACCCCTCAAGGCACCCTCTGTCACATTGATAGTGACAATGTCACCCTGCACATTTGTAGCTCGGCCAACCACACCCCTCTGCTCGCCCTCGTACACCTCGATGATATCTCCCGGCAGATACGTCGTCAGAGCATTTGCGTCCTTTAAACTTGCTGCCAACTGCTTCAGGTCCAGATTTTCGGTTCCGTCCTCGGCGCCAGATGCGAACTTTGTCACTTCCTCCAGTTTGGGACGGACATCGGTGAGCTGCAGCTGCTGAATTTTGATGTCCTTGACCTGGAATCCGTTCTCGAACTCGTCGCCCATGAACGTCCACACGTTGGAGGTGGCTGACCCCTGGATAGCCCGACCGGGGAAGCGCTTTCGGACCTCTGCTTCGTTGAAGAATCTCTGGGGAGGTCGGGGAGCGGGCCCTAGTGCCCGCTTCCTCTTGCCGTCGGGTGTGAGGTGGCTCGCGTCGTCGCGAGGTGCCAAATCCAGTCGGGGGATGAACTTAACACGAGCCTCAAGGCCGTTCTCCGTCACGTCCAGGACCTGGGCAAGGTCGCCAGAATGCTTGACGGGTTTCCTCAGTCGCACCCAGGCACCAGGCTCCAGGGTCGGCGTCTTTTGTATGCGAAGCAGGTCTGGCATGTCTTTGATGTCTACAAGCTCCATCTTGGTTCGGGGGTAGACGTTCATGATGCCGTCAAGTGCCATGATGACGTCGGGCTGTCTCTGCGCCTCAACGTAGATGTATCCCTTCATAACCGACTGCGGCCCTCCTCTTTCAAACGCAGACGTGATGAGAATCTCATTCTTCGTCCCGATTCTTTCCTCAATACGCTTCATAATAGCAAAGACAACTTCGCGTTCCTTGCCTTCCCTCGCCTTGACAGCCCAGATCTTGGGATCGTCGACGCTTGGCAGAAGCAGACGCTTGGGCTTTACTGTAAAGTCGCCTGCTCCCTTGGTCGTGCGTCTGTTTCCATATCGTTGCCTTAGAATCTCGGCCTGCTCCTCAGCGTCAAGCCCAGCTTCGACTTCCCGGCGTCGGTCGAGTTCGCGATGCCTCCTATCATCGTCCAATCGCCTCGTGTCGGCGAGGTCGTCGGGATGGGCATTATCGATGAAGTCCTCTATTTCCTCGCCGTCACGCTCATCGTCTTCCCCCTCATCTTCGTCATCTACTTCGGCTTCAATGTCGAAAAAGGCATTCCGCTTGTCCTTGCGTCGCTTGCGCCGACCCTGTTACAAGTTAGGCAACGAACACACCGTGGGGAAACCTGGCGAAGGGCAGGCATTCGTACAGTATGAACATCATCCTCATCATCATCATCATCGTCGTCATCCTCTTCTTCATCTTTGTCATCGTCGTCTTCACCAGATAAGCGCCGCCTTTTGCGCGGTCCATCTTCTTCATCCTCTTCCTCATCTTCGTCGTCACGATCTTCTGAATGTCGACGAGATGATGATTTGGTCCTGACAGGAGACTCGTCGTCACCATCATTGTCGTCTCGGCTCCGTGTAATGGGACTGCTGTCTCGCGCCTCGCGTTGGAGCTGTTCGTCGGCATCGCCCTCGTCGTCCGACATGTCGGCTGGGGGGGGGTTGAAATCCTCCTCGTCTTCCGAATCATCATCAAAACGGCGGCGATTATCGTCGTCTGACGCCATCTTAGTCTGTTTCCTGCCGTATATGTGAATGCTAGTGTTTCGAGGGACTCCAGCGAGGAATGCCTAGAAAGAATTCCGGCAGATGAACAAAAGCTGACACCACTTTTTTTTTAAAGTTAGACAGCGAATTAGAGCGAGGTGCAAGTAAACCTTGCCGGGTAATCTTCGGCCACGCTGTGTTGCGAGCGACGGATTGGCTGCGATGCGATGGCCTGTGCGATGGCCTTACGGATACAACTTGTTAGCACTCTTGAAGGTTGCCATCACAAAAGGTAGCGGAGATGCAAGGGTGGTCGTGCTCGGAGGTCGGAGGATTTTCTCGCGCAGGAATTCTTTCTGGTGCTTTGCATGCCCTCCGGCCCAAACGGTGATTTGGCCAGACAATCATAAATTAGGAGGATGCAAATGTGTGTGAAGCGTAGCCAGTAACAAGCGTTTGTGTCCAGCAATTCAGTTCCTCTCTTCCCCTTTCCCTTTCTTTCTTTCTTTCCTTTTTCTCCTCTTCCCTCATATTTTGGAGGGAGATCATTGCGAAGAGCTCTACGGATGTTGGGACACAGTTAATAGCTGCCAGCTACGTGGTGATTAACGGATACGTCAGACCAGTTGCAGTCAAGCATCCGACCTGACGAAAAATGACCATCTTGTCTGGATGCTCATACAACGAGGATCAAGAAAACAGTGCAGCATTTCAAGTGGCCAGGACAAAAGGTTCCATTCAAAGCAATTTTGGTGGCATGCCCATACATGCCGTCAAAGAAACGGCATTCCATGATCCTGCCACCGCCTTCCAACGCCATGCTGCTCAATGCAAGTTCCCTCGTTTCATATCCCATCTATGAGGCTTGACCATCCCTGGTCCCTCAACCATCTCTTCGTAGTTGTACTCGGTAGACCATAGACGGTGGACAGAAGACCTCAACCCATCCGAACTCCCCAAACACCTCGGCCGGCACTGACGCCAAGCCACTCCCCGGAATCATGTCCTGCGAGATGCGGCACCCAGCCCAGATTTCCTATCTCATAGTCGCACTGCCACGCAGAAACTGGAGACCGGCTGTTCTCTGGCTGTCCTCCATTAACCGATGGAGAGTTCGTGCTCATCAGATCCCAAATGAGAACTTGACTGTCGTCACCTCCGGAAGCCAGCGTTCCTCGACGGAGCGGTGACCACTCCACCGAGCTTAGAGAGCCGCCGTGACCGCGAAGCTCCAGCAAGGCCTGGCCAGGCTGCCGTACATCAAGAATCCGAATAACATTTGAATCTTGGGCAAAGGTGGCGAGAAGGTGGGTATCATGGGGAGAAGTTGCCAACCGGAGAAGAGGCGGAGGGTTCGACATGGTCTGCTGCGCAAGAGTAGGGCTGATACGGCCCCCATTCGCATCTGCTCGATCTTGTTAGAGATTTGTTGCCAAAGAATTGATGTGTGCAATCTCAATCCGCGCAATTGAAGGTCAGGGGTAGACCCACCTCGCTCATCTTTCCCCGTCGGTTCGTAGATGATGGTACTGTGCTCAAGACTCCGCAAGTCAAACATTCTGACGCTTCCGTCCTGACCGCAACTGACAAATACGTCAACGCTGTTGGCGCAGAACCGGACGTCATAAACTTCTTTATCGTGTGCAATTAGCTGCGTCTTTGCAGTCAAAGAGGGGATATCCCAAATGGTGCATGTGGTGTCGATGCTGCTCGTGATGATCAAGCTGGGAGAAACCATATTCCAGTCCAGCGAGGTCAAAGGTGCAGTGTGATCTGGCGTCTTGGAGTTGGATAGTAAGGCTAGTGGGGTGAGTTTCGTCGTTGGTGCTTCTCGCCTTCCAATCGTCGAGTTTGCTGGAGACGCCGGCGTTTCGGCCGGCAGTGACCACAGGCGAAGATGGTCACCCGAAGTGGCCAGGAGATCGGTCGTCTGCTTTTGCGACGACGGGGGTTCCCATAGAAGCCTGGTGACAGGATACGAGTGGGTTGCTTCGGCTACTTTGGTGAATTCAAGGCTCTTTGGTGAGTTTCCCGGCGATAATGAACTCGGCGAGGTCGGCACAATTTGGGTATCGAGGATCTGAATCTGTCAAGGCACACACATATCAGCGATAGGAGAACAACAAGTTCAGATCTCACGACTCTCTTACAAAATTATGGCCGTCCTCAAGGTAGCTGCCGATAGCTACCTTGCCGGCACTGTTGCCTCCCGGTTGCCACTTGCACCAATCGAAGGCGTAGAGGGCCCATGGAGCGAGATAGTTGCTCAATGTGGGTTGCATGTTGGCGAGCTCGTACGCCATGGTTCCCGGCACGCCATCCGACATGCTCGAGTCGGCCCGCGGACGAATATCAGCTAGGCCGAGGGGCGTGTTCGACACAGCTCTCTGCGTGCCCGGAGCATACTTGGATTCCGACGGAGGCCCGAACTGGGATGGACCAGCACCTCCTCCCCCACTCCCTCCTGGCGTGGTGGGCGTGTAAGGCGTGAAGCTCGACGATGCTGCATCGTAGCCGGCGGCAGGGCTCGATCGCGAGTAGCTATGCGAGAGGCTCAGCCCAGGTCTCTGGGACTGGTAGTCCTGCGGCTGCTGAGGGTTCATGTTGTTGGCTTGGAGACTGGGCAGGTTAGGGCCAGTTGGGGATTGATTTATCTGTGGCCGTGTGCCCAATCCGCCAGGCTGGAGGACGTTGGGCACCGAAGAGGAGGAAGCCGGCTGATATGAGGGATTGCCGGGGCCCTGCTCCAGCTTGATATGATGTCCTTGGCTGGACGACGAGGAATATTCGCGTGGTGGCAACTGGCCGTGTTGATTTAAGCCAGACATGTGTAGCTCGTCAAGTTGGGAGCTGCTGTATGCGCCCGTCCTTCGAGCCGCCGACGAAAATTGCTGTGATTGGTTGTTCATTGCGTCGGATTGTGAACACGGCCTGGCCGACCTCACTAATTACGAGGCGACCAAAACTGACTGAATACCTCCGCAGGAGGAGGTGTAGGTTGATAGAATGAGAGGACGTTGGGTTAAAAAGGGGGCTGCAAAGAAGGTGTCGAATTTTCAAGGCCAACGTTGGTACCATGAGGGACGAGAAAAAATTACCCAGTTGCATTGACAGAGTGCCGACGTTGCTGGGCTGCGTAGCTGCTAGCTGGACAGCCCAAAAGATAGATGATATTTCGTTGCAGCTAGCGGAGCGCAACTATAGCGCATTGGTTGGCGCGGGGTGCCGATTCGTGCTCCTTGGAAAGCCCACCAGGCGGTGCCAGGTGTCGCAGCACCTGGGATTGCAGGTGCCATGCTGCAGCGGCTTAGCTGCCTAGCTCCGGGTCAATGGGGATGAGCACATGCCAGGAGCTCGTGCTCCAACCGTCAGCCAGCAAAGTTTGAAGTCATTCTGCCATCCCCCAGTTCTTCGCTTGGTCAAGAAGCTTGCGCCTACGGATAAGTCTTCTAGCAATATGACAGACCTTGCTGTGGCTGGGTCCTAGTCGCCGCGGCCTCTAGTTCTCTCTTTATGAAGCTCTCAAGTTTGGGCATTCATGCAAGCGGAATCAGCTGGAGCTTTGCGATGCTAGTTCCCGTCGCAAGCAGTCTACAAGTCGCTGCCGCTATTTCATAAGGGCTAACCTGTTCTACCTCGGTCGTCTCGTCATATCCGCTCATGCCACACATCGGGATGTCTCCCGGGTCGCCTTCATTCCTCGACCGCCTCTCTCCCACTCGCCACGGAGCCCCTCTTCTCCCCCTACACCGCAAACGGGACAACGTAAGAAGCGTCTACAACCTCGAGGAGCTTGATCCTCAGCCCACAGACGGGCTTCTATCACCGCAGTCTCCGAAACCGATCGAGAGACCGAGACGTGCGAGCAATACTAGTACATACCGTGACGATGCGAGCCAGACAACTAGCCCAAAGTCCCCCTCGCGTAACAGACGCTCTAAAGTTGCCTTTGCTGGAATCCCGCCTTCAGTGGTCGCTCCCTCCGTACCTATGAACCAAGAAAGGGAGGCATCACCACCGCCAGAAGCACCGAGTCGAAATCTTGCGCCTCACAATGTTGCTTCGAGTTTGATAAATATCGGGAGCGTCTTCTTCGATCAAAGGCCGAAGACCCAGCCAGCATACAACGCAAACCCAGACTCGATATGGCTCAACCTCAAGCGTCGCGAGACGGCAATCGAGGACGAACTGCAACAAATGCTGGACATGCAATCGGCGGCGCTAACGGGCGGACTGGGCAACGGAGTTGGCATTGTTGCAACGGATCAGGATACGTTTAGTGACACGGGGAGTAGCACGCCTACGGGAACATCGTATTACTCTACGGTCACGTCGAGGTCGAAATTGTCAAGATCTCTCGTTGAGCCGACGCAGTCGACCTCCCGCGGAGACGTCATACCTGTGCGACAGCCGAAGCGATCGAAGCCCCTTGGTATTCGGGCCGCGCGTCGCGGGCTCCTCAAGGCCATGGTTGGCCTGGGTGATCTCAAGGCGGAGGAGGATGCGAGGGTCAATTCGGCCATCTCCCAAAGAAAGACGGCCCTTGCGCGTCTACGTACGATGTCTGGGCGGCAGAAAAAGATCACGTCCGAGCTCAGGGTGCTCCAAGCGGACGACGAGGAGCCTTTGGGGAAGGAGCTGAGGGAGCTGGAGGCCAATCGTGGGGCTTTGACCGACGAAATCAAAGAGCTAGAGGAGAGATTGGTGGGCCTGCGAAATAAACGTCGATGGGTGGATGGCCGCATTCACGACGTCCGGAATCGTCGCGAGGCCGGCCTCAGCGGTTACAAGGGCGCTCTCAAAGAAGTGGAGGCCGAAGTTGATGCGCTGATGAGACGGCCGCCCGTCAAGCCACTGGACCGCGAGTTTTGGCGTGGGGTTTATCTCAACGGCATCGAAGGCGATGATGACATGTCACCGGGCGGGGAGGAGTTCATGAGCTTAATACCGGAAAGGCGCACTCTGGAGATGGCCAAAATCTGGTGGGAAACGGAAATCAAGGCTCTGGAGAAACGCCGTCGAGAGGTGGACAAGAACCGGGAAGCTCTGGAGAAGGGCGAAGAAGTGTGGCGAGAGACTGTGGACCTTGTTACAGACTACGAAACTGGTCTCCGGAAGCTTATGCATTTGGATGGACAGGCCATTGCCACCGGGAACGGCAAGGGAAAGGAGAAAGCCGTTGGTCGTGGTAACACCGTCCAGCAACTTCTCAGATCACTGTCGACCGTCACAAGCAGCCTGGAGCAGAAGCTCCAGATTGCCGAGGAGAACTCCTGGAACCTGCTAATCTGCGCCATCGGCGCCGAGCTAGAAGCCTTTAGGGAGGCTGAGCGGCTACTGCGAAGTGGACTCGGTGAAGTTGCGCAGCCTGACTCCATGTTGGAAGATGTTACGCCTACGGCGGATAGGGAAGAATCGGCGACCAGTATGGAGTCTCCAGTTTTCAAGCCCTCCACGCCCATGGCCGGAATTCCCAGAGAAGAAAGCGACAATGAGGTGCCGCATGATCTCCTTTCCTCGCCACCTGACGAGGAGTACATAGCCCCGAGGGAGCCATCGCCCGTAAAAAAGACATTGGCTAGCCCCCTGGACCACATGCCTCCGTTGGAGAGAAGTGACAGCGAGAACTCAGTGCCGCCTGAGTTCTTGGCAGAGCATCCACGGGATGACGATGGAGTGAATTAGAATGAGCGGCTCGGTGCACGATGAGGTGTTGGGGACATGACTGGGTATGCACTTTGTATTGTAGCTGGTGCTCACGGTTGTATATTGGCGATAGGCATGGGTTTGCATTCCTCCCGTTAGGAATGGCGCCTTGAATTACGATTGAGGGTAGAAACCAATGGGGAGGAAGACGGCTTCGTGGAACGGTTTGCATTAAAGCTCGAAATCAGAGTGGGATTTTAACATAG
>Ga0247774_1000210_pt1 | contig 28006 bp, 23 predicted proteins | sample UWRJL001104B6_FD_179933 | JGI IMG/M metagenome (GOLD analysis project Ga0247774, IMG submission 179933) | Plant litter microbial communities from Arlington Agricultural Research Station in Wisconsin, United States - UWRJ-L001-104B-6 | ecosystem: Environmental > Terrestrial > Plant litter >...
TTTGTCCTTCAATTTGAGTGCAAGTTTCAACCTTGACTCCAGGCAAGTCTAATAAATAGTCTAAATGAAAACTCATTACTCTAACTGTATTGGTTGATCTATTTTACACCATAAACTCAGGAGAGCCCTACGTACAATCAACCCCATGTTAGCACTCCGGATTATTCGGGTTAAAGGGAAGTTATTTGTTTTTCCCCTTACAATTTTGCCTTTTCCCAATCCCCAATCATCATAATTTCCTCAGAAAGCCCTTAGATTTCTTCTTTATAGTGTCAACAGAGTTCAGCAATGGCATGATAGCAACGCTGTTTCAGCGACTGACAAAACCCAGTTTAATGCAGAATTCTAAACACTCAAGTATAGATCATCAGGAGACTTAAAATTATGGCACTCGTTCGTTGGGAACCTTTCCGAGAAGTTGAAAGTTTGCAGCGGCAGTTAAACCGCTTGTTTGATGAAATAGCACCGACAGGTCGTAGAGGAGAGGAAGGCATTGCCTTTATTCCCTCTGCTGAGATAGAAGAAACCCCTGATGGAGTTCATCTCAAGGTAGAAGTTCCCGGTGTAGACCCCAAAGACCTAGATGTGCAGGTATCGCCAGAGGCAGTATCTATTTCCGGTGAGCGCAAGTCAGAAATCAAAACGGAAGAAAGAGGCATCACCCGCACCGAATTCCGCTATGGCAGGTTTCAGCGCGTAATTCCGTTGCCTACCGTGTCCAGCACGAGCAGGTGCAAGCAGAATACAAAGATGGCATTCTCAAGCTGAGGCTGCCCAAGGCTGAAGAAGATAGGAACAAGGTTGTGAAAGTAAACTTAGGTGACGGGCACAGGGGCAACGGGCAAGGGCAGTGACGCAATGATTCCCAAAGCACTCCCTTCCCAGCAGGAGGTGACAACATGATAACAACAGCAACGGGCGAACTTAGCCTCCCAGTTAGCGAACGCGACCATATCCGAGGTCCAAAAAACGCACCCGTCACCCTCGTGGAATACGGCGACTATGAGTGTCCCTATTGCGGTCGTGCCCATTTCATCGTCAAAGAACTCCAGCAGTTGACCGGGGATCTCATGCGCTTTGTCTACCGCCACTTCCCGTTAACTAGCGTGCATCCCCATGCCGAGCAGGCAGCAGAAGCAGCAGAGGCAGCTGGGGCGCAAGGTAAGTTCTGGGAGATGCACAACCATCTCTTTGAACATCAACAGGCGCTCGATCGCAAACATCTAATAGAATATGCCGCTAACCTCGGTCTTGATGTGCCTCGGTTTAGTCACGAACTCGCCGAGCACGCCCACATAGCCAGGATACGCGAAGACTTACTCAGCGGAATCCAGAGCGGGGTCAACGGCACGCCGACTTTTTTCATCAACGGTGTGCGCCACGATGGCTCTTATGACCTCTGCTCATTGTTAGCCGCGATTGAAAACGCAGCCGAATCCTGAGTGCTAAGGAGCCAGAGGGCAGAAGGTTCAAGGATAGATTAGATTCTTCCCTCTGCCAAAAGGTCACAAGCCCACGCCAGTTTGCTCAAGTCGGGAAACCCTTACTTTCAGAAGCCGTTGTTAAATCCCCATAAATAAATTTAGGGGGATTCCCCTTCTGCCCTCTGCCTTCGTTAATACCATTTATTCAACTTGTCCTGAATCCAAACTCTCAATTTTTTATCTCAATCTTTGAAGGAGGTTGTTAACGATGGCAAAAATCGTTGGTATTGATTTAGGAACTACCAACTCCTGTATCGCTGTAATGGAGGGCGGACAACCCATCGTTATTCCGAACACAGAAGGCGGTCGCACAACTCCGTCTGTGGTTGCTTACACCAAGAAGGGCGAAAAACTTGTCGGGCAAATTGCCAGACGCCAAGGTGTAATGAACTCAGAAAACACTTTTTATTCCGTTAAGCGGTTCATCGGGCGCAGGTATGATGAAGTCACCCAAGAGGCAAAACAAGTTACTTACAAGGTGGTACGTGACAGTAATGGCAACGTCAAGCTAAACTGTCCCGCTCTGAACAAGGACTTTTCACCCGAAGAAATCTCGGCTGAGGTAGTCCGCAAGCTAATAGATGATGCCAGCACATATCTGGGGGAACCGGTGAGGCAAGCGGTAATTACTGTCCCTGCCTATTTCAATGACTCTCAGAGGCAAGCTACCAAAGATGCCGGTAGAATTGCCGGGATTGAAGTTCTGCGAATTATCAACGAGCCAACGGCGGCTGCCCTCGCCTACGGACTTGACAAGAAAACCAATGAAACCATCCTAGTCTTTGACTTAGGTGGTGGAACGTTTGACGTGTCTATCCTAGAAGTGGGTGATGGTGTGTTTGAAGTGAAAGCTACCAGTGGCGACACCCACTTGGGTGGAGATGACTTTGATAAGAGAATCGTAGACTGGCTAGCAACCGAATTCCAGCGTAACGAAGGCATCGACCTCCGTAAAGACAAACAAGCCCTGCAACGCCTCACCGAAGCAGCAGAAAAAGCCAAAATTGAACTGTCAGGCGCAACACAGACGAGCATTAACTTACCTTTTATTACTGCAACCCCGGAAGGCCCGAAACATCTAGATATGACCTTAACGCGGGTACAGTTCGAGCAAATGTGCGCCGACTTGTTCGATCGCAGCCGCATTCCCGTCGAACAAGCTCTGCGTGATGCTAAACTGAGTCCCGCAAATATCGACGAAGTAATCCTAGTGGGTGGTGCAACTCGGATGCCGGCTGTCCAGCAACTGGTACGGCAGATAATAGGCAAAGACCCACACCAGGGTGTCAACCCGGATGAAGTCGTAGCAATGGGTGCAGCGATTCAGTCGGGTGTGCTTGGGGGTGAGGTAAAAGACGTGCTGCTCCTAGATGTCACGCCGTTGTCGCTGGGTGTTGAAACTCTAGGTGGTGTGACGACCAAGATTATTCCGCGCAATACCACTGTCCCAGTGAAGAAGTCTGAGGTGTTCTCAACGGCGGCTGACGCACAAACAAACGTAGAAATCCATGTTCTGCAAGGTGAACGCGAAATGGCATCCGACAACAAGAGCCTGGGAACCTTCCGACTAGATGGGATTCCGACCGCTCCCAGAGGTATGCCACAGATCGAAGTTACCTTTGACATTGATGCTAACGGGATTCTGTCAGCAACTGCCAGAGAAAAAGCCACAGGTAAAGAACAGTCCATTAGCATCACAGGTGCGTCTACCCTCGATAAATCTGAAGTCGAGCGGATGGTGAAAGAAGCCGATCGCAATGCGGAAGAAGACCGTAGGCGGCGCGAACAAATCGATACCAAAAACATGGCAGATTCTGTCGCCTATCAAGCCGAGAAACAACTTCAGGATTTGGGCGACAAAGTGCCACCAGCAGACAAGTCCCGCGTGGAAGGCTTAATTCGAGACTTGCGTCAGGCAATTGAGCAGAACAACATTGATCGCATGAAGTCTCTCACCAACGAAATTCAACAAGCCCTGATGCAAATCGGCACTGCGGTCTATTCACAAGCAGGTGCATCTCCAAACGGTGGTACTTCTACAGACCGTCAAGGCGGCAGTGAAGATGTCATCGATGCAGACTTTGTGGAACACAAGTAACAAGACGCAGCGAGCAGTCCGTTGCTCTGGAAACCAGAGTTAAAGGAACTGCTTTAGCGAGCCTGCGTGCGTCATCCTCTGGATAACGCAGTGAAATTTCAAATACTCTCTTCCTATCCCCGCGTCCTTAAATCTGCGCCACATTTCGTGATGTTATCTAGTTTTTTGATTTGGAGTAATTTTTATGACTTCTACATCTGAAAAAACCGCCCTCAAAAGTGTCTCTGCTATCTTCAAAGATGAGAAGAAGATGCAAGAAGTGGTTGAGCGTCTAATCGATCGCAGCGTTCCCAAAGATCACATTTCGATGATTGGTCGCGACTTCCACACCGAAACTCGCATCTCCGGATTTGTGACTAAACAAGATGTGATCTTGGATGGACTCGCCACCGGAGCGATTTTCGGATCGCTGTTTGGTTCTCTGTTGGCTTTACTTACGGGCGTGGGCGTGTTGTTCATTCCCTTTTTGGGAACCGTAGTAGCAGCAGGCCCTTTGGGAGCAGCATTATTAGGAGCGGCAGGCGGTGCTTTATATGGTTCCTTGGGAGCAGGCATTGGATCTGCCTTAATCGCAATGGGAATGCCGGAGGACAAAGCTGCTATTTACGAAACACGCCTGAAAACAGGTGAGTTTTTACTGGTCGCGGAAGTGCCACAAGAACAAGCAGACGAAGTTGTCTCACTGTTAGAAAGTGCGGGTGCGGAAGAAGTCGCTATCACTGACATGAAAATTCCCCGTCAACCAAAAGGTGAACTGGCAGATGATGAGCTGATTTCACCAGAAATTAGAGCAAATCTGTCGGACGACGCGCAAAAAACTTTTGTTGATACCTACAATCGGTCGTTCAGAGAAGCCAATGGAAAAGATAATGCCTTGGCGAAGGCTTGGGATCGGGTCAAACAGATGTTTGATCGCGACGAACAAGGCACTTATTCCAAGTCTAAAGTCATATCGTAAATTTCCAGAGTTGCGATCGCGACGAACAGCTCCTGGGCTGAGAAGCAAGAGGCGGAGCGGGCAGCGTGGTCGGCACCAGGAATCACCTCGGTGGAAAACTGGATCACGATCTTGCCCTAAGCCTGACCGTCAGAACGGCCGCCTCTACTGTCATTGAAGCATGCACAAAGGTATGGTGGAACACAGAATCAAGTCACTATGCAGAAATCACGAGCATCAACGGAGTCGGACACCCACCGGATTGAAGCGTTTAGCGATGCCGTGTTTGCCATTGCCATCACGCTGCTGATACTGGAAATTCCCGTGCCAGAGTTGAACTCTACGGAGGGAACAACCAACACACTAAGTCTTGTCTCAGCATTATTCGTATTGTGGCCGTCCTACTTCGCCTACATTTTTAGCTTCGTGGTAATTGGAATTTTCTGGGTAAATCATCACTACGTCTTTCAACTCTACGAACGGAGTGATCGAGTATTTCAGCTGTTCAACCTCTTGTTACTGATGTGTATTTCGTTTCTGCCGTTTCCAACGGCGGTCCTGGCTAGATACATTACTGACGCACAGCAACTGCAAACTGCAATCGTCTTGTATGCGTTGGTATTATTCTTATCAGTGTTGACATGGCTGCTCATCTGGCTATATGCCAGCCGCAATCATCGATTGCTGAACAGAAATCTCGACGGTCAATTCATCGCTCACCTCACCCGCATGTACACATTAACTAGCGTGTTGTACTTCTTATCGCTTGTGCTGTCGTTGTGGAACGGTATCGCCGGATTGGTGTTATGCGTGGGATTGACATTACTATACACGCTGCCACCGAAAAAGCCAGTGTATCGTAGCGGCGCATAAACATTGTTTGATCGCGATGAAAAAAACACCTATTCCAAACCCAAAACAAATTAACAAACAAGGAGAAGATTATGAACTCTACGACATTGAATCGGCCCAATCCTCAATCTCAGCAGGAGATTGAACAGGAGAGGCAAAAGGCAACGAATGAGGCTCAAAGTTCCCTAGATCAGGACGCAATCGCCGCAATCGAAGAAACTCGCAATGCAATCAACGCCATTGATCAGGAAAACACTCAAGAAAGCATTCAAGCTCTGGAACGGGCAACTGGAAAACTGGATATTCTCCTGGCACGCTACCCTGAACTGGCTCTGGCTCCTGTGTCAACTCAGATAACCATTATCGATCTTGCCCCTCGGGATTTTGATTTGATTGAGCCAATTCGCGATGAAGCTAAGAGGGCTGTGAATGAGGAAGATTTTCCGACTGGGCGTGCACTGTTGCACAACCTAGTGAGCGAGATTCGCACATCAACCGTTAATCTGCCACTTGAGACGTATCCTGATGCCATGAAGGAGGCCGCCCGATTGTTGCATCAAGGGAGAACCGATGAAGCCAGAGCGGTAATGCAACTGGCACTCTCAACTCTGGTAGTGACAGAACAATCTCGACCCATTCCACTGATTAATGCCCTTACTGAACTAGCTGCTGCAATGGCTTTAGCCGCTCAGGGACAGGATCAACAGAATCAGGACCAGCAAAATCGAGACCAAGTACTGCGGTTGCTAGGAGATGCTCGCACCCAACTCAAGCTGGCGAGAGAACTGGGCTATGCTAGACGCGATCCCGAGTACAAAGAACTTGACCGGGCAATCAAAGACATTGAGCGGCAAATCAGGGCAAAGGAGAAAACAGAAAGTCCATTTGCCAAACTCCGGGAAAAGTTCTCTAGTTTCTTCAACCGGGTGTCCAGAGTCAACAGACCATCTCATGAAAGTCAGCAAACAGCTAATGCTTGATTGGGTTTAAACCTATCAAGGTGACGGTTAGCCATGCTGCAACCCTGATCAACAGTGGCAACTTGCAAAACACATGCAAGCCTGTTGCAAAACGCCGATTTAGATAAGGTTTCCAAATCGGCAACAATTCTCTAGTTTCTTCAACCGAGTATCCGAAGTCGTCAAACCAGATGATTCCTCAAATAGGGCAGAAGCCAGGAGTGAGGAGTTTTATCCCTCTGTCCCTCTGCCCACCCGTCCCATCGCGTTAATCTCAAGAGGTGCTGATGGTTGCAGCAACTGATTTCAAAGATTATTACGAAATTCTGGGTGTCAGTAAGAACGCCACTCCGGAGGATATCAAAAAAGCCTACCGGAAATTGGCACGGAAATATCACCCGGACTTAAATCCTAACGATAAGCAAGCGGAAGCGCGGTTCAAAGAAATTAACGAAGCTAATGAAGTGCTGTCCGACCCGGAAAAACGCCAGAAGTATGACCAGTATGGTCAGTACTGGCAACAGGCTGCGGCGGGTACACCTCCACCAACAGGGGCGGGTACACAAGGTTATGACTTTAGCCAGTATGGCAACTTTGATGATTTCATTGATGAATTGCTGGGAGGGTTAGGTCGCAGTGGCGGTCGTACAAGGCAGCGCGGAGCTAATTATCGCACAACAAGACCAGAAGGATTCCGGGACTACGTAGATTTTGGGTATGGAGAAGACCCCTCCAGCCGCTTCACTGATGTTCCCGCACAGGATACAGAAGCGGCGATCGCTCTCACTTTTTCTGAAGCGTTTCACGGTACACAGAAGCGGCTACAAATTGATGGAGAAACTATCACTGTTCGCATTCCGCCGGGAGTAAAATCGGGAAGCCGCATTCGAGTCAAAGGCAAAGGACAGATGAGTCCTTTTAGTCAGCAACGCGGCGATTTGTATCTGACAATTGAATTATTACCCCATCCTTTCTTCAAATTTGAGGGCGACAATCTTGCTTGCGAAGTACCTGTCAGCCCAGAGGAAGCTGTACTTGGCGCACAAATAGATGTTCCTACGCCTGATGGCAAGGTAACGATGACAATTCCGGCCGGTGTGGATTCCGACCAAGCACTGCGGCTACGTGGCAAGGGCTGGCGCGATCCAAAAGGTAATCGTACCGCTTTGATTGTGCGGTTAAAAATTGTGACACCCAAAGATTTGAGTCCCCAAGAAAGAGAGTGCTATGAAAAATTGCGGCAGGTCAGTAGCTTTAATTCCCGTCAAGGCTTAACGGAGGTGCGGTTATGAGTTCTAACCTGAGTTTGTCTTGCGTGGTGTGGTCAGAAACAGGCGATCGCCTCTATAGTTTCGAGCAAGCCGCCTACCTCACCCAAACCTCGGTTTTATTGCTAGAACGATTTGCCCGCCTGGGATTAATTGAACCTGTAGGAACCATGCTGCGCCGACAGGATATGTTTCGCGTTGTGCAGATTCAAAGGTTGCACCGCGATCTGAACTTGAATTGGGTCGGAGCAGCAATGGTGCTAGATATGGTAACTGAAATTGCCCAACTCAAGGCGCAACTGCGTGCCTACCGTGCTGAATTACGTTAGCAAGAAAGGCAGAGGGCAGGAGGCAGAAGGCAGAAGGGAAAACTGAAGCCTGCACTCTGCCACGACCGTAGGGAGTAAGGGTTGAAGCCCCACTCCAAATCAGAGATTTTGGAGTCATGCAATCAGTGTAGGTCTGAAGCCTACACTGTATTGCAAACCTTCTGCCCTCTGTTTTCTTCACCGCAGCTTTAGCGACGCAGGAGCGTCACTATGAATTACGAATTGGTTTGACTGCCTAAATAATTTATTTCTCAGCTAAGGGGCACGATTATGCAACCAACCAATCCTGAGCAATTTACCGAAAAAGCCTGGGAAGCCTTTGTTCGTACTCCCGAAATTGCCAAGCAGTTTCAGCATCAGCAGATTGAGAGCGAACATTTGATGCTAGCGCTACTGGAACAGGAAGGACTCGCCAGTTCTATTTTCAACAAAGCTGGGGTGAATGTTCAAAAACTCCACGAGCGCACTATCGACTTCATCAACCGTCAGCCCAAAGTATCGGGGGCTAGCAGTGGTTCGGTATACATCGGACACAGTTTAGAGACGCTGCTCGATCGCGCCGAACAATACCGCAAAGAGTTTGGTGATGAATATATTTCTATTGAACATTTAATACTAGCCTTTGCCAAAGACGATCGCTTTGGTAAAGGGTTGTTTCAAGAATTGGGACTGGATGAAAAAAAACTCCGCAACATCATTCAACAGATTCGAGGGAGTCAAAAAGTGACAGATCAAAACCCGGAAGTTAAATATGAAGCGCTAGAAAAATACGGACGCGATTTAACCCAATTGGCACGTGAGGGCATACTCGACCCAGTGATTGGACGAGATGAAGAAATTCGCCGCACGATTCAAATCCTTTCTCGTCGGACTAAAAATAACCCCGTGCTGATTGGTGAACCCGGTGTCGGTAAAACGGCAATTGTAGAAGGATTAGCGCAGCGCATTATCAGTGGTGATGTCCCGGAATCATTGCGCGATCGCAAACTAATAGCTTTAGACATGGGTGCGTTAATTGCCGGAGCCAAATACCGGGGAGAATTTGAAGAACGCCTGAAAGCTGTCTTAAAAGAAATCCAAGAAGCACAGGGACAAATCGTCTTGTTCATTGACGAAATTCACACTGTAGTTGGTGCGGGTGCAACGCAAGGATCGATGGATGCTAGCAACTTGCTCAAGCCGATGCTCGCTCGCGGCGAACTGCGCTGTATTGGTGCCACCACGCTAGATGAATACCGCAAGTACATTGAAAAAGATGCGGCTTTGGAACGTCGTTTTCAGCAGGTGTATGTCGATCAGCCCAGTGTGGAAGATACCATCTCAATTCTGCGCGGTTTGAAAGAGCGCTACGAGTTACACCACGGCGTGAAGATTTCTGATAGTGCGTTAGTTGCGGCAGCTACTCTGTCTGCGAGATATATTAGCGATCGCTTCCTACCCGACAAAGCTATTGATTTGGTGGATGAAGCTGCGGCTAAACTAAAAATGGAAATTACTTCCAAACCAGAAGAATTAGACGAAATCGATCGCAAAATTCTGCAACTGGAAATGGAGCGGCTGTCACTGCAAAAAGAAACAGACAGTGCTTCCAGAGAGCGGTTAGAACGCATAGAGAGAGAACTTGCAGAGTTAAAAGAACGGCAAGTTGCTCTCAATGCTCAATGGCAGGCAGAGAAGCAAATTATCGATCGCATTCGCCAAATTAGACAAGAGATTGAGCGTGTCAACGTAGAAATTCAGCAAGCCGAACGCGATTACGACCTCAACCGGGCAGCGGAACTGAAATACAGCAAACTCACTGAGCTGCAACGACAACTAAAAGAAGCCGAAGCGCGACTAGCCCAAATCCAGACTAGCGGTAAATCTCTGTTGCGCGAAGAAGTCACCGAAGCTGACATTGCCGAAATTATCTCCAAGTGGTCGGGTATTCCGGTGAGCAGACTGGTTGAATCGGAAATGCAAAAACTCTTGCATCTGGAAGAAGAGCTACATAAACGTGTGATTGGTCAGGACGAAGCTGTAAGAGCTGCTGCCGATGCAATTCAACGTTCCCGTGCTGGGTTGGCAGACCCGAATCGTCCCATTGCCAGCTTTATTTTCTTAGGCCCGACCGGGGTGGGAAAAACAGAACTGGCAAAAGCTTTAGCGGAATATCTGTTTGATACCGAAGATGCACTGGTGCGGATCGATATGTCCGAATACATGGAGAAACACGCTGTTGCCCGTCTCATTGGTGCGCCTCCAGGTTACGTGGGCTATGAAGAAGGCGGACAACTCACCGAAGCGATTCGCCGCCGACCTTATTCTGTAATTCTGTTTGACGAAATTGAGAAAGCTCATCCTGATGTATTCAACGTCCTGCTGCAAATCCTGGATGATGGTCGCCTAACTGATTCTCAGGGACGCACAGTAGATTTTAAAAATACGATCGCGATTATGACCAGCAATATTGGTTCAATATACATTTTGGATGTGGCAGGAGACGATAGCAAGTACGAACAAATGCGCGATCGCGTCATGGAAGCAGTGCGAGAAAGTTTCCGCCCCGAATTCCTCAACCGCATTGATGAAATCATTATTTTCCACAGCTTGCGGAAGGACGAGTTGCGCGAAATTGTCAAACTACAAGTGCAGCGTTTAGAGGAGCGACTGCGCGAGCGTAAACTCTCGCTCAAAATCTCCGACCAGGCTTTCGATTGGATTGTTCAGGTCGGTTATGACCCAGTTTACGGTGCTCGTCCCCTGAAGCGGGGGATTCAGCGAGAACTAGAAACTCCGATTGCCAAAGCGATTCTACGCGGCGAGTTCCACGAAGGCGACACAATCTACGTCCATGTGGAACACGAACGACTGGTGTTGAAGCGCTTATCACCTGAACTGGTCAATGCTTAGAGGGGGCAGAGGAGCACAAGGGACAGACAACTCTTGGAAAAACTTGGGTTAATCGCGTCTCTCTTTCGAGATTTAACAACATATCAAAACATTTTTGGAAAAGCTATGACTTCTGAAGATTTTAGAGAAACCAGAACAAATTCAGCATTGGCAACTGTCTTGGGTGTTTTGATGATTCTGCTGGGAATTGCAGCGATCGCAGAACCATTTATTGCCACTATTGCCATCACAATCGTATTCTCCTGGACTTTAATTATTGCTGGCATCGTCCGAATTGTTCATGCATTTCAATCACGTCACAAACGAGGCTTCTGGACAACACTAGTAGTTGGTATTCTATACGTAATTGGTGGAATTTTGTTGATTGGCAACATCTTTGGTGCTGCGCTCTCTCTCACTTTAGCTTTTGGATTTATCATTTTTATTGAGGGTGTATTGGAGGTGATTGCAGCATTTCAAATGCGTCGAGATCCAAACTGGGGTTGGGTACTATTTAGCGGTATCATGGCTATTATTCTAGGGATTTTTATTCTGTATCAATGGCCTGTCAGCGCAGTTTGGGTATTGGGAGTATTTGTAGGAATTAATTTTTTGTTGACGGGTGTTTGGATGATCATGCTTTCATTAGCTTCTCGTAGTCTTCCTGACCATAGGGCACGAGTTTAAAGCAGTTATCAGTTATCAAAGTTTGAGTTGGGGTCTAAATCTCCAACTCAAACGTAGCACGCAATAGTGGTGAGGAACTTTGACTCCTAACTGAAAAACAGTTTACTGTTAACTATTTACTAACTGAAAACGAATTGTCCGCAATGACCCGACAATGCCTAGATCGTCGGATTCCTGATCTTGAAACTTTAGAACAGGAAACAACGGCTTGGTATATTCAACGCAATCATTCACAAAAATCTGTAGATTGGCAGTTCACAACAGCGGATGCCCGTATCCGTCTCAACCGTCTTTATCCACAAATAGCAAATTGACAGACCACTAGCTCACTCTGTACTTGGATCGTGCTTTGATGAGCTTGTACGATCGCCTGTGCAATGGCTAATCCTAGTCCAGCCCCTCCAGTATGACGCACCGTAGTTCGGTGCGGTTGTCATGGTCGTGGTCTTCGCTCACTACCCAAAAATATCCCCCATAGGGGAAGAACGTCGCTAAAGACACGACTGGGTGCACGATACAGTCAGTTAATTTACAGCCTTTAGTTTTAGTCAGTAATCTGCCAGGATAAAGTAAAGAGTTTTCTGTAGGCAAGGCTTACTGAGTGTCCAGATTCCAACCCAGAGCAGCGGCGATCGCCTGATGCAACGTGAGCGGTTCAAACGGTTTGGCAATCGTTCCTTTAACCCCTCGTGCTTCATATTGCTGGGGTTTGGGCAATTCAGCCTGTGCGGTCAAAAACACCACTGGTATAGACTGCGTTTCCGGTTTAGCCCACAGTGCGTCCAGAAACATATAGCCATCCATTTCTGGCATCATAATGTCCAGCACGATCGCATCCGGTTGTTCAGCGATCGCCTTGAGTAGTCCTTCTTCTCCCGATGCGGCGATAATGACTGTCCATTGGGTTAATTTTTCCAGGCAGGTTTGCACCACCCGTTGTACATCGGGTTCGTCGTCAATTAACAAGATGCGCTTTGATGCAGAGATTGCCGTCATCGTCTGTAACTGGACTATGCCATGTCTCTCGGAATAAAAGACCCTAAGTCATTAAAGACTAACAATCTATGAAAGATCAATAATTTAAGGAAATTCTGAGGAAATTCTGAGCGATTAACATCACCACCCCAATTGCTCAATAATCTGATCGGCAAGCAGCAAGACACTGAAAGGCTTCAGGATAATTCCGGCAATGTCAGCGGGGTTGAAGTCTAGCGAATCCTCAGACGGATTGGTTGCAGTGAACAAGATGACCGGAATTGCCTGCGTCGCCAGATTGTTTTTCAAAGTTGGCAGCAGAGTTAGTCCATTTCCATCCAACGTTAAATCAAGCAAAATCACGTCGGGCTGCTTACCTTCTGCCTGTGTCAGTCCTGCCTGTATAGAGTCAGCGGTAAGGATTTCCCAACCCTTGAGTCGTTCAAGCGTGACCTTGACGATGCGGCACAGGTCAGGTTCATCATCAATCAAAAGAATGCGTCGATTGGCATCGGAAGAAGACATAACATTTAAAAATACTCCCTACAGTAGAAATACTCCCTTTTTGTAATAATATGTCTTTTGGACACAGTTTGTATTGAATACAATCCCAACCTGCTGGCGTACTGAAGCTCTAAATCCCAACCTAGAGTAGCAGCGCCCAATGCAACGTCAGTGGGTCAAATGGTTTGGCAATGACCCCGCTCACTCTCGGGGCTTCTGGTATGAACGCTACGGAGTTGGCAGCGTGAAGTAAAAGGTACTGCCCTGTCCTAGTTTGCTCTCTGCCCAGATGCGCCCACCGTGCTGTTGCACAATCAGCCGACAGATCGACAGCCCCAAGCCCGTACCGCCCTTTTGGCGAGAATCAGACGCATCGACCTGCTGAAACCGTCCAAAGATGGTCTCTAGCTTCTCGGTTGGGATGCCCCGTCCCCGATCTATCACCCTAAAGAAAACCTGTTGAGGTTGGGGTTCCGCAGCCACAGAGATGATAGTGCCAGCAGGAGAGAATTTAACGGCATTGTTGATTAAATTCACTAACACTTGGATCAACCAGTCGAAGTCTGCCCAAACCTGAATCTCTGAAACGGATGACTGTAGGGTAATCTGGTTCGCCTCTGCCAAAGCTCGCACGTTCGAGAACGCTTGTTGCACCAACACCGTTGGATCGCACCACTGTCGTTTCAGTTCCACCTGTCCTGACTCCAGTCGGTTCAGTGCCAGAACATCATTAACCAGTCGCACCAATCGCTCGATATTGTTGTTGGCAATACCCAGCATCTCTTTCGCCGTTTGGGGATCGTCATCTAAAACTCCGGCTGCCACGAGTCCCAGCGCCCCCCGGATTGAGGAAAGCGGTGTGCGAATTTCATGGCTGATGATGGAAATGAATTCACGCTTTATCCGTTCTAACTCACGCTGTTGAGTGACATCCCGCACCATCAGCAGCCCGCCGTTATGCGTCTCACTGCCGCCGTGGAGCGGCGAATAGCGGGCTTCGATCCACTGGCGCTGTCTGGTTTTGGAGTGGGTAAAGTGAAAGTCGAAGGTCGTGACGGTTTCTTCTATACCGGGATGAAAGCCTTGCAATGTTTTAGCGTCTAGGAGAACAGCAAACACGTCTATTCCACGTCTGCCCATGATGTCTTCCTGCCGCAGTCCGGTCATCTGTTCCATTGCAGGGTTCCAGAGGGTGCAACAGCCATCAGCATCAAAGACAACAATGCCGTCTGCGCTGCTGGTAATTAGCTGGAGCGATCGCTCCTGTTCTTGGCGCAGGGCATTTTGCAACCGCACCTGGGCAGAAATGTCACGCCCCTCAACGATCACCCAGAGAATTTGATCGGTCTCGATCGCATAGACGGGTTTTGCGAATACATCAAAGGTGTGGAGGTTGCTGCTGGCATCGCAAAGGTTGACCTCTTGATGGAAAAGCTGTCCGGCGGCAGCCTGAGCGACTAACGTTTTGGCAATTTCCTGAAGTTCGGCAGTGGCATTCCAGGAGGGGAATTCCCAAAACGGTTTGCCAATGACAGCCTCATGCTCAACGTTCGCGAAGGTGAGTGGATTTTGATTGGTTTCCAGCAATATGCCATCGGGGGTGAGCAAGCCGACAAACTGATACATTTGGTCGAAAGCAGCCCGGAATTTGGCTTCGCTTTTCTGGAGGGCAATTTCTGCTCGTTTGCGATCGGTGATATCCACCACCACTGCAACCGCAGATTGAACTTGACCGAATGCATCCCAAACGGGTGACACACTGTTGCTTACCCAAACTTCAGAACCATCCTTGCAGATGTAACGCTTCTCAATGGTAAAGTCAATGCCTTCGCTGGCTAGGCGCTGGAATAGCTCAATGTTGTGAGGTAAATCGTCAGGATGGGTAATGTCCTGCATCCGCGTGTGTAACAGCTCCTCCCTGGAATAGCCTGTGATCTCGCAATATTTCTGGTTGACCAGGATGTATTGATCCGACATATTGCATTGGGCAATGCCTGCGGTTGCCTGATTGACGATCGCCCGGAACCGCTCTTCGCTCTCGCGCAGTGCCTCCTCTGCTTGTTTGCGATCGGTGACATCTAAGGCAAGTGACAGGATAGATATCAACTCACCTGCCTCATTCCTCAAGACAGAGTTATACCACTCGCAGTAAACGATTGAGCCATCTTTGGTATAGTTGCGGTTGTACATCGTTTTGGATTGTGTATCCTCATTCACCAGGAGTTCAATGACCTCTCGGCGAGCGGCGGCTTCATCTTCAGCATGGACAAATCCCATATCGATCAGGCGTTCGCCAAGCACCTCCTGGCTTTTCCACCCAAAAACGTTTTCCGCCTGCGGTGACCACTGCATGACACGCAATTCAGAATCAAACTCCATCACAGCGAGTGGAGAGTTCATAACGTGATACGTCAGGCGTTGGTGAGCGACACGCAGTGCCTCTTCAGACTGCTTGCGAGCGGTGATATCTTGATAGAAAATGCCAAGCCCCTCCTCAGAAGGGTAGGCGTGAATCTCCCGCCAGATATCAAAGCTGGGCGGCAAGTAGTAGTGATGCTCAAAGTGAACCGGAATCTGCTCCGCCATTGCCCGTCTGTACTGATGCTCTAGTTGGCTACCGACTGATGCAGGCCATTCCTCCCAGTGTGTTTTTCCCAGCACTTCTGTAAGTGGTTTGCCGTTGATTCGTTGCGCTTCTGAATTTTGGTAAATAATTCGCCAGTCGCGATCGAGAGCAGTAAACGCATCCGTCGTGCTTTCCAGCAACCGATTAATTCGGTCGTAGGCATCCTCAGCCTGCTGTTGAGCCGCCTCACTGATCAGCCGCAGTTCCCGCTCTTTCTGCGCCGCTTCTTGACGCATCCGAGCCATCTTGAGCGTTGCCTCAACTCGCGCCAACAGTTCCCGCGCCGAAAAAGGCTTGATCAGGTAATCATCCGCTCCGGCTGCCAGTCCTTCAAGCCGCGATTCTTCCCCAGCCCGGGCAGACAGCAGAAGGATTGGAATCTGATGAGTGTCTGGGTTCGCCCGGAGCGCTTGTAACAATCCAAAACCATCTAGGCGAGGCATCATCACATCGGTTAAGACCAAATCGGGCATCTGCTGCCGAATGGCGGCTAATGCGGCAACTCCATCAGCCACGACTTCTACCTCATACTGTTGATGCAATAAACGCCTCATATAGTTGCGCATATCGGCATTATCGTCAGCGAGGAGGATGCGAGCAGGGCGGGCAGGTGAGTGGGTGGACGGGTAGATGGGTAGACGGGTAAATGGGTGGTGTTTCGCTTCACTCATCCACTCATCTACCTGTTCACTCCTTTCGTCTGGCAGCCAGCGCAACGCTTCCGCGATATAAGGGGTAGCTCTTGTCTCTACTGAGGCAAATGAACGCTCTGCACCCATGAGTTGGGCTTCGCCGTGTTGTAGTTGTGGACGATTCTCCTGAGGAGACGCTACGCGATCGTCTGGCAAATGACTGTATCCAGTGGGAATTGATATCGTGAAACAGGTTCCCTGACCCACCACGCTACTAACCCGAATGCTGCCACCATGCAGTTTCACAAACTCCTGCACTAAGGACAATCCAATTCCTGACCCTTCACAGCTCCGTCCGGCTGCCCCCTTTACCTGATGGAATCGCTGAAAGATATGAGGCAGTTCTTCGACGGGAATGCCCGTACCCGTATCTCGCACTTCTAGAATGACATGAGGAAAGACGGACGTAGAAGTGTGAAAGGTAGAGGCTGACGGTTCAAGTTGCGATCGCGATACTCCAAGTTCAGAGGTGGAAGCATCGAGTTCTAAGCTCGAAGTGTTGAGTTCTGAGGCGGAAGCGTCGAGTTCTAAGCTCAAAGCGTCGAGTTCTGAGGTGGAAGCGCCGAGTTCTGAGGTGAAAGTGTCGAGTTCTAAGCTCGAAGTGTCAGGTTCCGAAGTCAGTGATTCGAGATCAGAATCTACCGCTTGAAGTTTTGAGATGGAATCGTCAGCTTCGGAACTCGACGTTTGAAGCATTCTCCTCTCTTCCCAACGTAAATTGACGACAATTTCACCCTCAAAGGTGAACTTGAAGGTGTTAGAAAGCAAGTTGAGGACAATCTTTTCCCACATTTCGCGATCGACATACACACGCTGAGGCAGCGGGGGGCAGTCTACCCGTAACCGTAACCCTGCACGCTCGATCGCAGAGCGGAATACCCCTGCCAAATCGGTTGTTAACATCGCCAGGTTTGTTGGCTCGTATACTGCTTCAATCCGCCCTGCCTCAATCCGCGCGAAATCTAGCAGTGTATTGACCAGTTTCAGCAAGCGTTGGGCGTTACGATGGGCAACCTGGAGTTGGTGTTTTAGCGTCGGTGAGTAGGCGGGTAGGTAGGGCGATGGAGTCTCATCTATCCTCCCACTCCCCTGCTCCTCTAAACTCGCCAGTGCATCTTCCAAGGGACAGAGCATGAGTGTCAGGGGTGTGCGAAATTCATGACTGACATTACTGAAGAAAACGGTTTTAGCGCGGTCTAGCTCTGCTAATGCTTCTGCCCGTTTCCGTTCTGCTTCGTAAGCCTCTGCATTGGCAATACTGGCTGAGATTTGCCCTGCAACCAAATCGATGAATCCTCGATAATTGCCGTCAAACAGCCTGAACGGATTTAACCCAACCACCAAAATGCCAACTTTTCCGGTCTGACCTGATGCAGCAATGGGTATGGAAACTGCTTGATGCGGCATTTGCTGCCAGGCACCCGTGGGTAAGTTGTCAAACGATGCTTCCAAGTCCGTAATCAAGCAGGCTTTTTGGGTTCTGACAACGTCTGCAAGCTGCCAAACCGAATCATCGTCAAACGCAATGGCTTGAGGAACGGCAGGGTGGTCTCGATCGATACTAGATGTCCCTGCCAGAACAATCTGCTGTTGCTCCGGCTCGATGAGATAAATCATCGCAAAGGGAAGATCGTAAGGATTGGTTTCCAGGCAGCTTGCACTGAGAGTGCAGACTTCATCGAAAGTACGGGCATCTGTCGTTCTGGTTGCCAGTTCCTGCAACAGCGCTAACTGACGCTCACCGACAATGCGCTGAGTATCGTCCGTACAGGCGCAAAAAATACCACCTGTGCCGCCATGATCATCGGGGATGGGGCTGTAGGAGAACGTCACATAGGTTTCCTCTGGATAGCCTTTCCGCAACATGATGAACAACAGCGCTTCGTCAAACGTTCCCTCATTTTTGCGGAGCGCCGATTCTATCCGAGGTTCAAGTTGATCCCAAACCTCATGCCAGACGCGGGAAGCGGGAAGCCCCAGGGCTGCCGGATGTTTGTTTTGGAGGAAAGAACTGTAGGCGTCATTATAGAGGTTAATCAAGTCTTCGCCCCACCAGACAAACATCGGTTGGCGCGATGTCAGCACAATGCGAAGAGCGGTCTTTAAGCTTTGTGACCAATGCTCTGGTAAGCCTAACGAGGTTTGCGACCAGTCGGCGTTACCTTCGGTACACGCGAAGCGTGCTCGCATCAGCGCACCCATTCCACCGCCGCCTGCAAACAGTTGGTCTAACACAGGCTGTTCATTGGTCATAGCATGGCTCCTATTCTGAATACAGCTGTTCTCAGTTCACTTGTTTTCTTCTCAGGGTCTGCTCTTTCCAACGGTGAATGAATCCGAGAGTCGTCCCAATCGCTTCAATATTCGCTGAATTAAATCAGCTTCGGCGATCGGCTTCAAGACATAATCATCCGCCCCTACTGCCAGTGCCCGATGCAGAGTATCGGCATCAGAATGAGCGGACAAGAACAACACGGGTAGATGACTCCAGCGCGGATCATTACGCACCACCTGACACAATTCAATCCCACTGAATCCCGGCATCGAGACATCCAGCAATAGCAAGTCGGGAGTCGTGGCTTCCAGGAACTGCCAGAACTGGCTGGGGTCTGCCAGCGTCGTCACCTGAAAGCCCCAGGGTTGCAGGTTAGCTTGCAGCAGGCTCAATAAGTCCCGATCGTCATCCACAATCAGCAGTTTGGCAGTCATGGTGTCAATCCGGTTGAGCAGTTGGGTGATCACTTGAAACACTTCAGCGGGCGTGGCAGGCTTTTGCAGAAAAGCGTTGGCTCCCAGACGAGTGGCTTCCACGCGCTTCGTCAAATCGCCCTGTCCAGTCAGCATCAGCACTGGCAGGGTGGGAAACTGGCGCTTCAGTTGTGCCAGCAGGGTCAAGCCCGTTTCAGTCGTGTTGGGAAAGGTGAGATCGAGCGCGATCGCAGCGGGTGTGAAATGCTGAAGCCGTTGGCGGGCAGTGGTGAGGTCAGTGGCGGTTTCCAGGTGAATCCCCCAGTGTGGAGCATCTGACTGCATTCGTTCAATCAAGTCGGTGTCATCGTCGATCAGCAAGACCTGAAGGGTGTAAGGTGTAGGGGTGTAGGTGGGCGATTGCTGGATGGCTCGCCGGAGTTGCTGAAGCAATGATTCTAGCTGAGCTGCTGCTTCAGATTGAACCAGAGCCGTTGGCTTTCTCAGGGCGTGTTCGATCTGACGAGCAATCTCTGCTGCCTGTGGCAAACCAAATCCTCCCAAAGAGCCGATTAGTCGATGGGCGACGGTATGGGCGTGCTGCCGCTGATCGGAGGCGAGGGTGCAAGTGGAAAGGTGGGAAATTGCTTCTTCCAGCACTGCCAATTGCCCCTGCAACCGCTCCTGAAATTCCAGCCACATCTGCTGAATCGCTGCTACTGCTTCCGCTTCTGCCTCGGTGGGAGATAAGGGAGGTAAGAGCGGTGAGGAAGGTGAGGAAGATGACGGGGGTGAGGAAGGTGAGGAAGATGTTGCTTCCCGATCTCCCCCATTTTCCCGATCTCCCCCATCCCCCTCATCCTCCTCCGGCACCGCTCGCAGCCGATATCCCAATCCGTATAGTGTTTCGATCGGATCGGGATTCAACCCTGCCTTCTGGAGTTTTCGCCGCAATCCACGAATTTGAGTGGTCACCGCTTCTTCACCTGGGTATTCGTCAATTGACCAGACGCGATCGAGCAGCGTCCGGCGGTCAAAAATCCGGCGCGGGTGTCGCAAAAATAGCTCCAGCAGTTTGTATTCTTTGGGTGTGAGATGCAGGGGTTTGCCTTGACACGTCACATCACAATAGTTGGGGTCAAGCTGCAAACTGCCCCAGCAAAAAACTTCGGTTAATGCCGTGCTGCTCCTTCGCAACAACGCCCGAATCCGGGCAAGCAGTTCCGATCGCTCGTAGGGTTTGGTCACATAGTCATCCGCCCCTGCCTCAAAGCCCGCGACTCGATCTTCTAGATCATCCTTTGCGGTCAGTAACAAAATGGGCACCTGCTGATTGTGCAATCGCAATTGGCGACAGAGACTAATGCCATCTACTCTCGGCAGCATCACATCCAGCACAATCAGGTCATACTCAGTCGCCTCAGCCAGCGCCAAAGCTGCTTGTCCCTCAATCGCTGTATCGACCGTAAACTGCTGCGCTACCAGGGAAGCCGCCAGGGCAGCAGCCGTATCTCGATCATCTTCAACGATCAGGAGCTTCATACGATCCCTCCTTCAGGCAATAGAATCTAGTATTACAGAAGTGACCCGAAGCCGCTTACGTTTCGTTGTAATTAGTTACTTTTTATTGCCTTCCTCGCAAAAAACTTAAAAAATTAAGTCCCATGGCACTCCTCGATCACTTTCGACCGCCCTTGATCACTAGACGGCACTGGCATAGCTTTCACAATGCGTGGTCAACCTATCTTTCAGACAGCTTGAACCAGTCGCTTCCAGAAGGCTATTTTGCCGAGCCAAACGCCCAATTCGGCATCGAAATCGATGTTACGGCGTTCAGTGAGCGGATTCCAGTCAATCCATCACACCCAAATGGAGAATTGCTGTGTTAGACAACGCATTCCTGAATACCCGTAATGGAGCGACTTGAAACACAATTTCCTCAGAAAGCCCTTAGATTTCGCCTCTAGGGTGTCAATCATCACTGAGGATACTTCTATGACATTACCTTCATTATTAAGCCAACAAGATGATTTCGAGCAGTTAAAATCTGCGACTCCAATTGATTTTGGCTCTCTCTTCATCTGGAATGTCGTTTCAATTGCATTGCAAAACCAACCAGATAGGTTGCTTGAAACCACCGATGAAAAACATCTCCTTTTTAATAGCACTTCGTGCCGCTACACTAGAGCATTTTAATTTTGCATTGTCTGAAATCAGGAGAAACAAATTATGGCAAGCAATCGTGGAGTGGTTTATATGGGTTCTGGGAAGGTCGAGGTGCAAACCATCGACTTTCCCAAACTCGTTGATCCGCGCGGCAACAAATGCAATCACGGCGTCATTCTCAAGATTGTTTCCACCAATATTTGTGGCAGCGACCAGCATATGGTGAGAGGACGTACTACAGCGCCGATTGGCATGGTGCTGGGTCATGAGATCACGGGTGAGGTGATCGAATGTGGGAACGACGTTCAATTTATTCAGCAAGGGGATCTCGTTTCTGTGCCTTTTAACGTGGCGTGTGGACGCTGCCGCAACTGCGAGGAACGTCATACAGATGTGTGCCTGAACGTGAACCCGGATCACCCTGGTGGTGCCTATGGATACGTTGATATGGGCGGATGGATTGGCGGTCAAGCAGAGTATGTCATGGTTCCCTACGCCGATTTCAATCTCCTGAAATTCCCAAACAAGGCTCAAGCAATGGAAAAGATCCCGGATCTGACCTGCCTGACTGACATCTTGCCCACGGGTTATCACGGTTGTGTGACCGCAGGAGTCACAAGTGGCTCAACGGTATACATTGCTGGTGCAGGTCCGGTTGGTCTGGCAGCCGCCGCATCAGCACAGCTATTGGGAGCGGCTGTCGTGATTGTTGGAGCAGGCAACCCAGCTCGCTTAGCTCATGCTAGAAGTATCGGCTGTGAAACGGTTGATATCTCCAAAGATGCCTTGATCGCCGAACAAATCGAACAAATTCTCGGTGTGCCGGAGGTCGATTGTGCAGTCGATTGCGTCGGCTTTGAGGCGCACGGGCACGGCAAAGACTACGACCCGAAGAAAGGTGTACCCGCGATCGTATTAAACACCATGATGGAAGTCACTCGCGCTGGCGGGGCGGTGGGTATTCCTGGATTGTACGTAACCGAAGATCCGGGAGCAGAGGACGAGGCAGCAAAACTCGGTAATCTGACAATGCGCTTCGGGTTGGGTTGGGCAAAGAGCCTTTCTTTCTACACAGGTCAAACCCCTGTCAAAAAATACAACCGTGGCTTGATGATGGCAATTCTCAACGACAAGATCCAGATCGCTAAGGCTGTCAACGTTCAGGTGATTCCCCTAGACGAGGCTCCCCAGAGCTACCAAGCGTTTGACAAAGGAGCCGCCAAAAAATTTGTGATTGACCCCCACGGCAGCTTGAAGTAAGCCGCTTGGAGCAAGGGAGGAATCTTGCTATGGATGCTCTCAATGGTTTCCGGGTTCTAGTCGTCGAGAATGACGAAGATAATCTGATGTTACTGTCGTTTGTTCTGATGGAGGCGGGAATGGAGGTGATCAGAGCCTGCTTAGCCTGTGAGGCATTCACGTTATTGGCAGCCAAACCAGATCTGCTGATCAGTGAGGTTTGGTTGCCTGAGGAAGATGGCATCTCCTTAATTTGCAGGATACGTAAATTATGTCCAACGCAGGGAGGACACATTCCGGCAATTGCACTCAGTACCGATGTTGCTCAAGAAACTCAACATCAGGCGTTAGCAGCAGGATATCAAGCATTTATCACCAAACCCTTTGATATAGATGAGTTGCTATGGATGGTAGCTGGCGTTAAAGCCGATAGGCAATGCCTGTAATTTTGAACTTGTTGTTTTGAAATCATTAACTGAATTGAGGAGAAGTAGATTTTATGGCTAACAAAAAAGCGTCAACTGAAAGTGGGGAAAGGTGTCGTCAATTGTATCGCGATCAAGAACGAGGATTTCAATCATGGCATTAGAGCATCACCCGATCGCGTTTCCCAAACTCGACGATGAACAGATCGCGGCATTGGGCAAATTCGCCAAACTTAAAGCATTTCAGGCAGGCGAGACACTGTTTGCGGAAGGCACACCGGATTACCAATTCTTCGTGATCAAGCGTGGCGAAGTTGCGATCGTCGATCGTTCCTCTGGTCACGACCAGATCGTCACAATCCACGAGCCGGGGGAGTTTACGGGGGATGTGGATAGTTTGACAGGTAGACCGGCTGTTGTTAGGGCGATCGCCCACTCCAACTGTGAGGTGTATGAGATTGCAGCAGACGATCTACGACGGATTTTGAATGAAATGCCACGACTGAGTGATGTCTTACTCCGGGCATTTCTGATGCGCCGTCAGTTGCTTGAGGAATCCGGCTTCGTAGCCGTCAGGGTGGTCGGTTCACGCTATTCCCCTGAAACTCATCGATTTCGCGAGTTTCTGGCGAAAAATAAGGTTCCCTTTACCTGGATCGATCTGGAAAACGATCCTCAAGTTGACACACTGCTGACACAGTTCAGGATCAGTAAAGATGAAACCCCAGTTGTGATTTGCGGCAACGCTAAGCTACTGAAAAATCCTTCGATGGCTGAGTTGGCTGACTGCCTCGGCATTAAAAAACCGATCGAACACACCATCTATGATTTGGTAGTCGTGGGGGCGGGTCCGGCGGGGTTGGCGGCAGCGATTTACGGCGCATCGGAGGGCTTGAAAACCCTCGTATTGGACAAAATGGGTCCGGGTGGGCAGGCGGGCAGCAGTTCCAAAATCGAGAATTACATGGGCTTTCCAACGGGTCTTTCCGGTAGCGATCTGGCAAATCGAGCCGTGATCCAGGCTGAGAAATTTGGGGCTATATTAACGGCACCAGCGGAAGTAGTTCAACTGAGCCGTGAAACTGGGTACTACGCGCTGCGACTAGAGAGCGGCGAAGAAATCTCTGCTAAATGCATTCTAATCTGCGCGGGTGCGTCCTATCGCAAGCTTGCCGTTGAGGGCTGCGATCGCTTTGAAGGCTCCGGCGTTTATTACGCAGCGACAGCGGTGGAAGCTCTGCTGTGCCGGGGTGCCCAGGTGGTCGTCGTGGGTGGCGGCAATTCTGCGGGTCAGGCGGCAGTTTTCCTCTCCGAACAGACTCGAAAAGTCTTTTTGCTAATTCGGGGCGGTGATCTGGGAAAAACCATGTCTCATTACCTGGTGCAGCGGATTGAGCAAACGCCCAACATCGAAGTGCAATGCTACACCGAAATCTGCAAAATGTACGGCAACAAGTGGCTCGACGCCGTTGAGGTGTTTTGCAGTCAAACCGGACAAGCTGACACGATTAAATGTTTGGCAGTCTTTGTCTTTATCGGTGCTGTGCCGCATACGAAATGGTTGCCAGATGCCATTCAGTGCGATCGCAACGGGTTTGTCAAGACAGGTCTGCGAGTGATGGAGTCAGGCGAGTGGACGCTGCGTCGCCAACCCTTTCTGCTGGAGACCAGTCTTCCCGGCATTTTTGCAGCGGGAGACGTGCGGCTGGGTTCCACCAAGCGGGTGGCTTCTGCCGTCGGAGAAGGGGCAATGGCAGTGCAGTTCGTTCATGAGTACCTGGCTTCTAGCTAAATGAACTGGGGATTACAGAATCGATCGGAGGATGACATGGTAATACAATGCACACATCTCAATCAAATTCGGAGAGTGACACCCAGCACAAGAGGGTGTAGAGAGTGTCTGATGCTGGGAGACCTTTGGGTACACCTGCGTGTGTGCTTAACCTGTGGTCATGTTGGTTGCTGCGATGAATCTAAGAACAAACATGCCACACGGCATTTTCTTGCGACGCATCATCCCATCATTCAGTCGTTTGAACCAGGGGAGGATTGGATGTGGTGCTATGTCGATGAGGTGTTCATGGACTAACAGCGTTAACCGAAATCCGAGGTATTAGAGTTGGAAGCACTCGTGTCACTTCTACTTACCGTTACCCTGTCGTTGTTAATCATGCGTATTGCTGCCGAAGCCCTGATCCTGACTGGGCTATCTCGTGAGACGGCTGAATTTCAAGCACATTCAGCGATTACGGGTTCGGGCTTTACCACCAGCGAATCAGAACAGGTGGTTACCCATCCCGTGCGGCGACGTATCCTCATGTGGTTGATGTTGCTGGCGAATGCCGGATTGATTACGGTGATTTCCTCCTTAGTCCTTACATTCATCAGCGCAGCTAAGCTCAGCGATTGGCTGCCTCGTCTCGTGCTGCTGGTGCTAGGAATAGCAATTCTTTGGATCGTAGCAATTAACCGTTGGATCAAGCATTTCCTCTCCCACTGGATGCAATGGGCGTTGCGCCGCTGGACTCGCCTGGATGTACGAGATTATGCCAGCCTGCTGCACCTATCGGATGGCTATGCGGTGATGGAACTGCAAGTGGATGCAGGAGATTGGATTGCTGACAGACCGCTGCGGGAAACCAACCTCCGTCAGGAGGGGATTATAGTGTTGGGGATTCTCCGCCCTGATGGAACATACCTTGGCGCACCTAGAGGAGCAACCTTTATCCGTCCCAACGATGTGGTGCTCTTGTATGGTCGCCTGGATGCCTTCAGTGAGTTGGATTCGCGTCAGGCGGGGAGTACAGGTGAACAGGCTCATCAGGATGCGATCGCCGATCATCAACAACTCCTTTTAGAACGCGATCGCCAAGATGCAGCCAAGTAAGGAACATACCCTTCGTGAATTCACCATAATTTCCTCAGAAAATCCTTAGATTCTCCCTCTAGGGTGTCAACAGAGTCCAGCACTTAGGGGGAACATTGCCTCGGCGACTTACAAGACCCACTCTGGCACTGGATTTTTTTACGGCTCTCGCCGATCGCTTCGCCATTTATGCTAAATCCCTACGGGATAGGATTCAGAAAACCGACGCGCTCAATGAGATGGATACCAATGACCTCTACATTGAGATCTCGCGGGCGATCGACAAGCGCTTATGGTTCCTGGAAGCGCATCTGCAAACTGCAACCAATACTTCAGGAGCGGCTACCGCAAACACCCAATCCCATGCCGTAAAAGCTGGTGCAAAGGAAGCTAAAGCTCTTCGATGAACCCTCACAAATCAAACAATTACAAAAGAAAAGGAGAAACCAGTCATGGCAAGCAATCGTGGAGTTGTCTACATGGGACCTGGGAAAGTCGAGGTTAAAAATCTTGATTTCCCAAAACTCATCGATCCTCGTGGCAACAAAGCCGAGCACGGAGCGATTCTCAAGATCGTAACAACAAATATCTGCGGCAGCGATCAGCACATCTATCACGGTCGGTTTGCGGCTCCTGTAGGAATGCAATTGGGACATGAGATGACTGGCGAGGTGATCGAAGTGGGTCGGGACGTGCAGTTTATTCATGTTGGCGATCTTTGTTCTGTTCCATTTAACGTCTCCTGTGGACGCTGCCGCAACTGCAAGGAGCGTCACACCGACATCTGCATGAACGTCAACCCCGAAGTAGACTGCGGAGCTTACGGCTTCAACCTCGGCGACTGGCAGGGCGGGCAATCCGAATACCTCATGGTTCCCTACGCCGACTGGAACCTCTTAAAGTTTCCCGACAAAGACCAAGCAATGTCAAAGATCAGGGATCTGACGCTGCTCTCAGACATCTTGCCGACCGGCTTTCACGGCTGCATAGAGGCAAGGGTCGGGTCGGGATCGACGGTCTACATCGCTGGCGCAGGTCCAGTGGGCCGCTGTGCCGCTGCCAGTGCTCGCTTCTTGGGCGCGTCCTGCATCATTGTGGGCGACAGAAACCAGGAGCGGTTAGACCTGGTAAAGAAAGCGGGCTACGAAACCGTAGACACGAGGAAAGATACGCCAGTTGCCGACCAGATCGAAGCAATCTTGGGAGAGAGGGAAGTCGATTCCGGAGTGGACTGCGTGGGTCTTGAGGCGCATGGCTACGGACGGGAAGACGGAGAAGAGCATTCAGAAGCGATACTTAACACCCTGTTTGAAGTGGTCCGGGCGGGGGGCGCGATGGGCATCCCCGGCATATACACCGATGCCGATCCTGAAGCCAAGACCGACATGGCCAAGCAAGGTCTGCTCCCCCTTGCCTTCAGCAAGGCGTGGATCAAGTCGCCGTCGCTGACGGCAGGACAAGCTCCGATCATGAAATACAACCGCCAACTGATGATGGCAATCCTGTGGGACCGGATGCCTTACTTGAGCGAAATCGCGAACACCGAGATCATCTCGCTCGACCAAGCACCGGAGGCTTACCGGATATTTAGCGATGGCTCGCCGAAGAAGTTCGTCATCGACCCGCACGGCAGCACGAAGAAAGCCGCATAGAGCAGGATGAGGCGTAACCAAAGAAGCAGTCACCGCAGCCATAAAACTCTGGCGCGCCCCTCTGGCTTGCACTTCGCTCAGGCATAGGAGTTACTAGCCTTCGAGCCGCTGGGCGCACTGGAGGCGATCGCCCACTCCATACAAACCCATATCGAAAGGAGATAGGAACATGGCGAATGAGAATCTTAAAGGACTGAAGGTCGCGATCCTAATCGCGGACGGCTTTGAGCAGGTCGAGATGACCGAGCCTCGGAAAGCCCTCGATCAGGCTGGCGCGGAAACTCGCATCGTGTCGCCCCAGAGCGATCGCGTTCGCGGTTGGAACTTTACGGACTGGGGTGACGAGTTCTCGGTCGATGTTGTGCTCGACCAGGCACAATCTCAGGACTTCGACGCATTGCTACTACCGGGTGGTGTGATCAATCCTGACACGCTCCGGATGCAGGAAAAAGCAGTTGAGTTCGTCAAGTCCTTCTTCGACGCTGGCAAACCAGTGGCATCCATCTGCCACGGACCCTGGACGATCATTGAGACTGGTGCTGCACGCGGGCGGCGGATTGCTGCGTGGCCCTCGCTCAAGACGGATCTGCGGAATGCAGGCGCGGAGTGGGTGGATCAGGAGGTCGTGGTGGACGGCAACCTTGTAACGAGTCGTATGCCCGACGACATTCCAGCGTTCAACCGGGAA
>Ga0247774_1000211_pt1 | contig 27995 bp, 19 predicted proteins | sample UWRJL001104B6_FD_179933 | JGI IMG/M metagenome (GOLD analysis project Ga0247774, IMG submission 179933) | Plant litter microbial communities from Arlington Agricultural Research Station in Wisconsin, United States - UWRJ-L001-104B-6 | ecosystem: Environmental > Terrestrial > Plant litter >...
AGATGTTTTAGCTACCAGATGCTGTGTTCTTCAACAAATGAACAATGAAATCAAAAACCTGACCAATTATCATTGGTTTAACTATCGTTGATTTGTTAGTATTCTATGATAACCGGATTTGGTATCAAATGGGTTCTATCAAGCTCCCATTTAAGCCTTTGGGTTTAATAAACCGATTTGCCTTACCCAAAGCCGGCGATTAGTATGTTCTAAATTCAAAATGTCTTCTAAAGACCAGTGGAAATGAAATGCGATGCAGGCTACCTCCTCATACACTTGGTCTAGGGGGTAGCGAAGGACTCCCCCGATAGTTCAAGCTCCACATTAAAGTCGTTACTGCATTTGGGACATTTAACAGGAAGAGATGCCATACCCTGTTGATTAATTCGGTTATAAAACTCTCTTAAATAGGCAAGATCGTAGGTAAAAAGATTCTCTAACAAATCAGGCGTGACTTCAACTAAATCGCCCAAATTTGTAATTACGAGGGAAAGCATCACTAAAAATCCATAAGCTGGGTTATCCTGAACTAAACTGTTTTTTTGAACAGAAATTTCATCTTTGGCAATGGCAAGACGCATAAATCCTTGGGAGTGAACTTTTCCCTGAGCATCTACTAAGCCTCTAGGGAGGCTAAATTTAAATTCTGTTTGCAGTGAGTTTTTATTAGGCATAAGCGGGGTTCCTACCAGATTGGATCAAATTGAGAGCTTGAATTTTTCTAATAACAAATCTCGTTGTTTCTGAGCTAGCTCGTAATTGGGATTAATGTTTAACGCTGCTTCAAAGGCTTCGAGAGCTTCTTGATATCGCCCCACTCCTTCTAAGGCTAAACCTTTACCAGCCAAAACATAAAAGTTGTTGGGGCTGATGCTGCTAGCTTTTTCGTAGGCATATAATGCTCGATTATACTCTTTCAAAGTTACCAACACTACAGCTAGATTGTACCACGCTTCAAAGGATGTAGGGTTAAGTTTAATGCTAAGGCTTGCGGAATTTAGGGCTTTTTGGTAATCGCTCAAGTGCCATAATGCTACGCTTTTGTTTGCTAAAACATCAGCACAGTAGCTTTGTGATGATTTTAAAACTTTTTCGTATTCTTTCAATAGCCATATTCCTAAATTTTCTCGTTTATACAAAATTTTATTACAGGTTAAATTAGCTTGAAAATTAATCTCGCTGTCAAAGGCTTTTTCGTAAGCTTGGATTGCCAAGCTATTTTGTCTTAACGTACTGAATATTCTGCCAGTGTTGAACCAGGCTTGAGTGTAGTTAGGATTAATTTCCACTGATTTTTGCAGGGCAACCAGGGCGTCTTTATACTTTTGTAAATGCCACAAACTGACGCCTTTGTTGTTCCAAGCTTCAGCCATATTTGCATTAATATCAAGAGCTCGTTCAGCGAAATTCAGCGCTTCTTGGTATTGCCCCAGTCCGAGCGACGCACTGCTATGTTGATTCCAGGCATAAGCGGGATTTTTATCTCCCCAGCTGCCATCTCCATTCATTGCACTATTGCAGGCTGCTAGTGCTTCTTTGTAGTTAGCTAATCGATTGAGCGTGGCGCAGCGATTGACTTGAGCGAAAGCTGATTTAGGATTAATTTGAATGGCTTTGTTATAAGAAGTGAGTGCTTTTTCATTCTGCGCCAATTTTTCAAATAGAATTCCTTGGTGCGTCCAGACAGTAGCATCGTTAGGATTAATCGCTAAAGCTTTTTCGTAAGATGCGATCGCGTCTAATATTTTTCCTGCCCTTTGTTGCGCTATAGCGCGGTTGGTAAAAGCTGGTGCTGGTAGCGCATCTATCGCGCGATCGCAAGCCGCGAGTGCTTCTTCTTGTCTCCCTAAATCTGATAGAGTGGCACAGCGTTCAACTTGGGCGAGCGCATCATCTGCATTAATACTTAAAGCTCGCTCAAACGATGCCAGGGCTGTTTCATTTTTCCCTAACTTTCTTTGCGCTAAACCTCTATAGTACCAGGCATTGGCTGGTGTTCCATTGCCCCAATTTCCATTTACTCGCAACGCTTTTTCCTGGGATGCGATTGCTTCATCATACTTACCCAATTGATATAATGCTTCTCCACGACGAGTCCAAGCCTGAGAATTTTTGGTGTCAAACCGCAGTAAAAAATCATAGGAATTTACCGCTTCGGCATATCGTTTTAACTGTAAGAGGGCATTGCTGCGACTAAACCAAATCTGGCGGTTTTTGCTTTTTGGTTTGAGAGTGATCGCTCGTTCGCAAGCTGCCAGTGCTTCCGCATAGTTCTGCTCGCTTTCTAACACCTGACACTGGGCAAGCCAGAACTTAAAATCTTTTAAGCCAAAGTTGTCCGATCCTGCTTGAGATAGCAGTCGATCGCTGAAGTGAGCGGGGGTATCCCCCATTGCCAATGATTGAAGTTCAGCCGAAAGACTTTGTTTCTGTAGTGGCAGCATTAATGCTACCACTACAGAAATAAACCTGCATGAGGTACGGCTGTCAAGGGCTGTACTTATTCGATTTTTAACAGCGAAAGCTAGGAATTGCAGCAGTTCAGAAGATATTTTAAACATATAATATCCCAGCCAAATGCAGAAACTGAGAAAAATTTTTCAAGCGCAGTTAAACTAAGTTATAGCAAATTTAAATTATTCCGATAAAATAATACATTTTTTAACAATTACAGGACTTACGCAAAAAGTAGCTTGATACAGTACCTATAGCAGTAAGATGTGCAGTAGTTATCATACATATAGAGTGTATGCGTCTATGGCTAAATGAATTTTACTAAGGCTAGCTGAAATGATGAGAAGCAAAATTTTGACCCACTGGTTAACGGCGATTGCTGGGCTGTACCTGTTGGGAGTAGGAACAGAAGCGCGATCGCAAGATACCTCAGCGGTGCAACGGTTGCGGGAGACTAGAAACTGTGCGGGATGTAACCTCAGCAACGCCAACCTGGCAAACATCTACCTGCACCAAGCCAATCTGAGAAAGGCTAATCTGAGAAACGCCAACTTGAGTAATGCTGACTTAAGTGGTGCTTATCTGGGAAATGCCAACCTGAGCAATGCTAACCTGCGCGGTGCAAACCTCAGGGGTACTAATTTAACAAACGCCGATCTTAGAGGAACAAATTTTAGAGATGCTAAACTTAACGACGAAACACAAGTTGACAGCAAGTGGCGTATTGTCTGGGAAATTGCGAATCAATCCCTCAGCGGTCGAGATTTGCGGGGAGCCGATTTAGAAGGTGCGAACTTGAGCAACCTAAATCTTAGTCAAATTAATCTAGAAAATGCCAATTTAATCGGTACTAACCTCAGCGGCACTAACTTGCGGAATACTAACTTAACTAATGCCAATTTATTGCGAGCAGACTTGTTTATTGCCGACCTTACAAATGCCAATCTCACTAATGCTAATCTCACCAGGGCTAACCTCAGTCAAGCCAACCTCAGCAAAACCAACCTCAGTCAAGCTAATTTCCATCAAGCTAACCTCAATAGCGCTAACTTGCGCGATGCCAATCTGAGTAATACAAACCTAATTTTTTCCAATTTCAGAGAAGCAGAATTGACTAGAATTAACTTAAATGGAGCCAACTTAAACAGCCCTAGATTATTTAATGTAAATTTTAGAGATATTTACTTGAGCAGCACTAATTTTTTGGGTGCTAACCTCAAAGGCGTAAATTTGAGAGAACTTAACATCAAAACAATCAAGCTGAGCAGAAGCAATTTAGAGATCCTGAATTTGAACGGTGCTGATTTAATTAACGCTGACTTAAGTGCAATTAATTGGCAACAAGCTATCTTAATAACAGCCCCACTTAGAAAAGTAAATTTAACCAATGCTAATCTGATTAATGCCGATTTAAGCGGTGTCAACTTAAGCGGGGCCAACTTGAGCAATGCTGACTTAAGAGGCGCTAACTTAAGTAATGCTAATTTAAAAGGAGCAACCTTAAGTGGAACTAAGTTAAGCACTAATACTAATTTTTGTGGTACAATCATGCCGGATGGGAGTCAAAAGCGTTGCTGATGGGTAATTGAGCGCTCAAGAGCGTTTATCCAGTCTCCAATCCAAAATCTAAAATCTAAAACTGTATGACTCATCAATCTTTTCCGCTACCGCCGATCGATCCTTTTGAACGCCTTCATATTTATGACGGTTTGATGATGAATAGGCAACGGTGGCTGTTGGCGCACGATTACCACCGCCGTCGCCAAAACGTTCACTATCAATCGCTAAATCAGCCGGGAATTGTTTGTGGATTGGGAGTAAGATTAATTGCTCCACCTCCTGAAATTGCTGCAAAATTTCGCGATCGACGTTGGTTAGAAATTCAACCAGGAATTGCGATTGATGTAGAAGGAAATCCGATCGTTGTTAACGAAGCTATTGACCGAACATATCGAATTAAAACCGAAGCGCCTGTAACTGCAACTCTGACAGTTTACTTGGTAGTTAGTTATGTAGAACCTGACAATCCAGAACAACAGCAAAATACTGAATCATTACGAGAATGGTTGCGATTTGACGAAAAAATTCACCCTCCAACTGCCAAAGAAATAGAATTGTGTAGAATTAAATTGCAACCCGGTATAGTTAAACTAGAAAACCCTAAGGATGTTTTATTTCCCTCATTTAATCAGTTAGATTTACGCTACCGCACCCAAGCCCAAGCCAGGCCTCAAGCAGTAATAAAAGTTGCTCATATGAAACAAAAAGAGATAGATGACGTCTACAATACTGCTAGGCTAAATTTGAGTGATCGCTACCGAGAAAATCTTTCTTTTTTAATCCAATCTGTTGCAGCACTTTACCCGCATTTGCAAGCAGAAACAGAAATCGGACAAGCTAGCTTGGAAATGCCACAATCCGTCGCTCCGTATGATTTGATTTATTTCGCCGATTGGCAAATAGTTGAACTAGATGAAGCAGAAATTGATACGCTAAAGACTTATTTAAAAACGGGTGGTATCATTTTAATTGATTCTCCAACTAATAACGAATTCCTAGTCGAGAGTATCAACAACATCATTACCGAGGAACTAGAAACTAATTTGCAATTTTGGCAAGAATTGAGTCGCAGTCATCCCTTAAGGACCCAACCTTTTTTGTTTGCTACTCTACCAAATATTAACCAATCGCCCATACAAATTTGGCAAGGAGGTGGAATTATTTTAGTGACTGGCACTTTGTCAAATGCTTGGGGATTAGATGACGAATTACTAAACCGAAATGACATCCGTACCGCTCAAGAGTTAGGAATTAACATTCTGCACTTTGCCCTACGTCGGCGTCAGATTATGCAGTTGATACAATAGATATTTATTAAGGATGTAGTTAGGGGGGCGGGTTTATTTATCCCTTGAGTTAGTTTCAAATAGTTTGGGCTTATCCCGCTCGTAAAGCGCAAAAAACACTTGCACGAATGAAGATACTGAACAGGATATGATTATCAATTATATGGGGAGAGAAAAAAATGCCAAATCTTGTTAAAGCTATTGTTTCCAAACGGGAAATCAGATTAATCCCAGATATCGTCATTGAATCTGGCGATCGAACTGCTAATGGTGAGAATGAATTCGAGGTAACAGTCGTCAACGAAAGCAACAAGTTTGCCAGCTTTTACATCGAACTACTAGCAATTGGAGCTGATGCAGAATCCAATGTTAAATGGTACAACCTAGAACCCGAAGTTTCTGCTAAAAAACCTTCAGGCGATCGCACCACTTTTCACGTTATTATTACCAAACCGCCAATCCCCGTTTATGATGCAACTATTGAACTAACTTTAAGAGTATTTTCGGTTGAATTTCCAAGTTTATATACCAGTCAAAAAATCAATTTAATTGTTGAGAAAGCACGTAAACCTTTAAGGCTATATCTACCGATTAAAGACTTCAAAGTTTTGCCGGGGGAAAAAATAGAAATTCCAGCTATAGTTTATAACCTCAGCCAAAAAGCTACGGAGGTACAACTAAAAATATCTGGCTTAAAGCCCGAATGGATAACTCAAGGAACCCAACAAACATTGCAAATAGATGCGGGAGACTACCAACAAACAAGTTTCTGGTGTCAGGCTGAAGAAAATACTCAAACTCTCAGTCGAAAATATGATTTCGCGATTGAGGCAAAATCCAACACTAGCAACCGTAACCCCCACGAAAAAGGAGTTTTAGAACTTTTGCCACAAGGAAATATAGAGTTTATTTGCAAAAATAAACTGCAAACTATTCCGGTTCTAAAAATAAAAGATGCTAAAAAACAATCTAAAGTTGCCACTTACGAATTGAAATTTGCTAACAACAGCAATTTACCTCAACAAATCAATCTACAAATTTCTGCAAAAGATGTACAGCAATGCGGTTTAAAGATACCTGAACCAATAGAACTTGCTCCCGGAGAACCCAAAACGATGTATTTAGTGGCGAAAAAGCGACGACCTTGGTGGTGGTTAAAACAAAAACTATTATTTGAAGTATCGCCAATTTTAACTAATCCTAATACAGGCCAATCTGAGCCACAAATTCGTTTAAATCCTAGCATCCAGGTTTTAGAACTGCAAATTCTACCGATTATTCCATTTTGGCTGCAACTATTTGGGGGATTTTTACTGTTGTTACTACTTTGGTTGTTGTGGTATCTAAATCCCCAGGATTATCATCAAGGTTCTGTGAATTCCGTTCGTTTAATTGGCAATAGCAGCTTAGTTGTTAGCGGTTCCAGCGACCAAACTATTCGGCTTTGGCAAGTGAATCGAAGTTCTTGGCAACTAGATAAGCGCCGTCTTAAATATGAAGGTTTTATTGCCGAAAAAACCGAAAAATCAGTGCGCGTTATTCACCAAAGTCCCCGAGAAGATTATATTATTGCATCGGGATTAGAAAGTGGTGATATCAAACTTTGGAATGTATTATTAAAGACAGAGCCACAGTCTATTTATCAGGGAACAGATCGCGTTTTTGCTCTAGGTTTTAGCAAAGATTCTAGTTATTTATTCAGCGGTCACGGGAGTGGGGTCGTGCGTAAGTGGAATCTAGAATCCCCAAAAAATAAACCTCAAACTGCTAATAGTCGCTTTACTATTTATGCGCTGGCTATCAGCGAAAGTCGTGAAAAACAACCTAATGCCCTAGCTGTGATCGCCGGACGGTACAATAAATTATCGTTGTGGGACTGGTTTAATGGCCAAATTTACGAACTAGAATATTTCTCGTCAGATAAGCAAGAAGATAAAAAGTTTTCTCCAATCGCAGGTCAAAATCAATACATTAATAGTTTAGCGCTCGCCGACAGTCAAAATTTATTAGCTTCCTCTGACAACCAAGGATATATTAGTTTATGGGACATGAATAAAATTCGCCAGTGCATTAATATTACTTCTGCTGCGATCTCAGAATACGGCTATTTCAGCCCCTTCATAACAGATGGTTTAGGAAATTTAGTTATTCCCTTAGATTGCAAGAATGCTATTATTGATCGGTGGCAGCAAGGTCAGGATAACCAACCCATTCGATCTGCTGCTTTAAGCCAAAATGGTTGCTACCTAGCCACTGGAGGAGATGATGGACGAGTGGTACTTTGGCCTTTAGAGAACCGCAAGCGATCGCCTCAATACCAAGACGGAAAAATCATCGCCGAATTTCCTGGTATTAGAATCAACAGCGTTGACATTAAAGCATTAGGTGATAACTTGTTTATCTCAACCGGCGATGATAAAAATCGAGTCAAATTATATCGTGTTAATGGGAGCGACGAAAATAACAATGCAAAGTGTCAATAATCCTCTATTTATCGAAGACATTTTTTCCGTAGAAGCGAATCAAGTTACCAGAGGATTTACTGCTAAACGCGACATAACTGTCAAAAATTTGGGCGAAAAAAGTGCAGATGTTGATATTTGGATTGCCGTAGCAGATGCTAAATCCGAACCTTTGCTAAGTTGGTGTACTTTCAGTAAACCAAATCCGCTAAGATTAGAGCCCAAAGGTGAGTGCGAAATCACTTTATTGTTTGAAGTTCCAGCCCAAGCAAACGCCGATTTATACAAGTATGACATTTTGATCGAGGCTCCCGCTCAATACCCAGACAAACTCTTTCGTCGTCCTCAGCAACTACGGGTATTGCGTTCCGAACGCGATGCAGAATGGGACAGGGAACCAGGGTTTACCGTGCAGCCATTAACCAATTCAACTAACCCTTACCTTCTCCCATTTGGAGAAAAGTTAGAAGTCAAAGTTACCGTAGAAAATCGCTCTAGAAGAGTCGATCGCTTTTATTTAATTTGTCCAGAATTAACCAACGATTGGTATAGTATCCGCTATCCAGAAAATAATATTGAAACCCCTGGTTTAGTGCAAGAAACCGATGGGTTACAACTTAACCCAGGGAACACAGGCGAAATTACTCTAATTTTGCATCCACCCCTATCTACTGCTGCTGGTAATTACTTTCCTACTATCCGCTTAATCTCCAGCAACCGAGAAGATTTAGTTTTGCTGGATGTGGTTTATTTGCAACTTCTTGCGAATGAAACATTGGATGTCGAACTGCATCCGCTTTTGCTTAGAATACCGACGCAGGAGCCAATATTTGAACTAAAGTTAACCAACCAAGGTAATATTACTCGTGAAATTGCGATCGTCGCCAGCGACCGAGATCGACTTTTTAGCTATACGCCCGAATTTTCTGCCGTACTCCTGCCACCACAATCTACCAGTAATATCCCGTTTAAACTACAACCTCGCAAGTGGTGGCGGCGTCCTTTAGGGGGAAAAGCACTAGAATTTAATTTTGATATCCAACTTGAAAATAACCGTGTTTTACTTCTCCCCGAAACTCCCAAACCTTCAGCACTTCCCAAAGAATTACCCCAAGGAACTTTAGTCTGGGAACCCCGTCCTTGGTGGCAAGTTTGGCTACCTATTTTACTATTGCTATTGCTGTTATTGGGATTGATTTCAGGTGGTGCATTTCTATTTTGGCAAAAAGCTTTCATTCAACCCAAAATCAACCGAGTAGAACCAGTCACAAAAGTTTATCAAGAATTAGCAGCCCAACCAGTTAATTTAAACTTAACCCTAACTAACTGGCGTAGCTGGGAGTTTAAAAACAGGAAATTTCAAAATATTACCAAACTCTCCATGGTAAAAATTATTCCCCAAAGTCGCGAAGGAAATGGTAATGTTAAGAGTTACGGCTATAACGAATTATTGCAATTTTGCCAGGAGAGTGACAATCAACTTAACTGCAAAAATTTACCCACAGAAACCAAACAAGCAGGCCAGTATACCTTCAAAGTTGAAGTTTATCCCCAAGGCCAAAATAAACCTTCTGATACTCGAGAAACCGATACTATTACAATTGAACCAATTGATCTGCCAAAAATTATTCAATTTTCATCTACCAAGTCAATTTACCGAGACATTCTCGGAGATCAATTACTTCTAAATTGGAGAATTAGCAACCCTCAGCAAATACAAAACTTAATTGTAACTCAGCAAATTAATAACAGTTCGCCTGTGAAGAAAACATTCATTTACTGCAATCCTCAAAACTCACCTACTCAAGGAATACAAGCGAAGCCTAACAACATCGAAAAAATCAAAGGACAAGAATTTTTAGTTTGTCGAGGCGTAGCTATAAATGTTACTGAACCTGGAGATTATACCTTCAAACTCGAAGTAGTTTCCAAGCAAAATGTTACCCAACCTTCAGATACAAAACAAACCGATACCGTTACTATTGAACCTTCGCCTATCCCAAAAATTATTGACAAAGTTTTACCTAACAAACTTAACTATGAATATAAAGAACCCGTGTTTTTAAACTGGCGTCTCAGTTACCCAAGCCAAATCAAAGAACTGAGAATCATTCAACAAGGAAGTGATGGTTCAGCCGTTCAAAATACTGTGCCGTTAAATCAGTGTAGAATTCAAACCTCAAGTCCTTTAATTACTCAGCCGAATAGTCCTGTAAAAACTGGCTCTGCCAATAACTTAGATATGGTTATATGTGAAAATATCCGGGTTATACCTACTACAGCAGGAAACTATACTTACAAATTACAAGTGTTTTCCATGCAAAATTCTAATCAACCTTCTGATACTCAAGAAACGGATAGCATTACAGTTAAATCGTTACCAGTACCAAACATTACTGAAATTTTATCCACTAAACCCTTTTATGAAGCTGCTAAAAAGGAAGAAATATTACTAAATTTTAAAATTAGCGATGCCAATCAAATTAGAGAATTAAGGCTGGCAAGCCTAGCTGCTGATGGTTCGCTTAACAGTAAATTGAAAACTTATAATATTAATAATAGCTTGCCACTAGAATTAAGAAGATTTTGTGCTTTAACAACTTATTTGATTTGCCAAAATCTGCCGACTGGTGCAAAAGAAGCGGGTGATTACACGTTTAAACTGAGCGTAATTCCTAAGCAAGCTGAGGGAGCCACCGAGATTACTAAAAATACGCCACTTGTTAAAATTAAACCAATACCGCCGAAACCAGCTACCCCCGTCAAGATTATTTATTTTCGAGTCAACGGTCGGGATGTTAGTGAAAAGGCTAAATACATTTATGAAATTAATAAAGACAGAAAACCAGTTGATATTATTGCCTCTTGGAAAGTAGAAGATGGGGAAGATATTAAAGTTGAATTACTGCCGTTGGGAGAAGTTCAAAAACCAGAAGGTGCTAAAAGTTTGAGGCTGGATAAACCTCCTAGCAACATCACGATTACGTTGAGAGTAACTAATAAGGCTGGCGAACAAAAAACGCAATCAGTGGTCATCGATACTGTTGAACCCAGGGGCTTAACTCCATCCCAAACATCTACACCCGGAGAAACTACACCCGGAGATGCTTCACCTGGAAGGATCGCCCCCGGAGGTGCTTCACCTGGAGGAACCGCACCCGGAGGCGCTTCACTTGGAGAAACCGCACCCGGAGGTGCTTCACCTGGAGGAACCGCACCCGGAGGTGCTTCACCATCACCTTCTAATGCAGATAAACTGTCGCCAATTGAATTGCCACCCAAACCGGATTGATGTTTGCGTAAAGTGCGATCGCCATCTCTTTTTCGACATAAAATTAGCTCCAAACTAAAGAAAGTTTACAATCTGGCTCGGCTCTCTGATTTGACTCGCAGATTAAACTGAACTTCCCTGTAAATATACTTACCCCGGCTCAAACGCCTCTCCTCACAAAGGTTTTAGTTGTTGAGTAAAAAATTGTCTAGCCATGTAGATGATTGATATCTCTTTGCGATCGGCAATTATGTTGAATCTACAACCATTGAGCGCTCACGCCTGCGTCAGCTATTGCTTATAAATGGGTACAAAGTTTCAGCTCAACAGTTGCATCCTTTGTTGAGTAAGAGTTTTAGGACTGTTAGTACAGTTTTATGGGGAAGTCCAGTTTAAGTTTTATTTTGTGCTAGCTTCTGGTTGCAAAATCATGACAAAATAAAATAAATTTCTCAAATATAGGCTAGGAGAAGAGGCTGGGTATAAGCAGGCAATGGGCGCAGAAAAACTCTCAATCGAATTCTTCCTTGCTGGTGCAAAAAAGTTCATCTCGGCAGCAACCTTTCACCGATCCCATATACGACGATGCGCCAGCGCCAAAGCAGACGCCTTCAGTGCAGACAAAACGCCGTAACGTTGACTGGAGCAGAGTAACAGTAGAAGCTCAAAGTCGAGCAGGAGTACAGGCAAAGCTTTCAGTTGGTGCGCCTGGGGATAAGTACGAGCAGGAAGCCGATGCGATGGCAAATAAAGTCATGACGATGCCTGCACCGGAAAGCGAGCAGCCAATTCAACGAGAAATAGCCCCAGAGGAAAATAAAGAAGAGGAAGTGCAAGCTAAACCTCTGGCAGCTTCGATCGCTCCGCTGGTACAACGGGAAACTGCCCCAGAGGAAAACAAGGAAAAGGAAGTACAAACCAAACCTCTGGCGGGTAACATCCAACGGGAAACTACCCTAAAGGAAAACAAGGAAGAGGAAGTGCAAACCAAGCCTGCACCAGAGAGTAAGTCCCAAGCAAGTGGCAATGTAGAGAGCCAGCTAAGTGCCAGTAAGGGGGGTGGTAGCCCTTTATCGGATGAAGTGCGGGCCTTCATGGAGCCGCGCTTTGGTGCTGATTTTAGCTCTGTCCAAGTGCATACCGACGGTGCAGCAGCTTAGATGAACAAAGAGTTAGGCGCTCAAGCTTTTGCTCACGGTAGCGATATTTACTACGGTGCAGGGAAGTTGCCTGCTAAAGATGAGCTGACTGCGCATGAATTAACTCATGTGGTACAGCAGACAGGCGCATCTTCTAGACAGCACAGTGCAGATAGTAGCGTTCAACCCAAATGTACTGCTTGTGAAGCAGAAGACGCAGAAGTAGCGAATAAAAGCCCATCAATTAATTTCTCGAAATCTGCCAAACAATTACTTCAGCGCAAAGCAAGCCCTAGTCCTGCTTCGCCCATGCTTCCGCCAGGAGATTGCCAACCGGGAGAACACCGACGAATGCAAGATGAAGTAGATAAATGGTGTAAAGGCAAGAAAAGGTGTAGTAAATCGCAGACACTTGAAGAGGTATAAGAAAGCGCTAAAAATGCCTCAAAATGTATTAATGCTCGCATGCGAATGAATAATAAATGTTTCTGAGGAGGGGATGGTGGACATAAAAAAGCTATAGACGACACCATAAAGAGGCTTGTGAGATGTCAGGAAGTTCGCGACGAACTCGTCAAAGCACGCCAACCTCAGCCGGAGGTGTCACCAGACTTTATGAAAAAAATGGCAGAAATTACAGGACTGACAGGAACGGCACTGCTGATGTATATCATCATTTCTGAGGGAAGTCGGGTTTTTCCACTGCGCAACGCAATTCCTCTGCCTTAATCACCAAGCAATAATTATGATTAGCTCATCCATTGTTTTAGAGAAACTCACCAGTAGTTTCCAGGCACTGCCTTATCCAGGCGATCTCAACTTAGTTTACGATAACACGGGCAACCACTTGGAGTGTGTAGAAATTCAGCAAACTTTTGCTGGTAAACATTGGAGCGAATTATCTCAAGAAACACTAATTAGAGAAAGTTCCGCACTTGCTTTTTTGACACCTGAAGCATTTCGATTTTATCTTCCAGCTTATTTGTCAAATGTTGTTCGAGACTTTGATGAAAGTGATGCTTTACCGGAGACTAGTGTCTACTACTTAACGCTTCCTGTGGAGGCGGATTCCTTAATCAATTTAAACTGTATTCAGCAGCAGCAATCAAACGAAACCAAGTTGGAAGTAAGCCAATTTTTGATTGAGGAACTCTCCCGCTCCACTCAAAAAGTTCACCAATTTATGGAACTAATGTCTGGATTGAACCAGCAACAAGGTCAGGCGATTCGATATTACTTGGAATATCTAAAAGCTGAGAAAAATGATTATTTCTTTTCTAATGAGCCAGAGATAGCTATCGAACGTTATTGGTTCATTTTTCCGCTTTGAATAGCTGGTTTAAACGGCAAAAGTATTTTTGAATAAGCTGATGTTTCTAATTTTTGGGCAAAAGATATGGTAAGCAGGGAAAAACAGCAGATATTCCTAATTCTAATCTGGACTTCCCCCATACAAATGTACTAACAGTCCTACAACTCCTACTCAACAAAGGATGTAAATGTTGAGCTGAAACTTTGTACCCATTTATAAGCAATAGCTGACGCAGGCGTGAGCGCTCAATGGTTGTAGATTCAACATAATTGCCGATCGCCAAGAGATATCAATCATCTACATGGCTACACAATTTTTTACTAAACAACTGAAACCTTTGTGAGGAGAGGCTTTTGAGCCTGTGTAAGTATATTTACAGGGGGAAGTTCAGATTAAAACCTCCTGTGACCTTTCATCCCTGGATTAAAGCCACAGGGTTTTCAGGTTCTTTCCTATAACCAACCCCTAATTTCCGCGTCGGTTAGCGTTCTCTCCAACTTCATATACTCAGTCCGAGCCGCAATCAGCAAGTGTTTCATCTGCACTGGCTCCCCGGTATCGGCTGCCATAAAAGCTGCATTCAAGGCAATATTACGGATATTCCCGCCTGCTACGTTTAGTCGCCCTAATTTGACACAATCCAATCCCTCTGTAGGCGTATTTTTTGGGAAAATTCGCCGCCAAATTTCAGCCCTATCTTTGGCATCTGGGAAACTATACTTCACCACAAATCGAATCCGGCGTAGAAAAGCTGTATCCAAAGAATCTTTTAAATTCGTTGTCAAAATCGCTAAACCTTGGTAAGACTCCATGCGTTGTAGCAGATAGCTAACTTCCATATTGGCATAGCGATCGTGGCTATCTTTGACATCTGAACGTTTGCCAAAAATCGCATCGGCTTCGTCAAATAACAAAATTGTTGCTCCACTTTCGGCAGCATCGAAAACCTGACGCAAATTTTTCTCAGTTTCGCCGATATACTTGCTGACTACAGAACTTAAGTCAATCCGGTAAAGATCGAGTTGCAATTCCCCAGCTAACACCTCTGATGACATAGTTTTTCCAGTCCCAGAGGTTCCGGCAAATAAAGCGCTAATTCCTAAACCTCGATCTCCTTTACCTGCAAATCCCCATTCTTTGTAAACTTTGGTGCGTTGCCTGACATGAGCCGCAATTTCTCGCAAGGTTTGGCGTTCTGCTTCTGGTAATACTAAATCATCCCAAGTGGCGGCGGGTAAGATACGTTGAGCTAAGTCATCTAACCGGGGACGAGATTGGGCGCGACAGATGTCCCATAATTGATTTGGGATTGTAGCGAGCGGATTGATTTTACTTGTTTGTTGGGAAGGAAGATTATCTGTAAAAGCTGCCCCAATTTTTTCGGGGTTTTGACTAATCATTTCCTCACAAACAGCATAAATGGTGGGGGCGTTAAGGTTAAATTGCTCGACTAATACTTCTACTTGCCCATTGAGAACAGGTACAAATTCTCCTAAAGCGTTTTGCCAGATTTGTCGTTGTTCTTGTTTGGTGGGTGGATGGATATCAAAAGTGATGAAAGGACGCCTTGTATTTTTACGGCGATCGCGCGTCATTATAATTATGGGACTGGTGATATTAACAATCAGTTGAGCGATTGCGTTCTCTTTTGCTCCATCTTCTGAATCCATTTCATCGCAGTCTAATAACAAAGCCGATCGCGTCAATTTCGCTTCTCTATACCACAGTAAAATTAAGTTATTCAATTCGGCAGTAACTGTCGGAATTACTCTGGTAGATATTCCGGCTAATTTAATTCCTAAGATTTCACAGGCAGTGGATGCGATCGCCAATTTAGATTCTACTTCATCCCCGCATAATTGTACTATTGGTAATGGGTAATCTGTAATTGGTAGTGAGTCCAGAGAAAAACCATTTTGCTGCTGTGCCCAGTTTTTCGACCAAAGTGCAGCTATTTGAGATGCTATTGTCGAGTGCGAACCGCTTAATGGCAGGCGGTGCCGTACCATTTTTTCGGTAGCAGAGACTGGCTTAATAATACCTTTAAATGCTTCATCTAAACAATCTACTCCTATTAAATAGTGCAAAATTCGCTCGTTAATTCTCAACGCACTATGGATTATAGTTTTACCGCGCACAACTTCAATTAACTGCCAGCGGCGTAACGGACTATCTGGAGAAATAGCACTCCAATGGGGTGCGGTTAAAGCTGACATGGCCAGATTAAATGTAGGATAACTTAGCTGCCCATTTCCCTGAGCCTCTGCGCACAAAGAATCAAAGTTGGGCTGTAACTCCATGCCTGCACATAACAGAAGTATATCTCGCTCAAAATCAGATAAATTGAATGCAATTGCTAGTTCTTGTAATGCTGATGGAAAAGGCATTACTGACGCCGCTGCCAGTTCCAATCTAGCTTGTTCTACCTTTAATGAGAATAGGCAATTTTCCGGTTCAGTAATATAACTTGATAATATTTGCTCGATTACTGCTACCGATGCCATCAGGTATTTAATATTGGCATCCTGCCATTGACTGCTTTGTTTAATGTTCATTTAAGAGTCTTGCTTACTTATTGTGCCAAAACATTAGTCAGGACTTACGCAAGAAATCATTTTTTACACTATTTCTAGTGGTAAGGTGCGCACTGCCAGCCTTGTGTGGCGCGGTGAAAAGGGCCCCCAAACACCTGAAAGAAGGTTGACAATGTTAGCGGAACCCTCAAAGACGATCGCTCGATTGGAATTTTTTCAACCGTGCCAGAGAATAAACAAGATTGATTGCCGATCGCGAACACCTATGACGTAAATACGTCAAGCGCACGCCTGCCGCGAGGTGGTACTGCGTACCCTACTGTACTCACCTTGGCTGTGGGTAGCTTACCCAATTACGACGCAGGGACTCACATACCCACTATCCTCATCTACTTCGAGGGGACTCTCGGCACCATCGATCTGCACGCGTATCAAATATTCTCCTCCCTTCACATCCAAAATCGGAAACACCACTGTGTCGATAGGCTCATCACGAGGTTTGGCTGTAAAAATGTAACCCACCGGATTGTTACTCGATCGCTCGTTCAAAAACAATAGCACCCGTTGGTTCCTACCAATGGTTAAATCAACTTGCACCTGGAATTCTGCCCCATACAGATCCTCCTCGTTTCCCCATAAATCCAATACTTCTGGCTTTCCTACAATCTGCGGACACAAGACAAAAGGGAGTACATTCGACGCTATTGCCCGATCGGGCTCCATGGGCGTCAGCTTCACGATCGGATGCAACACGCATAACTGCTGTACCCCCGCCCGCAAACTTTGCTTTTCTTCTTCTGGTAGCAAGGATAAATTCAACCGCAGCTCTTTTTCGCTCACCTCTTGCGGCGTTACCCTCGTCTCCCCTATTCTCACCTGTACTCCATCGGCCTGCAACAGCTTGCCACGAATCATCAATATACTACCCGCTACAATCGGTTGATTTGCCCCCGCTTCTGAGATCGCTTCGTCAACCCTCGGCTGGTTGGGCGTTGTATAAAATTGCACGCTCTTTACTGGCAAGCCTCTGGGGCTGTGTTTGTTGCCTTCAATCAAAACTGCACCGCCTTGGCAAGCAAAAGATAGCACATAGGGTGTTTGGAATAACACTGACCAAATTTTCGATAGTTCCTCCGTATTCATCTTGCTCGGAACAATCGTCACCCGATCGAGTTGCTGTTCCAAGGTAGAATCTGCTAAATATCTAAAACTCGAGTGGTTCAGCGTCGCTCCAATCATCTCAGGCGTCAATACCGGGTTGTCAACAATGGTACGCACAGCGCTACCGAGCAAACGTTGGGGTTCCAACTCTATGTCATTGCCGTAAAACGTCATGATGTAGAATAGGTCTAATGCCGCTTGAGCCTGTTTAACTAATTCTCCCTTGGGGCGGCGGCTGCGTAAGTCGTAATTATGCCAAGCCGGGTTGGGTATCGCTTGATACAGATAAATATTCACTCCGACTTCTGGCGTTTTACCCCCACTTGCTTCAGGGCGCACGGTGGTAACCTTGGCTCCTGGGAGATCGAGTTGGATAGCCGATTGCAAAAGCCTTTGCAGGGTGGCTGTGACGGTGGCGATCGCTAGATAGTTACTCATCTTCTCTAAAAGTTAATCCAGGTTAAATTTAAATTTTGATGAGAGTTATTAAGAAAAAACACAATTTATGCAGATATCTTGTCAACAAAATTTAGTGTACTATAATAACCTATGTCAATTATTCGATTAGCCACTTTAGCTTAGCTAAAAAATGGTGTAAATCAGATAAGGCATCTAGGATTGATGAGAACACGAGTTCAAAAAACAGAGTCACTTAACCATTAGCCGCCCTTAGTTATTAACAAAAAGTGGTGCTTCAACTTTTTCATGAAAATTTATATATAAGAATTTGAATGATCAAGTCACCAGCTTAAAAATAGTAACAAGGATAACTGGTAGATGAAAGATGGTAAGTGATTATGGTATGCGGTAAGGTAAATTTTTCCCTTTAAGTAAGGAAGAAAGCTATGGCAAGACTTGATTACTTTGCCCCTGGTGTATACGTCGAAGAAATTGACCGAGGTAGTCGCCCCATAGAAGGCGTACAAACCAACATCGGTGGCTTTATTGGCTTTACCGAAGCGATTCGCAATGGTGCCGAAATCGGCAAACCGATGCTAGTCACCTGTTGGAATCAATATTTAGAATACTTTGCTAAAGAAAACTCCGATGGATTCACAGATTTTGGTGCCTATTTACCCTTTTCAGTTAACGGTTGGTTCTTAAACGGAGGCGCTAGGTGTTGGATTGTTAGCATCGGTACCGAACTCCCAAAACCTGCAGAAAGAACCACTCAACCAGGACCAGAATCCACCGCACTGACGGTGAGAACCTCTGCCAAACGCGAATCTTTGCAATTTATTCTCAAGCAGGGAGAAGAAGAAACAGATACTAGCGCAGTCAACGTAGAAATCTTACCCAGCGAACCGAGAGCTTATCCCGAAGATCCAAACACCCCAGCCCCTGTCCCCGCTGAATTCTTCACCGTAGTCATCAAGCGCGATGGGCAAGAACTGGAAAGGCACGAACAACTGACGATGGATCGGAACGTGCAACCAGAGGTAGGCGACTATGTAGTGACCAAACTCGAAGAAGCATCCCAGTACGTCACCGTCATAGACTTGACCCAACGCGGGCTGCCCCTTACCCGCCGTCCCGTAGACGGTCAATACGAAGTCAGCCCTCCCCCTCTTTTACCGACGCAGGAAAACTTGTACGGATACGTACGAGGGGTGCGCGACGATCGTAGCGGGATACAAGGGTTATTCGAGATTGACGAAATCACGATCGTCGCCTGTCCAGATTTAATGCTGGCGCACAAACAGGGCTTGATCGATCGCGACCAACTGCACGGACTGATGGACTTGATGGTAAGTCTGTGCGAAAACGCCGCACCCAATCCGCCCAATCGCATGGTGGTTTTGGATGTTCCCCATGACTGCATCAAACCGCAGCACGTAACTAATTGGTTGGATAATGAATTTAACCGACGTTCCATGTTTGCAGCGCTTTACTATCCGTGGGTTAAAGTCCCCAATCCCCGTAATGCTGGAAAACCGATTTTAATCCCGCCTTCCGGTCACATGATGGGGGTGTGGTCGCGCACAGATGAAACGCGAGGGGTCTACAAAGCACCAGCAAATGAAACTCCGCGAGGCGTCATCGGATTATCTTACGATTGCAACTTCCGGGAACAAGAATTATTGAACCCCAAAGGGATTAATTGCCTGCGCACCTTCCCTAATCGAGGCATTAAGATTTGGGGCGCAAGAACGTTAGTAGAACCGGAAAAAACTGAGTGGCGTTATATCAGCGTCCGTCGCTTAATGAGCTATATCAATAAATCGATCGAATTAGGCACTCAATGGGTTGTATTTGAGCCAAACGATCAAGATTTGTGGGCAAGAGTACGGCGGACGGTTAGCAATTTCCTCGAACGACTGTGGCGGGAAGGCGCATTGTTTGGTAGCAGCCCGGAACAAGCGTTTTTTGTCAAGTGCGATGAAGAAATCAACCCCCCTGAAACGATGATTCTAGGTCGGTTGTATATTGAAGTTGGGGTTTGCCCAGTCCGACCAGCGGAATTTGTCATCTTCCGCATCAGCCAGTGGAACGCTCAAGATGAACAATAAAATTAGCTAACGGGCGAGTGAAACGAGGGAATGGTAATAGAAACAAAAATTACCAATTACCCATTACTAATCATCAATTACCAAATCAAAAGGAGTTGAATTATGCCATCAGATACCGATGAACTATTAGTCAGTTGTAGGTTTTATTTTGAAGCTGACGGTCTGACAGATAAGCAAATTCTGGAAGTCTCGGGTTTAAGTGCGGAAAGCCCAGCCGCCGGGGCTGACAAGGTAATGGGATCGAGTAAAAACGCAATGAACTTGCGTCAAGCTGCTCCCACCCGAGTCAAATATACTCCGGTTGTCGTCAAAATTGTTGCTACTACTAACAAAGACCTTTACAAATGGTACGAAGATTGCAACAAAAATGCTGGCGGTAAGTCGGAATGGTCTTCAAATCGAAAAGCCGCTTCGATTACGGTTTACGACCAAGGAGGAGACATGAAAGCGCGTTGGGAGTTACAAAATGCTTATCCCACCAAATATGAAGGGCCTAAACTGGAAGCTGGCTCGGCTGATGTGGCTAACGAAACCATAACCCTAGTACACGAAGATATCAAACGAGTACAATAGGTAATTTGAGATTTGACATTTGAGATTGAACAGGACTTACGTTTGCGCAAGCTAGAAACCGTGTTTTTTGCTGCAATTTCTAGCTTGTGCAACTATTTTTCTAGAAAAATCCGATTTCTTTAAGCCGTGCTTGAATTTAAATCAGAAATCTGACCTCGAAAATCTAAAATTAGCCAGGAGGGAAAATGGCAAACCTGATTAACGATTTTCCAGAAATCCTCACAAATTGCCGATTCTATATCGAATTAAAACTAGAGGGAAGCCAAGAACCAGTTGATGCTTATTTTATGGATTGTAAAGGGTTTAAACGCACTCAAGATGTGATAGAAGTTACCGAGGTTACACCCCAGCGTTGGGGTGCAGCAAAAATGGGTCAGGTTGTTTGCACAAAGGTTCCTGGGAATGTTAAAACTAATAATGTAACTTTACGTCGGGGCATGACTAAATCCACAACTTTGTGGAAGTGGTTTGAAGCAGTTCAAGAAGGAAATTGGGCTAAACAACGTCGAGATGGTTCTTTAACTATTTATGACCAAAGTAATAACTCACAGGCAATATTCCAGTTTCAAGGAGCTTGGCCTGTTAGTTACATTGTTTCTGATTTAAGTTCGGCTGGTGGGGATTCGGAAATTGAAGAAATGGAAATTGCTGTAGAAATGTTTGCTCGGCAACAATAAGGCGTAATGTTTCAAGATGTTTCAAATCGAATTTGAATTTACTTTACCCAAGGGTTTTTTAGATGCAGATGGAAATTTACACCGCAAAGGTGTGATGCGTTTAGCCAAAGCGATCGATGAAATTTTGCCATTGCGTGACCCCCGCGTTAAGTCTAATCCTGCCTATTCTACGGTGATTATTTTATCGAGGGTAATTACTAAATTGGGTGCATTAGAAGAAGTAACTCCGACGGTAATTGAAGATCTTTTTGCTTGCGATCTGAATTATTTGTACCAATTTTATCGTCGCATTAACGAGTTGGAAGAAGAAGAAGTAGAATCAAAAGAACCTACAAAACCTTCTAATTAACAGTTATCAATTAGCGCTTACCAATTGGTAGTTACTAATCACCAATTATTAATTTTATCGCTGGTGTTTCAGTCATTTAGGACTTCGCACACTTGCCCATAAAATGGGTTTTTGACGAATAACAAGACTCTGTTGTGACCCGTACATTTAATAAAACCCCCGGTTTTTCTGTTCCTGTACGTAGGTCCTGTTATTAAAAATTCTGCGTATTATTTCTATCTAATATGGGAGGGGTGCTGTGAGACTCGCCGATTTAGTAAATTCAGTTGGCAGCAATTTTAGGGAGGTAGCAAACTTTATTCGCTACCCATTTCAAAACCTGTCTCGGATAGCGACCCGCCACGCGCAACAAGAGTATGAAAACGTTCAGTTACCCTGGGGTAAAAAGACTGAAACGCGGGGAAATTCGGTTGAGCAATCTAATATACCTGTGGAACAAAGAAACTCGCAAGCAGACAGGATGCTTAACTCCTACTCGCCACAAGAGTTATTGAACGAATCTAATGCTAGAACATCGCAAGTAAAAGTAGCAAGCAGTAGTTTAAGTGAAATAGCAAATGCGGTAACGCTTGCAACAGCAGATCGGTTAGCGAGAAAAACATCTCCCAGTGCAAAAACTCTACCCATTTTACCAACAGATATAGAAATTCGCGGGGGTCGTCGCGGTAAGTATCGAGTTGAAAAATGTTTAAAAGATGGGGAAACAGTGCGGTTGTATCAAGGAATTCAGGTTGAGAATAACAAGCCTATTTTAATTAAAGAATATCTATTAACCGACCGGGATTTTAATCAAAAAGAAGCAAAAGAGCGGAAAGAAAAGTTTGAAAAGCTAGCGAGTTTGAACCTCAAGAATGGGGTAGGACAGGATTTTCGTTTGATTAGTCCTTGGGATGCGATCGCACCTAGCAATGAAAAACGCTGTTACCTAATTTTCGAGCAACCGATTCACAATAGCCTAACTTTGAGAGAGTATCTGCTGAAAAGCGGTGCTATGACTCCCCACCAGGTGCGCGGAGTTTTGGATCAAGTACTGCAAACACTTTGGTTCCTCCACAGTCACAGGCTGCGGACTTTTGATGACGATATCGGGCAAGGCTTGTCCCACGGTTATCTCAGTCTTGATAGCCTTTTAATTGCGAGTAGCAGCCAGCCATCTGTCCTAGATCAACCGCAATTTTTTATCTACGTAGCCGACTTAGCCCTCTGGGAAGATTTATTTAAACCACCCACTGCTAAATTTAGCGAGCGCTCACCCAAACAAGATTTAATCGATCTGGGATATGTAAGTTTTTATTTGTTATGGGGAACAACAGTAGACCCCGATACCGCTCAACCGCTTAACCCCAAGTTTGAACAACAGTGGCCTGAATTTAAAGATGCTAGGCTGAATAAATTTATCCATCGTTTATTAGGAATTGACCAGCCATTTAAAACAGCTTTTGAAGCAAGAAAAGAGTTGTTAGCACCCCTGTCAAGGGAGCTTGAAACGCCACTAGACGTAACAGCAGAAGCGGACAGTTTGGAAGAAGATACTCAGAAATCTTCTTCGTTGTTATTTCGACTGGTATTAACGATTATTCTCTTTGGTTTCTTGGCGGGATTGTTGTTGCAAATTCTGCTAAGATTGCGTCAGCCTTTGTCTCAAGTTGAACAGCTTGTTTTTAATTCTTCTGAACCCTGCTGCCTTGCCCAAATCGATAAAGTTCCAACTGGAACAGTTACATACGTAACTGAGGATGATGGAATTTGGAGTTATATTCTTAAGACAGTTAGTTTAGTTTCTTACAAGAAAACACTTGTAGAAGAACTAACCATTCGCGATCCGAGATTAACAACATATACGCTCGATATTTCAAACGAAAACATAATAGAAGAAATTAGATCTAAGAGAGCAGATTTTGCCCTTACTACTTTTATAAAAGATTTACCGGATGATATGGAGCAGGTGGAAGTTGCCTATGATGCATTGGTGGTATTTGTAGCTTTCAGCGATAACAAAAGATACCAGAGTGCTCCGAATGCTTTGAACGGCAAAATTACGCTTGACCAACTACGAGAAATTTACACAACAGAAACCTTGACCAACTGGTCTCCTCCTGAAGGGATTAGCCAGAACATCAAAGTTTATATGCCAGTTGATAATCGTCAGGCTGTTAAATTTTTTGAAGAGTTAGTGTTTAAAGAAGATCCACCTCAACAGTTTAAAAAGTTGCCGGAAAAACTGATTAGAGAGGCGCAGGAAAAAATAATAAATCAACAACCAATTAATGAAAGTTATATTTTAGGAGAAATACTAAAAGATTTCGAGCAGAATCAAACGGTGGGATTTGGTTTTGGTTTACTCAGTCGCGTGTTTAATCAATGTGCTGTTTATCCCTTGGCACTAGGAAAAAAGGGACAAGAAGTTCAGCCATTAGTTCAACAGCTTGGTAACCAAGTAAAACCCATAGAACCGACGATTGATTTATGCAATGATAAAGGAAGTTATTGGCCTAATGTTGAAGCATTTAAGTCTGGTAGCTATCCATTAATTTACCGTTTAGTAGTAGTTTACCCCAAAAAAGATAAAACGCAAGCGTTTGCAGGAAAAAAATTTGCGGAACTGCTAAAAACGGATGAGGGGCAACGTTTGCTGAGCGAAGCAGGACTGGTATCATTGCGAACTTTACCTAAGAGGAATTAAAAGATGAATGTAAAGAAAAAAGATGAAATGGCTCAGTTAATTGATAAAGTTATTTTAGATCCAATGTTGATGAGGAAACTGAGTGATAGAGTTTATGAATTGATGCTGGAAGACTTGAGAAATACTCACGATCGCGCTGGAAACTATAGAGGGATGGTCTGATGTCTAAAAACGGTGAAGACACACACGCACTGAACTACGTAACTGCTAATCGCTTTTATGTAGAAATGGAAAGTAGTATTACGGCTTCCTTTAGCGAGTGTTCGGGATTAGGAGTCAAAATCAAAAAAGAAACTTATTTTGAAGGTGGTGTCAACGATCACCAACGGATTGTTTTAGGTCAAGCTGAGTTTTCAGATGTAACTCTAAAACGTGGTATTACTGATGATTTTGTTTTTTGGGACTGGGTAAGTAATACCTTAAGCAATGGCCAAAAAGAACGGCGCAATGTAAATATTTTGCTTTTTAACCAAGCAGGAGTAACAATGCAATGCTGGACGTTAGTAGCAGCCATTCCTATTGGTTGGAAAGCGCCAGCGCTCCAAGGCAATTCTAACACGGTGGCGATTGAAGAATTGACCCTAGCTTATGAGGGATTGAAGATAGCCAAATCAGAAGGAGGAGGGGCGATAAAACTGCAATCGGGACGCCACGCATCTGGTTATTTCTTATAGCAAATTAATGTAAAAGTCCGCTTGGGAGGCAATGATTATGGCTTTAAAGCCTCTAGGGTTGAAAGATTCTTTAATCCAACCTACTTCTCTGGGAAATGACTTTAAACTCCAGCGATCGCTATCTCCTTTATGTCAGTCTTTAAATCCCCTAGGGCAAAGCTTGCAGCCCTTTGGTAATTCTGTGCTTCAGCCATTAGGAGAGGTAAATAAAGATGAAGAAATTGGCAACTGGACATTAGATGCGGGGACGCAAATAAGGGAAGAGGGGGAAAATTTTGCTGTAGGAATTCCTCAGTTTTCCGATAATCAATTACCTATTCGATCTCGACCTGAGATTAACTCAAATCTAGGCGAAATACCTGATACACAAGATTTGGTCGGTAATTTTCCTACAAATTACCGCTCAAAAAATGAGCCTTTATCTCCAAATGCAGCCGCATTGAATAGCCCTAACGCTGCAACGCAAAATATCGCTCAACTTAAACCTTTGGCAATTTCACAACCTTTAGTTCAAGCATCTGTTTCTGAGATTTCTAGTTTATCAGGCTTGCCTCAATTTACACAAAGGCAAAGTACATCAAGTTTTGAGAATCGGGTTTCTACTTCTGGAGACACTTCTAGTTTATCTAATTCGATGCCAACGAGTACGGTTGATATATCCAACAACGTACCGCCAATAGTTTCGGCAAAGCCAGCCAATAATATCTCTAGTTCTGACTCCTTAAATTTACCTCAAATCAGCAGATTTAACGATACTTTCCTAGGTTTTAACAACCAGTTAAGCTCTCAATCTATAACTAAACCTTTACCACAACCGCAAACAAGTTTTTCGGGCAAGCTAAGTTTATATAGAGAAAGTTTGCCTTCTTCATCTGCTACTAATATGGGAGAGGTAAATGCGATCGCACCCACCTCAACTAACTTAATTCAATCTAAATTTTCTTCAGTACCACCTCAAGAAGCTGTATCACTACAGCCAGAGAGAAGGGCAGCAAAAACCGAAGATTTAACTGTTAAAGCTGAGGGACAAGTGGATGCGATCGGCTCAGCTTCTTCTTCCAACTTAATCCAATCCCAAGCTAATTCAGTATTATCTCAAGAACCTCGCTCACTACAACTAGAGTCAATTGGAAAACAAACAGAAAATTTAACTAATAAAACTGAGGTAGAGATGGATGCGATCGCACCAGCTTCACCCAACTTAATCCAAGCCAAACCTTCTCCAGTATCATCTCAAAAAACTGTAGCGTCACAACCAGAAATAACTCGAGAGCAACCAAAAAATTTAACGGCTAAAACAGATGGAGAAGTGGATGTGGCACCAAGTTCTGCCAATTTAATTCAATCAAAACCTTCTCCAGTACCAATTCAAAAAACAGAAAGTTTAACTACTAAAACTGAAGGAGAAGTAGAGGCAACACCAAGTTCTGCCAATTTAATCCAATCAAAACCTTCTCCAGTACCAATTCAAGAAACAGAAGGTTTAACTACTAAAACTGAAGGAGGAGAAGTAGAGGCGTCACCAATTTCTGTCAATTTAATCCAATCAAAACCTTCTCCAGTACCAATTCAAGAAACAGAAGGTTTAACTACTAAAACTGAAAGAGAAGTAGACGCGACACCAAGTTCTGCGAACTTAATCCAATCAAAACCTTCTCTAATACCAACCCAAGAAACAGAAAGTTTAACGGCTAAAACTGATGGAGAAGTGGATGGGGCACCAATTTCTGCCAATTTAATCCAATCAAAACCTTCTCCAGTACCAATTCAAGAAACAGAAGGTTTAACTGCTAAAACAGGACAAGAAGTAGAGGCGGTTTCAAGTTCTGACAATTTAATTCAATCAAAACCTTCTCCAGTAGCAATTCAAGAAACAGAAAGTTTAACGTCTAGAACTGAAGGAGAAGTAGAGGCGGCCCCCAGTTCTGCCAATTTAATCCAATCACAACCTTCCCCAGTACCAACCCAAGAAACAGAAAGTTTAACGTCTAGAACTGAAGGAGAAGTAGAGGCGGCCCCAAGTTCTGTCAATTTAATTCAATCAAAACCTTCCCCAATACCAACCCAAAAAACAGAAAGTTTAACGGCTAAAACTGATATAGAAGTGGATGTGGCGCCAAGTTCTGCAGATTTAATTCAATCAAAACCTTCTCCAGTATCAATTCAAGAAACAGAAAGTTTAACGGCTAAAACTGATGGAGAAGTGGATACGACCCAAATTTCTGCCAATTTAATTCAATCGAAACCTTCTCCAATACCAACTCAAGAAACACAAGTTTTAACGGCTAAAACTGATGGAAAAGTAGATGTTGTTTCAAGTTCTCCCAATTTAATCCAATCAAAACCTTCCCCAATATCAACCCAAGAAACAGAAAGTTTAACTGGTAGAACTGAAGGAGAAGTAGAGGCGGCACCAATTTCTGCCAATTTAATTCAATCAAAACCTTCTCTAATACCAACTCAAGAAACAGAAGGTTTAACGGCTAAAACTGATGGAGAAGTAAAGGCGGCACCAATTTCTGCCAATTTAATCCAATCAAAACCTTCCCCAATATCAACACAAGAAACAGAAAGTTTAACGGCTAAAACTGATGGAGAAGTAGATACGACCCAAATTTCTGCCAATTTAATTCAATCGAAACCTTCTCCAATACCAACTCAAGAAACAGAAGTTTTAACGGCTAAAACTGATGGAAAAGTAGATGCTGTTTCAAGTTCTGCCAATTTAATCCAATCAAAACCTTCCCCAATATCAACCCAAGAAACAGAAAGTTTAACGTCTAGAACTGAAGGAGAAGTAGAGGCGGCACCAATTTCTGCCAATTTAATTCAATCAAAACCTTCTCTAATACCAACTCAAGAAACAGAAGGTTTAACGGCTAAAACTGATGGAGAAGTGGATACGACCCAAATTTCTGCCAATTTAATTCAATCGAAACCTTCTCCCATACCAACTCAAGAAACAGAAGGTTTAACGGCTAAAACTGATGGAAAAGTAGATGCTGTTTCAATTTCTGCCAATTTAATCCAATCAAAACCTTCCCCAGTACCAACTCAAGAAACAGAAAGTTTAACGTCTAGAACTGAAGGAGAACTGGATGCGGTTCCAATTTCTGCCAATTTAATTCAATCAAAACCTTCTCCAGTACCAATTCAAGAAACAGAACGTTTAACTGCTAAAACTGGACAAGAAGTAGAGGCGGACCCAAGTTCTGCCAATTTAATTCAATCAAAACCTTCTCCAGTACCAATTCAAGAAACAGAACGTTTAACTGCTAAAACTGGACAAGAAGTAGAGGCGGACCCAAGTTCTGCCAATTTAATTCAATCAAAACCTTCTCCAGTACCAA
>Ga0247774_1000212_pt1 | contig 27983 bp, 24 predicted proteins | sample UWRJL001104B6_FD_179933 | JGI IMG/M metagenome (GOLD analysis project Ga0247774, IMG submission 179933) | Plant litter microbial communities from Arlington Agricultural Research Station in Wisconsin, United States - UWRJ-L001-104B-6 | ecosystem: Environmental > Terrestrial > Plant litter >...
TGACGGTGATCCCGATGTCCGCGCTCGGCAACTTGTTCGAGCCCGCTGAGCCGCCGCCCACGGACGTCGCTGCCTGGCAAACCGGCGCCAAGGCGACCATCCGCCTGACCGTGGTCACCGCCGACGCCGCCTCACTGACCTGCGCCTCCACGCAAGTCTTCGAAGGCAGGCATTGCGCGATGAAGAGCGAGACCGAGGCCTGGCCGCGCGAGCCCGGCGCACCGCTCGATGACAACAAGGCCAACACCATTCAGCCGTACCGCACCTGGCTCGACAACAAGTTGATCATGGTGTCCGGCGTCTGGTCGCACCCGTCGGTGGCGTACCGCCTGCATCAAGAACCACCTGCCAATCTGCCGTTCGACAAGCTCGCGCGCTTCGTCGTCGAGTGCCGAGCGCACTTCGCGGGCCAAATGGAAAAGCCCGTGCTGCGCTGGCAACCCGGTCAATCCTGGGGCACCGAGGTCGCGACCATGGTCGCCATCACGGACAGCTGCAAAGTGATCGAAGAACCCTCGGCAGCCTGCCCGTCGGGCCCGATCTGCGCATTGATGAACGCCTTTCATTGAGCCCCATGACCGACCCCGGAGCTCCGCCGCGACCCAAGGCGTCCCTGGCGGTGCGCGCGCTGTCCACCTGGTTCGGCTGCGGCGCGTCCAAGCTGGCGCCGGGAACCATGGGCTCGTTCGGGGCCATCCCGCTACACCTCGGTCTGCGCCTGCTGCCCGTGCCGGTGCACTTGGCCGCCATCGTCGGCATCACCGCGCTCGGCGTCTGGTCCTCGAACGAAATGGCCAAAGCCATGGGCGTCGAAGATCCGCAATGCGTCGTGATCGACGAAGTCGCCGGCACGTTACTTGCGATGGGCATGGTCCGGAATAGCTCCATCGGCGTCCAAGTCCTCGCCCTGGGCTTATTTCGTTTGTTCGATATCTGGAAGCCCAGCGTGATCGACACCGTCCAGAACGCCAAGCCCGAAGGCGTCGGCATCATGGCCGACGACGTCCTGGCCGGCATCCTCGCGGGCGCGATCAGCCTCGTCGTCGCCCGCGTCTGAGTTGTTTTTTGATGGTCGCGCGGCACGTCGCGCGCGTCCCAGCCTTCGGCGTCACATCCCGCAACGGACAGCTGCGATCGTTCGCAGCGGCCTAGCGAAGATCGCGGGCAGCCACGAGCTACGGCCCGCTCGAGGCGCCCGCTGCGTCAGAAGGATCCGCGCCCGATGCCCCCGCCTCGCCCTGTGGCGGCAAGGGTGCAGGCAGCGCAGGCAGTGACGCGACCAACCGAACCCAATACTCACTGCAAGTGTCGTTCTTGATCTGGATGATCTGCGCATCGACATACTCGAGGATGCTCAAGTTTCCCGCGCTGGGTGCCAGTGCGCCCTTGTCGCGGAACGCGAGCCAGATGTCGATGTCCGGTGGCGCTGCGCCCAAATGGTGCTCGAACGTGAGGGTTCGCGCGGGCGGGAAGTAGGCAAATGGCCCGTACGTCGGGCCATCCATCGAGCCCTCGTTCGGGGCAGAAATATAGGTATTACCGACGACTTTCCCGGTGGTGACCGTATCTTCGTCCGGATCGCGGTTGCAGGTGCTGGTGAACGTGCAGCCGGCACACGCGAGCGCGAGCGCCGCGGACGTGAACACGAGCTCGAGCGAGCTCCGAACAGCGCGGCGCATGTTCATCGATAGTCCTTGGCTTCGGGCCCGAGCAAGCTGCCGCACATGGTTTTGCAGCGGGTGTCTTTGGCACTGCAGGTGCACTTGCCTTGGTCCTTGAGCTTCAGCTTTTCGATCATTTGCGCTTTCGTGAAGCCTGCGATGCGCTCCACGCGTTCGAAGCCCCAGTTGCCCTTGATTTGTTTGGGCGTGCGCGGGTCGGTCGCCTGATGGTCGGGCTCCGCGCAGCAGCGGAAGCCGAGGAAGTAGTAATAGAAGCCTTCGTCGTGGGTGTAGATTTTGGGGCGGCACTGGTTGCGCACGCCTTTGTACCAAGGGCCACCCGAGTGCACGCTGTCGTATTTGCCGCGAAAATCGCTGGAATAGGTCTCGCTCGACACGACTTCGTCGGTGTTGCCCGGTAAGTCCGCGACGCCGTAGGCGCTGATGCACTCGGGCTGGCTGCCATTGCGTACGCCCTTCCACAGGCGAGCAAGCTCTTCTGGATCGCGCTGTGCGACCTTCTTCATGTCCGGGCCGTCCCACTCCACGTCGCCCAAGCACTTGTTCGTGTCCCGCACGTAGCCGTAGGGAAACGGCAGCATCTTCGGTCCTTCGCAAGCCAGCGTCCACTCGGTCTCGGTGCACATGCGTTTGCCGACCGCCGCGCACTTGACCTCGGCTTGATGAAAGCGATTCATCACCTCGGGGCGTGCGCCCTTTTCGTTCGGCCAGGTATAGGTATCCATGCAGTACCGCTTGTGCACCTTCTCGCCCTTGCAAGTCGACTTGGGCTCGAACTCTTCACACACGGTTTTCTTGTTGGATTTGTCGTACCAGCTCTTCTTGCACTCGTAGTCCACGTCGGTGCAGTAGTCGCCGTCGACGAGCTTCATGCCCGCGGGGCAGGCCAGCTCGCTGCTGTCTTTCGCCGCTTCGTTCTTCGCGTCGCTGCCCGAATCTTTGGCTGGCTCTTTCGACACACCCTTGTCGTTCGCCACAGCGGATGTCGCCGTGGTTTCGCGCTTCGGTGCGGTTTCCGCCTTGTGTGTCGCATCAGCCGGCAATGCTTCGGACGCTCGCAACGCGGGCTCACGATCGATGGGCGGGGCAGGCCGCGAGCCCACGCAGCCCACTAAAAAAATCACTAAAACAGCGGACAATCGCATCGCCCGGGAAGGTAGTGCGTAGGACAACTTGGCGCAATCACCGTCGCCCTGACGCTTTGCGACAGGGCGCGACAGCGACGCTTGCCGGCACTCGACGGAACGTCCCCAATCACACTTCTGCGTGCAGACGTGAAGGCGACCTTCGGCTAGACTTTTGCTCGATGCTGCGGCGTGCGGGAATCATTGGCGATATCCATTGCGAGGTCGCGCGCCTGAGGCGAGTCATCGAGCACTTTCGCAGTGTCCAGGTCGACACGGTGCTCTCGGTCGGTGACATCGCCGACGGTCCAGGTGATCTGACCGACGCGTGCTCACTCTTGCAGGCGGCGGGCGCATTGGTCGTGGCCGGCAATCATGACCGCTGGCTGCTCGCCGGTGAAATGCGTGACTTGCCGGACGCCACTCGGCCCGAGGGCGTGACGCCCAAAGCGCGTCAATACCTGACGGCCCTGCCCAAGACGCGGCTGCTCGAGAGCCCGCGCGGCAGCGTTTTGCTTTGTCACGGCCTCGGTGACGACGACATGGCCAGCGTACGACCAGACGATGATGGCGAGGCGCTCTTGGCCAACCCTGCCTTGCTCGAGCTGCTGCGTTCACGCCGTGCCCGCTTCGTGGTCAACGGCCACTCGCACCGCCCGATGTTGCGCACGATCGATGGGCTAACGATCTTGAACGCCGGCACGCTGCACCCCAAGCACCGTCCCATCTGCTCGGTCGCTGATTTCGAAGAAGGGTTGGTGCAAGTCTATGATCTGCGCGGGAACGAAGTCAGCGCCGCCGAGTGCTGGTCGTTCGAGCGCGGCTCGCGGCCCAGGCAAACGCTCCCGGCGTAACCCGAAGGGCAAGGGCCGAACGGGGCGAAAACGGGCGAAGGGAGTGCTGCTCACGGGGCCTGTCAGCCCCTCGCCTGGTCTCGCCCGGGTCCGGGGCTCACTCCGCGTCGGACGCGGCCAAAGAGGGCGCTTTGCGTTCCAGCGGGTAGCGCGCGCGTTGCTCGGTCGCGATTTTGATCACGCCCAGCGCGTCGAGCACGACGATCACGTAGTACGTCGGGTCCACCTCGAACCAGCGCGCCGCGAAGCGCGGGCTCATCGAGAACTCGTGGTGATTGTTCTGGAACAACTCACCCAAGGTCACGAAATCCCAGGGCAGCGTGTTGCGCGAGACGTCTGCGCTCTTGAAGTTGCGATAGCCGTATTTGTGTCCGGCCCAATTGACGATCGCGCCGTGGATCGGACCCATGATGAAGTGGGCTGGCAAGAGCAGGTACCACCAGAGCGAAGGCGCAAACGCGACGTAGACCGAAGTGTACGCGGCACCCCACAGCACACGCATGATCCAAGATTGCCCCAGTCGATCGAGCGTCGGCCAATCCGGTAGCCCGCCGTCGAAGCGCGGCTCCGGCTCTTCCCGCCGGTAGGCAAAGGCGTCGTAGCGATGCTTGGTCGCCAGCATCATCGTGAACACGTTGCTGTAAAACAGCGGCGAGTGCGGATCCTTCTCGGTATCGCTGTATGCGTGATGCATGCGATGCAGGATCCCGTAGCCGCGCGGCGACAGAAAGCTCGACCCCTGCGTCAGATAGGTGAGCAGGTGAAAGAAGCGCTCCCAACCCTTGGACATCGTAAATTGGCGGTGTGCGCCAAACCGATGCAGGAAGAATGTCTGGCAAAAGACCGACAGCTGCCAATGCAGGACGAAGAATGCGATCAGGATGTACATGGCGAGTGTCTGCAAGCTAGCTCGACCCGCGCGCTCCGGGAGTCACGCTTCCGTCATTTGCACTAGGCCTTTTGGCTGTATTTTCGGTAATTTGCGGTATTTTTCCGGAACACGGCGCGTGCTGGGCCAGGCCCACGCGCAGGGTGCGTGCCTGTGCGCTTGCCCATTGGCCTCGAAATGACTAGGGTTCCGCCCTCCTTTTGGCAGCTTCAAAGCAAAATCCCGATCGCGCCCCGCTGGTTGGGCTAATCATGGGCTCGCAAAGCGATTGGGAAACCCTGTCGCATACCGCCGAAACCCTGACTGAGCTCGGCGTCCCGTTCGAGGCACGCGTCGTTTCGGCGCATCGCACGCCGGACTTGATGTTCGAGTACGCCAGCAGCGCGGAGAGCCGCGGCCTGGAGCTGATCATCGCCGGCGCCGGCGGGGCCGCGCATTTGCCGGGCATGGTCGCCGCCAAGACGGCGCTACCCGTGCTCGGCGTGCCCGTGCAAAGCAAAGCCTTGAACGGCCTGGATTCACTGCTCTCGATCGTACAAATGCCCGCAGGCATCCCGGTCGCCACGCTCGCGATCGGCAAAGCCGGCGCGATCAACGCGGCGATTTTGGCAGCGTCGATCCTCGGCTCTCACTACCCGGCGCTCCGCGACGCCGTGAAGCGCTACCGCGCCGCGCACACGCAAAGTGTCCTCGACAACCCCGATCCCCGACGCTGATCTGACACCGCGCATCGGCGTGCTCGGCGCTGGCCAGCTGGGCCGGATGCTCGCGCTCGCCGGTCTGCCACTCGGCTACCGCTTCGTGTTCGTCGACCCGAGCCCGGGTGCGCCCGCGGCCGCCGTTGGCGAGCAAATTGCGTGCGCATACGCCGATCCGGTCGGACAAGACGCGCTCGCCGCGTGCCTCGTGGTCACCTACGAATTCGAGAGCGTCCCGGTCGAAGCTGCGGAAGCCCTCGCTGAGCGAGTGCCCGTTTTCCCGCCACCGTTTGCGCTGCGCGTGGCGCAGGATCGACTGGCAGAAAAGAGCTGCTTTCGCGCGCTCGGCATCGGTACCGCGCCGTTCGAGGCCGTCGACAGCCTGGAGGATCTGACGCGCGCGGTCGAAACCCTCGGACTGCCCGCCGTGCTCAAGACGCGCCGACTCGGCTACGACGGCAAGGGACAAGTCGTGCTGCGGCGCGCCGAGGACGTCGCGTCGGCCTGGGATGCGGTCGGGCAAGCGCCGTCGATCTTGGAAGGCTTCGTGCACTTCGAGCGCGAGCTGAGTCTGATCGCCGTGCGCGGCCGCGATGGTGAAATCGCGTTCTACCCGCTGGTCGAGAATCATCACCGGCACGGCATCCTCAGAAAAACCATTTCCCCGGCGCCCGCACTGACGCTCGATCTGCAGGCCGCCGCAGAAACCTACGCGATACGCATCCTCGAGCACCTGGACTACGTGGGCGTGCTCGCGCTCGAACTGTTCGAAAAGCGCGGCATGCTCGTGGCCAACGAAATCGCCCCGCGCGTCCACAACTCCGGCCACCATTCGCTGGAAGGCTCGCACACGAGCCAATTCGAAAACCACCTGCGCGCGATTCTCGGTCTGCCTTTGGGCGACACGAGTGCGGTGTCCCCGAGCTGCATGCTCAATCTGGTCGGCACACTGCCCCAGCGCGAAGCCGTGCTGGCCATCCCAGACACGCACCTGCACCTGTACGGGAAAGCGCCCCGCCCAGGCCGCAAAGTGGGCCACATCACCGTCCGCGCCAAAACCGAAGCCGAGCTCGCCACGCGCGTGGCCGAGCTGGAAGCCATCCCGGGCGTGTGCGACGTCGAGTGAGCTGCGCGCGGCTTCAGAGTCGCGCTGCGTCGTCCAAGAGGCGGGTCATCTCTTCGTCGTCGTCGCTGCGGTAGTAGCCGCGAATCTGGAGCGTACGGTCGATCAGCACCAGGTGTGAGCCGTGAATGATGCCGCCATTCTCCGCGGCAGCATCGGCCTTGCCGTCGAGCGCGAGCTTGAAGCCGTCTACGACGGTGCGCTTGATCACGTCCAAGTCGCCGGTCAAAAATGACCAGTTCTTCGAATCCGCATCGAAGCGCCGAGCATAGGCGAGCAGCGCGGCCGGCGTGTCGTTCTCTGGGTCCACGCTGAAGCTGACCAAGGCCAGCGCAGGTACCTGGCGCGCGGCTGCGACTTGCAAGGCCTTCATGCGCCGGGTGATGCGCGGACAAATCGTGGGACAGCGCGTGAAAAAGAAGGCCGCCACCCAAACCTTTCCGCGCAGCGTCTCGGCGCTCAGCGGGTGAGCGTGTTGATCGAGCAGCGAAAACCCAGCCACCCGACCGAGAGTCGGCAACGGTTCGGGCTGTTTCTTACAACCCGCCAAAGTCCCGCTCAGAGCCGAGAGCAGCAGCACGCACAGCGCGCGGGCCAGCACCGAGTGTGCGCCCCGCGCGGTCAGTTCTCCAGAAGCCATGGCGGCTTCTATCGCCCCGCCGGCCTACAATCGAGTGAGCCGGTTGAGTTTGTCGATTTTTGCCACTTTCGGCTGTCATTCTGGCCAGTTACACTCAGGGGTCGCGGTTTGGGCCGCCGCGGGAAGCTTGCACACGAAACCCGAACGGGTGTAGGGAGTCGCCTCACACGGGCTCTTACGGGCCCAGAAAGAGGACCCCATGCGCTGGTTCCGAAAAATGCTGAACCGCCTCCGCTTCCCAGTCCCCACCGCCAGCTTCGGCTGATGGTCACGTCCCGCCGCGTTGCGGGACGACAATCAGGGGGTCGAGCCTTCCGCGTTCACCGCGTCGAGATCGACCCCTCACCCGTTGTCCTCGAGTTTTTGGCTCGGGGCTCGCTTCCATGCTCCTCGGCAGTGTTAAAGTTAGCTGCGTGTCGCGCCGCGTCTCACTTCCTGTGAACGATCCCTCTGCCAAGCGCCCCAGGTCGACGATCGAGGCCGTGCGGGCACGGCTCGGTGGCCGCGCCCGTACGGATCTGCAAGCCGGCCGTGTGGTCTGCTTCTTGGATACGGGGGCGACCGGCGTGGTCCTGTACGGCCAGGGGGACGAGGTACACGTGTTCTCCAACGCGGGTTGGGTGCGCCGCACCACGACCGACGCGCTCACCCACGTGGATGAGCCCGCGCCCGATCTTCGCACAGTCGCCGACGACGTGCGCGTGTTCGCCGCCCTCGAGGAAGGGCACCGCGTGCGCTTTCAAGATCTGTCCGGCGTCGCGCAAGGCACGCTGATCGAGAAGTGCCGTTATGGCGCAGTCATTCGTCGCGACGACGAGACGGTCATGGGCGTTGGCTTCCGTCGCATCTGGCCGCTGCCCAATCCCTCCGACACGCCGAGCTGAGCCCACGCTGGTGGTCGATACCGAGCGTGAGAGCCTCGCCCGCGTCGGGCTCTGTGCCCAGTGCAACCAAGCGCGACCGATTCGCTCCGCGAAGGGCAGCGAATTTTGGCTGTGCGAACGCGCCAAGACGGACGCGCGCTTCAGCAAATATCCGCGGCTACCCGTGCATGCCTGCGCAGGCTTCGAGCGCAGTGAGCCCTCCGCGCGTTGATGCGTCCAGGTCTCGGCCCGATCTCCTACTGGAGACCAATTGCTTTTATACGAGACAAAGACTATGCCGGAGGCATGTCCCTATTCGAACCTCTGCGCGTAGGCTCGTTGCTCCTTCCCAACCGGGTGGTGATGGCGCCACTTGGCCGGGCGCGAGCGGAGCCGGTGAGCCGCGAGCCCACGGCGTCGGTCGTGACGTACTACGTGCAGCGGGCGACAGCTGGTTTGATTGTCTCCGAAGCAACCCATGTCTCAGCCGAGAGTGTGAGCCGTCCTGGCACCTCGGCGATCCACAGCGGGGGTCAGGTCGCGGCGTGGCAGCGGGTGACGGATGCCGTGCACGCGGCGGGCGGGCGAATCTTCCAGCAACTGTTTCACCTCGGCAGGAAGGCCGATCCGTCGCGAGTTCCGAGCGGACGGCTACCCGGCGCGCCGTCGGCGATCGCTGCCCGGGGCGAATTCTCGACGCCCGCCGGCCCGAGACCGTTCCCCGTTCCCCGGCCGCTCGAGCTCGCCGAGATCCCGGGCGTAGTCGCTGAGTTCGCGCTCGCGGCCGAGAATGCGCAGCGCGCGGGCTTCGACGGCGTGGAGATCCACGGAGCAAACGGCTTCTTGATCGATCAATTTTTGCGCGACGGCGCGAACCAGCGCGACGACCGCTATGGCGGTTCAATCGCCAATCGCGCGCGCTTCCTGCTCGAGGTCGTAGACGCGGTCAGCGCGGTCTTCGGTTCTGGACGAGTCGGAGTGAGGCTCTCGCCCCATGCGACGAACGATGGGACGAACGATTCCGCTCCCCAAGCGCTGTACGAATATGTCGCTCGGGAGCTGAGCCGTCGCGAGCCGGCCTACTTGCATCTGATCGAGCCAGTGAGCACGCCCGAGCATGAACGACTGGCAGCGACCATTCGCCGAGAATTCAGCGGACCCCTGATTCTGTGCGGCGGGTTCGATCGTGCCTCTGCTCGCGCCGCGCTCGAGGAAGGTCGTGCCGATCTGATCGCCTTCGGGGTTGGCTTCATCGCCAATCCGGACCTGGTCGGACGCCTCCGACTCAATGCACCGTGGAACTCGCCCGACCCGGCGACGTTCTACAACGGAGGCGACCACGGCTACATCGACTACCCATTCTTGAGCCCGGCCGAGGCGGCGGGCAGCAAGCCGCGGCCTGATTCAGCCACCGATCGCGCGGCCCAGCCTGCCTGACAGGTCGGCAGACACGAGTCATTCGGCGACTGTCGAGCTGAAACCAGCGTTCCCGTGCTCGACAAGAAACAGCGCGACGTTGACTAGGGGGGCGGGCTCCGTACCGGTAATGGTATGGAGGAAGGAGCGGATGGCAGCGCCGTGGGAAACGACCAAGACGTGCCCGGCGCGCTCGGACGACTTGGCGACTGCCGTCAGGGCAGCGATCATGCGCGCAACGACCTGCTCTTGCGGCTCCGCGTCGGTCGGTGTGCTGCGGCGGTCTGCGCGGTAGCGCGCCCAGGCCTCCGGGTGGCGTTCCGCACACTCTTCGCGCGTCAGCCCCTCGAAACAACCGAACCCTCGCTCACCCAAGCGCGGGTCGATGCCGAGGCGGGTGACACCGAGCACCTCGGCGACAATCTCGCCGGTCTCGCGGGCCCGACTGAGATCGCTGGTGAAGATCTCGCTGACGCCGCAATCACGCACGCGCTCGGCAAGCGTGCGTGCCTGGGCACGCCCCACCTCGGACAGCGGGATGTCGGTCCTGCCCTGCCAGCGACCGATGCGGTTCCACTCGGTCTCACCATGTCGCGCCAAGAAAATGCTCATCGTCTTGGCCAGAGGTGGGCCGTTCTTGCTGCCGCGTCAACGTCTCGAGGATGGCCGCATCGGCGCATGGCTCTTATAGTAGACAGATACACCGCCCAGAAGACGTGCGTGGCAAGCCCACGCCGGCTCGAGCGAGCTCGAAGCGGTGGCCGACAATTTGCCGGACTCGGCGAGCGAGGCAGCTTTCCAGGTCGTGGCGGAAACCCAGCTCACGAAACAGCCAGGCGGGCTCCCGGCGATAGCGTGATAGCACCCGTGGTGGGAACGCCTGAATGTCACCACTGTCTGAGCCGCTCTCGAATTTGCTACCCCTCGCGTGCGTCCACGTTCGCGATATCCTCACTCATGCCATCGAGCACTCGCCCGGTCGCCCCGCCGTGGTCGTATGGGATGGCAATTCCGATCTAGCTCGCATCCTGGCCGACGCCTATCGGCACTGCCTGCCAGACGCCGTACAGCTTTGCTTCGACAGCGTTCCGGCCGCACACATCCTGGAGGCCTTCGCGGCGCTTCCGCCAGGTGCTCTAGTGGTGTTGATCCAGTCCACCAGCTTCCGGCTCGGCGAGTACCGCATTCGCGTCGAGCTCTTCAAGCGCGGCCTGAAGGTCATCGAGCACCCGCACCTCGCTCGCATGCGCTCGGCTGAGTATGCCACGTATATCGACGCCCTGGCCTACGATCAGACGTACTACCGCGGGCTCGGCAGAGAATTGAAACGTCGCATCGACTGCGCGAGCGGCGCGCTCCTGCACAGCGGAGGCGAGCGCCTGGTGTATGAATCCGGCTTCGAGCCGGCGAAGCTGAACGTGGGCGACTATTCGAATCTGCCCAACGTGGGTGGCCAATTCCCAATTGGTGAAGTGTTCACCGAGCCACTGGATCTGGAACGGGTCGATGGCAAAGTTCGCATCTTCGTGTTCGGTGACGTCGAGTTCTGCGTCAACGTGCCCGACGCGCCCATCTGCCTCGAGATTGCGCGTGGAAAGGTGGTCAATGTCTACGACTCCACCCCCGACTTCGACCGAGTGATCGCGCAGATCCGTGCGGAAGAGGAGGTTTGGGTGCGAGAGCTCGGCTTCGGCATGAACCGCGCTTTGACCCCCCAACGCCTAGTCAGCGACATCGGCACCTACGAGAGAATGTGCGGTATCCACCTTTCGCTCGGGGCAAAGCACGGTGTGTTCGCCAAGCCAAACTTGAGCCGGCGGCACTCCAGGTTCCACGTCGACGTGTTCGCCGTCACCGAAGAGGTCATTTTGAACGATGAGACCGTGTTTCGCGACGGACAGTGGTGCGTCTGAGTCCGACGCGAGCAAGTTTCAGCGCTCCAGGTCTCCAATACAAGACCCTGGTCCCCTCGACAAGAGCCGGGGGCTGCGGCATGACTCGGGCCTGGCATAGCCAGCTTCGCTCACGCCCCGAAAACAACCACGACCAGGAGAATGCCCAATGACGACCGATGTCGAGGCCGCGACCCATGTCAGCAACGCACCTCCCGCTGCCCGAGAGCAGAGCTCCCGTCCGTTCTTCGCGCAGCTCGCAGCCAACGGTCCCCTGACGCGCGATCTGGGGCTGCTGATCCTGCGGCTGGGTTTCGGTGCGGCGCTCGCGCTCACTCACGGGCGCGCCAAGCTCGCGGCGCCTGCACGCTTCATCGAAGCGCTGACGAAGCGCGAATTTCCCCTGCCGGGGCTGTTCGGCTGGGCGGCAATCCTGAGTGAATTCTTGGGAGGCTTGCTGCTCGCCGTGGGTCTACTCACGCGCCCGGCTGCGACGTTGGTGGTGATCACGTTGGGGGTGGCGGCGTTCGATTTCCACTCGGCGGATCCGTTCGCCAAGCGCGAGCTCGCGCTTGCCTACGTGGTCGTTGCACTGTCCGTCGCGATTGCCGGGCCAGGACGCTACTCCCTAGATAGCTGGCTCGGGTCGCGCTCCGAGCCACGCAAGCGCTAGCGTACTTCGAATTGACGCCCCACAGACGGGCTGATTCGACGACGGATAGCAGCGACGAAGTCGAGCCTGGCTTCGAGCGCTGCGTCGACCAGGCACTGACTCACCGAGACGCGACAGCTCGATGCTCGCCGCGACGAGCATCGAGCTCAGAGCTCAACCGGAGATCAAACGGCGATGCCGGGCGGGGGGAAGCCCAGGCACATCTCTTTGACTTGCGCGGCGACGCCTTCGATCAGCTTGGCATTGTCCGGGGCGCTCACGACTTGGTCCATGAAGTCGGCCAATTTGAGCATTTCATCCCGGCCCATGCCGCGCGAGGTGATGCTCGGCGTGCCGATGCGGAAACCGGAGGGATCGAAGGGCTTACGCGGATCGTACGGGATCGAGTTGTAGTTGCCGACGATGCCTGCGCGATCGAGCGCTTGCGCCGCGACTTTGCCGGTCACGTTCTTGCTGCGCAGATCGATCAAGATCAGGTGATTGTCGGTGCCGCCCGTGACGAGCGTGAAGCCCTTGCTGAGCAAGCCTTCGGCGAGCACCTTGGCGTTCGCAACCACCGCGTGCGCGTAGGCTTTGAATTCGGGCGTGCCGGCTTCCTTGGCCGCCACGGCGATGCCGGCGGTGGTGTGATTGTGCGGGCCGCCCTGCAGGCCTGGGAACACGGCGCGGTCGATGTCCTTGGCAAACTCTTGCTTGCACATCACGATGCCACCGCGCGGTCCGCGCAGCGTCTTGTGCGTGGTGCTGGTGATGACGTCTGCGAGACCTACGGGCGATGGGTGCGCCCCCGCCACGACCAGGCCGGAAATGTGCGCGATATCCGCGCACAATTTGGCCCCAACTTCGTCGGCGATCTCGCGAAATTTCGCGAACTCGAGCGTGCGCGGATAGGCGGTCGTGCCACACCAAAGGATCTTCGGCTTGTGCTCGAGCGCGAGCCTGCGCACTTCGGCGAAATCGATGCGCTGATCGCTCTCGCGCACGTTGTAGCCCACGCTCTTGAAGTACTTGCCCGTGATGCTCACGCCGGAGCCGTGCGTCAGGTGCCCACCCGAGGGCAGACCGAGGCCCATGATCGTGTCGTGCGGCTGGCAAAACGCGAGATACACTGCGAGATTTGCAGGACTTCCGCTGTACGGCTGCACGTTCACGTGGTCCACGCCGAACAGGGCCTTCAAGCGCGACACGGCCAGGTTCTCGACCTGATCGATGATCTGTTGGCCCTCGTAGTAGCGCTTGCCCGCGTAGCCCTCGCTGTACTTGTTGGTCAGGATCGAGCCGGTGGCCTCGAGCACGGCGCGGGAGACGTAGTTCTCACTGGGGATCAGCCGCAGTTTGACCGTTTCCCGAACCTCCTCCTCGCGGATCAGTCGAGCAATCTCAGGGTCACGTTCGGCTAAAGAAGGATCACGAAGCGTTACAGGGTTCGGCATGCGGCGCAGACTACCGCCCACTTTCGGCCCGCGCCACAGCCTTGCAACACTCTGTAATCATTGCTGTTTATGAATTTCCACCAAAACTGCAAGAAGTCACGCCGCAATCACTCGACGCTCACGTACGACTGGATAAACTGCGCGCCGTGCGATGGCAAAGCCGAGCCAAGCGAAAACCCCGACTGAACCCGATGGGTCGGAGGCCTCGGAGCGCCGTAGCGCGAGCATCCCTAGCGCTGCTCGCCCGGAATTCGAACCGGTATCCGCCGCTGAAGTGTTCAGCGAGCTGAGCGCCGACCGCCCCGCCGACCCCGTGCCACCAGCCGCGCCAAAAACCGATCCCGATCTCGTGCGCGACCACGAGATCTTGCCTGCTGCGCCCGCCGAGCCCGAGAGCGCTCCGCCCAGCATTCCATCCGCTGCCGGCGTTACCGAGGAAGCGCCTAAGCCGCAGGGCTCTATCCCGGTATTGCCGGGCCATGTGATCGCCAACCGCTACGAGGTGCTCGGCATCTTGGGCGAGGGCGGCATGGGCATCGTGTATCGCTGCCGCGACCAGTCGAACGGTCAGTACGTCGCCATCAAGCGCGTGATCCCGCCCACCGGCAATCTGCAGGGCGAGTACGTAATGTGGTTTTACAAGGAGGCGCGTGCGCTCGCCGCCTTGGCCCACCCGAACATCGTGCAAGCGCGCGACTTCGGACAGTTGCGAGACGGCTCACCGTTCTTGGCGATGGAGCTCGTGTCCGGCGTTTCGCTGCACGAGCTGGTCCACACCCGTCTCACTTTCCCGCTGATTTGGACGATCGTCGACCAGATTTTGTCCGCTTTGGCGCACGCCCACGCGCGCGGCATCATCCACGGGGACCTAAAGCCGTCCAACGTGCTCGTCGAGGCCATCGACGACCAGCCGCCGCAAATTCACGTCCTGGATTTTGGCTTGGCCTGGCTACGCCAAGATGCGCTCGATCAGCGGCTCGACGGCAACAAGCCGATGGAATTTGCCCCGCATGCCGGCGCGGGCACGCCGGGCTACATGGCCCCCGAGCAGATCCAGCACGAAATGCACCACGTGTGCGGTGCCACCGATCTGTATTCGCTCGGTTGCATTTTGTATCGGTTGTTCGCCGGCCGCGCGCCGTTCTCCGGCGAATCGAAAGAGCTCTTGCGCGTGCACGCGTTCGAGCAACCGCCAGCACTGAAGCCGGTGATCGACGCCCCGGACGGGACGATCGCGTTCATCACCCGGCTGCTCGCCAAGCGCCCCTGGGACCGCTGGGAGTTTGCTGCAGAGTGCCGCACCGAGTGGGGCAAGTGGCGGCCCAAGGCGGAGCCCGCCGAATATCGGCTGCCAGTGGATCTGCGCTCGTCCACGGCCAAAACCGCCGCACCGACGCGGCGCACCGGCGCGCGCGGGCCCAATCCCGACCTTTCGCCCGCACCGGAACGCGCACCGGGTCTGCTCAGCATTCGCCCGAGCCCGTTGGTCGGTCGAGAGGACGTGCGCAACACTTTGCGTGAAGTGTGCGACGACGTGATCGACGGCGTGGGCGCCCCGCACCGCCTGGTGATGCTGGTCGGCCCCGCCGGCTGCGGCAAGAGCCGCATCGCGGAGTGGCTGAGCGAGGTCGTGCACGAAGAGGGCACGATGGTGCCGCTGCGCGCGCGTTACCGCAAAATCCGCGGCTCACTCGACGGCATGCTGGGCGCTGCCCTGCACCATTACAACTTCGAGCGCGTCGAGCGCGACCTGATTGAGCGCTCGCTGCTCGAGCGCTGGAAGGTGCGGCGCGACGACAAGAATGGCCGTGCCTGGGTGGCCGGCGCCGGTGAGTGGCTCAGGCCGATGGGCGCGGAAGCCCCGGTCGGGCCCAGCGGCGTGCGCTTCACGCTCGATACGCTGGAAACCCGGCGCATGGTCACGCGCTACACCCTGCGCAAAATCGCCAATGGGCGCCCGCTTCTGTTTTGGCTGGACGACATTCACAACGCCAGCCCCGCGACCATCGAAGGTCTGCTCAAGATCCACACCGACGAGCCCGATCAGCGGATCGTGATGGTGGCCACGGTTCGCCTGGAAGACGTGGTGATGGGCACGGCCACCGCCACGCGCCTGCGCGAGCTGCGCGATATCATGAACGGCAAGCTGATCGACATCGAGCCGCTGCCGGCCGATACGACAGCCACCCTGCTGCGTGAGTCTCTGCCGCTCGATGACGCCGCGGTGAAGGAAGCGGCACGCCGCAGTCGCGGTAACCCTCTGTTCGCACTGCAGCAGCTCCATGCCTGGGCCCTTGCCGGCAACATGGAATTCCAGAACGGCGTGTATCGCGTACCGCCGGAAGTGCTGGCGATGCGCCCGCAGACCACCGCGGAGCTGTGGGACAGCCGCGTCGCGGCCATGCCCGAGTCGCACCGCGTGGCCGCGTACGCCGCCGCTACCCTCGGGGGTGACATCCGCAAGAACGTGCTCTCGGCCTTGCTGACGGCCCTGGCCCTGCCCTCCGAAGCGGCCATTTTGAGCCTACAAACGGCTGAAATTTTGGTCCCGCGCGGCCCCGGTCGCTACGCCTGGCCGCACGAGCTCTTGCAAGAGCACCTGCTCTTGAGCCTGAACGAACGCAGCGACAAGGAGCGCTTCTATCGCGCGTCCGCGACCGCGCTCACCCAGCATCCGCTTGCCAACAGCCGGCGCGTGATCCGCCAGCGCGTCGTCAATCTGCTGCAAGCGGATGACGCCGATACCGCAGCGCTGCTGCTGTTCGACTTCTTGCAACAAAGCTGGAACGGCGCGCGCGAGCCCGTCGCCACGCTGGCCGATCTCGAGCTGCTCAAGGGCAAGCTCACCGGGCGCACCTTGGCGCTCAAGAATCGCTGGCAAGCCGAGGCCCTACGCCACGCCGGGCGCATCGCCGAAGCCATGACTTTCGCCGAGCTCGCCCGCACGCGCTTCGAGGAGCTCGGTGATCCCGAGAACATCGCCCACAGTCTGCGGCTGCAGGGCCACCTAGCGAGCGATCAGGGCAGCTCCGCCGAAGGGCTCGAGCTCACCCAACGCGCGCATCAGATGTTCGTCGAGCAAAATAACGCACTGGGCCAAGCCCAATGCGAGGCCGTCGCCGGCGAAATCCAGTACCTGCTCGGCAGCTACGAAGAGGCGCGCGGCACGATCCAGCGCGGCGAGCGCAATTTCGCGACCCTCGGCCAAGCGCTGGGCCGCGGCCAGTGCCTGCTCTTGCTGTCCTGGGTCGAACATTCGGAAGGCGCTACCGAGCGCTCACGGCGCTTGGCCCAAGAAGCCCGCTCCGAGTTCGAACGCGCCGGCTATCGCCTCGGCACCGCGCAGGCGGACGTCTCGATCGCACACGTCGAACATCGCTTGATGAACTTTCACAGCGCCGAAATTGGCGCGTTCGACGCGCTCTCCACCTTCGAAACCTTGCGTACGCCGCGCGGCCAAGCCGCCTGCGACCGCCTGCTGGCGATGATCGGCCTCGATACGGACGATCTCGACATGGCCGAACTGCACACGACCCGCGCTTCCCAGCTCTTCGCGCGCATGAGCGATCCCTGGGGCGTGATCGAAACCAAGCTGCTCTTCGCCCAAATCGCGCTCGTCCGCCATCAGGGGGGCAAAGCCCGCACGCTGCTCGAAGAATCGAGCCGAATGGTGGTCGAAGAAGCCGAAGCACGTCAGCACTTCCTGCTCACCCGTGCCTGGCTCGAAGTCGTCGAAGGCGACAGCGACGCAGCCCTCGAATCGATCGAAGCCGCCGCCGAAGTCTTCGGCCAACGCACCCGCGCCGGCGACCACACGCCTCACCTCCTCAGCCGCCTCGGCCGCTTCCCGTGGTCCGACAACGCCCTCGACCGCATCGACGCCTGGCGCACCGTCCTAAACGACCGCCTACGCAGAAAAAACTAACGCTCGCCACTCACCGCGCGCCGATCACCACGCTGTACACCTAGCGCGAATCACGCCGCACGCCGACCCATACCTACCCTTGCGAACAATGGCGACTCCGAGAAGCCCGCCAAGATCGCCAAGATTTCCAAGATCGCCAGGGGAGAGAAGAGAGTTGGGGTTCGCGCTGAGCGGGCGCGCACGTCGTCGTGAAGACTAAAGACGCGTGAATGCGTGCAACCCATTCGTGGGCTCTTGCGGCTACGGAGGCTGCGGACCAAATCGTGGAGCTCTGATGACACGCTTGATTCCATGGCGGAGCTCGGAAACGTTGAAGTTCACTAGTATCCCCAACCGTAGCCGCGTGAACCTCAAGTACGAGAGGACTTGCGCGATGTGAACCGCTGCGATGCTCTCGACGGCCTTGAGCTCGACGACGAGCCGGCGATCTATCAATAAATCCAATCTCACGGTGCCGATTTCGCGCCCCCTATAGTGCACTTCCAACGGGAGCTGCCGTTCGAAGGAAACACCAGCTGACGCGAGCTCGATGCACAATGCCTCTTCATAAATCGACTCGAGCAAGCCGGGCCCGAGGATTCGGTGCACCACGATTGCCGCTCCGATTACATCCCGCGCGAGCGCATCGACAATAGGTCCAGGCTCCCACTCCCGCTCCGGGCTCGCCTTAGGTTCTCCAGTACTCACCACCCCTCATCGGCCGCACTCAAACGCGGGTTGCGAACCTCCTCGGCCGCGCCCGGGCCTGTTGGCCAGCCAGACCGCCTTGCGTTTAGATAATGCGACCTGCGCCTCGTCTCGGTAACCCAAACAATCTCCTCGCATTCTCTCGGTGCATCGCGCGACGGTTTGTCGCGTTTAGGTCTTGGCGGTCTTGGAAATCTTGGCGATCTTGGCGGCCCTCTCGGAGCCGTGCCAGGTGCTCCAATAGCTCACATTGGCGTACAAGGCCGTTTGCGGGGAGTGCATTTGGCCGAGGAATGTTAGAACCGGGGCATGTCGCCCACCGGAAACAATAGGCACAGCGCATCGGACAAGCTGATGGAGCGCGCGGAGCGCTTGATGCCGGGGGGCGTGAATAGCCCCGTGCGCGCGTTTCGCGCGGTCGGCGGGCATCCGCTGTTCATTGCGCGCGCGCTCGGGTCGCGCGTGTTCGACGCGGACGACAATGCGTATCTCGATTACATCGGGTCCTGGGGTCCGGCGATCCTTGGGCACGCGCACCCCAAAGTGGTGCAGAGCGTGGCAGAAACCGCGGCCAAGGGGCTCTCTTTCGGCGCACCGACGGAGGGCGAGGTGCGCTTCGCGGAAGTCGTGATGGAGCGCTATCCGAGCATCCAGATGCTGCGCTGCGTGTCGAGCGGCACCGAGGCCACGATGAGCGCGCTGCGCGTGGCGCGCGGGTTCACGGGTCGCGATGTGATCGTCAAGTTCGATGGCGCGTACCACGGTCACTCGGACTCACTGCTCGTGAAGGCGGGCAGTGGCGCCGCGACCTTCGGCAATCCCGACTCTGCCGGCGTTCCGGCGTCGATCGTCGAAAATACCGTGACCGTGGCCTACAACGACAACGCCGCCCTGAACGATTTGTTCGCGCGCGAGGGCGGGCGAATCGCGGCCGTGATCGTCGAGCCCGTGGCGGGAAACATGGGCCTCGTGCCCCCCCAACCCCAATTTTTAGAAACGATTTTGGAGCTTTGTGCGCGGCACGGCGCGCTGTCCATCTTCGATGAGGTGATGACCGGGTGTCGCGTTGCCCGTGGCGGCGCGCAAGGCCTGTTCGGCATGACTCCGGATCTGACTTGCCTGGGCAAGATCGTCGGCGGTGGGCTACCGCTGGCGGTGTACGGCGGCCGCGCAGACGTCATGCGTCGGGTCGCGCCGCTTGGCCCCGTGTACCAAGCGGGCACCCTGAGCGGCAACCCGATCGCGGTGAGCGCGGGGCTGTCCACGCTGGCCGAGCTCGACAACAGCTCTTACCAGCGGCTGGAAGAGCTCGGCTCGCGTCTGCAAACCGGGCTCGAGCGTGCGCTGCGCGAGACCGACACGCCAGGCGTGGTTCAGCGCGTCGGCTCCATGCTCACGCTGTTCTTTCATCGTGGCCCGGTCCGCTCCTGGCTCGATGCCGCCGCTTCGGACAGCAAGCGCTTCGGCGCTTGGCACCGCGGGCTGGTGACGCGCGGGGTGTATTGGCCGCCTTCTCAGTTCGAAGCCGCATTCATCTCGCTCGCCCACAGCGAGCAAGACATCGATCAAACGGTCGAAGCCGCTCTCGGCGCGCTGGCTGAATAACCGAGCCAAGCTTACGCGCCGCGTCGACGCCGTTTTGGGGCGAAAGGCTGATTTTTGTTTGCGTTTTGCCTGGGATCTCGTAGCTGTCCGCCGGTACTTTCCGAGGAGTCCCCTGTGAGCCAGAAGAAACAAAAAGTCGCGATCTTGACTGCTGGTGGCCTTGCGCCGTGTCTCTCGTCCGCCGTGGGCGGTCTGATCCAGCGCTATTCGGAGCTCGCTCCGGAGGTCGAAATCATCGGTTATTTGGGGGGTTACAAGGGCCTGCTGCTGGGCTCGAGCGTGCCGGTCACGCCGGAGGTGCGCGCGGGCGCCAACGTCCTGCACAAGCACGGTGGCAGCCCGATCGGCAATAGCCGGGTCAAGCTGACCAATCGCAAGGATTGCCTGAAGCGCGGGCTGGTCAAAGAGGGAGAAGATCCGCTGGAGGTGGCAGCCAGGCAGCTGACCCGGGATGGCATCACCATCCTGCACACCGTCGGCGGCGATGACACCAACACCACCGCCGCGGATCTGGCCGCGTTCTTGAAGACGCACGACTACAACCTGACGGTCGTCGGCCTGCCCAAGACGATCGACAACGACGTGTTCCCGATCCGGCAATCGCTCGGCGCCTGGACCGCGGCCGAACAAGGCGCGATCTACTTCGAGAATATCGTCAACGAGCATTCCGCCAATCCGCGCATGCTGATCGTGCACGAGGTCATGGGCCGGAACTGCGGTTGGCTCACGGCATACACCGCCAAGGTCTACCGTCAGCGCCTGAATCACCCGGATTTTTTGCCGAGCTTCAACTTGGCGCGCGCGCACAAGGACATCGACGCCGTGTACATCCCCGAGCTCGATTTCGACCTCGAGGGCGAGGCCAAGCGTCTGAGCAAGGTGATGGACGAGCAAGATTGCGTGAACTTGTTCGTGTCCGAGGGCGCCTGCGTGAACGAGATCGTGAAAGAGATGGCCAGCAAGGGCGAAGAAGTGCCGAGGGACGCCTTCGGCCACTACAAGCTGGACGCGGTGAACGTCGGACAATGGTTCAGTAAGCAGTTCGGCAAGCTGCTCGGCGCGGAGAAGACCCTGGTCCAGAAGTCCGGTTACTTCGCGCGCGCTGCGGCTGCCAACGAGGACGATCTGCGCTTGATTCACAGCATGGTCGACCACGCGGTCGAGTGCGGGCTACGCGGGGAATCCGGCGTAGTTGGCCATGACGAAGACCAGGGCGGCCGCCTGCGCGCGATTGAGTTCCCGCGCATCGCCGGCGGCAAGGCGTTCAACGTGAACGAGCCCTGGTTCGACGAGATGCTGAACGACATCCGGCAGCCCAAGGGTCGCGCCGTCACGGTGGATCACCAGCACGGCGAAGAAGCCCCCTCGATTCCGCCGCCAGCGCCCTGAGCTACAAAACGCGAGCCGCGCGCCCCAGTCGTCGTTGACGATTCGGGCGCGCGTGACGCGAGGCTGAGCGCAGAGGCCCGGGAGCTCGTCGAGTGACGGGCTCCCGACGCGCTCGTCCCTCTCAGACGTGATCGACGCGGGCGCCGCGCGCGGCGCGACGGCGCTGCAGCGCGAGACCCAGACCGAGCAGGGCGCTGAACCACGCGAGCTTGCTCGACGAGGCGTCCGTGTCACCACCCACGCGACAACCGCAGCCCTTGGCGGAAGCGGGACCCGAATCGCGCCCCGGGGTAACGCCGGATCCGGTGCCGGCGCTGCTGCTGTTCCGTCCGCCGCCCAAGCTCATGGCGGGGTTACCGGCCGTGAAGTCCACCGGGCCAAGGCCAGTGTCGCCACCGCCACCGGTGGGCGTGCCCGTGCCGGCAACGCAGGAGCCTTTGCTGCACACTCCGCCGTTGGGGCACACGACGCCCGCGCACTGGTCGATGCAATCGCCCGCCTTACACACGGTTCCGTCCGGGCACATCTTGTTGGCGCAGGCACTGTCGGTGCAGCGACCGTCTGACGCGCAGGTCAGGCCAGCCTCACAGCCGCGGCAGTCGCACTTCGACAGACACAGGCCGTTTTCGCACACTCGATCCGCCTGGCAGGTGACGCCCTCGCAGGGATCGACGCACTGACCGAGCTGGCAGCTCTTGCCATACGGGCAAACCACGCCGTCGCACGGGTTGACGCACTTGCCAGCGCGGCAAGCGGTGCCGGGCTCGCAGCTGACCGTGGCGCAGACCGGATCTGCACAGTGCCCGAAGGCATCACAAGTCAAACCGATGGGGCACTGGAACTCGCCGTTCGCGCAGGTGCCCACGCACATGCCCTGGAAACAGATCGGCTTGTCGCCGCTGCACAGGGTGTCGCCATTGTCGACCACGCCATCGCAGTCATTGTCGACGTTGTCGCAAACTTCCGGACCTTTTTGGATCACGGGGCGGCAAACGGCGGGCTCGCCCTCACCCGCGCAATCGGTATGGCCCACTGAGCATGCGCCGAGCAGCCCCGTGTCACACGGCAGATTGCCGCCCGCGCAGGTCAGACCGGAGACGTAGAACACGAAGTCGTTGAAGTCGCCGTCCGCGCCGGGCTTGCCGTCGGTACCCTTCTTCCAATCAGCTGCAGACATCGGCAAGTCTTCGAAGGCCATGTAGAAGCCGCCCGGATCCACCGTGGAGTGGTAGATCAAGGTCGTCACCCAGGGCACGTTGCTCGAGTTCCGCTGGTTGTGCTCGTACATCGAGAACTTGTTCTGCGGGCACTTGGCGGGGTCGCCGATCACCGCGAACGCCACGTAGCCACCCTTGTAGCGAGGATCTTTGGAGATATCGCCCGAGGGGAAGGACTTCGGCGTCCAGCGGATCTTCGACAGGTCGTAAGGATGGCGATTGTCCCAGGCCAGCGGACAGAAGCCGTCCGTCTTGGGCATGCCGTTCTCTTCCACGCACTTGAGCTGCTCGGACGGCTTGCCGGTGATGAACGGGTAGACTTCCGCCGCGGTAGGCGGCGTCTTACTGTTGGGATCGGTGACGTTGTACCAGCCGAACTGGGCTTGGCAGTTGCCGCCCATCAAAAGCAGCTCACCGGTGAAGCCGCACTTGGCGGAGAAGTAGCCCGGGCCGGTCTTGGCGTCCTTGGAGGGGTCGATCATCTCCTTGCGCCACTTGAACAGACCGCTCAAGTTGATTGCATCGCCGGTCACGAACTGCGGGTAGGCCATCACCGGATTGGTCGGAGAATACCAATCCCCGTAGCGGACCGCCGGGTTCAGGTTCGCCCCCATGGGGTCGCGGTTGACCATGGTGTTGGCGTTCCAGGCCCAGGAATCATTGACGAGCGTGGCCTCGGCGGCGGGCACCGGTTGCGGCAGCGGCGTCTTCGCCGCGTCCGTCTGCGTGACCTGCGCGCTGGCGGGACTCTCCAACGACAAAGTCGCGGCGCACATACACATTCCCAGCCAACCCGCGTACCGGCGAGCACTCGACAACATGCCGCGGTTTTAGCATGGCCAATTGGCGATTCACGAACATTCGGGAATCGCTACGGTGGAGTGATGGTTGGGAAAGGCGGCTTCGTCTGCGGGGAGAACGCCGCACGCGACCAGGCTAGAAAATCCAAGCCCAACCGGAACCGGTGCCGGCCATCGCAGTCAGCGGGCGCGGCCCGCTGCGGGCCGCTCGTTTACAGCGCGACGCAAACCAGCCATTTTCAGCGGGCTCGCGGGTACGTGGTTCGCCGGTTCGCGGATTCCGCGCCAGCGCGCGCGGGCTACGCCTTCACCAGCAAGTTGAAGTTGGCGAAGCGCGAACAGGCCACGTGCATCTCACGCATCAAGCGTAGTCGGTTGTTCCTGAGCGGAAGCTCCTCGACCATGACGAAGATGTCCTGGAAAAACTGAGCGAGCACGGGCGCGAAGGCGGCAATCGCCGTCAGAGCGCGCTCGTAGTCGGCAGCAGTGGTGCCGCCGCCGATGGCTTGTTTGAGCGTTTGATAGGCGTCGAACACGCGTTGCTCGCTGGGGTGGACTTCAGCCTGCACGCTCGCGGGCGGGACCAACTCCCCGGGGGGCGCGTCTTTGGCGATGTTGGCGGCGCGCTTGAACACTTCACCCGCGGAAGTGCGCACGCTCTCTTCAATCTTGCCCAGAGCGGCCGCGCGCAGTTGAACGTCGTACGGGTCGTCGGCGGAGGCGGCGACGCAGGCATCCACCACGTCACCCGGTTCGGCGAGCACACCGCGCAGGCGTTGACGCAGAAAGCCGCCCAACTTGTCACTGGTCGCTTGTGCGTCGAGATCGAGCTTCACGCCGCTGAAGCCGGCGTAAGCCGTTTGAATCGCGTCGGCCAAACCGAGCCGCCAGCGCTTGTCGAGCAGCGTGCGCAGCAGGCCAATCGCGGCGCGGCGCAGCGCGAGCGGATCGGCAGCGCCCGTGGGCAAGAGGCCAATCGCGAAGCAACCGACGAGCGTGTCGAGGCGATCGACGAGCGCGACGAGCGCGCCCGCGTCATCGGCTGCGGTCGGGTCGTCCGCACCACGCGGCAGGTAGTGTTCGGCGATCACTGACGCGACTTCCGGCTTCAAACCTTGAGCCAAGCCGTAGGCCGCGCCCATCTCGCCCTGCAACTCGGGCAACTCTCGCACCATCAACGACACCAAGTCGCACTTGGCCAAGAGCGCGCCTTCACGCGCATGCTCGATCACGGCGGGAGCGAGGCCGAGCTTTTTGCCAAGCAGCGGCACGAGCGCGACCATGCGTCGCACTTTGTCGCCCACGCTGCCCAGCCGCTTGTGGAACATGATGCCGTCGAGCTCGGCGCCACGTTTGGCGAGCGGGACCTTCAGATCTTCGTCGTAAAAGAACTTCGCATCGGCCAAGCGCGCGCGCATCACGCGATCGTTGCCGAGCTGGATGTTCTCGGGCTTGAGCGCGGTGCCCACGACCGCCAGGTACTTGGGCAAGAGACCGCCCTTCTTGTCGCGCACACCGAAGTAGCGTTGGTGGCCCTTGGCCACGTCCAAAATCACGCGCTCCGGCAAGGCCAGGAACTTGGCTTCGAAATTGCCGACCACGACCTGCGGCTCTTCGACCAGCGAAGCGTTCTCCTCCACCAGGAAGGCATCTTCGATCAAGCTGCCGTCGATGCTCTTGGCGGCGGCGGCCAAGCGCTCGACCATCACTTGCTTGCGCTCGGCCGGATCGACCAAAACGTGCGCCGAGCGCAGCGCGGACACATAGCTTTCGGCGTTCGCAATGCGGATCGCAGCTGGCGCCAAGAAGCGATGCCCGTAGGAGATGCGACCGGAGCGCACGCCTGCGAACTCGAAGCCGAGCTCCGCATCGCCGAGCAGCGCGATCAACCAACGCACGGGGCGACCGAACGCCGTATCACCGTCCGACCAGCGCATCGATTTGCGAAACGGGATCTTGCCGCACACTTCACTGAGCAGTGCCGGCAGCAGGCTCGCCGCGGGTGCGCCCTTCTCCACGCGACGACCCGCGACGTAGTCACCCTTGTCGGTGGATTTTTTGAAGAGCGCGTCGAGCGGGACGCCGATCTTGGTGGCGAAGCTTTGCGCGGCCTTGGTTGGCTTGCCGTCCGCGTCGAAGGCAACCCGCGCCGGCGGCCCGAGCGCCTCTTCGTCCAGATCCGGCTGCGCGGACGCGACGCCTTGCACGATCAGCGCCAAGCGTCGGGGCGTCCCGAGCGCGCGCACCGCGCCATGACTGAGCCGCAGCTCGCGCAAGCGCGACTCCAGCAAACCGGGCAGCGCCTCCACGGCCTGTGCCACGAACGTAGCCGGAAGTTCTTCGACGCCAATCTCTAGTAACAGATCGTCTGACATGAGCGTCGCGGAACTTACCCTAGATCGCGAGCTTCAAAAAGTGCGCTTTTGCGCTATGCTCCGCGCCGTGCGCATCACCTGCCCCATCTGCAAAACCGTGCTGGAAAACGCACCCGAGAACCACGAACCACGTCCCTTTTGCTCGGCGCGCTGCAAGCTGGTCGACCTGGGCAATTGGCTGAATGAGTCGTACCGCATTCCAACCGCTGAACGGCCGGAAGGCAGCGAAGGCGAATTCGGCCCCAGCTGAGGCGCCTTTCGCTGCCCGGCACCGTGGGTTGGTGGCGGGTAACTCGCCTCACGGCTAGGCCCTCACTCGAGGCTTCGAGAACAGCGGGCAACGAGGGAGGGTCTTCGCGAATGAAAATCGAGTTCGAATTCGAACTCGATTTTTCGTCGTGAACAGGCTCGCGAGGGGGAATGCAACTCTCCTCGGACGCCTACCGTCAGCGAAGCGTCGGAGCGCACGCTCAGCTACGAGCGCGCAAGATCGCGGTTAGCGCCGAGCGCACGTCGGCATAGCGGAACTCGAAACCCACGTTTTGGAGCGCCCGGGGGACGGCGAAATGGCCGCCCAGCAGCGGCTCGGCGCCTTCGCCGAACAGCGCCTTCAAGGCAAAGCCGGGCGCTTTGAGCAACGCGGGCCGCCTCAGCAGCTCGGCGATGATGCGACTCAGCTCGCCGTTGGAAAGCGGCTCGGGCGCGCAACAATTCACTGGGCCGCTGAGCGTGTCGTCGTCACAGGCACGCAGCAGCGCGGCGATTTGGTCGTCGAGATGAATCCACGAGAAGCCTTGTCTGCCGCTGCCGATCGGCCCACCGACGAAGCACTTGAAGGGCCGCAGCAGCGACTCGAGCGCGCCGCCTCGTTCACTCAACACGGGCGCGATGCGCGCGCGCACCACGCGCGCCACGAATTGTTCGGCGCGCTGCGCCGCTGCCTCCCAGACCACGCACACCCGCGCCAGAAAATCGTCCCCAGCAGGCGCGCTCTCGTCCACGCGCTCGGGCGAGAGACTCGAGCCATAGAAGCCCGTCCCCGACGCACACACGAACACCTTCGGCTTGTGCTCGGCGTGTCCGATCGCCCGGACCAACCACTCGGTCGTGTCCACCCGGCTGTTTAAAATTCCCGCCTTCACGCGCGCGCTGTAGCGCACGCCCACGGCTTGCTCGCCGGACAAGTTCACGACCATGTCGTACGCCTCGCTGAACACGGCGTTCGCGCTCGGGCTCGGGTCCCAGTGCTGATGCGGCACGCCCTCGCGCATGCCGGCCTCGCCGCGCGTCAGCACGGTCACGCGGTCCCCTCGCGCAAGCAGCGCCAGAACCAGCGCCCGACCTATGAAACCGCTGCCGCCAGCCACGAGAACGCGAGCCATATCCTCGTATTTACTCCAAATTTGGGCGGGGCGCTGGCCCGCGCCGACTTGGCGCCGGCGCTGATCGGGTCTACGAATGTTTCATGCTGAAAACTTCGACGTTCGCCCTCGCTGCCGCGCTGACCGTTGCCACCGTCTCTGGCTGCGCCAGCACTCCGGCTGCTCCCTTCGATCAGCTCAAGACCGCCAACCTGACCGCGTACCGGCTTCAGAACTACGAACCGCCGGCAGCCGTGCCGGGCGTCGCTGCCACGCCTGGTGCTCCAGTGATTCCGGGCTTGCCTCCGGAGCTGCAGACCTGGATCCAACAGGGAGCGTCTGGCCTCTCGCAGTTGATCCCGCCGGGGCTGTTGCCAGGTGCGGCGACTGCCATATTGCCCGCTGCCGACACCACCCCGCGCTTCCACACCTTCCGTATCCTGAGCCAGACGCAGGTCATCGACCCGGATCTCAAGGAGAGCCTGGGCAAGTTGCTCGGTGACAAAGACAGCTTCGACAACGCGCAAGCGCGCTGCGCGCCGAACGTTTTCTACGCTGAGCTCGGCATGAGCTTTACCTCCAGCACAGGCGGCCCGCCGAACGACCTGTTGGTCTCGCTCTCCTGCAACCAAGTCGTCTCGCGCAGCTTCGCCTGGCCGCACCCGGCCACGGGCATGAAGACCGACACCGTGAAGAAGCTGGCCGACCTCGTGAAGACCATCTTTCCGCAAGGCACGTGAACGCGCGCATTTCACCTGCGCCGCTGCTTGCTCTTTTGGGCATGCTCGGCGCAGGCTTGCTGGTGGGTGTGCTCGCGAGCAAAAGTTGTGCTCCACCCTCGCTGCCGGTGATTCCGCCACTCAGCTCGAGCATAACGGTCGTACACCCCACGCCCAATGTGCTCTTGGCGGTCAAGGACCTGGCGCGACTGGAAAGCGCCTCGTTCCACATGGAGCGCGTGATCGACCTGAGCGACAAGCAGTCGCACCTGTTCGGGCTGGTCCAGAGCGAAGATGCGATCATGCTCGTGGCCGTCGCGGACGTGAGCGCAGGCGTCGATTTGCAACAGCTCAAAGCCGACGACATCGTGGTCGACGCTGCGGAAAAGCGCGTGACCCTCACACTTCCCGCCCCCGAAGTGTTCCACGCCGAGCTCGACAACTCGAAGACCTACGTGCACACGCGCCACACCGGCGCACTCGCCGCACGTAAAGAGAATCTCGAAACGCGCGCCCGCCAAGAAGCCGAACACTCTCTGATTGAAGCAGCACTGCAGGCCGGCCTACTCAGCCGCGCCAGCGAGAACGCGCGCCGCGCAGTCGAAGGCTTGGTGCGCG
>Ga0247774_1000213_pt1 | contig 27981 bp, 16 predicted proteins | sample UWRJL001104B6_FD_179933 | JGI IMG/M metagenome (GOLD analysis project Ga0247774, IMG submission 179933) | Plant litter microbial communities from Arlington Agricultural Research Station in Wisconsin, United States - UWRJ-L001-104B-6 | ecosystem: Environmental > Terrestrial > Plant litter >...
CGGCGAACAACTGGTAAATTCGCTCAGCCGCCGTCTCCCGAGCTGGGAGGTCGAGGCCCTGGCGACGGACGCCTTGGCTGAAGCGCTGGGCGACGAAGCGACCGAGCGCCTGCTGAGCACCGCGGGGAAGCTGGGTACGCTCAGCAGCCGCGCCTTGGCGCTCGGCGCGCTGGGCGCGATTACGACCAACACCGTGAAAGCACTTCCGAAGCTCGAGTCGCTGAGCGCGGTCCAGCCGCACGAAACATTCGAGCACGGCGCGCAGAAGTCGGCGAAGACCGCAGTAATGAGCTTGATCGAAGCGTCGCGACGCGAGCTGCGCGATTTCGACGCGACCTTGGCCAAGGTGCTCGGTTCAACCGATTAGAACGAGTTGCGCGGCCGCTAGGCGGCGACGGTTCGACGACCGGCAACGGCCGTTCTGCACGCCGCCGGGTCACACCTCCCGCGGTCCAGGAGCATGGAAACCGTCAGATGCAGTGCGTCGCAGCGCAGCGCAGCAAGGTCGAGCGAGGGTGTTCTGTGCGCGTTTGTTGTGTGCCATTTTGTCGCAGCACGATATGTGGGGCGTTCGCAGGGCTCCAGCTGTTTAGTTCGTGGTCCGGTTCAATTCGAACGCGCGCATCTCACACAAAAGGATCTCGTCCCATGTTTGCAAAAATTAGCTTCGTCACCGTTTTGAGCTTCGCCTCGCTGGTCACCGCCTGCGGCGGCAACACACCCGAAGCGAAAGAGCCCGAGGCTGCGGTCGCTGAAGAGCGCGCCGAAAAGGCGCAAGATGCAACGGAAGCAAACACCGACCGCGCAGAGAAGGCAGCCGACAAGGCGGAAGACTCCGCGGCCTCCTCCGACAAGAGCGCCGACAAAGCCGAGAAGGCCGCCTCCGACACCAAGAAGTAATCCTCAGTTCGAGCCAAGCTCGGCGCGCGCAGTCGTCGGGGCCCCCACGTCCGGCGCAGCCGGCGTCGGGCGGGCCCCCGGCGGCGCAGCGCAGCGAGCACGCCGGGCCGTATCCCGACGTGTCACGGCGGGGCAGCAGCCCTGGGCAAACTGAGATTGCGGTCGGCTAGCGCTGCGGCCTGCCCGACCCGCGGAGGTGCCTTCCGCGTTTCATCAGGAAGGCCAAGATGCCCGATCCGAACACGGCGGTGGCCACGAGCGCTGCGAAACGAACGCCGCCGGCACCGGGCTTCGCCGGCGGCGTCGAAGCGAGCGCCGAACGCGGATAGATATCGCAGAGCGCACGGCGTTCGTCGCCGCCCAGCTCGCGCGGGGCCGCTCGAGAGTCGAGCCAAGAGGGGAACATCGTCGCGCCGCGCACGGCCGCGCCCGCCCTGCGGCAGCCAGGCAAAGATGGATCGCTCGACGCGCCGTCGTTGCAATTGTGCTCGAGCCCGAGTGCGTGCCCGACTTCGTGCATTACGACGCGCGTGATGTCTCGCACGCCGTCGCCCGAAATGCCCGAGCCGTCCACGCTCCAGCCGTAGTCGACCGCGTCGAGCTCCATGTCGGCCTCGAGAATCGCGGCCGTGCGCGGGCTGTGTTCGCTCTTTTCCAGATAGACCGAGGTCACTGCCAGCTCTTCGCGGTCGTAGCGCAGGAAGGGCGAAGGGTCTCCATTCTTTGACCAATGGTCATTTCTAAAAATCACGAGATTGATGCCGTCACGCGCCACCTTCGGCTCGGGCTCGTCCGTCGTCACCAGCGCGAGCTCGACGGCACTGCAGTGGTCGGAGGTCCACGCGCCCAGCGCGTCAGCGACGGCACGCTCGACTTTGCCGGGGTCGAGGCCCTTCGGGATGCTCGCCCGCGCGAGAGTGAAGACTACATGGGGCGCGGGCCAGGCTGCCGGCTTGCCGTCGCTTTCCCGGTGCGTGCGGACGTAGCCGTGCGCGACCGCGGTCGTCAGCATGCTGGCAAGCAGCGCGCCGACGAACCGCGGTCGCACGAGTCGTCTCATCCGACCACGCACACGTTGTGGCTGTTCGGCACGAGCACGCCGCAATCCGCCACGCACTGGTTCTCGTAGCGGTACGGTGTCGCCGCGGGGCAAGCAACGCACTGGTTGCTCTGGACGACGTTGGACTCGGGGCACGTCACGCAAACACCACCCTGAAACACCTGCCGTGCTCCGCACAGGGCGACGCACTGTCCGCCAGTCAGCGTCGTCCCGGGCGGGCAGCAGGCATCCTGGCCGTCGACCGGCACTGTCCCGCTAGCGCAAGCCTGGCACGCGCCCCCGGACTGGATGCTACCGGACGGGCAGGCAACGCACACGCCGTTGGTGGAGATCTGGTGAGCGGGACAGGGCTGGCAGGTCGCCGCGTTCAGGTTCAGCGTGCTGCCGGGCGGCGCACCAATCCAGCCATTCACAGGAGCCCGCGTGCACTCCTGCCACTCGGAAGGCGGGCTAGCCGTGACCCCCTGATGCAGCGCAAAGAGGTGGCAGATCTGACACCAGTTCGCGTTGCCGCAGGCTGGGTCCTTCATCACGTCGGCGAGCCCGGCGAGGAACGAAGAATCTTCGAGCAGCTCACCGTGATCGTCCCAACGGTTGATGACCTGCGGCAGACATTGACCGGGCACCGCGATCGTCTCGTCGTGCGCGTCGCCATAGGCCGTGTTGGTCATGCGGAGCGGGGAGCCCGACCAGAAGTCACCGTCGCCGGGTTGGTCCGAACGTTTCAGCCCATGGCCGTCGAAGGCGTCGTGCAGCGTGGTAAAAATGCGGGTGATTTGCTCGTCGAAGCTGCTGCGGGACGAGCCGTTGGTGTCCATGCAGATCCCCGTGTTGTCGCAGTAGTCCATGGTCAGGCTGGGCGACGAATGGGGTGGCACGACGTAGTTCGTGCCGCCGACCACCTGGTCCGCGATGAAGTCGGCGAATGCCTCGTTGATGTAAGCACCCTGGGCGTCTGGCGGTGGTGGGTCCTTGCCGTTCTGCGTGCGCTGATGCGCGGCGTCCACGTAGGCGATCGAGATATTGAAGAAGCCGCGGTCGTACAGAAAGCTGCACAGCGAGAAGTGCCCGTACTCGTGGACTACGACGCCGCGCGAATCGAAGTTTTGAACGGCCTGGTCGGGCAAGATCATGTCGACCGCGGTGAACGGCTCGACAACGGCCAGGAGACCGTCTGCAATCAGGCTTGCGCCATAGTAGAGGTTGAGCACGGAAATCTGGAAATCGTCGCCGATGCCCGGAAAGTCGAAGCATGGCGTGAACGCCAGGCCACCGTTGACGCTGCCGAGCCGATTGGCGATCCAGCCGTCGAGGATTTCCGCGCGGTGATTCTGTGGGTACTTGACGACTCGGTTCAAGTACGTGCGCGCGTCGGTGATCGCCGTGAACACGTGCAGCTCTTTGTCGCTGGTCTTGATGGTGACCTCGACGTCGTCGGTAAAACCTTTGTAGTCGAGTTTGCCGAAGCTGCAGATCAGGTTTTCCGTGAGTAGGCTGGTGAGCTCCAGGGCCGAGTTGGTCGTCGCGACACAGGTGCCACGGAGGCCTCGGTTTTTGGCCACGCGCAGCTTGACCGAGCCGTCTTCGCCGAGGTTGCCGGAGTAGCCGGTCGGGAAGGGCGTCGTCACCTCGCCGAACTGCATCCACTGCAGGATTTCGAAGCGCGCCCCTGCCGGAGCGATGTTCTGTCCCGCACTTGCGCCCCAGGCTCGCTGCATGGAGCTCGTGGTGTCGAACTGGGGATCGCGATTGAGCACCACCACCTTGGTCGTGGCGTTGACGGAGCCGGCGAGCCAGCGATCGATCACTCCGAGCCCCTCGACGACGGCGCGAACCGTGCGGCGAGCCGCTTTCGCGACGAACTTGGAGACCCGTCGCCGAAGCGAGTTCAAGAACGGGTTCTGATGGACCTCGGTGGTATCGTCAGCCGGGAACGTGCGCTGGTTCATGTAGTAGAAGCCGACCTGCATCAGCGCCTCCCACGAGACCGAGCCGTCGGCGTTGCGCGCCCGTACGTCCGGCACGTCGAGGATCTTCATCACGCTAAACAGCGACTGGTCCCCTTCCACGGGATCGGGCGTGAGCGCATACTGGCGGATCAGGTTGTACGTGACGCCCGGAAGCAACGCGTACACGAACTGACCGCGCCCATCGCCTTCGAAGCGGAAGTGCCCGCATTGATCGTCGTAGCGCTTGAGCTCGTTGTCGAAAATCGGCAAGAGGCTGTGGTGGATGAGCAGCTGGTCGAGCGTTTGCCACTGCTCCCGATCCTCTAGATAGATCAGGGCGTAGTAGAGCGTCGGCCGACCCTGAGCGTCGGCCTCTGGCACGGCTCGAGTCTGCGACCAGGAAAATGCATCGCGGATGCGCACCGAATCCGCAGCGGAAATGGGCGGATCCAGCTTACCGCTGCAGCCCGTCTTTCCCAGCGAAAGCTCGATGATCGTACGCTTGGCGGGATCTTGGGCGTCACCGTTCACCACACTGAGACCGAACTGGGTCCCCGTGGCGTCCGAGCCAGCGGCGGCGCCGTTGCTACACGACTGGAAGTCGTAGCTGCGCCCCTTCGCGAGCTCGAGATCGGTCGTCGGATGCGCGACGGAGCTACCCCCGTTGTAGCTGCACGTCACGTTGGCCCCGCTCGGCGTCTTGTAGCCGAGCGTCGCCTGTCCGTTGCCGCTACTGCCGACCAGGACGGGGATCGTCTTCGGAATCGTGAACAGCACGGCGGGGCTGGGCGTCGCGCTGCCGTCTTCGCGCCGCTCCGGTTCGTAGAACTTGGTCGCGCGCAGGTTCACCGGCGAATCGCCGAACGTTACCGTCACCTGTTCGGGGTCCGGGCCAACGAAGCGCATATTGTCGAGCAGGTAGCTGCCCTTGGCGTTCGTCGGCACGTTCAGCGCGATCGAGAAGGTCGCGTCCGTGTACGTCGTCTTGAGCTTCGCCACCAGATCGTCGGGGATCGTATAGACGAGCGAGTTCCAATTTTGGAGCGGAAGGCCAGTGAGCTCGACCTGGCCCAAGTACGCATTGTAGACGGAGCGCGAGGGAATCGAGAGATAGAGCTGAGCCGCACCGAACCAGGAGGGGTTCGCCTGAGCGCTCGGCATCTGGAGGTCGAACGCGATTTTCGAGCTGACGCCCGAGAGCGAGCTCAGCCTCGCGCTGGTGTACGTCACGTAGCCCCGCGGCGCGACCGATAGCGAGTGCAAACCCTGAGTGTGCGTGTTGCTGAGCGCGGCCGTCCCCTGGGAAGCGGTCCAGCTCGAGGCGACCTCGAATCCCAGGATATCGGCGCTGGCGCTGGTCAGCGCCGAGCCCTGTTGTGCAACGCGCTCGACCGGTCCGTCCGAAGAAGAAGCGCAAGCGCTTGCAACGAGCCCGACGACCAGCACCTTCCAGCGAAAACCAGCAAACAACCCCTTGTTCATGACAGACACCTCTCCTGGTTGAAACGACCAGCCCTCTCCCGCGTTCGGGAGTCCCTGGAGCAGGTTCCGTGCCGCGAGCCCAACGACGCGCGCAGCGCGGAAAAGGCACGCTAGCGGCGCCCGGTCATGCCGTCATTGGCGCTACTCGCGCCAGTGCTCGTCCAACTTGAGCCAACCTGGCGCTCGTTGCGCCAGCGCCGTTGCCCCTTCGGCGGCTATTTACGCTACCTGCGCGATGCGCGCGGCCGCGGCAAATCGAGCTCGGCAATGCGGCGCACGAGAGTGCGCCGCGGCACCCCCAGCATTTCGGCTGCGCGACTCTGGTTCCCGGCACAAGCCACGAGCGCCCCTCGGATGCGAGCCCGCTCTGATTCGGCGTCTCCATGCGCGAGAGGCGCGAGAGGCGCGAGCGTCTCGCCGACGCTCTCCACGTCCGGCACGGACCCTTTCGCCCGCTCGCGCAAGGTGCCGCCGAGCGCAAGATCGCTGCTCGTCAGCTCAGCGCCGGAACAGAGTAAGGCAGCGCGTTCCACCACATTCCGGAGCTCCCGCACGTTGCCGGGCCAGGCGTGCGCCTGCAGCGCCGCGATGGCATCGGCGCTGAAGCACGGCGGCTCGGTCAGGTTGATCTGCGCCGCGGCCTCCGCGGCGAACGCGAGCGCGAGCGGCTCGATTTCCAAGGGCCGCTCGCGCAGTGGCGGCACCTCGATCCGCGCACCCTGCAAGCGAAACAAAAGATCGCTGCGAAAGGCGCCCGCCTCGACGTCGCATTCGATACGACGGTTGGTGGCCGCGACGAAGCGCACGTCGATGCCGCGCGCCTGCAAGCCGCCGACGCGGGTCACCTCACGGGCTTCGATCACGCGCAGCAACTTGGCTTGCAAGGCGAGCGGGAGCTCGCCGATTTCGTCCAGAAAAACCGTCCCGCCGCGGGCCGACTCGAGCAGACCGAGTTTCGTCGCGACCGCTCCGGTGAAGGCTCCGCGTTCGTGGCCAAACAGCTCGCTTTCGAGCAGCGGTTCGGCGAACGCTGCGCAGTTGATACGAACCAGCGGCCCCTTCGACCGCGGTGAGTCGCGGTGAATGGCCTCGGCGACCAGCTCTTTGCCGACCCCGGTCTCACCGACGATGAGCACGTTGATGGTGCCACGCGCCAAGCGGGCCACGACTTCGTACAGGTTGCGCATCGTCGGCTGCTCGATCACGCGCGGCGGGCGCCGCTCGTTCGACGTGCGTTCGAGCACGCGCTCCGCAGCACCCGCCGCCGAGCGCGGCCGCAGCACCAGCAGCGTATTACCGATCGTGAAGGCTTGGTGCGGTTCGAGCGGGGTCGGCGCGCCCGGCGAGAGCGGGACACCCTCCAGAAACGTACCGTTTGCGCTGGTTCTGTCGACGAGGGTGAGCGGCGTCACCTCGAGTGTGGCGTGGTGACGCGAAGCCAGAGGGTCGAGCAGCTTCACGTCGCAGTCTTCGGCGCGGCCGATCGACAGCGTTCCGGTCCTTGGCAGCGGGCGCGTGGTCAAACCGTTCGCCTCGAGCACCAAGAGCTGCAAGCCGTGCTCGGCGTTCTTCCTGTCCACTGGACGCAGCATGGTCGTAGGGATATCGCCCGTCCCCTCGCCCCGCGCCTGGCCCTGCGCCTCGCTGGTTCGCCCACTCACTGGCCAAAAACTAGCCCAGCGAGCTCAGACTCGCAATCGGGGCCCGCTAGCGAACGCCGAGCGAGTCCAGTGTGGCGGATTGCGCCGGGTTGGCGCGCCGGCAGTCCTTCGCTATAAGTACTGGGCGTGGTGCGATAGCGCCAACGCTGATGCTCGCGCGCGGAGGGCGCCCTGGGCAGGCGACGCCACATGAATGAGCAGGCTGCGGCGGTTCAATTTCGAGGCACGGAGCGCTTCGAGCTCGTCACGCGCTTGGGACACGGAGCGACGGGCGTGGTGTATGAAGCGTTCGATCACGAGCAGAGTGCGCCCGTGGCACTGAAGGTGCTCGCTCATCAGAGTCCTCAGGCGGTATTGGACTTCAAAAGCGAATTTCGCATTCTGCAGCAAATTCGCCACGCGAACCTAGTCGAGCTGCGAGAGCTCGCACTGCACGAGGGGCATTGGTTCTTCACCATGCCCCTGGTTCGCGGCGTGGACATCGTGTCTCACGTCAGGGGCCTGACCCGGCCGAGGGCGCCCACGCCCTGCGCTCTGCCCTCCGAGTCGAGCGCCGAGGATGTCACAGTGCGCGGTCCGCCCGTTCGGTCTTGCCCGGCGGAGCGAGCGCCGGCGGGCGCCTGCTCGGAGTCTTGCTTGCGCGCGAGTTTCGCGCAGCTCGCGGCCGGCCTTCGCGCGCTGCACGCCGCGAACAAGATCCATCGCGACCTCAAGCCATCGAACGTGCTCGTCGATACAGACGGGCTGGTGACCATCCTCGACTTCGGGCTGGTGGCAGAGCTCGACAGCGACGGGTTGGTGAGAGAGCACGGGCAGCTCGGTACGCCCCGCTACATGTCGCCCGAACAGCGGGGCCTTGGCACGCTGGGACCGCCGAGCGATTGGTATGCCTTCGGCATCATGTTGTGGGAAGCACTGGCGGGCGCGACGCCTGCGGGCGCCCCGCTTCCGGACGACGTGCCGGCCGACCTACGGGCGCTCTGCCACGAGCTCTTGGCGGCGGATCCTGCGCTGCGACCGCGAGGCGAGCGCGTCTGCGATCTGCTGGCGGCGGGCGCCCCTGCCGACCGAGCGCAAACCTTGCCTCTTGGCGCCAGCGCGGATGCCCTCTTCGTCGGTCGCGAAGTCGAGCTCCGACTGCTCGCCGAAGCGTGGCAGCGCGCCCTGACTGGCGAGCCCGTGATGTGGCTCGTCGAAGGCGCTTCCGGTGTGGGCAAGAGCGCGCTGATCCGCCACTTTCTCGCCAGCCTGACGGGGAGCCACTCGCGCGCCGCCTGCTTCGTGGGCCGCTGCTTCGAGCGCGAGTCGCTACCGTACAAGGCGCTCGACGGGGTGATGGACGCCATTTCTGCGCATCTGCACAGTTTGCCTGCCGCACGAGCGCGCGAGCTCGTCGGACACAGCGCGTCAACGGCGGCGCGCGCCTTTCCAGCGCTGAGCGAGTGGGCTGGTTCCACGCCAGACGAGGCAGAGGATGACGCGCCCAGCGCGCCCCACGAGCAGCGCGCACGAGTGTTCGCGGCGGTGCGCGAGCTCTTCGGGCAGCTCGCGCGCGCGCAGCCGACGATCGTGGTGATCGACGATCTGCAGTGGGCGGACGTCGATAGCGTGGCGCTGCTGTCTGCGATTTTTCGCGCGCCCGGGCCCGGCATGCTCTGGCTGCTCGCCCAGCGTCCCAGTCCGCACGCGGCCGCGCTGGGCTGGGGACTCGAGGCATCGAAGCTCGAGCTGGGCCCGCTGTCCGCGGAAGAATCACGCCTGCTCGTCGAACGCTTGCTGCCCAAAAAACACGGACCCGCCTGGCAGGAGCGTACGCGCATCGCGGCGGAGGGGCTCGGACATCCGCTGTTTTTGCGCGAAATGGTCCGCCACGCGGGCGCGCGCCAGCTGCAGGCCGGCAGCCAATTGCGCTTGGACGAGGTGCTTTGGGCGCGCGTCGACGCCCTCCCCCGCTCGACACGGTCGCTGCTCGAGTTGCTCGCGGTCGCCGGCATGCCGATTGCGCAACGCACGCTGTCTGTCGCTCTCGGCGTGGCGACGGCCGACTGCTCTGCATCGGTCCCGGATACCGCTTCGGCGGCGTTCTTCGCCGAGCTCGGCGAGCTCCGTCACGTCTCGCTCGTTCGCACGATGGGCTTTCACCCGAACGACTTGGTCGAGCCGTATCACGATCGGATCCGCGAAGCCGTGCTGGCCCGGCTCGATGCCCACGAACGCCGAATGCAGCACCGCAATCTGGCGCTCGCTTTCGAGCTCGCGCAGCCTTCCGACCAGGAAGCGCTGGCGCTCCATTGGCACGAAGCGGGCGAGCTCGACCGGGGCCGTGAGCATGCCGTGCTGGCCGCGGAACGCGCGGTCGCCGCCCTCGCCTTCGAACGTGCCGCGGAGCTCTTCGAATGGTCGCTGGAACGCTTGCCGGACAACGCACCCACCCGCCCGGCACTGCTGCGCAAGCTCGGCGACTCGCTCGCCAACGCGGGCAGGGGAAAACTCGCCGCCGAAGCCTACGAACGAGCGGCCGCGTTTGCCTCGTCGCTCGAAGCACTCGATTTGCAACGGCTGGCGGCGGAGCAGCTATTGCGCTGCGGCCACGTCGGCGCGGGGATCGAGGCGGTTTCGAGCGTGCTCGCGAGGATGGGCGTGCACTCGTCTGCTCACGGCTGGCGTTCGGTCTTTTCGGTGCTTTGGCTGCGCGCGCGTATCGGGCTTCGTGGGTTCGGCTACGAACCGAAAGCTGCAGGTTCGGCCATCGAGCAAGCACGAATCGAAGCCACCTGGGCGGGCGCGATCTGTCTCACCATGTTCGACAGCGTGCAGAGCACGGAGCTTCAGTGCAAAAACATGCTGCTAGCCCTGCGCGCCGGCACGCCGTTGCAGGTGCTGCGCGCACACACGGCCGAAGCCATGTTCCTGGCCCTGGGCGGCCAATCGCAGCGAGCCCGGGTCGAACAACGACTCGGGGCGGCCCGCGGCCTGGCCGAGCAGATCGCGGATCCGAACGCTTATGCCTGGCTTTCCCTGTGCCGGGGAACCACCGCTTTCTTTTTGGGTTCCTGGCGCGAGGGCGCGGAACAGTGCGCGCTCGCTGAATCGAGTTTTCGGCGCCGTGCAGGGACGCTGTTCGAACTGGGGAGCGCGCGCGCCTTCCACGTCTGGTCCAGGATGATGTGCGGTGATTTTCGTGAAGTGCTGCGGCTGGTGCCGGAGTACATCCGCGAGGCCGAAAGCCGCGGCGATCTCTACTCGAGCACCTGCCAAATGACGGGCTTTAGCAACGTCGCGTGGCTCAGCCAAGACGACGTGGCCGAGGCGCGGCGCATGCTAGCCGTGGCCGAGGCGCGTTGGCCGACAGCATCCTTCAATGTCCCTCGCTATTTCAATCTGATGGCTGCGGTCCACATCGAGCTTTACGACGGCAAGGGACGAGAGGCCTATCGGCGCGTGCTGCGAGACTGGCGCCCGCTTCGCTGGGGCGTGGCCTTTCGCGCGCAGATCACTCGCTTCGGCATGCGCTTCGCTCGCGGGCTCTCCGCCCTGGCCGCGTTCGACGAGACGCAAGATCGAGACCTGCTGCGCGATGCGGAGCGCTGCGCGAACGCGATCGCCCGCGAGCGCGTCGAGTGGAGCCAATGCTTCAGTAACCTGGTTTTGGCGGGAGTATACGCGCGAAGGCAGCGTCCAATGGAGAGCCTCCGGCAGCTCTTGCTCGCGGAGGACAAGGCGACGCGCACGGACATGGCCATGCACCGCGCCATCCTACGCCATCGACGCGGCGAGCTCGTCGGTGGCAGCGAAGGAGCGGCGCTGATCCGCGAGAGCCGCGAATTCTTGGCGACGGAAGAGATTCGCTGCCCGGAACGCATGCTCGCGATGTTGAGCCCGAAGCTGAGCGGCGAACCAGGGGGCGGTCCGTAGCTCACAGACATGCAGGCTGGAGTGAGCTCGACTCAGTTCATGGGAGGTGGCGGGATCTTGCCCATGCACAACTCGACCGTTGCGCGGGGCGGGAGCTGGCAGGTGCCCGAGGTGCAGTAGTTGTTATCAGCGCATTCCGCCCACGCGCTGCAGGGCGCGCCGAGCGGTAGGAGCGGCGCGCGGACGGCCTGAGCCTCGCACTGGTGCGACTCGAAGCTGCAAATCAGACCGTCGCCCGTGTAGCACGTTCCCTCGGGCCCCGTATCCGGGGCCCCATTGTGCGTGCACAAATCCTGGTCGTCGCCGAGACAAGTGTTGCTGCAGGCCTCGCCGAGCTTTCCGTGCACGAACACGCGCGGAGGAATCGCGACGCACACGCCGGATTTCGCGTACTTGTCGGTTTGCACGTCGTACGCGCGATCGCAGGCGCGGGGATTTTCGGGAGTCGTGGCACAACCGTGGCTCGCGTCGCACGTTCCGCCGAGCGGCACCGAACCCTTGAATACCCGATCGCAGGCGTCGGTCAGGTTGCCGCCGGGGCGGTCGCCTGGGCAGCCCTCGCTGACCTGCCCGATGCTGTCCAGACAGCGTTGAGCGGCCTCCGTATCGAGCTCGGCGCCGAAGAAAGACTGCGCTTGGAAATGTTGGAAAATGCGGTCTCGATTGAGGGCCCTGCAGCCCTGCTCATCATAAGGAAAGGCCGCATCTGCGCAGCAGGCTGCCAAGATGCCGCACACCCGCTCGGTTGCATCAGCAGCCATCAGCGCTTCGGGTGAGGTTGTGGCTGCGCCTGGGTCGCGATTGCCGGCTGCGCCTGGGTCGCGATTGCCGTCCGCGCCTGGGCCATCGGCATTGCCGGTGCCGCAGCCGCTGATCGCCATTGCCGCGCACGCCAATAACCCAACAAACAGATATCGACCCGCCACTCGTCTCATCCAGATAAGGTTACATCCATCCCGCCGCGCGCAAGGGGTTCAGTCCGAGATCGTTCTGAATTGGCGAGTCTGGCAATGTGTGTTGTTGAGCGCACTGACGCGGTCTCGCACCACGTTTTTACGCCAAGTCTGCGAAGCGCACGACGCTGCAAGACTCGGCTGTCATGGTGGGCTCGTTGCCCAATCGCTATTTGCGCAGCGCAGCTGTCCGCGACTCGGTTGTCATAGTGTTTCGCTCGCCACTATCTGTGACGACTATCTGCAGAGTGAACGTCGAGCACGTGCGCGCTGGGCCGGTGCCATCGCTTCGAACCGAGGCCTTGGGTTTAGGTTAGCGGGCGCGGCGGGCGCGGCGCGTCGCGTAGCCCAAAGCCGGCGATCAGCCGGAGTCGCAGGCGTTCCGTAGCTGCTGGGCGCACGTTGCGTTAGGGTGCGTGCTGGTATGTGGAACGGTGCTTCGAATTCAAGGGGATGGTTGCGTCTCGCGTGCGCGAGCCTCGCTATCGCTTGCTCGTCGACACCCCCGCGCGGCACCGGCCCCTTCGCGGGCAGTACCAACGCGGGCGGGGGAATGTCGAGCGGCGGGGGTCCCTCGCCTGGCGGAATGATGGTCGACTCCGGGATCGCTCCCGCGAACAGCGCAGGTCCCTGTGATCCCGACCTGATCTACGCCAGCGTGCTCGAGGACGAGCAGGCCGCGCTCACTTGGCTGGACCCGTACCTCAGCGGCCAGGTCGCGATCTATCAGGGGCAATGGTCGGCCGAAGGCACGGTCGAAAGCGACGGCAGCGGACCAGAGCCGACACGTGTCCGCGTCGAATCGACGCGCGCGATCGCGACACTCAGCCAAGAGCAGGGGAGCGCTTGGTGGGACGAATGGCGCGCGATAGACGGCGCGTGGCTCTGGCTGAGGGACACCGCGAGCGAATCGCGGATCCAGCTCGTGCAGCCCAGCGCGAGCCGCAGCACGACCTTCGTCGACTTCGACTCATACACGTCGCGATATTTCGAGTTCCAGTCGCTGTGCACCGGCTGCGTCGTCAACCTCGCGCCACGACCCAATACGCTCGTCACGCAGATGACGCACTTCGCCCGCATGCAGGTTGGGCAGCAAGAAGTAGCGTTGAACCTGGACCTCGAGCTCATCCCGCCCGCGCAGCTCACCGGAGAGACATTGGTGACGCTCGCCTATGATCGCTCGCACTGGAATCTCGTATCCGGGCAATGGATCCGGAAGCGCTCAGGCCACTATCAGGAGCCCGGCAGTGGCAATGGCCCGCACGCGGCCGCCCGCTACACCGCCGAGCTGTTCATCGACGACGCGCAGCCGTCTGAGCACGGCGTGCGAGCTTTCCGTGTCGTCGCGTGCAACGAACACTGCGAGCCTCCCAAGGACGAGGGCGACAGTTGTCCGTGACCATGCGCACCTGGCGCGCCCGCGAGCGACTCACCACGTAGTAACAATGACGGATCAGGCCTGTTTCATTGACTCTCGCGGGCCTGGGCCGTACTTGTAGGGCCCAGCGTGGTGGGGCTTTTGGAGGAAGAATGCCAAATTGGATCGGCTCGCGAGCGAGCACGCTTGTCAGCGCAGTCGTCGTCGGCGCTGCGATATTGGGCCTAGGCGCACTCGCTTATGCGGCGGTGCCGGGCGCCACTGGGGTAATCAACGCCTGCTACAACCGGGAGGGCGGCGTTCGCATCATCGATCCTGCGAACGATCGCTGCCGATCTCAAGAGGTTGCGATCAGCTGGAATCAAACGGGCCCGCAAGGAGCGCCAGGTCTCCCTGGTGCAAGCGGCCCCCCGGGCACTTCCGGACCTCCCGGCCCGCTCGGCGCGGTTGGCTCTCCTGGCGCAACGGGGCCGTCGGGAATGCCCGGCGCTCCAGGCGCCCCAGGCATGGTTGGCCCCGCGGGGCCTGCGGGGCCTGCCGGCACGCCGGGCCCGGGCGGTCGGGGCGCGCCCAACACTCGCGTCATTGGCAGCCTCGAGGTAACAGGGCAAGGCCTCGGCGCCTTCAACAATGGCGCCGTGGGACCATTGCTCGACTTGGTCGGTCTCAAGTGGGGCATCGTGATGCCGACGGACCCGGTGAGCGGGCTGCCAACAGGAAAGCGCCGGCACCACCCGCTGACGTTGACGAAGCCACTGGACCAAGCTTCGCCTCTTTTTTTGGCGGCTCTGGCCAGGAACGAGAATCTGCTGACGGTTCGCGTCACCTTGCTCGGTCCGAACGGAGAGGCCGCCACGACTTACAGCTTGAAAAACGCGAAGCTGATCGAACGAGAGGTCACCGCGACAGGCGCGCCCGGCGAAAGCGTGCTCGAGGACCTCTCGTTCACCTACCAAACGATCCAGGAGGAGAGCGGTGGCGTGATCGGTATGGATGATTTCTAGGCGTGGGCTCTAGCGCTCGGGGGATCGGACATCCAACGCTCGGGCTGTTTCAGTGCGATCTGCTGCCGACCCGCGGCGATTCATTGACTTCGGTGGCTTTGACGATGCGGGCGAGCAGGGGTCGCTGTCGTTCGGCCTGCGAGGCCAGGACCTGGTAGGAAAGCTGGTAACCGGCCCCATGCGAGGAGAAGAAGCATGACCACTTGAGCCTGCGAGCCCCTGCTCGGGAATGGACCTCGCTCACTACCTCGAGTCCAGCATAGTTGGGCAAGCACTCCGTCTGCTGCGGCGGTTGCTCCGAAACCAAGGTATCTCCGTTCGTTTGCATTTGCTTGTGTGTTTCGTTCTGCAGAAGTCGTGTCAATTCTCCGACGTCGTGGGTGATTGCTTGGGGGACGGCTAGGAAAAGCACCAGGGCGGTATCGTCATCATTGTCGTCTGCTGCCAAGACCAGCACATTCCCGCCAGCGCGGGTGGCGTGCACGAAGCCGTGTGGGAAGTGCGCGGTGATCAAACCGTTGGGCGTTGTGACACTCTCAGACAAGAGCGCGCCGCTTGGGTCACTGAATTGGGTGGCCCGCTCGACCACGGGCGCGAGCGACCGAAGATTGACCAAGGCAAAGGCGAAGAAAGCAAACAAGGCGATGGCCACTGCCAGGAGCGCGACGCCGAGCCTCAGCATCAGTCCGATGAAGGAAGTACGCTGCGGCGGCGGATCGAGCCAGACGGGGTGACTGAAGCCGGGCCTCACGCGCCCTGCATCGTCCCGAGCAATCACCAGGGCCGCCTCGTCGAGCACCGCTTCGTAGGTCCATTCGTTGGCTGCGTCAGCCGTGATCAGCGCGGCGCACCCTCGCGGAAACACCGCAGCCCGAGTCCGGTCCAAATCCATTTCCAGCGGAGGGATCGGGGTGGCTCCGAAGTTCACCGGCAATTGCCAGGGGGCGGTGCGCGGCAAGTGCTTCGGCCTTCGCCAGTATTGCGCTGGTGGAATCACCAAGACTAGTTTCGAGAGCAAGCCCAGCCTCGCGATGGTATTGATCTCCCACGCGAAACCGTCGCCGCTGCCAGTGATGGCGACGATCATCGATGCCTGATGCATCAGCCCGATCACGCGTTCCTGCCAGGTTGCATCGTTGGCATACACGCGAGCGGCCCCAAGTGGGGTGGGGCCTGGGGTGGCGTTTGGATCGGCGATCGCCAAAACGGGTCCGTACCCCCAGAGGTGATCCGAAATCACCTCTTCGAACGAAATTTTCGCGAGTCTTTCGAATAGGATGCGCCCGTCAGTCGCACGCGCGCGCATCAGGATTCGATCGTCTCGAAATGACCGAAGGTAAAGCACCAGTGGGCGTCGATCCTGCTTCAAGAGCTCACCGCCCGGCAGCATTGCTTCCCGTCGAGCTCGACGATAAAGCCGAACCCCCCACAGCACTGCCAGGAACCCGATGCCCAATTGGGCGGCCAGATACCCGATGGTATCGCCGACATTGTCAGCCGGGATCTGCGATTGCCGCGTCACGGACCAGACAAGCAGGTAAGGCGCGGGGGCAACCAGCAGAAACGCATACGCCGTAGCACTCTTCAGAGTCAGAAGTCTCGGACGACGCTTGGTCCGAGCCCCTCCTTCCCAAGGTTGCGCGCGCAAGGGATCAGCTGCAGCGTGGTTCGCTCGCGCTACGGGTCGATACGCCCAGAACGCAAGCAGCCCGCGCGCCAGCAGACACGTGGGCACGGTCATGCTCAGCAAGCCCACTGCTTCGTACCCGCCGAAGCGGAAGCTTGCGATTTGTTTGGCGACGAACGCAGCCGCAATCATCCACCACACGGCCGCAACCCCGAAGGAAAACGTGCTGCCGGCCTTCAGGCTCCTGGCGATCCGAAAGCCGAACCAAGCTACGAGCGGCGCGCTGCACAGGGCGAGCGGCAGCGAGTATTCCGCAAGCGTCGCGCCAAGAAAGGCTCCCGAAAACAAGCCAACGACCTCGAGCGAGCTGGCTGCCGGTCCGAGACGCTGGCGAAGACGCACGGGCAGCGATACATCGAATTGCGGGGTGGCCTGGCCTCCTTCACCGTGCTCCCTCATCGTCAGCAAATAGCCTGTTGGAGCAAGGCGAGCCAGTCTCGGCCCACGCTCGCGATTGGTCCGAAAGAATGACTACGAGAAACGCAGCGAACGCACTGGGCCGAAACGCTCAGGCTCGCCTGCTCGAGCTCCTGGCAGTCGATGAGATGTTCGGCTTCCCACAGCGCGCGGCGCGCGAAGGGTTGCGCTTCGAACGAGCGCGTTTGCTCGAACGCCGTACGCGCGGCTGCTACTTGCCCGAGGTCGTGCAGAATTCGCGCGCGGAGTGCGATGCCGCGGGGGCACTCCTCCACGGAATCCGCGCGTTGGGCGCAGGCGATGGACGACTCTGCTAGCCCGCCGAGTTCGACACGCGCGACGGCGAGCTCGAAGTCGTCCCCCGCCGTGGCATGGCGCTACTCTTCGACCACCCGTTGCGACACCAAGGCGCACCAGTCCGACAAGGCACGAAGTACGTGCTGCGCACCGACGTGATGTATCGGCGCGGCGAGGTTGGTCGCGAGTGAGCGCTTAGCCTGGCCGGATCCGCCAAAGCTTCGCGATACGCAGAGGCGCATTTTTCCGCGCATTTCAGCGTTCAACTCCCAACCGTTCCTGCCTGCTCCGCTAAATCGTCGAAGTCGATTTTGCAACCCGCGCGGGTCATGTTAATGGCAGGGGCGAGGGGCAATATGCTTCGGGGTAATCACAGTTCGGGGTAATCACAGGATGCACAAAAGAAAACCGTATCTGGGTCTGGTGGGGCTGCTAGCGCTTGCGACTGTCACGGTCGGCAGCGTCGGCACGGCCAAAGCTGAGACGATCAGCGACTACGCAACTTACTGTTCACAAAGCTTGCCATTTTTGCCGAGTGAGTTTCCAACAGATCTCAACTGCAATGACGGGTCCAAGTTTGCTGGGGGTTTTTCTGGATCCGCCCGGCTCGACTACGTGGGGCACAGGCGGGTGAATGCCAATATCGACCTGGTTTTTGCCTGCCGCTGGTTGAACAATGGCCCAGTCGCTGTTCCCCCGGGCGCCGAAAAGACTCCGCCCTTTAAAAACGCAGCCAGCCTTGAAATGCTCATTCACAATCGGAGCACTGGCAGCACTTGCTTTTTTGCCGCGAATTCTGGGCCAACTCACACGAGTCCGATATCGACCGCCATCGTGTCGCCCTTTGCTTCCACTGCAGAGAGCTACTGGATGCGACCGGACGAAATAGAGAATGCCACCCAATTTGCGTCGAACCCGACTAATACTAGCCCTCCCGCCGCCTTGCGATGTGTCGGTTGTCACATCGCCGGTCCTTATGTTGCCTCTCTGGACATCGCGCCCCACCTGGCACGATTTGGGCTGCTCAACGATGGTCACGACACCGTCGCCAACATGGCGGTCGCGCTCCCCAATACTCCCCAATACAACGTGGTGGGCAGTGATTCGGTTGGCCACTCCACCCCGTCAACGAAAGGTTTCAAAACCTGGAACACCCGTATCAGCATGACTAATAACCTAGGCGGGTGTTCGGTCAACTGTCACTCACTCGGCAACAAAACCGACCTTCTCCCGGCAGCATTGGACATTTTCGTGCCCGGCGCCCGAACCAACGAATTGTTGATACCGTCACTCACAGCCAACATCACCGAGCTTCTGACCACTCACGCCATGGCGCCCTATAGTCTGGTGGAGGGCCGAATCGTCCCGCTCAACTCCAGTCCCTATCGCTGGATGAACGTAGATATCCCCGATGATGCCAACACGACTGGCGACGTGGAGGATTTCTATGGACTCAAGGCGAATACCCTTGGCTTCACGCCCACGCTCAACGGAGTTCTCACTTGTGAAACTGAGCCGGCGTACATGGAAGCGCGTCTGGTTGATTCGAAATCCGAAACCACCTATAAATCCAACGAGTACACGGCTGCCAACGTCCCGCTGCCGAATAAATTCGAACGCTTCGATCAAACCGGATTGATTTGCCGCAACGCCGCGCAGACGAGCGGCATGTGCTCGAACTACTCCGTCCGCTTCATTTGTAATCCCGATCAACTGTCAGTGTACAGTCGTTGGACCGGCAGAGTCGTGACCATCGCCAATCCAGACGCGAATCAAGTGCGTTGGGCTAGAGGCCAGCCGTCGACTCCCGCCTGGTATGGAAGTCAAACCTGGCATGTCGAAGGCGTGAATGACGGCGTTCACTACAACTACGTACGGTTCAAGAACAACTGGTCAGGCAATTACCTCAACGCCGATGCGTCGGAGTATGTCGCCGTTGCGGGCCTTAGAAACGAGTGGTTGAGTGAACAGTGGGTGATGGAATACGTGGCGGGAACCCGTTATGTTCGATTCCGAACTCTGTGGCAGCGTGACGGGCGGCCACCGCTCTATCTGACCATGCAGGAGAACAGTGATTATTCCGCTGTCAACTTGCAGCCCCTAAACAAGGATGCGGCAGGTAATCCGAACTGGACGAGCCAGGAGTGGGAGCTGAAGTAGCTCACGCTTGAAATGCGGGGACGGAAGCGCAACTTCTGTCCCCCATTCGACTCTGTATAAACAGTCTATTCGCGCCCTCGCGACGCGCAGCGTGCGCCTCTCGCGGAGCCCAGCACGACGCTAGCGATGCAGAGCGCCTCCATCGGAAGCGGCTACGAATCGGACGATCGAGAAGCGAGCAGCCTCAGCGCGCCCACGAGTCCTTCGGTGACTTTGGCAAATCGTTCGAAGTCCAGCGTTTCTGCCGTGTCGCTGGCCTGGTGGTAGTGGGGATTCCGCATGAACGCGGTGTCCGTTACCATCAAGCCCGGGTAACCCTGCTTCCAGAACGAGCTGTGGTCGCTCAAGCCCACGACCACCGTCCATTCCGGCGCCGCCAAGCTCTCGCAAGGGAAGGTGCTGCTCGCGATGAAGGCACGCTTGACCTCGAGCAGGCGCTCACGCGAGCGCAGGTTGCTCACGAAGCCGATGAAGTTGCCGCGGTCCGGATAGAAGAGCGACATCCCCGGCGGGTAGCGCTGGCTTTTCGCGCGATCGCTGTAGTAACCCAGCATTTCGAGCGAAATCATCACGTGGACATCGATGCCCGCGCGCCGGAGCTGCGCGGCGTAGGCGGCGCTACCCATGCCCGCGTCGGGGAAGAACGGAGGCTCCTCGTTGGGGAAGAACACGAAACGCAGGGCGCGCTCGAAGCGCTCCGCACCAAGTTGCCGAACGAGCTCGATCAAGGCAGCCACGCCGCTCGCGTTGTCGTCTGCGCCGGGCGTGCCGGGCACGGTGTCGTAATGAGCGCCGACCACGATGCAGCCTGGTTCCGTCGCAGCGCCGGAAGTCGCCGGAACCGTTACTTCCACATTGGTAAAGCGCCGCCCAGAGACCTCGAAGTGGTGCTCGGTCACGGCCGCCTGCAACTCACCGACCCGCTCGCGGATGAAGCGCAGCGCTGCATCGAGCGCCTCCCCTCGACGAAAATGGCGCTCACCAATGGCACCCGAGAGATGACGAACGGTAGCTTCCAACCGGGCTGCGAGCGACGCCGACATGGCGCTCAGATACCACGAATCAAGACCTGCACCGCGACGGGTTTCTCGACCTCGCCTACGCCAGCCCCGACAGTGCACGCGCTGAACGTCGCCAAGGCTACGACGGTTCGCTGCGCTCGACTCCGATGAGCGCGCTGGGTGCGCCCGCGGCATCGCTCCACATGGCGTTGGCGGCGATCCCCATGCTCGCGATCAACGCGTCAGCGCAGCGCAGCCGCCGGCTGATCTCGCGCGAGATATTGAGAATCAGCAGCGCATAGGCGTCGACGTCGCTGCCATAGAGTTTGGCGATCTCTGTCAGCTCGAGGACGTACAGCTCCGCCCTACCGTGCGCGCGCGCCGTGGCCGAGCGAGGCTGAATGTCGATCAGCGACATCTCTCCAACGCAATCGCCCTGCCTCAGCATCGCGAGCGGCTGCTCCGGACCGTCCTTTCCACCCTTGAAAATCTCGATTTCACCTTCGTGAACGACGAACATGCTGCTGGCTGGATCGCCCTCGCGCAGCAACTCTTCGCCGGGCGAAGCCTGAACCAGCCTGATCGAGCCCGCGATGAGGTCGAGGACCCGCTCGGGCAGGCCCGCAAAGATCGGCGTGCGCGCCAAAAACTCGCGATCGACCTCCGAGCCTCCGTTGCCCATCACACGCAACTCTACGCCGACCGCTTCTGACTCGCAAATCTCGCTCATGGCCGCCCTCGACCGCCTCGGCGCTCCGGTCATCTGCTTCGAAGCAGCGAACGCTGCGCCGCCGTCGAGCGCGCCCCATGCCCGTCCTAAGTGAGCACTTAGCGAAGCCGCCAATCTACTGTGGCTGTAGCCACTGGGCTGATGCGGACTTCGAGGAGTCGCAGCGGTTTGCGATAGCCCGCTAGAAAGCCACGCGAAAAACACGAACCCCCAATTGGCGGGAGCGGTATTCCCGCTATCCTGGCTCTGTTGTGGACTTGCTTGCGGGCAGTATGCGAGCATGCCGAACATGGAGTTGTTTTCTATTCGGCGGGCTGCGGCCTTGCTTGCTTTGTTGGGGTCTACACTATCGTTGGTTGCGGCGTGCAGTTCGGACGCGCCCACCAAACCAAAGGCGGGTCCGCCCGCGGGGAAGGGCTATTGCCAAGACACGTGCGACAAGGACTGTTCGAGCGACAGCGACTGTGAGACGAGCCAAGGCGACCTGTGCTGCGATTTGGGCTCGGCGGGTAAAGCCTGCCTGCCTGCCAAAGCCTGTCCCAAGCATTGCAGCGGCGACTCTGGCTGTGACCTGAAGAATGGTGAGGTGTGCGCGAAAGTGAGCCTCAGCCTCCCGGACAAGCTGTGCGTTGCTCCAGAGCAGGCGATCCACAGCTGCACGGCGGACTCCAACTGTGACAACGGAGAGGTCTGTTGCGGGATCTACGGGGAGTCGGTGTGTATGCCGCCGAGCGCATGCCCCAAGTCTTGTGATGCCAGCAGTGAGTGCGACACGAGCAGCGGAGAAATCTGCTGTACCACGGTGAAGCTCCTGGAGCCGTCACTCAGTGTCAGCGGTCTGTGCTTGAATCCGTCCTACGCCAGCTGTCCCAGTCAGTGCACTCAGTCTTCCGATTGCAAGACCTCGGCCGGTGAAATTTGCTGTGATGGCACCTGTCAGACCAGCTGTGTCAAGACCTGCGATCAGTCGAGCGATTGCAAGAATCAGATTTGCTGCAAGTCCGCACTCACGCGCTTGCCTGCGGCAACCGCGATCTTCACCACCGGTCCGCACTGCGCGGGGACGCCGACCTCGAGTTGCTCGTCGAGCACCTGCGCCTCGCTTCCCGGTTGCACGGCCACGGGCAGCGGAACGTGTCTCACACAATCGGCGTCTTCTTGCTCGAGCAAGACGACAGAGGCCGCGTGCACTTCGCTGGGCTGCACGTACACCGGGGGCAGCGGCGGCGCCTGTACGAACGTGACCACCTATACGTGCTCCCAGCTCAACGACGGCACGGAGGCTTATTGCACCCAGCTACCCGGCTGCAAGTTCTCCGCCAGCGGGGGCGGCTGCCAGCAGACGTCGTCTTTCGTGTGCTCGGATGCGAGCTCGGGCGAGTCCACGTGCGCCCTTTTGCCAGGCTGCGTCTGGGATGCAAACGCGTTCGCCTGCACCGGCACGCCGACGCCTTGCTCGGCGTTCACCGACAGCGCTGCATGCGCCACCAATTCTGCCAGCTGCACCTGGTCTGGGGGCGGCACCTGCAGCGGCACCCCCACCGCGTGCAACACTTTCACGTCGAACAGCGCCTGCGCGACGAGTCCGATCTGCCAATGGAGCTCGAGCGCGACGTGTAGCGGTACGCCCACGTCCTGTTCGACCTTCACGTCGGCCTCGAACTGCGTAGGAAGCTCGAATTGCTACTGGAGCAGCAGCACGGCTTGCACTGGAGCTCCGACCGATTGCGCAAAGCTTTCGACCACGACCTGCACCCGACAGGCGGGCTGCTACCTCAGCACGAACTGAGGCCCACTCGGCAGACGCGCGCTCCAGCGAACCTTCGCTGGAGCGCGTTTGCTGCGGACCCCGACCCGGTGTCGCACGCTCGTCAAGCGAGCTGAGCAGGCCTTTCCCCGCAAATTTACCGAGTACTGTCGCGAAGTTGCGAACTTGGCGAGCTCGCCCCCCTTCGAACACCGTCAATGCGGCCGTTGGGGGCTGGGTGCGGCCATCACCTCGGGTACTACTGATCGATCCTTCGGACGCCGGGCGCGCGGTGCTTGCCGAGCGCCTTCGCTTCCAGGGTTTCGTCGTGCTCGAGTGCGCGGATGGCGCGGATGGCGCGGTTCAGGCGCTGGAAGAAGCGCCGGACGCCGTCATCGCCGATCTCTCGATGCCCAGCATCTCGGGCGTCCAGTTGTGTCGCTTGCTGCGCTCCGAGCCTGGCACGTCGAAGGTGCCAGTAGTGCTGCGCGGCAGCGAGGGTCGGCGCAATCGCTTCTGGGCCGAGCAGGCCGGCGCCTTCGCCTACGTCATCAAGGGGCGCATGGGGGCACTCGTGCGCGCATTGCGCGGCGCGATCGAGCACAAGTCGAACGATGAGCCGGATCAATTCATCGTCGTTGGTTTGGGCAAAACGCTCGATGTTCGCGAGCGTATCGCGACACACCTGGACGCCGCGCTGTTCGAATCGGTGATCGCCGCCGAGGTCCGGCGCTTGGGCACGAGCGAGTCGTTCGATCGTTTGGTCGATCTGCTGTCGCAATTCGTTTCGCAAGTCACGAGCTATCGCTGGATGGCGATCTGGCGGTTCGAACCGATGCGCATGGGCATACACAACAACCCAGCCAATCGGGCTCAAGCACTGGCCGAGGCCGGTCGAGCCTTCGGCCGAATTCCGGATGCACCGGTCGTTGCGGTCGAGGACGATGATGCAGTCGATGATCGCGAGGGGCCTCCCCCGATCGTCGAACCCATCTACTTCGGTGACCGCCTGATCGGATCCTTTGCGCTCGCTCCGCGTGCGCCCGTTGATCAAAACGACGCGGTGCTGGTGCAAACCATCGCCCGTGAGCTGGGTGGCGCGCTCAGAATGGCGACGTTGGTCGAAGAGTCCCGCTGGATGGCAACCACCGACGCTCTCACCGGCTTGTCGAATCGCCGCGCCTTCCTCGACTGGGCGACTCGCGAAGTGGCGCGCTGCGCGCGCTATGGCGATCACTTCTGCGTGGCGTTGCTCGACGTCGACCACTTCAAACAGGTCAACGATCGGTACGGTCACGCTGCCGGCGACGCAGTGCTCGCTGCGCTGAGTCGCTTGATGGGAAAAATCGTGCGTTCGTGCGATGTGGTCGCGCGCTGGGGCGGCGAGGAGTTCGTCATCGCGTTCCCATCCACTTCACTCGAGGGCGCGATGTCGGTGGCTGAGCGCATGCGCGCAGCCCTCGAAGAGCACCAGATCGAGGGTCCCGGCGGGCAGATCCTGACGGTTACTGCCAGCTTTGGTGTTGCCGAGCTCGCGGCCGGAGAAACGCTCGATGAAGTCGTCGATCGCGCGGACAAATCGATGTATGCGGCCAAGAGCGCGGGACGCAATCGCGTGTTGTCGACGGCTCAGTGGGTCCCGGCGCCCTATTCACTCACGCCGCACAGAATTCCGCAAAGCGCTTCGATGGCACCGCTCGTGTCGATGACACCAAAAGAGTCGTCGAGGCCGAGTCCGTCGTAGTTGCCAGCAGGAGCGCTTGCGCCGTCAGCTACCCACGGAGCACGGCTAGCGCACCGCCGCCACTTCCTTCAGGATCGCTTCTCGGCGCCGGATCTCTTGTTCGAGGTGGGTGATCTGCTCTGGATTTGTGCTCGGCTGGGCCCGGGCCCGTTCGAGTGCTGCATTGAGCACGGCGAGCGCGCGCTGGTTGCCTTCGCTCATCGCCTCGCGATACTGCGTTGCCTGCTCGGGCTGACGAAATTCGGGCTTGGCCCCGGTTGACGTCACCGGGGTCGTGTCCGGAGCTGAGCTCGCGACATCGGGTCCGTCGCCGCGCGTCCTGGCCAGGAACGCTGCGGCCAGCGCGACGCCAAGGACGCTAACCAGCGTGACGATTCGCCTCGAGTGCTTCATTGTACCGTCTCGCAGCTGGTCACCGTATCGATTCCGCTCCCGCGGGTGCAGATGTCGTTGCCGGCGGCACCGTTCAGCTCGTCGTTACCCTCGTTGCCGAGCAGCGAATCGTTGCCTGTTTCGCCGAACAGGTGATCCTGCCCCAGGCCCCCGGAGATCCAGTCGTCCTGGTTGCCGCCGTAGCAGCTGTCGTCGCCATCGTTGCCGGTGATGGTATCGCGCCCATCGTCCCCGCGCAGGGTGTCCTGACCGGTGCCGCCCTGAATGACGTCGTCGCCGAGGCCACCCTCGATGATGTCGTCCCCATCACCACCAGATAGGAAGTCGTTTCCGCCGAGCCCGCGGATCACGTCTTGTGCGCCCTTGCCCAGAATGCAGTCGACCCCGGAGGTGCCAGTCAGCGTATCGTTGTTCGACGTGCCCTGGATTACGTGGCTTCCGCTCGGGCAGCAGGCTGCGTTGTCGCCGAGACCCACGGTCACGCGCTGGGTTCGCTGGATCGAATTGCCGTAGCGATCAATCGCGGTCCAGGTGACGAACGTCACACCAGCACGATAACTCGCCGGTGCGTTGTTGACGACCGTGACCGTGCCGCCGCACACGTCCGTGGCCGTTGCCGTGCCGATGCTCACGCCGGTGCAGCTGGTCGTAACGATGTCCGCTGGGATGGTCAGCAACGGCGGCGTCATGTCGAGCACGGTGATCAGCGCGGAGTCACTCTTCTGCACCGCGCCTTGGCTGACCGTCAGGTTCACGGCGGTCGTACCGACCGGGAACGACCCGCTCGCGATGGACTGGTTGACGCCAGCGAGTGCCACCGACGAGCTCCAGGCGTAACTGACGCTGCCGTTCGGCGCGCCGGATCCGCTGCCGTTCAGCGTCGCCGGTGCGTGATCCGGGGTCGTGCATTCGAGCAGCTGGTCTGGCCCGGCGTTCGCGACCAGCGAATTGTCGTCGCACGCGTCGCCGATGCCGTCGCCGTCGAAGTCCGGCAGTGCGGGGCAGCCGAACACGGGGATGATCGCGCCATCGGTTGCGAAGCGGGTGGGACCCCAGAAAATCTTGATGGGCTGCGAGCCATCGGGCGCATCGAGTTGCGCCGTCGCGTCGAACGTCACCGTGCCGATGCCCGTCGCGTCGTCGTACGTGGAGCGAACGTTGGTGGTCTCGACGCCGGGACCCACGCCCACCGTCACCCCGGTCGTGCCAATCGGGAAGTTGTGCACCGTGACGGTGATGTCGTGGGTCGTCTGGCCAGCATGGATCTCTACCGAGCCGTCGACGCTCGCCGTCTGCGCGGGGCAAGCGTTGCTGACCGGTGGCGCCGAGGCGCAACCTGGAGTCGGCGCCTGGCAATTGCGGACGGTGAACATCTTCTCTTCGAGGAGGCTCACACTGATCGGACCGGAGAGCGGTGCTGCGTTCACTCCGGCTTCAGCGCGGATGTCGACAGCCGGATGGAGGACCGCAACTGCGGTGGCGCCGTTCGAGCTGAAGTCCACGAGGAAGCGGTAGGCCCCGGGCGCCAGCGTCGCCGAGCTGCAGCTCGGATTGATGAGGCCCGAGTAGCGACCGTCCCCTGCCGTTTCATCGCCGCCGTTCACGCCGTCGTCGAACATGGGCACGGGAACGGAGGTGGAGCCGTTCACGAGCTTCGCAGTCACGTTGATGTTCGTGGCGGCTGAATCGGGGCCGATGCTTAGCACCGCGGTCGCACGGGCGAGCTCGTTGCTACCGACGACGGTCTTGTCCAGCCTCACCTCGCCGTGCACCTTGTTGTTCCGGTAGTTCGCGAACATCGCGACCTTGGGGGCGGGTTGGCTGCCTCCGACCACGCACGGAGCGCCGCCCGTCATGCGCATCGTCCAGCGGCCGGGGATCGGCGCGAACACCCGGCGCGTGCGGGTCAGGTAGCCGAGCTCGGTGGCCGGCGTCACCACATCGCTGCCCGCGGGTACACCGTTCGGATCAACGAGCTCGAACCCGTAGTCGTTCGCGAATTCACAGAGCGTGCCGGAGACGACGTTCGTGATGGGCCCGCCCAACTCGGCGCTGCCGGAATCGAGCTTCGTCTGGGTCGAGCCAAGGGGCGATTTGATGGTTGGAACCGGGATCACATTGTACGCGGCGCCTTCCCCCATCCACGCGACCTCGAGCTCGGTCGTGCTCGGCGGCACGTCGAAGGAGCGCTCGAACACAGCCGGCTTCGGCTCCGCGGCGAACATGCCTTCCGTGTAGCCCCGCACGTAGTACCCGAGGCGAGAGGACGCGACCTTGATGTCGATCGGGGCAGGCACGCCTGCCGGGATGCTCGGGTTACAGGTCTGGCCCGGCGGGCAGGGCTGACCGCTGCCGTCGATCTGCCGCGCGGCGCCGCCGCAGATGTCGGAAATCTGCTGAATTAGCGCGTAGTCCGCGTCGCCGAAAGCGAGCGCCGAGATCACGACGGGCTTGCTGCCGTCTGTCGGCGAGCAGGCCTTTTGCGCTGCGTCGCGCACGGCCTGAGCGGTATTGCAGCCGGCCACGGTGGGGCGACCGTCCGTGAGCAAGATCAGGTGACCCGCCGAGTCATCCGTTCCGCCCGCCCGGATCTGCGCGGCCGTGTCCGAGATCGCCGAACAAAGGTTCGTGCTCCCGCCCGCGGCGAGATTGTATTCGGTGATCGCGTGCTGGGTGCCGCCCGTCTGGTACGGGATGAGGCGATTCACGGTGCTGTCGAAAACCGTGAGACCCGACTTGCGCTTGGCCACAGTGCGGTTGAAATGACCGAGGCCCGCGGCGAAGGCCGCCTGGAACGCGGTGAAGTCGGCGGGCGTGGTGCGATACGACATGCTGCCCGACTTGTCGACGACGACCACGATGTCGTTCAGCACGGCATTCGAGAACTCGTCACCGGTGAAGACGCAGAACTCGTCAGTCGGCAGCGGCGCCCAAGGGCCGACCGGCTTCGTGATGAGCTCGTTCTCCGGCATGGTGTCAGGCGCGTGCGGAATGGCCTGCCCGGGTTTGTAACTGGCGAGATCTGCCCAAAAGCCCTGAGCCTGCTGCCACGACGACCCGAGCTCCTCGAGGTGCGGGTTGCCCACGTTTTTCGTGCCTTCGAACGGGCTGTTGATGCTGCTGCCGACCTTGCGCTCGAACAGGTGCGTGTTCTGGTCACACCAGAAGTCGGTAGCGGTCGCCATGATCGACGTGTGCCAGTCAGCGGGGTTCGCGCAGATGCGAAACCCGTACAGGATGGGGTCCATGCCGAGGAAATACTCGTCGTCGATGTTGTAGTGGGAATGCGAAAGCTCGTGCGCGAGCGTCTGGGCGGCTTCGGTTGCGGGCTTGAGCGGGCTGTGGCCGTTCTGGTCGACGCACAGCTCACGATTGAGGGAGCCTGACGAAGTGTATGTGAGCCCAGGCGGACAGTTGGCCTGAATGCAGATGCCCGAGGCATCGCACGTCTCGTGGTCGGCCGGCTGCGTCCCTTCGCTCCAGGTATGACGCGCCAACGTGAT
>Ga0247774_1000214_pt1 | contig 27969 bp, 22 predicted proteins | sample UWRJL001104B6_FD_179933 | JGI IMG/M metagenome (GOLD analysis project Ga0247774, IMG submission 179933) | Plant litter microbial communities from Arlington Agricultural Research Station in Wisconsin, United States - UWRJ-L001-104B-6 | ecosystem: Environmental > Terrestrial > Plant litter >...
AAACTTCAAGAGTTAGCAATTACCAGTTACTAATTCCCTGTTCCCCATAACCAATTACCAATAACCAATTACCCATAACCAAAAATGTTTGATGGCATTATTCTCGGTGCAGGCCAGGCAGGTAGCACAGCAGGTTATCACCGCGCAAAGCAGGGACGTTCTGTTTTGGTACTAGAAAAAGCATCTTTGCCCCGCAATAAACCTGGCGGCGGCGTTTCAGGGGCGATCGCCCAATGGCTGGATTTTGGCCGGGCGCCCGCTATTTCTCTGAAAGCTAACAAAATTAGCTACACGTCAACTACCGCACACCAACCCGTAGGGTATGATGTGGGCTTGAATAAAGCCTGTTGACCAGACGGCTAGTTTTCAACTAGCAGCCGTTAAGACTAAGCGTTAAAGTTCGTACCGCTGATGCCGTTTTAGAACGATGTCCGAAGGAAGAAGGAATATTATTAAATCCCAATTCCTTATTCTTCATTCCCAATTCTTAATCGTTAATTTAAAAATAGGAATTACGCACTATTCCTCAGAAAGCCAGTTGATTCCTAGATTTTTCGTTGCTCAACCGATTTTTTTCCAAGAAACGGGGTTCAAAAGGGTAACTCCTATTTAAAATAAAGTCGATGTGAGGATTTTTTAATACAAGCCCCGCGCTGCTTATAGAATCAATCTCAAATACTCCTGGAGGCAAAAAGTGGTTTCACACGTTACTAAGAGCGCGGTAAGGTGTTTGAGGCGCAGCCTGAATAATTACCGAAAATTTTGGGTTTAAAGCCCCGTCCTTTTAGGACGGCTTTTTATTCTGGTTTATGTTAAGATAAAGACAGTAAATATCAAAAACAAATGAAAGCTAGATATCGCTACCGATGCTATCCGACACCCTCTCATAAATTGGCGTTAGCCAAGTTATTTGGGTGTGTCAGAGTAGTATGGAACGATAGTCTAGGTTTTTGCATTTCTGAATATATTGGAGACAAAAAAAAACCGAAAAATGCCGAACTTCAAAAGCAATTCATCACTCAAGCTAAGAAGTTAGAGGAACGCGAATGGTTATCAGAAGTTTCAGCAGTTCCCCTGCAACAATCCTTAAACGATTTAGAGCAAGCATACCAAAACTTCTTCAATTCCTGTAAAGGGAAACGTCAGGGACAAAAAGTTAAACCCCCTCGTTTTAAAAAGCGGAAATCTAAACAATCCGCCCGATTCACTAAACTAGGATTTTCCATCAAAGGTGAGAAGGTTTATTTAGCGAAAGTTGGGAAGCTTAAGGTGGTTCGGACAAGAGAGTTGCCCTCAGAACCCAGTTCAGTCACAATCATCAAGGACAGTTCTGACCGATATTTCCTCAGTTTTGTCGTGGAAGTTCAACCCGAAGTCTTGCCATCTTCTGATAGTTCAGTTGGTATCGATCTAGGAATTTCAACCTTTGCAACTCTGAGTAACGGACAAAAAATAAAAGCTCCCAAACCCCTAAAGGAAAGGATTAGGAAGCTGAAAAAGTTATCTAAATCTCTATCTCGGAAAACCAAAGGATCTAAACGACATGAAATTTCAAGGGAAGCGGTTAGCTAAACTTCACGTTAAACTAGCTGATACTCGCACAGATTTCCTGCACAAGTTATCAACTCAACTCATTCGTGAGAATCAAACGATTGTGTTAGAAGACTTAAATGTGTCAGGAATGGTTAGGAACCGCAAATTATCCCGTGCAATTTCTGATTTAGGTGGGAGAACATTTAGAACTTTCCTAGAAGCAAAATCAGAAAAATATGGCAGAGATTTTCGAGTCATTGATAGATGGGAACCGACTTCTAAAACCTGCTCTTGTTGTGGGTTTAAAATCGGGAAGTTAGATCTCTCAATTCGAGAATGGATTTGCCTCAACTGTGGCACGTCTCATGATAGGGATATTAACGCCGCAACTAACATTTTAGTCGCCGGAGGACTTTCGGAGACTTTAAACGGGCGTGGAGGAAGCATAAGACTATCCCAGGATAGCAGCACCCAAAGAAGCGTCAACCCACCAGAATTTAAGCAATTGTCAATTTTTGACTGGCTTGAATAGATGGAATCCCCGTGCGTTCACGCCGGGGTGGATGTCAAATTCTACCTAAATCCTGTAAAATATAAAATCTCAAATCTAATGATAATTTATTTTTATAAAGTAGAAGAGCCTTACGGCTGCTTTTCTAATTTTTCACTCCACGACATTAGTCTGCACGGTCAAGAGTGGTTGACTGTGGAACATTACTATCAAGCCCAAAAATTTGTCAGCACTGATGAAAGATTAGTGGCGGCGATTCGAGCCGTACCGACTCCTCAAGAAGCCGCCAAATTAGGTCGCGATCCGAACCACCGGATTCGCGCTGATTGGGAAGAGGTGAAAATTCCTATTATGCGCGAAGCAGTTTTAACTAAGTTTCTCGCTCATACAGACATTCAAGCTATTCTCCTCGCCACAGCGGAGCAAGTGATTGTCGAGGATTCGCCAACCGATTACTATTGGGGGTGCGGCTGCGATCGAACCGGTCAAAATCATTTGGGTAAAATTCTGATGAGCGTGCGTAAGGAAATTCGTCAGCGCCTTGCGCCCTGATAAAAACTCACATTCTTTCGTTAATTATCATTATATGAAGTTATACAACAAATGTCAAGTTATCCTAACAATTAATAATTTTGATAGTAAGAGTTTAATATTGCGAGAAATTTATAAGAGGATTAAAATAATAATTATTATTTGCTTAAGTCGCTCTGCCGATTGAAGGCAAGGACTCAACCGGCGCGATCGCAGATTTTCCTTACCCCAGCGCGCCAAATGTGAGCCACCGTCGTCTCTCACCAGTGCGCCACCGATTAAATGTACAGATCGGTTGAGTCAAAAACTCAGGCTGATTCAGCCTGAGTTTGAGCGCTCCAACAGCACATCAAAACTTCTTATTATCATTGTATAATTACAAAAGGAGATTTATGCAATTCACAGAAAATACGCAAGAATTACATCATAAACTAGACAGAGAAGTTTTGGTACGGCGGATAACTGAACGCATCCGCCAATCTCTAGAATTAGAAGATATTTTAACGAGTACGGTAGCAGAGGTGCGGTCTTTTTTGAAAACAGATCGCATTATGATTTACAGGTTTAGTACCGACGGGAGTGGAGAAGTTGTTGCTGAGTCAATTAATAACAACCGTCTCCCTTCCTTGAAAGGACTGCACTTTCCAGCAGACGACATTCCCGCGCACGCCAGAGAGATGTATGTGAGTATGCGCCAGCGGACAATCATAGATGTTAACTCCGGGACGATCGTCCTGAGTCCCCTCGATGCTGCAGACACCGGTCAACCTTTAGTAAATCAAGAGATCCAGTACCGTCAGCTCGATGCTTGCCACACAGCTTACCTGATGGCGATGGGAGTGCAATCTTCCTTAGTCGTGCCGATTTTGCACCGCAGAATGGCGTCCCAAAACAGCAAAACAGATATCTGCGAGGCCCCGACGTGCGTGACTCGATACGATCCAGGAAACAATCAAAAAATTCACATCCAACTGTGGGGACTTTTAGTGTCTCACCACAGTGCCCCCCTCAATATTTCACCAGCAGATTTAGAAGTAGTTCAGCTCGTATCAGATCAATTGTCTAGCGCTATCGCCCACGCCCTCCTCCTCCAGCAAACCCGCTCTCAAGCCGCCCGGGAAGCTACCGTGAGCCGCATAGCAGCCCTGTTGTACGGTCACCTCAACATTCAACTGCAACAAGGTTTAGAAGCCACAGTCACCGCTTTGGGCGGCAGCGGCGGCAGACTCTATCTCAATCCCCCGAACATCAACGGTGAAAACTTATCGGTTCCCAAGATCGATCGAGCATTTTCCATTGGCAAGGCCCAAAGTGATGCTACCTTTGAACTGTTCGCCACAGGAGAACAACCGACCCTTCCCGACTGGGAAATAGTCAAGGAGATTGAAGCTCATCCCCTCTGGCAGCAATGGCTAACCAAAGGATTCAAAAATACCGAAGAAATTTCCACATTCCCAATTCTTAATAATTCTCAATTCCCAGTTTGGATAATTACAGACTTATACAAAGAACCTCTATTTAGAGTGTTAGTTCCCGGTTTTCAAGCTACTAAAATTAGGGGTTTGCTGGTAATTGCGCTCCACTACCAACAACAAGTAGTCGGCTGTTTGACCATTTTCCGCAATGAAATTGATACCGAAAAAATGTGGGCGGGGCGCTTTGATAGCAGCGCGGCACAAAGGCTTCCCAGACAATCCTTTGAAGTCTGGCGAGAAATCAAAAAAGGTCAGTCGCCGGAGTGGAAGCGGGAGGAGATCGAGCAAGCTTTAGCTATAGGCAACCAATTTTGTGCGGCAATTGGGCAGTACGTTCTTTATAAAGAAGTGCAAGCGCTAAATGCCAACTTGGAGCGCCAAGTTCAAGAACGCACCGCCCAATTGCAAAAATCCTTGGACTTTGCTCAAGTATTGACGCGAGTTAGAGACCAGATTCGCAGCACCTTGGATTTGAAAATCATACTGCAAACTATTGTGCGAGAAGTCAGAGTTTTGTTAAATACCGATCGCACCGTAATCTACCAATTTGCCTCAGGCAAACTGGGCGAAGTAGTTGTCGAAGCTGTTTGCGGCCAGTGGCAGTCAATTTTAGGTATCAAATCTCCACAAGCATTATTTGTCGAAGGCTCAGACTCCTTTTATCGCTCCGGACGGGTGCGAGCAATTAATGATATTTATACTGATGATTTAACACCCTGTCACCGCGAATTTTTGGAAGATTTGCAGGTGAGAGGAAGTTTAATTGTGCCCCTGATGGGCAAAGATTCCCAAGTGTGGGGGTTGCTGATTGCCCATGAGTGTTCCGGACCGAGAGTTTGGCAAACGGCAGAACAGGAATTGCTGCAACATTTAGCTGCTCAAGCTGCGATCGCCATTCACCAAGCAGAACTTTATCAAGAAAGTCTCAATGCAGCAACTGCCGATCGAGTAAAAGCCGAACAGCTAGCTAAAACCGTCATAGAACTGCACAATACCCAAGCCCAACTCATTCAAACCGAGAAAATGTCCACTCTCGGACAACTGGTGGCGGGAGTCGCCCACGAAATCAATAACCCCGTTAACTTTATCTACGGCAATCTATCCCACGCCAGCGAATACACCAAAGATTTGCTCTGCTTGGTGGAACTCTACCGGCAGCACTACCCCAATCCCCACCCTGAAATTAGCGAGTGTTCCGAAGAAATCGACATCGAATTCCTTACCGAAGATTTGCCCAAAATTTTGGGTTCCATGAAAATTGGAGTAGAGCGCATCCGCCAGTTAGTTGTATCTTTGCGCAATTTTTCCAGATGCGATCAAGCTCAAAAGAAAGGCGTAGACATTCACGAAGGCATCGAGAGTACCCTGTTGATTTTGCAGCACCGGATCAAAGCCCAGTCCGATCGCGACCCCGTCAAAATCATCAAAGAATACGGCAATTTGCCCTTAGTAGAATGCTATGCCAGCTCGCTCAATCAGGTATTTATGAATCTGATCGGCAATGCCGTTGACGCCCTAGAAATGGGAAAAAGAGAGCGAGTTATGAATTCTCCCTCCCTGGGGGCAAGTGCAGCAGCGACATATTCAATATCCCAAAAACAGGCGATGGAGCCAGTAGAGATAAATGGAAGCACCGAGTTTTTGATTCCTGATTTCCCGTACCCTTGCATTCGGATTCGCACCGAATTAATCGATGAAAAAACGGTAGGAATTTGCATTGCCGACAACGGTCACGGCATCCCCAAAGAGTTAATCTCTCACATATTTAATCCGTTTTTTACTACTAAACCCGTCGGTCAGGGCACGGGTTTAGGGCTGTCTATCAGTTACCAAATTGTAGTTGAGAAGCACCAAGGGGTACTGAAATGTGTTTCTATACCTGGTCAGGGTACAGAATTCTGGATTGAGATTCCGCTGAATTAGGCAACGGTCAAGGCAAGATCAACTTCACCAGAACAGAACCGATCGAGCCCAGAAGACTCATAAAGTCGCCGCGGCTGGCAACGCGCGCTTCCGTAGGCTTTTGGCGGGCCACAATGGCTTCGGCTAACTGCTTTGACAACTCCTGACCTTGGGGATTTCCTTGAGCGGCAAAGAGTTGGTTTGCTCTTGCAGCGTCTTGAGTCGCGCCGGCGAAGTCTCCCACGTCAGCGCGAGACATACTGCGCGCAAAATAAACGGCGGCTAAATCCGATTTCAGATTCAGGGCTTGATTGTAATAATCAATGGCGTTTCTGTAGTTTCCCGCTTGAGCTTCCAGCACTCCCAACCGATAGAAGTCTTCAGCGGTGCCGATATTAATTGGCATTCCTCTAACTCCGAGCAGTTGCGCGTTACTTAAATTGGCGTTGAGCAAATTGGCGTCGCTGAGATAGGCACTTCTCAAGTCAGCACCGCTGAGGTTTGCACCGCTGAGGTTTGCCCCCGTCAGGTTGACGCCAAACAGGCTGGTGCCGCTGAGGTTGGCACCGCTGAGGTCAGCCCCGGTGAGGTTGGCTCGGCTGAGGTTAGCCAACCTCAAGTCAGCACCTTTGAGATTGGCTCCTGTTAAATTGGCTAAAACCAAGCCTGCACTGCTGAGGTCGCAGTTGGGGCACTGTCGGGTGGCGAGTAATTGTTGCGTGTGTTGGATGTTCTCGGCGGGTGCAGGAGCGATCGGCGCGATCGCGCTCAGCAGCGTTGCAGCAGCGAGGATTCTGAGTTTCATTTTAACCGTCCCAAATCCAAAATATTAAATCTAAAATAGCTTTTATCGATGCAATTAAAAATTACCATAACACGAGTTAACCAACAAATCCTTTGGGTCGCCGTATGTAGGGGTTATGCGCCCCATAAGCACCCTACATTGAAGTTATCAGCTTTACCTGAGTGTCAAATAAATATTTCGCTGCCAATAAATTAGGGTAACGAAAAGCTCATTACCCTTGAGGCGCGGTTCTGGCAAACCATAAAATTTAACACTTGACACTCCCCGGCCTTAAGGCACGGGGATTCTTAAGAGATTTCTGTCTTAATATCCCTATCGCGCTTAGTTCCCAGGCTGACTACTCTGGGCACTACCGGTGCTCCCGTCATCAGAAAAATGGGTAGAAACCCCGTCCTTCTAGGACGGCTTTACAATTGGATGGGGGAGGATTAGTCCCCCGTTAAGCTTGCTACCGCCTTGGATATAGTAACGACGTTCCACGTTTTGTATTCGCCTTTAGTCTGGACAGTTACAGACTCGTGCTTTCTACCTGTACGCACAGCAAGTGGCGGTAAGCCCGTGTGTATATATCCCTTCGCCACTGATATCCCTTGAGGTTACAGACTAGGGAGGCATCTAGTAACGTCGTTTGGAGTACCACCACCAGATAGTTCAGTTCGTCTCAAAAACTTAGGCTAGACACTGTTTTAGTCTCAGATTAAGAAGTTGGTGAGTCTTCCTCTTCCAAGCCTCCGTGCTTTAGCCGGAGGTCAGTGACATCTCCTCAAAAATGTTTTGGGCGTAGACTTTCCCCCAGTCCGGGGGTAGGTTTTTACATCAGGTCTGATTTGGTTATTCTACCATATTCATTTGTTAAGATGGATTTGTTATTTTACTTAACAATGGAAAAAAGCCCTCTTACAAGGACAGGGTTTTCAACCCAATTTTTTGATAAATTAGTCGTGGATCGTGCCGTCAGGCATCGTTGTCCCCTTAAGATATACTCCGCTCAGGTTGACTTTTGTCAGGTTGGCTCCCAACAGGTTTGCGCCGCTTAAGTCTGACGCACTTAAAATCGCTTCAGTCAAGTCTGCCCTAATTAGACTCGCCCCCATTAAGTCGGCTCCGCTAAGGTCTACTTTGCTCAAGTTTGCCCCAATTAAATCGCATTCTGTCAGCACCGCCCTGCGCAAGTTTACTCCGTAAAGATTTACTCCGTGCAAGTCTGCACGGCAGAGTATTGCCCGAGATATGTTGGCTCCAATTAAAGTTGCTTGTATCAGAGAAGCTCCGCTCAAGTCTGCTTTGCTGAGGTTCGCTCCCATCAACTCAGCTCGATGCAGGTTAGCTTCAGCTAAAAGTGCTTCTGTGAGGTCCGCTCCACCTAAGTCGGCTCTGCTCAAATTGGTCTTGCACAAGTTGGCTTTGCCAAAGTTGACTCTGTTGAGTTTCGCTTTGCACAGATTGGCTCCAATCAGGTCGGCTTCATACAGATTGGCTCCAATCAATTCTGCGTCGTAGAGGTACACCTCGTGCAGGTAGACCCCGCTAAAATTTCTTTCTCCTATTGCGTATAGCTTGAGCAGTTCGTCAACGTTCATTGTGGCTTCTCTACACCTTTTAAATGAAGAATACTGTCAGTAAGCTTGTTGCACCGGATGTTCTGCCATTTTAGATTTTAGGTTCTGAAAGATTCACACCCAGCGCAAGACTTCCCTCAATCTGCAAGGTTTGAGTATAAATTAGGTTGTTTGGGGAGGGTTAAGGACAAAAAAGCATTCTCTTTGCCCCTTGGTTAAAAATTCACATTTAAAAATTTAACAACAATTTCGATCGCACTTCCTCACTAAATTCCCAAGATTTTAAGTGGAAAGTGCGATCGAACCCATAACTTTATGTTAGTAGTTGAACTTACTGAGCCTAAGTGTGACCACGATCACTAAGTCATGTTAGTAGTATCACATAGAAATCACCATTTCGATCACAGCAAGCGGGAAAAAATAGCCGATAGTGGTACTGTAATGCTGGAAAATTGACAATGTGACCCTCACCGTGTTTTACTCAACTGACGATAAAGCAAGTAGTTTCACAGATACTTGCCCGCAGCAGGAGAGTCGGTTGCAACGTCACTCGGCGCTACCCGCTCCGGCTGATGAGAGTGTTGATGTATCAGGATTTCTGGCACAGCGAAAGCCAGAAAATCACTTCTGGGAGTAGGGTAATGTCTGTATAAAAAAGCGATCGCTGGTGTACAGACCAAGCCTGTTTGCTACCACCTAGTCAACAACCCGGGTCTAAAGACACGCTCGCTTCGGGCCTAAAACTTAAACCACAGTTGACCAGACTCAATACCTTGGGTACTACGTTAACGGTAAGAGTTTAAGACCTACCAATGAATGCTCAGCTAGTTCCTTGAATCGCGAAATTTAGGATTAAACAGATTTATTGGGTTAAATCAGTCTCCTAGATCGAGTACCGGCCGTAAACTCGCGGCGCAAGCTAACATCACCCCTCTCAATTAGGCTCGAAAGAGCAAACATTATGCGTGAACCGGTTGCTCCATTTTCCATGATAATTGTCAAGAGTGAAACTGCATTACATTCATTACACCGAATCTAACAATCCCCGTGTAATGCAAAGATTCACGGCAGTTGAAACCGCCTGCGTCGTTTATCGGGCGGGTCCTCTTTGAGACCATCGTTTCACACTTACCGAATTTTTTTATGGCTAAAAATCGCCCATACGTGCGCAAAAATTACCAATAAATACCAGGAAAACCATGCTATATGTTTAACAATAAGAGAATAAATGGTATTCCTTAAAAGTCACCTATGGCAGCTAATGTTAGAGTCGATCGTTTAACGGCTATCAGTATTAGCAATGACCCTTGTCCATCAAATAAAAAACTGACCCATCAACCGGGTTTTTTACCCAAAAACTTCGTTGCAACCCTTGCTCCAGGTTAAAATAATCCGGTTTCTGAGCGTCAGAGTGCGTCCAGGAATGAAAAAGTTTAATGAGAGCGCTTTTGTATTGCTTCATGGCAAACAAAAGGCGAGCATTTAGGAGAGGAGCGGATTTTGCTCCCTTGTAAAACAAAGGTATTGTAGAACGCGAATCGTGAGGAAATTGACATGGCTGGAGTATGTAAACTTAGCATCACAGAGACAAGTGAAGAACTAAAAAACCTGTTAACTGAACAAAAAACGGCAAGCGGTTTTCAAAAAATTCAAGCACTTTACCTGTTCAAAATTTGTCATGTTAAGACAGTTAAAGAATTGGCAATGACGATCGGGGTAAACCGAATTACAGTGCAGCGGTGGCTGAGAAAGTACCGCTCTTACGGACTCGAAGGACTCCTCGAAACAAAGCACAGCGGCGGCCGCAAGCCAGCCATTCCTCCTCTGGCCCGCGCTAGTTTGGCAATGCGCCTCAGCGACCCTCAGAAAGGCTTTAAAAGCTATGGAGAAATTCAAGAGTGGTTGCAGCAGGAATACAACATTGAGGCTTCCTATAAAGCCGTTTACGCAACAGTCAGATACCAGCTAAAAGCCAAGCTGACGAAAGTCTAGACACTTCATACCAAGTCGGATTAATCACCGATTATCTAATGGTTTGCAGTCAGCTTTTGAAGCTTTTGACGAGTTCCTCCATGACGACAAATCTGACTAATTCTTTTTTAAGAACACTCGCTCTGATAAACTGCTAAGCATATACAGCGTATCCCTGGTTTGTGAAGCAGCTTTAGACACGGCCGGACAAGAGTGTCCCTAGGGGGATTGAGGGATAGGCGGCTGTACTTCATAAACCTGCACTAGAAGCTGTAAATTAGATGTTGCGACGATTGGGGTGAGGGAGAGAAAATTTGACGCTTTTGCCCTGTTTGTGAAAGATGCTCAAAAAAGACGCCAGAAATCATAACTTGCAAGTTTTGTCTAATTTGCAGGTTTTGTTATATCGATTTAAAAATTGGCAACGGCTAAGGCAAAAACCGATCCAAAGCCGCTTTCAACTCTTCTATTTCCGTATCAATATTGCCTTCTTTCGCGGCTCTGGCGATGCACTCACTTAAATGTTCGTCAAGAATGATTCTTGCTACGCGATCGAGCGCTCCTCGCACCGCAGCAACTTGCACGAGAACTTCGGGACAGGGACGGTTTTCTTGGACCATTGTTTTAATGCCGCGGACGTGTCCCTCAATCCGAGACAAGCGATTGACCAGCCGTCGCATCGATTCTTCATCGTGATGGTGAGGGTGGGCTGATTTATCATCGTGATGGTGGTGGGAATTTGAGGGCAAGGATTTGTCAGTAGAAGTATCAGATATAATCATTGGGGTTACGAGGGAAATTTTTAAAAGTTTGAATTCAGAATATTTTCGAGTAAGTTTTAACTGGTAGCTTGCACCGCGCTCGATCGGCTTTTTAAGGGCGGGTTAAAAGAGTCCTGCCCGCCAGAAAATTGAGTTTTTGTGGAACAGCCCGAAAGCCTGTGCTTGCAAATGGTGCAAAATGTGGATTTCAATATGTGCGGACATTTGTACTATATCACTGTTGCCAGGGACTCGCCGCCAGTATTGCTTGTCGCAAGGCTTTGCTGAACCAGTCCGTTCAGAAGTGCGATCGAACGACTTTACCGGAAATTTGGGTAAAAGCCCCTTCTGAGCGTGGCCGGCTTTAATTGCGACCGTAAAGTGTAAAGATTTTTTAAGTAATTTGTTTTATAGACACAACGGTCTATAAGCGTGATAGGATACTTCCATGATTGTACTAGAGTTCAAGTTGAAAGGCAAAACGCAGCAGTACCGGGTCATCGACGAAATGATCCGCACAGCCCAATTTGTCAGAAACAAAGCTCTCAGATACTGGATCGACAATCAAGGAGCTAAGCTGGCTGACCTCTACAAACAATGTGTCCTCATGGCAAAAGAGTTTGAATGGGCAGGCAAACTTAACTCGATGGCACGTCAAGCTTCTGCAGAACGTGTCATTTTTGCTATTCAACGTTTTTTCTCTAATTGCAAAGCTAAGAAGCCAGGGAAAAAGGGATATCCACAATTCAGAAAACACTGTCGCTCCGTAGAATATAAGACATCAGGTTGGAAACTTTCTGCCGATAAAAGATGTCTAACTTTTACAGACGGTTTTGCTGCTGGAACATTTAAATTGGTCGGCAGTAGAGATTTGCACTTCTCGGCACCTGATGAGATTAAACGAGTCAGAGTTATTCGTCGTGCTGACGGTTACTACGCTCAGTTGTGTATCAATGTGGAACGGACAGAGGAATCTATTCCCACTGGTATTGCTATTGGGATAGATGTGGGGTTAAACCATTTCTACACTGATAGTAATGGTGAGACAGTTCCCAACCCTCGCTATCTTCGCAAAAGTGAAAAAGCTTTGAAGCGATTACAGAGACGGGTTTCTCGAAAAAAGAAAGATTCGGCTAATCGCTTCAAAGCGATTAACAAGTTAGGCAGAAAACATTTGAAAGTCAGTAGGCAGCGCAAAGACTTCGCCATTAAGACGACGCCCGGCGTAGTAAAATCTAGCGATTTTGTAGCCTAGGTCGACCTTCAGGTGAGAAATATGGTTAAGAACCATAAGCTTGCTAAGTCGATTAATGATGCAGCGTGGGCTCAGTTTGCTCTTCGGGCTGCAATACTTTGGAAAAGTGTACGGTAAAACAGTAGTTTCTGTTGCTCGTTTGTACACTTCTCAAGATTGTTCAACCTGTGGCAATACTGTCAAAAAATCGCTGTCAATCCGAACTCATATTTGCAGTTGCGGTGCGGTATTAGACCGCGATCGTAACGCCGCGAAGAACATTTTGGCGAAAGGATTAAGGCAAACAGGAATTAATTTAAATACGGTGGGGCACACCGAAATTAACGCTTGGGGACAGACCGACCTCTACTCGTTGGTGGTGACATCAACGGGCAAGTTGACTGATTGAACCAAGAATCAAGAGTGCGTTCATGCGCTCGGAGTGTCAACTCATCCTAGTTTCTACGGTTCGAGAGCGACGCAGAAACCCGGTTTCTGACCTCGTCGTTCGTTTTCCAAACTTGAGCCCTTATTTTTTCCGATAAATGGCTTGGCCTGCGGTTTGCTGAAGTATTTTGGTCATCGCTCGATCCTTGTTCAGGCAAATAACCCATGTTTGGTTAGGCAAAGCTAGTTCAGTCATAAGTTTCTTTAGCAACTTGGGTTCTGCCTCTTCTGATTCGATGAATCCGCGACGACGTATAATCCCTAAAACGTAGAAGGGCTTTTCAGGGAAGTATTGCAGGGTTTTGCGTACCAGATAGGCTTCCTTGACTTGAGGGTAGCGCGAGAGTTGTTCGACGAGCTTTGCTTGAGCCGATGCACTCAGATCGTGAGACTCGAAGCGATCGCCGGCGGATATACTAAAACGCTCTTGCTGCGCTAGAGTGATTTTTTCATCATCATCAGTAGGAACTGCATTTGGTTCTCCACTCTTGGGCAGGTTTTGAATCACTGCCTCGTGGAATTTATTGTACTGGCTAAGAGAAAGCACACCCTGGGCGACTTGCTTCAGTTTCAGGTTACCCTTGGTATCCTTAGAAATAGAACTTACAGTCAAGATCGGATCGCTGAACTTACAGCAAGCACAGCGTTGCAGGTAAACTTCCAAATTAGCAGGATGGATTACTTGTAAGGGATCGAGCAATTTTCCAGCTTCACCGAATCGATCGTTTTGAAGCAGATTCAAGAAGTTTTCAGAGCATTGGGCATTGACAATGCCAATATGTTCCGGGTGTTTATACCACTGGTCGCCGTTTTCGCAGAAAGGGTTTTTAGCAGTAGAGTAGGCGATCGCACCGATCGTAATATCGATGATCGCCAACTCAATCAGCCAGTAAATCCAAGTACCCGTCTCACCCAAATTGGTGCCTGTACTTTCTAAGCGACCGATACTTACTCCTTGCTGGGCACTGTGCTTTAAATATCCCAAAAAACCTTTAGATCCTGTTTTTTCTTCGAGGAAGGAATCGATAATATTGTTAGATTGGTTGTCACTTACCCCCTCCAGTTCTTTTGTTATTTGCTCCGAAGCCGACTGCTTAAACTGCCAGTATCCTGCGCCATGCAGCGATCCATACAGGAGCAGTCCAGTTAGTATCCCAAAAAGGGTGGCGATCGCCGGATTTCTTACCTTTCCTTGGCGGATTGCTGCAACCATTACTGTACCCCCTGCAAATCCCATGCCCAAGGGAAACAGAACAATCAGGTAAACTAATAACGAGATCAGATGTGTAAGTCCGCCAATAGCAAGACCACCAATCACCGAGGATAGCAACAGCCATTTAAGCCCGGTATTCGTCACTTTGTTGCTGGGCTGATAAGGTTTCATAGTTTTTGCCTATTTCAAATTGACTGGTCAAGTAGAAACATGAACCTCAAGAATAACTAAAATTTAATACCAACTTAGCTTAAAATTTAAAGAGACAATCTCTTCTAACTCTTACTTTACCCATTATCTGTTAGCTGCGGCACGATCGTAACAGAACGTATAGGTCAGCGATTGATAATAAAATATAATAGATATTTGAAAGTCTTGCTCTACATGACTTGTAGACCCTGTTGAGGTTTTACCCAACTTATTAGCTTAGAATGGTGAGTCTCGCTTTGCTCAACCTACGTTTGATTATTAAAATATGTTTAGGAGCTAGCTCGCGATCGAATATTCAATCCGTGCGAGAACACCTGCACCCAATTAACTCAGCTTGACAAAGAGCGACACTATGAGACTGTTCAAATTTTCTCGCCCCGCACCCCGAATCGCAGTTCGCCTGTTAACCCTAATTTTAGCAATTACGATCGCCCTAAATGCTTGGACAATCAGCCCTGCACCAGCCTCTGCCACTGACATCAAGTCCTTGCCAAACTTGGGGGAACAGCCCAAAACAGCCTTCCCGAAAGTACAGTTCCAGGGTTCCCCAGCCGCCCCCCCGAATCCGCAACTGTTAGCGCTGCGCGGCCCGGAACTCCCGGCAGATACCGGCAGTTTTGTGACGGCGGCAGTCGATCGAGTCGGGCCAGCAGTTGTCCGCATTGATACCGAGCGCACTGTCAGCCGCAACATCGATCCCTTAATGGAAGACCCCTTCTTCCGCAGATTTTTGGGAGAAGATTTGCGCAGCATGACCCCCAGACAAGAACGGTTGCGCGGTCAAGGTTCCGGCTTCATTATTGACAAAAGCGGGATTGTTTTAACCAACGCTCACGTAGTTGACAAAGCCGATCGAGTGACTGTCACCTTAAACGACGGCAGGACATTTCCAGGAGAAGTCCAAGGTACTGACGAAGTAACAGATTTGGCTGTTGTCAAAATTAATACCAAGCAATTAAACCTGCCGACGGCCACCTTGGGAGATTCTGACGCGGTGAAAGTGGGAGATTGGGCGATCGCCGTGGGCAACCCCCTGGGATTTGACAACACCGTCACCTTAGGCATTATCAGCACCCTCAAACGCTCCAGTGCAGCCGTCGGCATTCCCGACAAGCGGCTCGATTTCATTCAAACCGACGCCGCCATCAATCCCGGCAATTCCGGCGGTCCGCTGTTAAACAGCAGGGGAGAAGTGATTGGCATCAACACGGCGATTCGAGCCGACGCAATGGGTATTGGGTTTGCGATTCCGATCGACAAAGCCAAGGCCATCTACGCGCAGTTAGCCAAGGGAGAACAAGTCAGCCATCCGTTTTTGGGGATTCAGATGGTTGCTTTGACTCCTGAAATGGCCAGAGAGAATAATTCTGACCCCAATGCTCCTTTAATTGTGCCGGAAGTGAAAGGGGTGTTAGTGATGCGAGTTGTGCCAAATACGCCTGCTGAGGAAGCAGGGATTCGCAAGGGGGATGTCATCGTTCAAATTGACGGCGAGGGAGTGACTGAACCCGAACAGTTGCAAAATTTGGTGGAAAACAGCCAAATCGGTCAAATTCTGCAACTGAAGGTGCGCCGCGGTGCCCTGATTAAAGAAGTTCCGGTTCAAACTGCTCAACTGAGGGATTTTTAACTAGAAGGGGAAGGGGGGAAATCGTTAAAACCCCCTCCTCGACTCATCGCGTGCTGGGCATAAAAATTGTTCACAAAGGAAATAGGATTGCGATCGTAGATGATTTGAATTCACTCAACTATGACGGAATATTGCCTCTACTCTCTCTGATATTCATCTGCGTGAATCAGCGTCAATCCCTTGTCATCTGCGGTAAATATCTTCTCTTTTTTTCACCGCAGATACAGGCAGATAAACACAGATTAACGCAGATGAATTATATCGTTTGTAACAGTTGCGTAAGTTATCAAGAGTTAAAGTAAGTAAATGGGTACAAATAAATATTACATGGTAGACAATTTTTTGCACTAATAACATCTCTCTTAGTATAGATTCTAGGCTAAACCAGCCCCGACAAGACCCTACAAAATATTATTGTTTTTTGGCGCTTACCTACTTATATTAGCCATAATTAATAGACATAAAATAAAAAAATCAGGGAAAATTTAGTATGACATCTATGGAGCTTGAAAAAAAAGTCATGACTGAAGAAGAGGAGGCAAAGTTATGGGAAGTGTTCCAAGTATTTGACGCGGACGCCAGCGGTGCTATTTCATCAGAAGAACTCGGTCAAGTGATGCGATCGCTAGGCCAGAGTCCTAAGGAAACCGAGCTGCGCGACACGATCGAGGAAGTGGACTTAGACAAGTCTGGCAGTATCGATTTTGAGGAATTCAAAATGCTGATGGTGTCCGATTCTGGCGATCGCCAGAGTCGCCTCAAAATGTCATTTAGTGTATTTGATGAGGATGGCAGCGGTCAAATCACTAAAAACGAGATGCAGGATGTGATGAGCCCGTTTGGGCTGACAGAGCCAGAACTCGATGAGATTATTAAAGAGGCAGATCATGACGGCAATGCCTTAATTGACTTTGAGGAATTCTGCAAAGTGGTACCGGATGAGTCAGAGATTACAACAGGATATCAAGACTGGCCGGTTGCGGTTGTCAGTACACAGGCAAGCGAGATTTCAGATAGTACAGCGGCTGCGATCGAAAGTATTGTAAAACTTCGTTGAGTTTATAAGCAATTATAAACAATAGTAGTATGATATTATCATGGTGGTCGAGTGAACTACACATAGGTTAAAAAATGGAAGCCTTAAATGCAACTAACAGAGAGGCACATCATTAAATCAACGGAACACCGTTTCGCCCAAATTGACGAATTAGCTTTCAAATCCAAAAACCTCTACAATGCCACCAATTACGTCATTCGTCAGAGCTTTATTTATGGATGGAAGTATGTCAGTTATAACGAAATGAACCGCTTGATGAAGTCTCATGAAGCCTACAAGGCTTTGCCTGCCAAAGTCAGCCAGCAAATCTTGATGGTGCTAGACAAGAATTGGAGATCTTTTTTTGAGGCGGTTAAAGCTTACAAGGCTGATTCTTCCAAATTCACTGGTCGCCCAAAACTGCCAAAGTACAAAGATAAAATCAAAGGGCGAAACCTTCTCATCTACACAATTCAAGCGATTAGTAGCAAACAGTTGAAAAAGGGAATCATTAAGCTTTCGGGTACCGATATTTCAATTAAAACCAAAGTCAGCTCCGACCAGGTTTGCCAAGTTAGACTGGTTCCGAAATGTGATTCCTATGTAATTGAGGTAATTTACGATGAACCGGAGTTCACTATCAGCGAGGCCAACTCTGTAGCTAGTATTGATTTAGGGCTGGATAATTTAGTAGCGCTAACTTCAAATCAACCGGGATTTATCCCTTTGTTGATTAACGGGCGACCATTAAAATCGATCAACCAGTTCTACAACAAACGCAAAGCCAAATTACAATCCCAATTGAGAGGAAATCGCAAAACTTCACCACGGATTCAGCGCTTAACACGCTGTCGCAATCAGAAAGTCGATAATTACTTACATCATACCAGTCGTGTGATAATTGCTCGTTTGACAGCAGAACAAATTGGGACGTTAGTAATTGGCAAGAATGCCCAGTGGAAAACTGAAATCGAGTTAGGGAAGAGAACTAATCAAAACTTTGTCAGCATTCCTCACTCTCGATTAATTGAAATGTTGGAGTACAAAGCTCGGTTGGCGGGAATCACGGTAATTGTGGAGGAAGAATCCTACACGTCCCGCTCCAACTTTCTGGGTTTAGATCCAATTCCTGTTTACGGTAAAACAGAAAAAGATCCTGTGTTTACTGGTAAACGGATTAAGCGTGGTTTGTACAAAACATCGACGGGTCAATTAATTAATTCTGACGTGAATGCTTCGTACAACATTCTCAGAAAAGCAATCCCAAATGCGTTCAGCAATGGGATAGGGAGCTGCGTAGTTCAGCCGAGGCGGGTTAATCCGCTCAAAGTAAAAGTGAAAGGGGAGGGGCTGGAAGCCTCCCATGTCTATAAATGACTATACTTTTGCCAGCTATGAAGACTTTATGCCGAAGTTGCTGGCTGCCTTCAGCGTCGTTAGCGCAGCAGACATTCCCTCCAACACGGTGCCTGATGAAGCAGCTTTAAACGAGTGGTACGAAGCGACTAAAACCTCAGGGGAATTTGGGCGCTATGGGGCGGATGTTGCAGAAGGCTTTCCCCAATGCGCTGCAAAACAGAAGTTGATGCTTCAACAAGCATGGCGCTTGACGCACCACTACCTCAATGGGGTACAGAAACGGCGCGAACGCTTGGAGTCGGGGCGCGAGTCTGGCGAACTCTCGCAATATGTGGCGTTCATCGATGTGTATATCGATCGCACTGAAGTAAAGAATTCACAAATGCGGGTCAGCTTCCCTTACTATATTGGGCCTGCGGTGTGGCGTTTCTTCCACACTACGGCTGAAATCGTCTCTACCAAGACTCCCCAACAGCAAAAAACTATGGTGGCAATTTTCAAGCACTTCTTCAAGCTGTTTGCCAGTATGTATCCCTGCCCCTACTGCCGCCACCACCTCAGCGCCTACGTGGTGGAAAATAAAGAGGTGGAAATTTACCCTGTGGAGTACCTCGTGCTCGGGCGCGACCCGCGTCTGAATAGCTTTGAGGTATCAATGGAGGCAAAGCTGTCCACTGTAGTAGATGGCCCTTCTCTGCGCTTATTCTTCTGGAAGTTGCACAACACTGTCTCTTCATCAATTGCGCGATCGGAAGAGTGGTATCAAAAGGATGAGGAAGCATTGTACACTACCCGTTATTGGCCCAGCATTGACTCTGAGCTAGCACGAGCCCAAGCCCTCAAACAAATCAGCATTGCGACCGATCGAATGTGCCGCCTCTACACTATTCTCAAGCCCGCAGCACGGCTGACAGGGGTGAGAGCAATATTGCAAAAGCTGTTGGATAAGAGGGACTCAGAAGGCATCAAGGAGGTATGCTTAATTGCCCAAGATTACATCAAGGAGTTGGACGAGGCGATCGTCACGGGACAATTCCTACAAGAGACATATTACTTTGACCCTGAGCTTGTGGATGAACCTCCTGTATTCACTCCTGAAGAAGAGGAGTTTGCTCGCAGCGGTGTTTTCGTCGAGGCTAGTTGTTGAATATCAGTAAGTAAAAAGTTAAGTTTTTCAGCTTAACTCACATCTTGCACCATTCTCAATTACTTGTTTAGGAACAGGCAAGATGCCCGTTCCACAAGAAAACTCATTCTTTGTGGAACGGGCATCTTGCCCGTTTAGGAACAGGCAAGATGCCTGTTCCACAAGAAAACTCATTCTTTGTGGAACGGGCATCTTGCCCGTTCTTGACAATGGTGCAAGATATCAGTTAACTTTTTACGCCTTCAAAGATATAGATAGCAATACTCCAGGAGTTCGGTACCGGAAAAACCGCGATCGTTTTATGGCAAACGCTTTCGTCGGTTATGGCGTAAACTGAGAATAGTCTCTTTTGTTGGGGAGCGATCGTCTTCTGCAAGCTTCACTAACGCACGACTTATGCTTCTTGCCTATCCCAAAATTCCAGATAGTAAAAATTGCCCTAACGAACAATGTGTAGCTTTTGAGAAGTACGATGGCACTAATTTGCATTGGGTTTGGGAAGTTGAACTTGGTTGGTATGCTTTTGGTACGCGCCGCAGTAGATTTGATTTGGATGAGATGGGAATTGCAGAATTTAATGCTGCACATCCAGGTTTAGAAGAAGCACCGGAAATATTTAAAAGAGACTTTGCTAGTCCCTTAGAGTCTATATTTCGAGAGAACGAACTGTATCACTGCCCTGAAATTACTGTGTTTACAGAGTTTTTTGGCGCTAACTCGTTTGCGGGAAAGCACAAAAAGGACGATCGCAAACAACTGGTGCTTTTTGATGTGGAAACTGAGGGCGGTATGGTTGTTCCCGATCGGTTTATTCAGGATTTTGGTACATTAAATATTGCGCGAGTCATTTATCGTGGCAAATTAACTGGCAAGTTTATGGACGATCTTCGCAAGGGTAAATATGGTGTGGATGAAGGTGTTGTGTGCAAGGGAGGCGGCAATTCTAATAATCTGTGGATGGTGAAGATTAAGACTGATGCGTATATGCAGAGATTGCAGCAAGCTTTTAAGGATGATTGGGAAAATTACTGGGAGTAATATTAAAACTTCTGATTTAACATTTCTAACGCCTTCGCGAATTGAGGATCGGCGGCAGTTCCCATTTTACTGCGATCGCGAACCAAGTCTTGGTCTTGGCTATCGGTCAGTTCTAGAACTACATCAGGATTGAGTCCTTTGTGATTAATATCTCGCCCTGTGGGCGTCAACCATTTTGTAATCGTGACTGCTAGACGTGAGCCATTTTGGAGTGCGTGTATAAACTGAATCGAATTACTGCCAAAGGTCATTGTTCCGACCAAGCTTGCTCGTTTATTTTCTTGCAAAGCTGCCGCAACGATTTCGCTGGCACTAGCAGAATTCTCATTGACTAGGATGACTAACGGTTTCTGGGTAAGTGCGGTATGATTTGCCTGCTTCTGGTCTTGTATTCCATCGCGGTTAATCGTACTAATAATAATGCCTCGATCTAGCCACATCCGAGTAATATCAATGCTTGCTTGAAACAAACCGCCTAGATTAGAGCGAAGGTCAAGCACATAGCCTTTTACATTCTGTTTCTCTAAAGCTTCAATCGCAGCCTTCATCTCCTGGGCAGATTTGGAACTGAACTCAAAAAGCCGAATATAACCTACCCGACCAATCGCGGTTTCCTCCGCACGATATTGTACGGAAGAAATTTCGATTTGGGCGCGTTGAACTCGAAAAGAAATGGGCTGACCATTGCGAATAATGCCTATAGTAATAGAGGTTCCGACATTGCCTCGCAGTAGTTTCGCGACTTCCGTGGCAGTCTTCCTGTCTACTGGTTTACCATCAATAGTCGTGATGATATCCTTGGGTAAGAGTCCAGCTTTCTGTGCAGGCGAATTTTGAATAGGCTCGATAATCGTAACGAGTTGAGTGTCCGGGTCATTTATAAGTTGAAGACCAATTCCTGCAACATCATCACTTGTCCTCTGCAATCTTTTGTATTGGACTGGATCGATGAAGCGAGTATATGGATCGTCCAGTAGATTCAGCATTTCTCGGATTGCCTGATATGCCTCTTCATAGGAACCATAAGACCGATTCAAATAGCGTTGACGAAGCGCATTCCAGTCCTGGCTATTGAATTTCCCATCAATGTATTGACGTTCAACTTTCTGCCAAACTTCGTCCACTAATGCCTTTGGACTTGCCTGAGTCGTGGTACTGGTGGGAGAATTCACTGGTTCGGGAGTCGATGGATTTGCGATCGCACCTCGTTGCGTGAATTGATTTGTCAGAAGTGCGATCGCCAGCAGTTTGATAAACCGGGAATAGATAGGACTTAAACGCATACTGAACACCTGATTGAGAGAACAATAAGTCTAAAGCGAGGGTCAATGACGCTTGTTGGCAACAATGCCTTCTAGATGAATCTTGCGGGCTAAAGCGCGGCGAGATTGCTCTTGGTGGCGACAACTGCGACAAAACTTGGCGGTACTATATAAACTACCCTTCGCCACCTCATACCACCACTTTTGCTGCACGGCTGTCCAGATCTCTTTACTGTTACAGCCTGCACAAGTAAAAGGTCGATCGAGATAATATCTGCGCTTAACAAAGTCTGGCTCATCGTAGCTGTTGTTGGGAGCAAGGGAGGTGATATCTACAATCACTCCCCCATGCGATCGAGCCCACTCCGATGTTGTAAGGTTCTCAGCTTCTCTCGTCGCTTTTCTGGCTGCCAGATGTTGGTTTGCAAGTTGGGTTTGGCGAGCTTGCTTTTTCGCCTTGAGTTCAATCCGACGTTGTTTTCCACTCTTCATATTTCTATAGAACCCATTTGAGATCTGTTCTTAAAAAATAAGCCGTCTTACATAACTCAATGGTAACAAGACTAACTCAATAGACATCTCCCATAATTCTTGTGGGGTAGGCATCCGGCCTGCCGTTAACAGGCTTTTTGGGAGATGTCTAATTAGTAACAAGACGAGAAATCATGTGGCGATGGTAACAAAAAGCTGAAATCCATCTGGATAAAGCTTGTGACAACAGCAATACAGCTCAAATAGGTTCTATAAAAAATTAGCCGGATCTTGGTCTCGCCGATGCTTCAGCAGAATCGGAGAACCTTGGCCATCACCCACCAAAGCCGCCGTTTCCTCCAACGCTTCCCTCAGCCGCTTGGCCGCGTAGATGGACATATCCCGGGGCACATTCACCCGATCGCGCAAATACCGCAAAGCCGAATCAGAACCAGCCGGCGGCGTACAAACTTCGCCAGTCATCATCAAAGTTAAAGCACAACGCAAAGCCTCATCGAATAAGTTGTCATCAGCAGGATTGACTCGAACGATGTTGCGGTGGTGCTTGATAACGCGGTGAAGTGCTTCAGCGCGGGAGGTTTCCGGTTCTGGATACATCACATCCGGCAGTCCAGCCCAAGGCCCATTATCCACGCGGGCTTTATTGACTAGCATCTGAGGTTCGCCGTTTTCATAACACCCGCCCATCTGAGGCGGTAAATCGTGGACGTGGGTGTGAAAATCGCTCTGAGTGCCGCGATAGGTAGGGCGGGTTTCCATCGCCGCAAACCAGTCAGCAAAGCGCGGGTTTTCTTCCCGCATCGAGTAGCCTTTGTAGTAGTAAAGACTGGCATTCATCCGTTCCACGTAGGGCGTAAAGATGACATCCGCAGTCCCAAATTCATCGAGGAAATAAGGCCCGGGGGTGCTGGCGAGAGCCTTTTCTACCTGGGCGACGACGCTAATAAATTGCTCGCGGTTGTGCTGTTCTACTTTGGCTGAACTTGCTGGGTAGCACAGCCAAGAGCACCAGGCCCTAAACAGCAGCCGCTCTAGCCGCCGCATAGGTATTACTGCGGGGTGTTCCATGCCCAAACCCAAGGGGCCATAGACTCGTTCCAGCGCGATTAAGATATCATCGCTTTCGGTGATGATGCGGCCGTCTAGTTCGATCGCCGGTAGCATTCCCGATGGCACTTTCCGCTTGTACCAGCTTTCCTTTTCCCCATAGCAGAACATAGTAACTTTGTCAATACGGTAGGGGATTTGTTTTTCTTCCAGCCACAGCCAGATTTTTTGGCAGTAGGGACACCAAGCGTGGTTGTCGCGGTACAGGGTGACTCGCACATCGGATTCGGTTTTACCAAAGAGGCGCAAGCGGGCTTGGGCGTTGGTTGGCCCGTTGACGCGATCGACTTCAAAGTCTGTGAGGGCTTCTAGTTCTTTCCAGCTTAGGGGGGTGGCGATCGTGGCGGTTGGTGTCATGGGTGAATTAGTGCGGATGATGGTTTTCAGAAATATAGACTAAATGTATATCGTTTCTAAGTCGCGATCGCCAAGAAGCCAATGGCAAATTTGCCATTGGCTGATGTTTGTTACTGGCTAAAGCATCCCTACTTCCGGCGTTGACGCATATATCTCTTGCCAAACAGAGTTGAAAGACCAATTAAAAGTGTACCAAGTGTACTAGGTTCAGGTACTTTTTCGGGGGAAGGTGTTGGGGTTGGGATTGGTGTCAGAGTCGGAGTCGGAGTCGGAGTCGGAGTTGGGGTGATTTGGTCGAAATTATCTACAAAGATGTCTTCAATCAACTGCATCTCGTATAGATTGTCAAATAGTCCAGGTGCATCCCACATTACTTCATCTGCAACAGCTACAACTGGAAAAGGATCTGTAGAATTGCCTCTAGGAATAACTCTTGTAGGAGTCGAGAGAACTAGTTTATTGATTACGTTATCAATCCAAGGAACGTAGTCTGCCACGCGAACAGAATATGACTCATCACCGTAGTCAGCATCTGGCTTTCCATCAGGGCCCATTAAAAATGAAATCACTCCCGCAAGCTTTGGTTCGCTAACTAGACGATTACCGAACCCACCGATGAATAGTCCTCCACCGCTATCACCCTTAGCAATGTTGTATTCATACGGTAGTGGTGTAGCTCTACCATCAAAAAAATCTGTATAAAAAGGGTTATTGGCAAGTCTAGGGTTATCAAAATCAGACCCTAACAATTTTGAAAATGCACTTACTTGTCCAATTTGGTTCTGTCCAGCACGTTTTTTGCCATCGGATGATGTTCCACCAGGGTTAATGGCTCCCGTTAAACCAGTTCCTGTTCTACCAAAGCCAACGTAAGTTCCAATTTGAAAACTCTCCGTTGGATCTAAGTGAGTATATAGACTAGCAGGAGCAATGCCTATTACATCTCTATCGAGTGCGAATAGACCAATATCAGCGCCGAGGCGTAAGTTGCGGTTAGATAACTTCCATTGGCGTTTTTTGACTCCTCCAATAAGAGAATATGTTTCATTACCAATCTGAAATAAACCAGAATTTGGATCGAGATAATCTTTCTTAGTAGAGCCTTCTTCTTTAACTTCATATGCCAATTCAAAACAATGCGCTGCTGTTAGTACCAATCCTGGTGTGATTAGAGTTCCTGAACAAGTTTGTTTTTTTTCATTATTTGAATATTTAAGAGTTAAACGTCCAACACTAGGATAGTTTGTGGCAAGGTCTATGTAATCTAGATCGTTTTTATCGTGTCGGATAGTACCAGCTTGAGCAATATAATTTATACACAAAGTAGTTACTAAAGCTGTTGTTGTCGCCGTCATCAAGTTGTTAATTTTCATATTTTTCCTGCGGGAATAAATTTATTAAGATGGAAAGCTGCGATCGCACTTCGCCATCCCTACTGAAACAAGAGCGATCGCTGCCAAACTTGGTACAACCGAGGCATAGCATTGAGTAATTTAGGACGTACTCAAGAAGCAGAAGCTAGCTTTAAGCAAGCAGAGGTGCTGAAACCTAACCACCATTTCTATCATGTCCGATCGGGTTTGCGATCGTTTTCAGGTGGTTTTGGTCTGGTATTACTGGTTAGATGACTGGCTATTATCAGCGATAACAGTTCGCTCATTAGCTCCTTTAGCCTGACTCAAGCAGTCCTTGACATTCCCAAACAAATCGCAGTTTAGAGAAGTGTTTTTGGTAAATTTCATATCGCTCGTTCCTTGGGGCTTAACTGAATTCTTGATCAATACCTCCTCTAACTTTTTAAAAGCAGCGAGCGCTTGGTTTGCTTCATCATTTACTCCTGTAACCTGCAATAGGACTTTTCTGACTTCCTCGAAACGATTGCGGTCTAAAACAGTGCCTCCTGGAATTATTAGATCGGTTGTTCCTTCCGGACTCTCTGATTTTGTTTCAACTTCCTCTTGTAGGGTTTCAACAGCCGCGATCGCCTTGTTTATCTTAACAATATTATTTTTCTGCTTGATTTTCTTTTCTTTTGCCTCTTGCTGAGTAATTGCTATTAAGATTCGATCTTGCAAGGAACGGAAGACAGCAGTCCCTGCCGAACCAGAGACTAAGGACATTGCTAATAAAGCCAATACGCTCTCTGGTTTGATAAACACCATAGCAGGAACAGCAGCACATGCACCAATAATAATTCTGGCGAAAATGCCCAAATCAATTACATTTCCTACAGTAGCGTAAGCAAGTTTTGCTGCCAATTCATCCTCACTGGGTGCGTGGGGTCGCTCAATATTGCCTTGCAGGTTCAGCAACTCAAAAACAATCCCGCCAACCCCTCCAGCAATTAGCGTCACTAAAAGCACTACGTAAAATTTGGGATTGTCTAGAGACTTGCTTTTTAAAATTACTTCGACATCCCAATCTGTTTGGGCAACCTGAGTAGAAAGTGCTGGTACCGATGCCGGCGGACTTGGTTTATCGCTCTGGGCCCAGGCATCTGTGACACCTATGCTACTGGCTAGGAATAACCCAATCAGAATACATTTTATGCGTTTCATATTTTAGTTTCTCACTTTGTGGAAAATTTTTATTTTTAGCGATCGCTTTCTACGATTCCAGATAACTAGGATGCGATCGCACTTCATACCCCTACTAAAACAAGAGGGTTCGCGTGTATCATTGATGAGTACAGAAGGGTGAGTAAGTATTTGGCACTAATCAACGAATACATCTGCTCCTCCAGAACCTGTTAATCCAAAAGTTCCTAGTTTTTTATCACGACCTTCTCTAGCAACACACCAGCCACTTTCAGAGACAAAATTACCGTCCACATTAGTTCTGTGGTCTCACGAGAAGACCAAAAGATGATAAAACCAAAATATTTACAGCAAGAGTTAGCGAGAATTTTTTATTTGGCATTTTCATAAAATATCCTTCTCACTTAATATTGCAATTCACTGGTTAAATCTACCTTGATTCAGTAATAACTCGGTTGTGGCAGCTACGTCGGTAAGAAAAAGTTATAAATAGTTATATCCTGAGTGCAAAATATGCTAGACTTTTTAAGTATAGTTGCCTAAATTTCTGCAATTGGGGACAGGAACCACGACCCTTGCGCTAACACACGCGATAATTTGAAATAAATGACGATCGACGAAGCACTACTTTTCCTCGACTCCGTTCTAAAACAAGAGCATCTCAACGATATTCACATACTGGTATTGCGGCAGACTTGGGAAGGACGCTCTTATCCAGAGATTGCCAAAAGCGCGGGTTATGATGCCGAATACATTAAGTTTGTTGGCTTTCAGTTATGGCACGTTCTCAGTCGGGTATTCGGAGAAAAAGTCACCAAGAGTAACGTTCAGTCAATTCTGCGGCGGCAAGCACAACAGGCACAAGTAACCGTCGCACTACCAAATAGCCAAATTAGTCACAAGATAAACAAACAAATTAATCAGAGTGACGCCATCGCCGATCGAGTTGCAACTGATATAACCCAACTCAACAAAACCATTAATTGGGGAGAGGCAATTGATGTTTCTATTTTCTACGGACGTGCAGAGGAATTAGCTTTATTAGAACAGTGGCTAATCGGCGATCGCTGCCGCCTAGTGACGCTGTTGGGGATGGGTGGCATTGGTAAAACCTCTCTCTCTATCAAAGTAGCAGAACGCATCCAAGAACAATTTGATTATATTATTTGGCACAGTCTCTACAATGCTCCATCGGTCCTCGACTTATTGGTTGAATTGATTCAATTTCTCTCGAACCAACAGGAAACAAATTTACCGGAAACTGTGGATGCTGGAATCTCGCGCCTGATGCACTATCTGCGACAGCATCGGTGTCTTTTAATATTAGATAACTTCGAGTCAATTCTACAGGAAGAAGAACGCACGGGTTGTTATCGACAGGGATATGAAGGCTACGGTCAACTTCTGCGATGCGTAGCCGAAATCAACCATAAAAGTACCCTGCTACTAACCAGTCGAGAAAAACCGATCGGTTTAGCCGCTAAAGAAGGTAAAAATTTGCCAGTTCGTTCATTACAACTGACAGGTTTAACAACCCCTGAAGCACAGGAAATTGTCCAAGGTATTGCTTTTTTTCAAGGATCAGACTGCGAATGGGATATTTTGAGATCCCACTATGCTGGAAATCCGTTAGCCTTAAAAATGGTTGCTCCAGCCATCCATGATTTTTTTGATAGTAGCCTGACCAGATTTTTAGAACTTTTAAATCAAGGAACTTTAGTATTTGATGATATTCGGAACCTATTAGACCGACAATTCAATCGTTTATCAGATGTAGAAAAAAAGGTGATGTACTGGCTGGCGATCGAGCGGGAGCTAGTCTCGCTGAGAGAATTACAACAAGATTTAGTTT
>Ga0247774_1000215_pt1 | contig 27908 bp, 29 predicted proteins | sample UWRJL001104B6_FD_179933 | JGI IMG/M metagenome (GOLD analysis project Ga0247774, IMG submission 179933) | Plant litter microbial communities from Arlington Agricultural Research Station in Wisconsin, United States - UWRJ-L001-104B-6 | ecosystem: Environmental > Terrestrial > Plant litter >...
CTGGGGCCTCAGGTGCGAGTACAGTGAACAAAGCGTGTACCTTGCGGCGGTCCAAACGCAGGTCCCGTTGACTCAGATCCTCGGATCTTTTATTAGTGGCCACACCGCTACAACCTTGACCGTCCAAAAAGTCTCCTAGCCCAGTCGGCCACGCGCTCTCGTCCAAAGGGGAAGACCCGAATGGACAGGGGGAAGTCGGATCCGGAAATGTGAGTCTACTGCTCTGTCCAGTTCTGGCACCACCGTCGTCAGCCTGGAGAGAAAGGGGCACGAAGCTGCGACTTTCTCTTTCAATGTGCGAATCCGCTAGTCAGCGCTCAGAGTCGCGCATGATTTTTGAAAATCCAAGTTGCCACCTGCCGGCACATTGTCACCGTACCGGTACGAAGGTGGGCGGCATCACCTCTTTGTCGTTTCGTACCATCACGGCCCAGGACCATTTTCTCCAGATTTCGGTGGCCATACCAACCCGTCGCGAAAGCCAGACACGCACACAGTCTTGGATCCGACCGGGAGCCTCACCATTTTCGCCATCTAAATGCTCCATTTCATTACTAGGGCTAAGTCATGCACTTCCTGCCGGGCGATTCGGCGACCAGATGCCTAGACACTTTTGCATTGACTGAAGACACCTCGACACGATTGAATTGATAGAGTCTAGAAAATCCCGAAAAGGCGCGACTGATCGAGTGGAGACAAACGAGTTTCAATTCCTTCCCTCGGCCTTCTCTAACCTTGCCATATGGAGAACAAATGCCAAGCCAGCGCATACCAGTAAAACGGCTGCACTTGCGCCGCTCTTTTCGGATGATGAGAAATTGCTAGCAATGATTCTTGATGTCTCGACCATATCCACTTGCATCATGACCATGAGGCGCGTGCAGAGTCCGTCTGCGGTCTGCAGTCGACTGCAGACTGCATCACAGATTCCGGTGACGTGCGCTGGGGCAAGCGACCACAAGGGTCGAGTCTAACATCGATTACCAAGCAGAGAAACCGTACGAGCATGTACGAAGAGCATCATCTATGTTTGATGCCGAGCGAATCCCACACACTCCTTGACGGCCAGACACAAACCCGGATCCTCGTCAAGCCAAGCGTGGGGCAGCGGCGTTTTTGTTTTGTCTTCGGCTTCCTTGGTTCAACCTCTCAATCCATCTGATAATAGGGACATCCATGGTTATTACACTCGCTTCACGCACCCCCCAGTAGGGTGCAATTAGCCCCAAAAACACCCCAGCAATCGGCCGCAAATGATTCGCAGAATCTTCTCATCACGGGGAAGACCTCGTCGTGGCCGCGGACGAATTGAAGCTTTGAAACTAAACAGCCGCGGCTGCCTTTTGGGCGCCTTTCGGTCCAAATTGTGGGGTGTTTTTTTCTTTTTGGGTTTTTCGCCTTGTTGTGAAGGCTCGATATTCCCGGGGCTGGAATGGTAGAAACGCGAAATTTCCATGCCTTTCCCCCTTTCCCCGTTTTTCTCGTTCGGCCGACATGATATCTGACCTGACGGGTGTCCAAGTGTTGGCGAGAGAAGCAGCGGCAGACGTACCTTGCAAGGGCCTCAATCCGTTCATCGCTATTTTGCCTAGCATGGTTTTTGATTGTAGGAAGCGGGGCGAAGAAAAGTCGGGAACGAGGAATCAACCCGTCTATGCGGTACTCCCGGGCGAGTCAGCGATCCAAAGAGTGCATAAATTGTGGTGAGTCTCTTCGGCATCTGAATGATCTGCTGGTGATCTTGGGCGGCCCTCCACTGACAGGGCCGATCCCTCACCGAGACGCCGACTCCTTCACCGGTCGCCAGGTCGCCAACGATGTTGCCATCCTATCTAATTAGATTTGGGCATTCCATGCTTAAAGACAGCTGCGGTTCGCTCTCAAAGCAACTGAAGAGAATAGGGTTCGACGCATCTCGGTATTCATGCCTGTACCTTCTCTCTTGTCAAGAGTATGGTGGTGTGCTTCACCGGCTCAGAGTGCACATCCGATGAATGATTTCTTCGAAAACCGCAATAGGCATCATTCCTAGCTTCCCACACCCCTCCTGGCTTCTAACCATCGGCTCATGTCTCACAAACATCTGTCTCATAGTCACTTCTAAGATGTTCTGCATGTCTCACTTTCGACCTAGTACAACCTGCTTTGAAGCACACGCTTTCGCAGTAGACATTAAAATCCGAACATGGTGGATCGTGGTTGCGTCGACTTGTGACAATAGTGGTAACGAAGAAAACCTCGCCGTCGGAAATACTGCCTGCACCCCTAAACGTGGCTCTTTGTGGAAATGAGGGGTTTCTGGTGGACGCGACGGCTATGTGGCGGCTGCTAAGATGCTCGATTCTGCACTCTGTCTGCAATCTCGACTCGATCTGAAGACTCCTCGATCACGCGACTGCTCGAGTCGTCTTCGTCCATCTCCATGGAACTAGATTTCGTTGATGGTGGCGGGGCGCATGAGATTACAGGCTCGTGACGGCAGTTAAGGACTCGAGGTGGCCATCATCCACAGGTGAGCTGTGTCAGCGTCTGGAATGCAATGGTGTGCCTCTGTAGCCTCGTAAAGTGTAAGTGTAGCGATGATACCACCGCGGAGGCGCACAAGAACAGGGATGGCGTCACCGCTCTTCAATGAAAGCTGCATATCTGGAATGAACAATGGCATGCACACATGCCCAATCTTGTCAAGCACAAGCCCCTCACTATCCAGCCTTTCGGGTCCTTGAGTCTTAGACAACGACGCCCGGCCCCTACCTGGGCTTGAACTCGTTCCCATCCCCTGGGCGACTTTCGTATGAGGATTGAGAATGTGAGACCCCTGGTCGCCTTATCGGGTCGGGCGGGGTTCGGACAGAAATATGCGTCCATGGCCTCGGGCCGAGACGGTCTCGTACGATGGCGCAGGATCCTGCTGGCATGGTTCAGTAGCGTCTCCATAGTACGTCCCCTATCTTACGCCTGCTCGCCACTGTTATCGTACAGCTGTCCCAGGCGCGTCAAGTTGCTGCACAGCTATGGGTTGAGGACGTAGGAACTGGGAAGGATCACAGGACCTCAGTGCTTCAGTGCCGGCGAGGATTGATGGCAGGCAGGGGGCTGGTCGCAGGACTGGTCGCGGCCGTCTTGGCTCCTCCATTTTTGGAGGCCATGGCCAATGAACTGATGACGCGAGAATGTGCTAATAAAAACCCCTTCTCTCTTACCAAGCATCGTCGCGCAACGGCCACCAGCCCGTTGCCGGTGAACAGAGAGAGAAGGAACGATCGGCAAGAAGGAATTAATACGCGCAGCATGTGAAAAACGCCATCACACATCAGAGTAACTCTGCAATGTAAATCGTTCAGCTCTCCACCCCGGAAAGCTCTTACCTCAACCAACGACGAGAATCTCGTCAAACCTCGAGATATCTTGACATAGGAATGACACGTCACTCCATCATTCCGGTCAAATGACAGCATGGACAGTGGCTCGGATCACATGGATGCCGTATCATGCCCTACCCGCGCCGAAGATGCAACGTAATTCAATCGTAAAAGAAAGGATCGCGCATAAACGGCGCAAGCCGTGAGCACTTGAACCTCCTGTTCACCAAGAGAACGGACTTGGTAGCACAACATGGTTTGGGAACAAGCGAGTTAGCCGCCAGACTGAGCGTTGGTTACACAAGATGTGAGTTGAGATTGTCACACGGCTGGCCCACGGCGCGCGGGAATCAAAACGAGCGCCTTGCGTTCCAGACTTCTAATGCTTTCGTATGTGCGGATCATGCTTTAGTATTGACAGTTGGGCGTGTCGGGTCCAAGAAAACTTGGGGGCCGTCTCCGGGGGTGGCGCCAGAACCCCTCGTCCAGGCGCCAGGTCAAAGGTCTTAGTGTCTCACCGACCGACCTTATGGATCAATCATTTTACACCCCAGTTCAGGTGTCTGTTGGACATGGACAAGAAAGAAAGACTTGGAGAGGCAATCGCTCTGTTCGGTGTCTACCGAACAATGTCATCAGCTCATTACAATCTATCTACCGGATATGTGAGGATCCTCTGCTACCAATACGCAGCAAAGAATTGCATCCCTTCAGAACTAGTCCTTTTACATCCGGGCCATAATTGAGAAATCAAGGTACATTCTTACCGAGGTATTCGAACCGGTCAGAGTGCTAGCAAGTATCCCTGAAAACAAGGCAAGACAGGCTTGCGTGCCGCCCGACAGTGCTCATGAGAAGAGACACGAGAGACGTAGCAGAAAGGGAGCACAGCCCATTTCATCTCGTATATCGGATGCCAACCATGATTCCCCGACGGAAGGCCGATGGCACCTAAGCACGGATACGCCGATCCGTCCGCCAGACTAGTACATTGATGCTTCTAGTCGTGGGTCCGATCGGGCAGCCGAAGGAAGTGTTTCAAACATTCCCAGTTCAAGCAAGAACAGCAGCGGCCTTAGCTCGAGCGACGGGCCCTTCCTTGTTCAACTGCTCGACTGGAACCATGCATTAGTCCCTTTTCCTCGGCGCTCTTCAGACAAGGACAGGAGCCTCTGCACGTGGCCCAGAACGGTTTCTGCCAACTGATTATCTGTTGCGTCGTGGACCGGGTAGAGCAATAGTGAAGGAGCTCTTGAGCGACCTTCTTGCTTTGTGTCTCACTCGGCACGGGTGTGAGGATAGTGGTTACGAATACCGAATCCGAGGAAAGACGTTGAACCCAATCTTCCGGCCCCACTCAGACTGCTGGTGGTTCTGGCGTCTGCAAGGCGACCGAATTAGCTTTGCAAGTTCGAGTTATGCGTCGGATACAATTTCACATCTTCCGCCTTGACTGCACAACCTTTGAGGCCAAAGGTCCCCCACTAACATGTGTCGTGGTTTCCGTGCTATCGGGATAGCGGCCCGAGATATAGTTCCAACAAACCGAATAACGGAACAATTCCCTAAGTGCCACGGTAAATGTTTTAAATACCGACTCGTGCAAGTAGAATATGAATACAGCCACAATTAGCAGCGATTCATTTTCCTAAAACGCTCTAGACTTAGTGGTCGATCTGTTGGCACGAGAGCGTCCTGTCGCTGATGTGTCTTTGGACCTGCGTTGCGCCTCAACGCGACGGACAGGCGCACGGCGCCATAGAAACAAAAGCGGTATATCAGGATCGGCCCAAAACTACCCAACCAGCACAGATATAGTCTGATCTTTTGGCTGCCTGCTGAAAAGCGGAAAAGCGGAGGCGAGTCGGTTGCACTACCCTAATAGTATGTATACTTTCGGACTAAATTTGTCACTCGTACCTTCCGTACCCCGCAACCCCTCATGCCCAACCTTGGTTGCCTTGTTGCGTCCTTGTGATATCACCATCATGCAAGCGCCTGCCTGCACACTTTCAACATTAGCACAAAGCGCGCACTCGACCTTTCGACCTACGAAGCAGCCAATCTAGAGCCGTGTTACCCGTCGCAAATTTGCTGCGCCCTGCCCTACCCGACCGACACCCTACGAGGTCATCAATACCTACCGGGACGTGTCTACATTCCCCGCCCATTGTCCGTGCCTACCGAAACGCTCATCGTTCTATTCGTGCGTACCAACCGACTTGCAGTATTCTGGAATACGGCATCCCTGACCCGTCGCATCACTCGTCCATGATGGCTGGGGGAAAAAAAGGAGCAGACACGAGCAAGCGGGCTGCTGGCATGGCGAAGAAGGCAGAAGTTGCAGCCCAAAAAGCGGCCGCTGAGGCCGCCCAGTTGGAGGCTGCCGAGCAGCAGAAGTGGCAGACGGGTGCAAAGGCCAATGCAAAAAGGTGAGTCGGGTGATGAATTCCTGTCATACCGAACTCTGCATCGTCGCTGTGCCTCCTCCGGAACGGCTCCATGCACAGCTTCTCAAGTTCTGTGCGAGGGCACGAGAATACGAAGCGTAGACCCTTCAACCACATACAAGAGCAGTCAAGAAGCCGGTGCGATGGCACGGATGGAGGCAAAAAAAATAATGGTGTGGAGCGGTTGGCTCCCTTCGTTGGGGTCCTACGAGTCGATTTGTTGACGCACATGGCTCTTTTAGGGAGGTCGAGGCTGCAAAGAAAGCCGAACTGGCCCGGAAGAAGGCCGAACGAGAGGCTCTCCTCGCCGAGGAAGAGGCCAGCACGCCAGGTCGATCTACACCCAAGAAGTCGAAGGCTGCTGTCAAAAAGACACGTGGACTCGATCTGTCAGCTCTGGATGACGATGGTGGCAAGTCCGGGGCGAAGAGCCTGTCCGCCCTGAACGCCTCGGGCATCGACAACGCCCTGGATGCCCTGTCACTAACCACGGCGCCGTCGGAGGCCAAGGTTGACAAACATCCCGAAAGGAGATACCCTGCCGCCTATGCCAAGTTTGAGGAAAGGAGGCTAGCCGAGATGGAGAGCGACGGCACTGGCGATGGGTTGAGGCAGAATCAGAAGAAGGAGCGGATAAAGAAGGAGTTTGAGAAGCACCCCGACAATCCATTCAACCAGCTCACGGCCAAGTACAACGCGTCTAGGGCGGAGCTTGATGGCATCAAACGGAAAGAGCAAGACAAGATTGAGAAACGGCTAGCCTTTCCTTAGCGAGGAGGTACATAATGCGGCTACCCCCCCCCCAGTCATTCGCATGAGCTTATGATGAATAAACAAGTGACGAGTTCCGGGGTCGATTAAAGACAAACGAAAGAGTCTATCCTAATAGCTGATATATTCTTCTTACCTTTCGTCTCTCCTCCAACGGGCATATGCCTCTTAGTATTCCCACAGCAAGCAACTCCAAGCGAAATTCTGGGCTGTCCATGTGGTTGGCCCCACATCTCGAGTGTATTGCAAGTTTCCAACCCGGCCAATTTATTGGCAAAGAACGTCAGTGTGCCATGAAGCTCGATCTAGGGCCATCCATGTTTGTTCGTTGTTCGCTTCCGTGATTTCTGTTGCATCTTTGCCAGTTTGGCGGTAACCTAGCCAGACCTGTCAAAAGTTCCTGTGACGCGGCCCTGGCAAGCCAACACATTATTTTACTTCAGCCATCTGCTCAGTCGGGCGAGACCGGTGAAGGGATCGGTCAATGTAGCCCATCTTCAGACATAGATAGAAACCATTTTGGCAGGGGCTATTTTTTCCGTCCTAACGGGACCCCACCGCCCTAACCAGCAAGCCTGCCTGTCCAGCTTGTTAGGTCGCACCGAAACAAATGGCTCCGCACTACGCTTGGGGAGAAAAGTTGACTCTCCGTCCAGTCCTGACCGAAATATTTGACGTTTCCAGTTGCCTGGCAGTAGCTACGGGAGCAGCGCATTGATTCTATGTGTCAGCATCTTGGAGCAAATCCCTACAAAGTTTCGAAGACAAATTGCCCTCCATGCTAGTGGCGCTTAAGTAGGCGTCTTTTGATGTTACACAAACACTACCGCTTTGAACTTTTCTCACAGCGAGAACTCGGGGGGTCCCACCACCCTGCCATCACGCCAAACTTAACCCGCACGGTTGCCATTTTCGTCACGAAAGTGATAAGGGTTGATCAACAGAGTCGAACATGATTTGGGTCTCTTGATTAGCGTCTGTGAGCTGGGGTCCTGGGCGCCCGCGGGTGAGCCTAGCAATTAAGGTTTGGATTCCTTCTTCCCCGGTGGATCGGGGCTTTTTCGTGGTCGCCGCCTGAAAGTATTGATGGAAAAGCAACTCCCCCGCAAAAAACCGCCTGCGCGGGAGGCATCGTCCGAGCTCCCACGCAATGGAGCCTGACCGCGGTTAGCCCAAGCTCTGGTTCTGAAGGTCCGGCAGAATTCTTGACCGCTCTCCTCTGACCGCCTGAATTGCATGAACAGCTTGTCGCGTGTGACGTCTCAACGTTCACGCGGCTATCACAAGATATTGCCATTCGAGATATTTTTCAAGATTGTGAGCTTTTTATGACCTGAAACCCTTTGGTTACGAGCAACCGGCATGCTTCAAGCGCGGATGGGGAGTCTCCCCGCGCTGCGGCGGCAGCATCTCCTTGCTGAGTTGTACGTGCGTCTCTTGGCACTTGGAGGGAGAGTACGACCAAGCTGACTTTTGCGATTGCTCCCAGTGCAGGGTTAAAACAGACTTGCCCAGCAGGAATATTTGTGAGCCTGACGCCTGGTGATCCAGCATTGTGGTCGGGTGTCATTTTTGTCCGGAAAGGTGCGATCTACTTGCTGCCGACCTCAGTTCCATAGGCTTCGATGTTCCCCCCCCGAATGCTAACGCTATTATGTTACTCAAGGTCCCTACGCAACAGCCATACTTAGATTCCAAATCTCCTTTCCAGATGCATACCCACGTCTTCCACCGCTCGTAACGTTTTCCACGGACATGTTTCACCCGCTCATCACGCCCCTCACAACCTACACCTATACAACTGACATACACGACATTGGAACTGTCAGCGCGACAGACGAGGAGCGGTTGCCGCCGGGCGGCTTCAGCCTACGTCATGGCTTCCCTGACTGGTTCGGGAGGGGCAAAAAGGCGGCTACCGTGCCGCCGGGCTCGAGATCAGGATCCTCCATGGGAGGAGCAACACTACAGACCCCACCAAGTACCCGGAGTGCTAGGCCAAGCACGAGCAGCCCCGCCGAGACGGCCACCACACCCGAGAGCAAAACCACGCCAGCGGGAGAGGTGCCTTCGTTCAAGAAGACGGACGTCCGGCAGGTGGCTACATATGACGTCTTGCAGTACATTCGCAGCGCCTTTGACGACCAGACGGTCCTGGATAGCGTGCCGCTCGAAGCAGCGGGGAACCCGGGTGCCTGGCACGCGTGGCGGTCGAAGCGTCAGGTTGAGGGGAAGGTGTTTGACGCCGTCGCGGCGCTAGCGTGGCACGAGGGATTGGATGACGAGGCGGACGGGAGAAAAAGCGTGGAGAGCCAGCCAAAGACGGCTGCTTCCGGAGGGAGGAAGCCGGGCGAATGGAATTGGGAAGGCGTCTGGGAGGATAGGGTGCGGAAGGGGATTGAGGCAAGTCTCTCGGAGGCTGTGCTCTACGGGGGAGCAGGCGCGGCGGATGATGTTGTAAGTACCCACCGTCCCGTGTGCGATGTTGGGATTCTCTAGTCGGATATTGCCGCCCAGAGATTTTCTCGGGGAGGAGTGCTAACTTGAGTAGATACGGTTCTTGCCAATGGAGGATGCCGACATAGAGGCTGTGAAGGACAACTTGATGCGGACTTTGGGAGAGCATCCACAAAAGACATAGGCAGCTGCAGATTTGGAAAAATCAAACACGTTGTTCGCCTTCTCCTGCCCTTCCCCCCTGGGTGATTATCGATTGGTGTATTTGTGTTTCTCGTGTCTTGGTCCTGCGTTCTGTTCGATAGTCAGTGCAGTTTGCATAAGGGCTTAATAGGGCGATGGCGATGATTGCTTAGACGGGAGGAACGGCTCAACGTGAATCACTGCCTGCCTTCCCTTCTCCTACGCGCGCGAACGCATCCAGAGTAGGAACCGTCTGAGACGTCAAATGAAAAACCACTCGAAGCGATCCTCCATTCGCTTCGTAAACCGATAAACATCGAATCCATTTCGTTTACATCCTCCTGCTTCATCTCAAACAAAGAACAATGTGTCTATTTGACTTCAACAGCCCACACAAAAGACAAAATATGCAGCACTGATCATCGAATTTATCTTCTGAGCCCTCTCCGTCATCTTCATCGTCACCTACCGCATCTGTTTCACCCTGCGACAGAATCGACGTCTTGGACAAAGTACAGGACACCCAGCTCGGCTCCCAGGAGAGACGTCAGACACCAAGCAGCAGTACCCAGCTCAGACGTGCATGAATCCCACATGCCCACCGTCCCACTGCAAACATGGCAACCACAGCAGCCACCCCTCCATCCAAGCTGGAGTTGGGACACCTCCCCTGCTCGTCAACCGTAGGTGAAGAAGAGGAGAGGCCGTCAATCCCGAACACTGATCAGCCGCTACCGCTAAGCATTGTCAAGAAAACGAATAAGACCTCAATTCGGACAGCCAGTGGGCAGACCGACATGAGCGGAAGCCCGGGCGAGGAGAGAGTCATCTCTGTCCCAAAGAGAAGAGTGAGGAAGCAGCTATCGTGCCGGGGGGCCGCATCTCCCGAGGGATCCCCGCTTAAGGTCCGACGAATCAAGCCAGAACGATCGTTCCTCACAAACTCGTCCGCCGCGCCAGGAAGAAGCAGCCTCGGAACCAGTTCAGTTTCGTCCATGAGATACCCTGGCCGGACCACGATACGGGGAAGACTCGATCACGATGGCGAGCTCCGTACTGCGTCGCCCAGGCTGAATGGCCATGCTCCATTGGGCGAGTTTAGCTCTGACGCCGACGTTTCATCTTCGGTCAGCGGCCTTGATAATGGAGGGAGAGGCGTTCCGGTCCTTGTCCCGGATGTGAAGGTCACGCCTGAATCAAAGGTGTTGAGTGATGACGAGACAACTGTCTAGGTGGCCGTTGAAGTGTCGCCGGTGCTCTCAAGACCCGCCGGGCCGGATTTGTCCGGGTGGAATCGATGGGACTCGGAAAATAAAGCCGATCCGGAAACCAGTAAGTGTTTCTAACACGTCATGTATTGTTCTCACGCTAACGCTCACAGATCCACTGGCCTACGGGTGTATGTATAATCTAATTGTCGACGTTATACCGACGGCAGGGGCTACGGTTCTTAACCTCATACAAGACGATCAATTTCCCATGTAGGGCGCCGACTCCTCGGGATCGGTCCTATACCTGGACTAAGCTAACAATTGGTTAGGACTCTAAGCCTTGGCACTTCAATTCTCCTAGTTGTCAATCTACGTCTTCCCCTGGCACCTCCAGTTCACCGTCGCATCACTGGGAATCCCGGCCATATGAAGCAATCCTCAGACGAGCTTATCGAGGACCTTGAGCAGGAGCTTGGCACCGTTGCCGGAGTGGCGTCAGAGTACATGCACATCCGTATATCGTACTCACACTCGGCCTTTCCCGAATCAAGACCGTCCTGCAATAAGAACATTGCCGTCGTGACGCGGCTGGAGACAATCGTCACGGCCAGCATTCCGAGACAGGACGCGAAGTCGCCATGGACTGGTGCCCGCCTTTTTGGTTCAGCAGCTGGGAGGGAGAACCCAGTATTGCGTATTATTAAGGAGCTCTGGAGCGGCGACAGGGCAAGGGCCTCGATGGAGAAGGTATTGTCGGCCTCTGGGTCTGTCACCAGACCCCATACAGCAAAGCAGTCTACGAGGTCCTTACCTCGGACGCAGGGGTTCGCGGCTGTGAGCCGGAGACGGGCCAAGCAGGGACTAGAGAATCTTCCGCTGCTGGGAAATGCCCTCCCGGCGATTTCTTCTCCCGTAGTCAAGAGGGTCAGTTCGAAGCAAAGTGCGAGTGCAGTTACCTGTCAAGACGGACATATCCGCTTGCCGAGCTAGAAGGCTGTCAGCGTGAAGAGCTGCCGAGGAAAGGGTTCGACGAGCTACGATGCGGCTCGATTCGCAGCTGCTGAGGACGTTGGGTTGGCCGGTGGACGGGACAGGTTGAGCCTAGCGGGCAGTGTGAGGAGTAAGACAGATTCGGCGAGATGGTCGTGGGGTTGGTGGTGAAGGTTTCTTTCACAATACGTTTTGCGGCATTAGCTTTGTGGTATGAAGGCTAGGCCAGTGGATTAGATGTATTGAACTAGGAGCATTCTGTCGTTACGAGACTGCCATGGAAGGGTTCCGTTATCATGGACCAGGCATGATCAATGCCCTTCCCTTGGGAATTAATCCAGGGACCCTACTTTCGCCATGATGGTTATGTGTCACATCGCAGTTGCGACACGCTGGTCAGCAACAGACCAATTTAGTGTTTTTGCCGCCCACATTATTTGGAACCACTCGTACAAGTGAATCATCACATACGCCCCTACCCGGCCGACGTTTTCAAGCCCAAATTACCTTACGTCAAAAAAGTACTCTACTCGGGCGTCCAACTCGCCAGGAGACGCCTCGTCTCTTCGGATCGTGGCACGATGGCGCACTCAAACTCTTCGAGCGAGCTAAGTCCTATGTCAGCCTTTCTTGACCACTAGCCACTCTTGCTTTTCAAGTTTTCACAAACGGATCCGACAGAACAATCGGAAAAGAAGATGACGGGAGAGTGGGAGCTTCTCTCTTACCAGGTCCCGCCATTGGAGAACTTGATGACCGGCTCAACGACATTTCCGACCAGGTCCGTTTTCTTCCCAAATCGAAAGGCGGTGAGGAGGGTGGCGGTTATGATCCAGATGCTGTTGTGACCGAGCTTCTGGCCGGGGCAGACGCTAGGGGGGAGAGGATAATGTTGGCGAGATATTCCAAGGGCTGGAAAACGAGGGTGCGTGCCAATGCGTGCAGCGAACTAGTGCCAGGTGTGCCGTTGGTGGCAGGGGTCTATGCTTGACTTACCGGCGCCCAAACCCAAAGTTTCCCACCGGGTCGGGTTCGCCCTTGCCTCCTTCTGTTCGGGGGATGTATCGGTCCGGATTGAATGTGTAGGGATCCGAGTAGACTTTTGAGTCTTTGCTCATTGCATGGGCGTTAAAGTAGACAATAGATCTAGGGGGGAGAGCAGTGCTCCGGTGAGATCTACTTGCTCGAGTCAAGAAAAATGATGAATGGGACTAGGTAACGTACCCTAATATACGCGTTAGTTCCTTCGAATCATCTACAGAGAGAAGGGGCCAGGCCAATTTTCATTCATGGGAAATTCTCTTGCCTTTCGGTATTCTCATTCCTTTGTAGGTGTCATCGTTGATGGATCTGTGAGGAATGCCTAGGAACCAGCATTAGCATGACGGAGCGCAGCTCAGAAGCCCTGTACAGGTTGATGTCGAAGTACACACCCAACGGCGCCAAAGGCGACCACCTTTCGAGAATCGTTAGCAGACCATTTCCTTTCCGTTCGAAAACGAGTAGCAAGAAAATTCCCCAAAAGACGCACCGATAGACCTCATATACGATGCGTTCGACGCTCGGCAGCGCAGGCTTGTCCTCAAAAGTCGGCAGGCGGAGTCCCTTGAGTAATGCATCAAGCTCCTGTTGTGCTTTCTCCTGAATTTCAGGGTGGAGAACCATGTTGAGGATGAAGATGATGACGGTTGCCCATGTCTATCCAGAGTATGATTGTCAGATGCGACAATACGGGCTGGAGTCGATTCTTCTTACCGTATCAGCACCGGCAACGAACATGGCTCCGGCAGCCCCTTTGATGTCGTCGAAGCCCCATATTTGACTCAGCCCATCGAGTTCCCGAGTCTTGTAATCGGTAATATAGTTGTGAGCAAACGACTTCGTCTCTCCTTCTTTTTTGCCGCTGGAATTCTGATACTGATATTTCGATGCGATTAGATTTGTAGTTCACAGGACAAGAAAGGCGTGGGACCTACAATCTCGCGTTTGGCATCTTCAAACGGCACATCGTGGAGGCGGCGGATAGACCAGGCCCATTTCCTCGCCCACGCAAGTGCCCGGTCTCTGACAAGCCAGTCTGGAAAGAACCGGGCTGGAATTGGTTGAGGAATTTGTTATGTCGAGGTCCAGAGAGAGGTGTTTAGGGGCATAGTGGAACAGAAATATGACATACCCAGAGGAAATACATCCACTATGCTATTTGCTGGCATTCCGCCGTGTCCGATAGCATACATGGCATCCCCAGCAATCTGATTGTAGCGGTCCTCCTCAGTGATGACGTCGACCCCGTAGCTCACCTTGAGAGAGATGGCGACGGTGTATCTACCGAGATGTTGGCAAGCATGATTCCAATTTACCAAGATACTTCCTTTGGAGAGAGACTTTCAGATCCCTGGCTGCTCGCAGAGAAGCCGAAAAGAGACTTCATACCTCATAATGGCAGATCGAAACCGGTCTGGCGCCCCGAGCATCGAGACAACCGTCCGCCTCGCCTCCCTGGTCTGTATGTCCTTCCACTGGTCGTGATTCCGGAGGTACGCCTGAACCTCCTTTCGATGGAGTTTCCAGGAGGGGCTGAAGCGCATGAAGGAAATGGTTCGGCCCCATCCCATCCTTTAGAAATTAGATCGTCGAGTCAGCAAGCTTCAGAGGTTCCCAAAGTTTCTGCACCCAGTTTTCTCCGGGAAATAGATCATTAGGTACGGATAGTCGAGCGAGGGATAACGAACACTTCGAGAAGAGTGAACCTTGGTCGATCACAATAGTTTGCGCCTCTTTTTTCTAACAGATCCTTGGCGGCTGCGGCGCTGTTCAGAACAATAATGGGCTGCCCCAACGAGTTCACGTAGATGACATCCGAGTCTAATCACCATCGTGTCAATTGTCAATAGTTTCATGTCATTCGTGTGGTGGTTATTCTGTCATGGTGGATGAAACTGGCTTGTTCAAAGTCTTTTTATGCCTTTCGTTGGCGCATGTGAAATGATTCCAACTCATGATAAGAACTAGTGTCGCTAGTTCGATCATGCATGAAAGGTGACAGTAATTAAATAAATGTAGAGTGATAGGAGAATCAAGAAATAAGCAGACCGAGGAGCCAGGAACAAACGTACCATACTCCCTACCCCATTTCGCATATGCCTCGGCCGTGCCGTCTTTGGGAATGACGCGGAGGTGCCCGATGAGGAGCTCGCCCGGCGGCCCCGGCGGAAGCGGTTCCGGTCGACTCGTCGAAATCCACCACCGTCTTCCGGCCGAGAGAAGGACAAGCCCCGCAGCTGCAACGCACAGACACGCCGCCTTGGTGGCAGTCGTTGCATCTCCGAACGCGGTCACCATTTTTGCGGCGCAGAGGAAATATTTTGCTTGCAGCTTGTTGGAAGGAGAAGGGTCTCGGAGCTCCAGTCCTGGATAAGCGGATCGCGTCGCTGCGCTTGTCAGGCGAGGCTAACCCATACGAATAGCATTTGACGGAGGATTCAGGTCGTGGGCAGGTCGGGAGATGCCATACGGACGCCGGCTGGGGCGAGGCACGGCCGAATAATGCTTGGCGTGCCCGTCACGAAGGCACAGAAAAACAAGAGGCTTAAACTTGTTGGCATCGTCTAACCGTGGCGCTGGGACATGGATCGAGACTAGGGGTGGATCGAAGCGTCTTATTTAGTCTAAGTCCGGGAACCATTGTGCAAAAATGACTGGCGATTGCGAGATGGGCACAAGTGTCACGGATGGGCTAGTGGATAGGTCGGCACAAGCTTGATAAGCTAGCAGAAGATTATTTGGGCTGGCTGCCGACTCTGGCCGGCTCGCCTCTGCTCATGACCCGAGCTCCGAGCTTCTCATACGAGCTCCTGCATTTTGCTCTAGGAGCTTCCTTGTTGTAGATGGCAGTAGCAGGGTTGGAGAGGATGGATGGACAGAGGTAGTCCCGGACGAGTTCGGAGCCTCGCAGGTGCTTGAGAACTGCTAGTGTACCTACGAAGGCGCTGATTGGCAGTGAAGTGGGGACTTTTCGAGCAAATTAACCAGGTTTGGCTGGTTGGCCACTGGCTCATTTTCACAACGGCGAGCAACAAAAACCTGGACTTCGACGATGTGAGTTCTGTTTTCGACAGTTTAGGACCTTTTCTTCATCCTAGTCTTAAACCGTGCTGCAGACCGATGTGTGTCGTGCAGCGAGGAAGCAGCTAGGAGCACATGCAGGAGCGGGACGTCGATTTCGGGGAGGGGAGGGGCTGTCCGTTTAATGGCGGGATGTCACTGCCGACAGCTTGAAGATAGCTTGGAAAGGTAGCTTTGCGCTTGGGTTCCACAAATCTTGCGAGAGCCTGGCGCCAAACGAAAGGGGCATGCGCTGATCGGTACGACGGAGCGCAGGGAAGTGTGGGTAGCACGATGCATGACCTCCTCGTCGGTGAGTCCGGTCCCACACTCGAGAAAGCGCATCACCGCAGGTTCAATTCAACCATTACAGCCTCAAAATCGAGTGCATCTGAGGGTGCCAGACGCTTGCTAATTAGAGGTGATGCTTATATGCTATAACCCCGCCATGCCCCGCTCTTCGGTGGCGTTTAAGCTGTCCCAGAGTTTCGTGGATTCTCCTGGATGGGAGTTCGGTTCAACATTCCAGTCACTGACGCGGCTGCGGTAGGGCTGTCGGTGGAGCGCAAAAAGTGTCGAAAAATGGGTAAAGAACAAGAGGCTCGTTCGCTCGGGACCAATGGTGTGCCCCCGGAATATGCAGCGGCAATACCCGCTGCTGTCGCTTGTGATGAAGGCAGACCTGTCAAACCAGCATGTTATCAACCCTGCGACCAGCGACTCACACTAACTTCAGTCGCGCATCCTCGCATCCTTTCCATCATCACTCTCTTCAGCGGCGCGCGGGACTCTAAGTGGCTGCAGCTTGCCGAGAGCCTGAGAAGTCTCCAAGCGTCAAGAAACGCACTGACACAAAATCTCTTGGCAAGGGTACTGGTCGACGAGGTCCACGGCCTCTATCCGCAGTGACCGCCCGTTGCATACCAGCGCAAGTGCCGAGAGGCAAGGGAAGGCTGTACCTTTGAAATCCTTCTCGGCTACCGCATATCGGCATTGGTTACTTTGAGTCATTGCTCCGCAGCTTCGGGCGGAAATGATCTGACGCAGGCCACATTGGCCTTCAAATTTGTTCCGATGAGTCCCCAGCTGCTAAACCGGCCGACATATGTAAGGTGCTTTGCCTCTTCTTTTACGCCTATCTGCGTGTTGCGATAGATCGTCGTCTGGTGGCTAGCAGCAAACCGTCGTTCTGGCATAGTTTGGGCGGTAACAGGTCGAACACATTCTGAACAATAAACTCGATGCCGTCCTAGCCCCGAACTCGCGTCGCCTCCGTGGTTGCACACGTCCAAGTTCAATATTTTCTGCACGACTATCCACGAGCATCAACCAATCCGGTCCTTGTGCTACCATCTCTCTTGAAAATCCCCCACACGGCCCGCACGGCGCGGCTGCGGTTGCTCTTGTTCCTCTGCTCCGCCTGGCCGACCTGACGCTGTACCAGATGCAGCAGTATCTGCCCTGTCTGCCTGGTGTATGCAGCCAATTGCATGAGGTTGGACATTAATTCCCTCACTCAACCCCCCCGATTTCTCTTATCAATCGAGTTTCGTATGCAGCCTACTCGACCGGGAGGTGGAATGCAGTGCCCTTCGGAGGGAGCAAGGTAAAGGTGTGCAAGCAGCTCTGGCGTGCGGCAAACCAAACCACGGAACCGAAGCTCTCGGCAGACAGGGGTGATTCTGGATCTCCTGCCGCGGTAGTCGCAAAAAGGCGAGCTCTTCCTTTTGCGGGGCGAGACCCGGTGAGCTTCTCAAATACCGGACTTCACCCTCTCCTGTGTGCCAAGCCGGCAGCACGCTCGAGCTCCAACTCGACACCTATACATTAAACCTTGCCGCGATGTCGTCCGCCGGCTCAACCTACGAGAAAGAGCAAGCAAAGGTCCGAGATCTGGAGGGCCAGGTCCCGGACCCGAAGAAGCGCCATGGCATCGCGTCCCTGCTTCATCTCGAGGAAGGCGAGGTGTACCATGTCGAAGCTGAGAAGAACCCGAAATGGTACCAGAAGCTGCTTGATCTGGGAGTGGAAGAAAACGGAATTAAGCCAGTCCCGGTCGAGCTGAGGACCCAGACCCAGTATAACAACATTTTCACCGTCTTCTTCACCTGTCTTCTGTGCCTGCTCCCGTAAGTGCATAGCAACCATTCCTACCAGCATGTGAGGGTTTGTTTCGCGAGTTAACCAGCCCGCAGCGTGCCGACGGGGGCCTTGGCGACAGCAACATTCGGCCTCAGTCTTCGCGACGCGTCTCTGATCATTCTCTTCTTTTCTATCCTCACCAGCATCCCGCCCGCTTTCATGGCCATTGGTGGGTATAAGACGGGAATGAGGCAGATCATCCAGGCACGGTACTCGTTTGGGTAAGTCTCGCATCCTTTCTTTCCTGTATTTGCGACCCCGTGGCCATGGATTCTAACGTCGGTGGCGCCCCGGAGCTTGTATCTCGTCACCATCCCTCTCTTCCTCAACGCGGCTACGCTGACGGGATTCTCGCTTGTGTCCGCCATCGTCGGAGGTCAAACAATCGCCGCCGTGAACCCGAGCGCAAACATCAGCGTCAGCGTGGGCATCGTCATCGTGTGCGTTGTGAGTTTTGCGGCGTCCCTCCTTGGCTATCGAGCAGTCCACCAATGGGAACGTTACCAATGGATTCCCAACATCATTGCCATTATCATCGCCGTGGGTTGTGGAGGGAAGCACCTCCACAAACAAGCCGAGGTAGAGCCAGCAACGGCGGCCCAGGTACTCTCGTACGGGGGGTTGATGGCGGGTTACTTTATGACGTTCGGCGGTACCGTCTCGGATTACTCCATCTACCACCATCCGGCGGCTCCTCAGCGCAAAATCTTTGCCTATATGATGGCCGCCTTCATAACCCCATCTGTACCCCTCCTGGTTCTCGGGGCAGCCATCGGTGGCGCCCTTCCCAATGTCCCGGAATGGGATGCGGCTTTTGGAGAATACGGAATTGGCGGTGTCATGGCTGAAATGCTGTCTCCAGCCGGTGGATTTGGAAAGTTTGTTCTCATCGTACTCGCCCTGAGCATTGTCGGCAACATAACCATTTCCATGTACTCCATCGCCATCTGCCTGCAGATGATCATCCCTGCCTTCGCCAACGTCCATCGCTTTGTGTGGGTCGTCATCACGATGGCTATCATGATTCCTATGGCTATCAGGTCTGCCGAGGAATGGGAGGAGTCGCTGATCAACTTCTTGTCCTTGATCGGGTACTGGGCCGGGTGCTTCGACGCCGTTCTGATTGAAGAGCTAGTCATCTTCCGAAAGATGGATTGGTCGAGCTTTGACCACGCAATCTGGAACGTAGGACGGAAGCTTCCTTCTGGAATTCCAGCCATTGTCGCCTCGGCCCTTAGCTTCGCTCTCGTCGTTCCTGGAATGGAGCAGGTTTGGTATACGGGCCCCATAGCCAAGACCACGGGAGACATTGGCTTCGAGCTGGCATTTGTTGTTACTGGCATTTTCTACGTGCCCCTGAGGTGGTTAGAGATTAAGAAGAGAGGTCATCTCTGACCTAAGGGATTAAGGGGAAACAAGAGGGGGCGGAGGGGGGATGTCGGAAGGAGTTGGGAAGGGGCCAAGATATCAAGGTATGGTGAGTAAGTGCGTGTTCGATACCCAGGGAGCACTTGGTTTGTGCTTGAATTTGCTGCAGATTTTGAAGCTCGTTTTCAGATTTTGTCGAGCCACCTAGCTTGAGGCTATGATGGGCACTAAACCACATTCTTTTCTGTCAATAGCAATAAGTCGCAATAAACTTCATGTTTCCGCCAGAGTCAACAACATCCTCATTTGCATGGATAGTGGGTAGAAGATGGCACTATCTAGGTACCAATAACCCAGGCGCTCTACATCGTTGTGCCGAAGGAATGGCCTAGCCAAGCGAAACACCACCAACTCAGAACCCCACTGCTGCCACATACATTTCAGCGCGATAGCTGTCCGCATAGAACAGCGTCTTCGCCAAGAGGGATCCACGTGGTGTTCTTCAGTCTCGCGGCTGGCACTGCCGTGGGGCCTTCGAATCTTCGTCCCGGAGAGACTACCACACCACCTTGGCCAAGCCATGTCGGAGCAATTGTGACGATAACCGAGTCGACGAGTTCGTGGTTCTCTGGATCTAAGAGTGAGTTGATGATGCAGCCGCCTCCCTCGATCATGACGCTCCGTATGCCATCCTTGTGTAACGCGGCGAGGATGTCAGCCCATCGAAATCGCCCGCCTTCATCCACGTCCAACGTGATGTACTTGCCGCCATGCTCCTCCACAAGAGCGACTGCCTCCACGGGAGGGTTCTCCAGCCCGGTCATGACAAAGGGGGCCTTCCCATCCCCGCTTTGTGTTCGCCGAAGAACCATGCTCTGCCGAGTCACACACCATCGGGCACGTGGGTCGATGATAACCGGTCGCGGTTGGTTGCTGACATTAGCAATTCGACAGTTCAAGGCAGGATCGTCAGCAACGGCCGTTCCAACACCTATGCATATGGCTTCATGCTTGCTTCGCAGGTAATGCGTCATTGCCTTGGAACAAGGTCCGGACAGTGATGTTCTGGTGCCGGGGGCAAGTGAAAGGGACGAGTCCAGGGATGTGGCAAAAGTGAGAGTGACAAAAGGTCGGTGGCGTCCCAGGGTACCATCTCGGGCTTGTTCCGATTGCTCCAATGCCGGTGGAAGGTAGCCGAGGAACTTGACGGCATCCGCTTCGGGGAAGCTGAGCGATTCAGAGCCGACCATGACACGTGAGACGTCCGACAGGCTATGAATACCCCGTGCGAACCAGGATTTAGATGCTACGAGTTGTGCGGTGCAAAGTGTAAGATTCAGCCGGCGAGGCCCGACACTGATGTAGCAGTTACGTTTCTTGCCGCCCGAGCCGCCCGTGACACAGGCCAGTCTTGTGGAGAAAAGTGATGCCGTCCAACTCCCCTGCTGTGTCGGATGAGGTGATAACGCGCGTCTAGGTGGAAGCCTGTCAGCAGGGAGGGGGCGAAGCACCTTGTAGGGTGGTGAAGATTGGAGACGAGGCGTCGATACACTTCGAGAAAGTTTTCAGGATGGTGGGGGGTTGCAATGCCGCTCTCGAACTTGTTTGAATACTCCAGTGCCGAGCGTGATGCCCCGAGTCAGGACTGCGAATCGATGTGCTGCATCCGTCCGTATCGGGTCAGCGAATCTGTCCGGCTTCAGGGTGATCTTGCAACTCGTAGGCCGAGAAGTTGGGGAGGGAGGAGGTGCTGCGCCAGCCAACCGCGCTCTCCGGCTTCGTCGTCGAGTGACAGGACTGGACATCTCGGGCCTTCCAACGGGAAGAACTTGGAAGGAGGGGTCAAAATGGGAAGGGATGTTACACACGGCATGTGCCAAGTCCGGTGACTAGTTCTGCAAGCAGGGAAGGTATAGCAGAGAAGGAAGCCTGGAGACCGAATCCGAGTAATGCCCTGCAAGCCACCGGCGTATTCTTAGCAATTTACCCAAACTCTGTGAAGCAGCCCAGCGAAGCAGCCCAGCGAAACAGCCCAGCGAAACAGCCCAGATAAAGTGGTGGTGGAGCGTGAACCACACATCAGACACATCCTACCTTCTAGTCGCCGGCGGTATGAACCAGTTGACCGGGCTGCAAGCCAGTTGCCCCGAAGCTTTACGGGCGGAATGCCGCAATAGCAAGCAGTACAATGGTCCCTATTGAATAGTGTTAGTTTGGTCCGTGGTTTACGGCCATTGGCCCGCACGAAGCGCTTGTTCTATACGTACCTAGCCAGATGCTAAATGTAGGTTTGCGCTAGGTGGGTATTAGGTGCTGGACTCGACTTATGACGCCGTGGTAATACTCTCTGGGGTCAGGGTTGCGCGAAGATTGAAATCTCTCGGACGCTGGGATGGTGTGAGTGGGTGCGCTACTGGTTGAAGTGCTCGGAGATTTCACTGGCTCGGCGCCCGGCCTGGCCTAGACCAGGTAGTGCCCCGGCCGCCTTCAATGTACGTATTGGGCAGAGCCCCTAGCCAGCCGCCTCCCCGATGAAATCCATCTTAGATCAATATCCTAATACCTGCATTGATTAGCAGCCTAACACGCAAACATAGAAGCAAGCCAGGACCAATAGGCAACTTCGAATACATACTAACATTACGAGTCTAGAGTCCAGAGCGGTAGCTTATTTGCAGACTTGAAAGCCTGCTCCATCTTTGGTGCTCTCGCGATTGCGCTATCTTGTCTACCCAGTCCCGCCTTGTCCCACCAGCGAGCCGCAAAAGGCGGGGTTGTGTCTGTACCGTGCCTGGATGAGTGGGTTGTACAAGCTTCGGCAAGTTGGCCGGGACATATGTGTGAGATCGGTGGGGGATACGGCGCAGGGAGCGGCTAGGTCTGGATTTGACCGACATAAATCGACTCGCATGTTTGCTAAGATCCCATTATGGTAGATGCAAACTGGCTACGTGGTCGTTTGCTTCCAGATCATCCCACAGTCTAGTGTTGTTTACTGACAGCATGAGCCCCCCACTATCGCGGTCTCTCTTGCTAACAGTTTCGCGGTCTTACTCACTAGCCTATGGCCGGCTAGTCGGGATGCCGTGTAGCACCTTCTATCCTCGGGTGCGACTTCCGATAGGCACCCCGAAGCCTTGCGGGACTGGAGCGCTGGGGAAGTCGTGGCATGTCCACGGCCGTAAGGAACTCACTGTCGGCCTGCAGGGCGGGAGCCGGCTGTCAGCAATTATGGCATTATTGGCTCCTAGAAACTTTGCCGGGGAGGCGGCGTACAGGATTGCAAGAGGCGCTAAGCATTCTTGGATTGACTACAGAGGCACTGACACGAGGCTAACGGACCCAGTTGTATTTTAAACTCCCTCTACCCGCTCTTCTATGGAGTGAAGCCCCTGCCTGAACTGCGAAGTTTTCGATTGACCTTCGTAATATGTCGTTTTCGTCTTTTGCGGCGGCCATGCATATCATACTGCGCCTCTACTCTTGCCAAATTTATGGAAACAAGCTCAGATGCAAGGACTGGATAAAACAGAGCACCAGGTTTAGAAGATGAGCTGAGGTTGCACAACCCCACCATCCTCCCCACAACCCCACATTCTGGAACCATGTGGCCTGGGCCGTCTGGCCTTTTCATGCCACTTCGAAGGCAAGGACTCTACGGGAGGCTGACGGTTGTAATTTGTGACCATGATGGATGCCTTTGCCGGTGCCGGTACCGTTGCTATCTCATCTCCTTTGCCTTGCCATGCTTTGACACCATGGCTATCGTTTCCGAAGTTCTCGCCCTTTTAGACAAGATGTCGATGATTGCGTCAACAAGGTCACCGAATGTAAACTACGATGACCCGTCTTAGTTTGACGAATCGCGCTTCGAAGCGCCTAAGAGCACCTTCTCAACTCGGTAAGGGTCCGACTCCCGCACAAGCACCCCGTCAACCTATCGTGGAGAGAGTACATAGGTACAACCTCGGCCGTATCCGACGACATGCACAGCATGATTTCAAATGCAACTCATCATGTTCAAACTTTCAAGAGTGTTGCCGGCCGGCAACGGCTTTCTGACGCTGTGGCACTGTTCTATTGGCTTGGTCGCCACCTCGATTCATGACTTCGTCGAGGTAAGGATCAAGTATGCAACCGTACCAAGTGCACCGCAAACGTGGGCGGATCTATGCAGTAACGGTTGGAATTGCTTTAGTTCCATGCATGCTATCGAATCTGGACGAACCCAATATGAAATGTGCCCAGAAAGGGACAAAAGTGGCTGTTTCAGTATGGGGGATCAAAGAATGGACAAGGTTCCATCTCATTATGAACAATGGCCATCCGATCGGCCAGAAGGGGGGGGGTTTTCAATTCAAGATCAGTTGCCTGGATGATTCTCAACTACGAAAGGCTAGGCCCACCCTCTTACCGTCCTGCCGTCCTGCCGCCCCCGGCCCCCAGGCCGCAGCTGCCAAACGCGCTTCTGGGATGGTTCCAGTGATAGGGTGCCACAAAATGCCACTGTCGTCAATGATAGTCCCATCACGCCCATTTACGGATGGCGCTCATTTTTAACTCCAGAGGGTGTGGGCACTGGGCAGCGATTAAGGTGACGTGACACCCTCCTATTTACTTGTTCTGCCAGCCCGAAACCTTAATTTACGGACAGAGGTACCTTCGCACCTCAGTACAGTGGATGCACTCTGCAGTCTGCAGGGTCACTGGAATACCAATAGTGCAGTGGCAGACCCCCGATTACACGGCCGTACTTGATTGCCAGAAGTCTGGTTCGGTACAATCTGACTCTATGACCAAAGTCTTTATCAGTCTCGCCATGTGACGCTTTCGGCTTTAACCCCATTTCGGCATTCGGATGACCGCACGTCATCCGGTGAGAGCTGCGGTAGCCAAGCTCCTGGACTCAGCAGAAGGTAGGAGGCGCGAGACAAGGCTCTCGTTTGCCTCTTTTAGAATCCTCACGCTTGTGGCGACTTTGCAACGGCTTCGGAGTAAATCCAACATTCACTAGACTAGTCCGAGCGGCTCGAATCGGCGCCTTGCCTGGTTCTTCTTTTATTGCAGGAGTTGATTAGCAGCCACTGTGGACTGGAGTAGATCGTGGGCCTGAAGTGGACCGAGCAACCGACGACAAGGACCAGGCTAGATCGCCTGTCCAGCCACATACCTTCGTACCGGTATCACCGCGGTGTTCCATATTGGCATATCTATGCGAGACGTACCAACTACGAAGATACGAGTCAAGGGTGCTTGGCTTTTTTATCAAATTTCCGGAAGGTGGAAGCCGACGATGTTACGCTAGCTCCGCAAACCTCTGCCATGCATATGCTTTCTAGTTGCTGGCATCAATCATGCTTATTGCCCACACGACCGCCAACACCTTCATCGTCCATAGCGATTGACAGGTCATTCTACCTTCTTGTATCGGCCTGAAAACTACGGAGACAAAAGGCCCCTTTGTGCCGGCCGCTGTTCTTTAGGCCTGTCCGGAAGGAGCAGCAAACTCCCCAAGACGGCGGGTTTCGTAGCCGGCAGGCAAAACATCGGCATGGATGGCTGTCCACCTACCTCGATCCAATACTATCATAGTATGGACTACTTTACTGCGTGGTGGAGGGTGGAAGAAGCGTAAGTTCGGCCAAGGGGGCGGCAGCTGAGCCTGTCACCTCATTGTGGCTACGACCAACCGGCAACCCAACACAGGTGACTGGATATGAGTTGGTCCGGACAAGCAAGCATTTGGAATTTAGACCATATCACTGGCGATTATAAAGTGCTACTCATGGGTACGTATCACGATTTGCAAGTCTCGAGATTTTGGTGCCAAGATTGTTTGCCATTCTAGCCATGCAGACTCAAGAGTGACGTGTAGGACTGCCCTGCTCGCCATGCCCAGTCAAGTGGTATATTACGTTCTCGTCCCTCGCCTTTTGTTCCCGTAGTCAAACGATCCCTACCCAAACAATATCGGGCACCAATCTCTCCTACTTTAAGTAAACGCCAATACGAGAAGCCCCTAAGAATGCGCGACCCCAAGGACCCTCCCCAGCCGTCTGTGTCGGGAGCTACTAGCCAGATGGCATTTCTTACCACTGGCACCCCAAAGGACCCTTACCAGTATCAGGTTGGATTCGGAAACCAGTTCTCGTCGGAAGCCGTGTAAGTAGCATGGGAAGCCCTGAAAACTGCCTCCATATCATAAACAAGCTAACGCCAGGCTTGCAGGCCAGGGACTATTCCTCAGTCATGCAATGCGCCCCAGCGCATCAAATATGATCTGTACTCTGAGCAACTGAACGGATCATCCTTTGTGGGTGCAAGAAGCAACCTCCAGCACGCGTGGTTCTATAGAATTTTCCCGTCTGCTGCTCACGGGGAAGTCAAGAAGCTCCCACCTACTGAAGATGTAGGTTTCTATATTTTACCCTCCACTGCCCTTCCGCAACCGCCTTTGCTGACCCTCGCTATCTTTCCTGCTCTTTCAGCTAGAGGCCAAGTTTTCGTCGTCCAACGCAAATGTCGAGTTTATCCCGCATGCTCTGTGCTGGAAGCCATTCCGGATCCCGCATCCCATGGATGACGCAGTCGACTTCGTGGACGGGATCAAGACCATCGCTGGACAGGGCGACCCGACGACCAAGGAAGGCTTGGCGGTTCACATCTACGCTGCCAATGCTTCCATGAGGAGCCGGGCCTTCTGCAGCAGCGATGGCGACATGCTCCTGATGCCGCAAGTTGGGAGGCTCGACATCCAGACAGAATTTGGACGGTGAGCTCCCCACCGTCTCTCTTTACCCGGGAGCGGAGAGCGCGCTAACACGCAGCGTAGAATGATGGTTCGGCCCGGGGAGTTGGCGGTGATCCAGGCAGGCATTCGCTTCAAAGTCAAGCTGCCGGATGGTCCGGTCAGGGGTTGTATGTGCCCCCGGTTACCAAGCCTTGCAAGATCGGAGACTGACCAACGCTTTCCTTCGTTCCAGACATCCAGGAAGTCTTTGGGAGCCGATACGAGCTTCCCGAGCTCGGCCCCCTTGGCAGCAACGGAATGGCGTTGCCTCGAGATTTTGAACACCCTGTAGCATCCTTCGACATGGACACCTCGGACTGGGAGAGTATGTTCCTGGATCTGAACGCATCTTGTACGTCGCTGAAACTAATGCCTTGAACCATAGTCGTATACAAGCTGGCCGGGAAACTTTGGTCGTGCAAGCAAAATCACACGCCGTTCGATGTGGTTGCTTGGCATGGAAAGTGAGCGTCCCTTTTCTCATCCCCCGAGTCTTTGCATAGGAGGCCCAGGCTGACCAACTGGCTTGCCAACAGCTACGTTCCGTATAAGTACGCCTCCGAGAAGTTCGTCAACACCGCCGTGGTCGACAAGGACCAAAGCGACCCCTCCCTATACACGGTCCTCACAGCCAAGTCCAAGGTACCAGGCGTGTCCATCACAGACGTCATGGTATTTACGCCAAAGTGGTGTGCCAACATCAACGGCTTTCGCCTGCCAGTCAGTTGCTCGGCTTCATCCCCATGCAGGGAAGGGGGTCGGCTCAAATACTAACCACAAATACCAGTACTACCACCGAAACATGGCAACCGAGATCGTCGGGATAATATATGGTCCTTACAAGGGAACTAGCCGTGACCTTCAAGCAGGTGGCCTCAGCTTCCAATCCAGCTATATGCCACATGGAGGTACGATGCTCCCATCGTCGATATTTGATCCAAAAAAACACGCTCTGACCGTGTGTAGAAACTCACGAAGCGTTTGAGCGGGCTACGATGTCCGAACAGAAGGTAGAGAGGATCGGAGAAGGCTTCCTCGGTGAGCCTCCAAATCGCTGCCCGACAGCAAGCTGAACTGCCCCATGCTGACCGGAAATTAAAGCGTTCATGTTCCATATCAGCACACATTGCGCCGTGACAAAGTATGCCGTGGAAAGAACCGGTGTGCTAGAACGTACGTCGCCCCTTGAACGAAGGGTATACAGTGTCAAAATTGCTACCTAGGCTTACCATTTCCACGCAGCGATTCCCGAGTCTATCTGGGACTCCATGCACGGTCATTTCTTCGATCACACAGAGAAGGTCAACCGAGACCTCTTGAGGCGCGGACTTCAACCCCTCGCGAGAAAATCCTAGAGATTGTCGCGTGAGAGTGGTGCCAGACGGCTGGTGTGTTTTCCCCCTTAGCGTTGGGTTGCGGGTTTGGCGTTGTTCTCTTTAGTTTTGTCCTATTGTCTCTCCCTTCTTTTGTGTATGAATACTTCTCGCCCTCGGGTACTCTATCTCCGACCTTGGCGTCGGTGGAATGCCATTTTTTTCTTTCTGCCAGTAACTCCTGGGCGGGATTATCCGATGTAAGGCAGGCACAACCAACAGGCCCAGGCCAGGGACGACCTGTATGAATCAATATCAAGAAATTTCATTGTCGTCAATTTTTCCTTGGACCATCATTAGGCTGGACCGATAGTTTATGCTCCATCAACATTGCCAAACATGTCCCCCTATGTACAGCCACGCCAACAAGAAACGGATCACCCCGCATTAATCCGACATTTCTAAGTTTCCAACACGATCACCAACACGATAAATTAATCGTTTTCTTTACTAAAATACTAGGCAGAAGAATAAGAATTATATGATTTAATAGCTAAAGGAAAGGGCATATTTTTCATATATTTTCCCTTACCGTTAATAGCGAATATACCAACCACGAGCCCCACGAAGGTCTTGTAGCCGCTTCGGCATACTGCGTACACAATTAAAAAAGACCCCTACCCGAATTTCGTCCCAAAGAGCAAAAGCATAAACTTCTAGCAAATTTGCAGAAGCCTCGTTATTCTTCATAAACTTAAGCTCCGGATGCT
>Ga0247774_1000216_pt1 | contig 27869 bp, 5 predicted proteins | sample UWRJL001104B6_FD_179933 | JGI IMG/M metagenome (GOLD analysis project Ga0247774, IMG submission 179933) | Plant litter microbial communities from Arlington Agricultural Research Station in Wisconsin, United States - UWRJ-L001-104B-6 | ecosystem: Environmental > Terrestrial > Plant litter >...
CGCGATTATTGTAAGCAGTATAACCATAAAGGCCGTTTTAAGAAATAAAAAGACAACTATTAAAAAAAGATTTCCTCCTTTTTCCCTAACGGAAAGGATTTAGATAAATACCGATACTATAATTACTACTAAAAATCTTATTATTAAAGTTAAAAAAAACTAGATTTTAGGGGGCTAGGGTTATTATTTTCGATAAACTAGCAAAAATTTAGTTTTATAATATAGCTCTATACCGTTTTTTAGCTTTAATTTAGCTCTTAGCGTTTTTATATAATCTAAGCTAATTTAGTATTATAATAGGCCTATTTTTTTAGGTTTTTTAGCTATCGTTTTAGAAACCGGTATTGCTTTACTATTATAGTTTCGTTTAAAGTAGCTATATTCTAGAGCTGCTATTTCTTTTTTTTTATAGCAAAAAGGATAGGATTAGGGGTTTTATTATTCTAGGTTACCGATTATAAGGCGGGGGTGTTTCCGTTAGTTATTTTAACCGGCTCCGTTTCTCTAAAGGGTAGAGGCTTTAGAATTATAACGGGAGGTACTACGAAGTAATAACGAAGGTAGTTAATAATACCTAATATAGTTTAGCGCTAGGGTTAAAGTTAAGTATAGGGTTAGTAATAATATTTCGTACTAAGATTAGTTTAAAACGAAGGTAGGTATTAATTAAGGTAAAAACTAAAGCCTATTATTTTCTAAAATTATAGGGGAAAATAACCCTTCTTAAAGATATTATTCCTATCTATTTTACTATTAGGAATATCCTTTATATCGGGTTCTTAAAACTATCCGGCTAACTAATCAATATATAGCCTGTAACCAATCTAATACCGTTATAGCTTCTCGTAGTAGCGTCGTCGACCGGTCTCCAAACCCTAACCCTTTTATCCTATTACATCTAGCGCTAGGGTTGGGGTTAAGTGCGGGGTTGGTAACAATGTTTCGTACCGAAATCAGTCTGAGACGAAGGTAGGTATTGATTGAGGTAAAGACTAAAGCCTGTCATCTTCCAAAATTATGGGGGAAGATAACCCTTCTTAAAGACATTATTCCCATCCATTCTACCATCAAGAATATCCTTCGCGTCGGGTTCTTAAAACTACCCGGCTAACTAATCAATATGTGGCCCATAACCAATCTGATGCCGTTGTGGCTTCTCGTAGTAGCGTCGTCAACCGGTCTCCAAACCCTAACCCTTTTATCCTGTTACAATAAGCTTATTAACTTACTAAAGCGATACTAGAGAGCTTTTAGCGAAAAGGATACTAGTAGCGACTTTACGCTTCGGATAGCTTTAATTATAGTATACCGAGGGGTATTAGAGCTATAACGGGAGGTGCCACGAGGCGATGACGAAGGTGGTCAATGATGCCTAACGTAGTCTGGCGCTAGGGTTGGGGTTAAGTACGGGGTTGGTGACAATGTTTTGTACTGAGATTAGTCTAAAACGAAGGTAGGTATTAATTAAGGTAAAGACTAAAGCCTGTCGTCTTCCAAAATCATAGGGGAAGATAACCCTTCTTAAAGACATTATTCCCATCCATTCTGCCATCAGGAATATCCTTCGCGTCGGGTTCTTAAAACTACCCGGCTAACTAATTAATATATAGCCCGTAACTAATCTATTACCGTTATAGCTTCTCGTAGTAGCATCGCCGACCAGTCTCCAAACCCTAACCTTTTTGTCCTATTATAACTATCCCCCCTTTTTATATTGTTATCCTTAACGATATTACGCCTTCGGTAGTCGTTTCGCCAGATCTTTGTCGGCTTTCCGACCCTTTTTTGTTTTGCTAAACTTTCGTATAGTATCCTAAGCGTTCGCCATATAGTCTTCACGAACCCACTAGTTATATTCTAATAGCTAACCAGTCCACTTTACCAAATAATGAATTTCTCTCTTAATATAACTCTTTCTAATTACTTCTTCTACCTCCTATTTATCCTCTTTATCTTCTAACGGTAGCATAGATAGGATTATATCTTAGTTGCCGTCTCGTACGCAGTAAGCCTCTAGGGCCTAAATAGGGAAGATATTGTATAGCCTAGCATAAGCGTTAGGTAGGGCGAGGCGATAGGCGCTATGGCCGATCCTCTCGGTAATCCGGAAAGGTCTAACCCAGAGTCCTTATAACTTCTTAGAATCGCCTTTTAGTTAGAGATACTTCGTAAATAGCTTAACTAAATCCCCTTTTTCGAATTACCTCGGTATATGCCGTCGGTCGTAGTAATACTTCTAACGCTCTTACGCTATAATAAGTTTTTATCGGAGCTCTTCTCTAAGGTCTTGCAGGCGTCGTACGCGGTTTCGTACTACGGGTATCTCCCCTTCTGGGACATCGTCCGCGATATCAAAGCGAATTTCAGGATCGTAGCTGTATATTGCTCGGAATAGAGAGATACCGGTAATCGTATTTCGGCTATTATTATAGGCGTATTCTGCTACGGATAGGAGCTTAGCTTAACTAGTTTGCTTATTGCTTACATATGCTCGGAGGTAATATTCGAGTATTCGATTTAGAATTTCTATTTGGCTATCGGTCTATGGATAGAATATAGTGCTTAGCTATCTCTTAGTAAAGATATAGAAGCAAACTTCGGCCTAGAATTTGCTTATAATTTTGCTATCTTTATCTAAGATAATGCCTCGAGATACGCCGTATCTTAAATCGATTTCTCAGTGGAATAGCTCTACAAAATCGGCGGCTATTATATCCGATTTAACGGCATGGAAGTTAGCCATTTTAGTAAAGCGGTCGACAATAACAAGAATTAAATCGGCTTCATCTATAATACTCATACGGCTAGATAGTAGGCCGGTAATCCAGTCGAGTGAGATTTCTCGCCAAGGTCTATCAGGGATTAGTAGTAGCTAAAGGCTGCTATATGGCTTATATCTCGGCGTATCGATATTTTAGCAGACTTGGCATATAGCTACATATTCTACGACGTTAGTTATTATACTCTTCTAGTAGAAGTTTCGTTAAAGAAGGTCTGTAGTTTTATTGCGGCCCTAATAGCCTGTAAGTGGGTTATCGTAATAGACTTAAAGAAGCTCGTCTATTAGTGCCCTTTATTATAGGACAATAACTTACCTATTTCTAAAAAGGAGGCCATTCTTAATATAGAAGCCTTTTAGGTTCTCTAGGCCCTTTTGGCTTTTTAGGTTCTTAAAGACCTGTATAATACTTAGGTTACTAGGTTAATATTCTTGGATTAGACTTATTAGGTCTTAAGAGATATCTTTAGACTTAGCTAGAGCGTTCTAAATAGCGTCTATAACTAGGTTTGGTTTAGCTCTTTCGGCCTCTTAAACTTCTTTGCCTTAATAGGCTAGGCGTGCCTTTCTACGGGTTACGGCTTAGATAGAAAGAATACGTAAGAGGTGATTAGTCTCTTCGCCTTCGGACGTCTTATCCGGAATAATTCTTACTTTTAGAGTCGGCGCTCCTAGCAGCGATCCCACCGTCTTAGCGGCTCCATTATCTGCTTATAGTCCGTATATCGGCCCTTATTAGCTCTACGTCTCTTCTATGCGAGTCTTAGGCCACTTTTGGCTGCTTTGGCTTTGCTAAACACGGGCATCTGCGGCAGTCTGGCATACTCTCCGATTATTTGGAACTTCTCGCCCTACTATAGGAATATCTTTTCGAGTCTTACGCTCTAACTAGCTACTCTCTTAGGTCTTTTGCCCTATTATAGGTATTTAAGATTATTCTGCGTCTAGTCTGTATTGGTTAACGAGCTTAGAGGTTAATGTAGGTAATAGACGGTTAAGGGTTAGGTTGTTTTTGGTTTTAATTTCGACCTAACGGATATAGTCGGGGTATTGCGATAGTCCGTTGGTAGGGTTTCGATCCCCTGGCCGGTAGTGAATAGTAAAGTCGTACGGGGCTAGCATAATAAGCCAGCGGGCCTGGCGGCCATTAAAACGCGGTTATTTAGTAAAGGCTCTTAGATTTATATAATCTATCCAGACTTCGATAGAATATTCGCTACCTTGTAAATAGTGCCTCTAGTATCTAAAAGCAAATACTATTATAAGCAGTTCTTTATCTAGTATTACGTATCGTATCTCTAGGCCTTGGAATTGGCGTAAGTAAAAGGCTATTGGATACCACTATCCGTTCTTAAAGAGCTACGAATAAATAGCCCTAAGGGCAACGTTAGATATATCGGTCTCTATACGGCTCCGTCGTTGCGGATCGTAATATTGTAGTAAGGGTGCTTCTTAAAATACTTATACTAAGCGATCGAAAGCGGTTTATTGGTTAGGGCCCCATTCGCGGGCTAGATCTCCCGATTTTCTTCCTCTAATATTACCTTTTAGTAGGCTGGTAAATAGGCGTGTAATTGTAGAGTAGTCGTAGATAAATCGCTAATAGAAATTGCAAAATCCTAAGAATATTTAGATATTTCGGTAAGTCTTTGGTGCCTCCTAGTCCCTAATCGTCGCCGTATAGGCAGGGTCTATTCGTATACTATCCTTCTCTATAATAAAGCCAAGGAATTCGATATTTTCCTGGTAGAAAGCGTATTTAGAGGGCTTCGCATAGAGTTCGGCTTATCGGAGACGTTCGCAGACTAGTTCGAGATATTTCTAATATTCTTCTTATATATAGGAGAAAATAAGGATATCGTTTAGGTAAACAATATAGAAATTATCGACTAGGCCTTATAAAGCGTAATTAATATAAGCTTAGAAGGTAATAGAGGTATTAGTTAAACTAAAAGGCATAACTAGGTATTCGAAATAGCTATAGTATATTCTAAAAGCTATCTTCTATTCGTTTCCCTCTCGTATACGAATATGGTAGTATATATCCTTTAGATCGATTTTGCTAAAGACTATAGCGCTACTAATACGGTCTATAATTTCGTTAATTAGCGGTAGGGGGTATCGGTTTTTAGTAATGATATCGTTAAGACCCCGATAGTCTATATAGAGGCGTAGGCCGCTGTTTTTCTTTAGAATAAAAAGGATAGGAGCTCCGGCTGGGCTGGTCGATTTACGGATAAAGCCCTTAGCTAGGCAGTCTTCGAGATAATCTCGGAGGACTTGGAGCTTAGCCGGAGATAGGGGGTAGATAGGACCGTACGGGGGTTCTTTCTCAGGCTGTAATTCGATAGCGTAATCTACCCCTCGATATAGTAGTAGCTAGTTTACGTTTCCTAGAGTAAAGACGTCCCGATATCCTCGGGCTAGATATAGTGGTAAGGTGCCTAAAGTAAGGGTATCCGATTAAATTAATAGGTTAATATCGGTAATAGAATAGACTTATAAAAACGGTTTTTGCCGAAGGAGACGGCGTAAGCGGACCGCTAAAACGCGTTGTACGTATAGATTCGAATAGTATTCCCACTGGTATTATGCTATATCGATAATAATTTACGAGGCTAAAAGCCCCGGTATACCTAAAAGAATCTCTAGCTTATCGGCGTTACGTTAGATAGCGATATAAGTACGTAAGGTGGTAAAGGTTTTGTTATTACGGTCTATAAGCTAGAGGCGGAGAGTGTAAGTACCGTAGGTCTAAATTGGTAGATAATTTGCTATAGTAAGTATAAGATTCTGGTGTTGGTGGCTAGTATCTCGAAGTTCTAGTTTCTATACGAAGTCGATATTAACTAGATCTACTTTAGCTTATATATCGAAGCCGATACGAATCCGATGCTTAGCGCCTTAGCTGCTAACTACGCTGCTGGCTTCGAAGGCTAAAGATGCCCCCTTGGGGGGCCGTCCTAGTTTTTTGATACGTCGGACGAGGCGGATAAGGGCGTTCTAATACGGGACCTCGTAGAGGAGCGAGACGAAAAGCGAACCGACAAGCGGGCCGAATAGCAAAACGGAAAGCGAAAGCCGGAGAATCCGATAGTATTAATATATCGCTATTTCTTCGGACAGTAGCGGCTATAATGGCCTTTTTCTCCGTAGTTATAGTATCGGTATTCGTCCGGATCCTTTCCGTTAGGGGAAAAGGAGGAAATCTCTTTTTGACGGTCGTCTTTTCGTTCCTTAAAACGGCCTCTATGGTTATGCTACTTACGATAATCGTAATAGCTGCGATTTAGATGGGCTTCTGGTTGGCGATAGCTTTAAGAACGATCGTTGTATGTTCGGCGAGCTCTTTTTGGCGAGGGGTCTCGAGTATACTAATTTAAATAGCTTCGCTTCCGGAATATCCGTCCGAAAGTGGCTTCCTAAGCACATTACGCTTTAGCTACCATCTAATAGCGATCTTCTGGAAGGTTATCTCCCGAAGCCTTTATCTAATTCCATAGAGGTTATTATAGCTTTATAAAGAAAGATATTATAGAGCTATAATTACCGATATTATTTATTAAAGCCTCTAGGCTAGTAAGATAAGTATCGAATTTAAAGGGAGACTATTCTTCTAGCTGCTATGCTTTATTATATTTCTTATATAGAGAGATATTTCCGTCTATACTGCTATTAATTATCTTCTATGCCTACTAAGTAAAGGTGCTATAATAAGTCTTAGCGGCTGGCGTATAGCGGACCTCGATCTTCTAGAGGGAGCGTATATAAGAGTTTACGTAATCGAGTGCCTTATCGATTTTTCGTATAGCTATTATATATCTATCGGAGTCGCTTCGGAATAGGCGGTTAAGATCGTCTTTCCAATCGCCTTATTAGCGTAAGTTACTATATATTAAAAGCTTCGTAACTTCACTAATCCTAATACTAGGTTTAGTTATACGGCGGCTAGTACTAATATTACTAAGAATCTTATTATTAGAATTAAAGGGACTAGATTCTAGGGGGCTAGGGTTATCGTTTTCAATAGACCAGCGAGGAGTTAGTCTTATAGTACGGCTCTATGCTGTTTTTTAGCTTTGGTTTAGCTTCTGGCGTTCTTATATAATCTAAGCTAGTTCGGCATTATAGCGGGCCTATTCCTTTAGGTCCTTTAACTATTATTCTAGAAACCGGCGTCGCTCTATTATTATAGTTTCGTCTAAGGTAGCTATATCCTAGAGCTACTATCTCTTCTTTTTTATAGCAAGGAGGATAGGATTAGGGATTCTATCGCTCTAGGTTACCGATTATAAGGCGGGAGCGTTTCCGTTAGTTATTTTAACCGGCTCCGTCTCCCTAAAGGGTAGAGGCTTTAGAATTATAACGGGAGGTGCTACGAGGCGATAACGAAAGTGGTTAATAATACCTGATATAGTCTGGCGCTAGGGTTGGGATTAAGTACGGGGTTGGTGATAATGTTTCGTACTGAGATTAGTCTGAGATAAAGGTAGGTATTGATTGAGGTGAAGACTAAAGCCTGTTGTCTTCCAAAATCATGGGGGAAGATGACCCTTCTTAAAGACATTATTCCCATCCATTCTGCCATCAGGAATATCCTTCGCATCGGGTTCTTGAAACTACCCGGCTAACTAATCAATATGTGGCCCGTAACCAATCTGTTGCCGTTGTGGCTTCTCGTAGTAGCGTCGCCGACCGATCTCCAAACCCTAACCTTTTTGTCCTGTTACAAGAGCTTACGATAGCGCTATATCGCTCCGTAGCGATAAATAACGAACTTATTGCGGATCTCCGCTTTAGTATCGAGAATACGTCGCTAATAACTATTAAGTAGCTTTATACGAACCGCTATTATAATAATAATAGAAGACCCTAAGGGAGAGGCCTAGATCGTGGCGGTGAAAGCAGGATAATATTATATACGGTATAGCTAGTAATAATACTATTATCGGCAATAATATTAGCATTCTTAGCGCTAGCCCGGTTCGATATAGTAGATAAGAAATACTTTGTTTACTAAAAGCTAGGTTATTAGTTTATAAAGTATACCCTTAAAAAACGAAGAAAGGTAAGATATATATTCCTTTAATAATATAAAGGAGATCTATATAAAGAAGATAATGATAATAATAATTAAAACGAGGACGATATTATCTTTATTAACAAAAATAAAGGATATAATATAGTCTAATATTTAATAAATATAGCGTATATCTACCTTATTATTAGTAAAGACGATTATAAGTAAGTTCCGAAAATAGCCCTAGTCCTAGCATATTAGTTTCTATTTAAAGACCGTTATATAAAAGCGATATATTAGGGTATTCTACTGGATATAGGCGTATCGAATATCTCGATAGTAAGACTAGAATAGTTTTAAGCATTATATAGTAAGAACCCTAGGGTTAAGCTAAATAGTATAACGGTTAGGAATACTAACATCCAATTTAGCAAAGGAAGCTTAAAAACCTCTTAATATCGGTAGGCACTTCGTACGTACGAATAGCAATCACTCTGTGCTATGCATATATCCTCAGTATTCTCATTCTTAATAATTTTTCTCTCTTCTATCTACAGAGTTTCCGCAATACGGGCAGCCGACAAGCATATCGGTTGCCCCTAATACACGGACCGTAAAGTAGTCCGCGCTTAGGGTGCGTTGCCCCCCCTTTTCTGGTCATCGCCTAATAGTTCCAGAACGATAGCCCTATAAAGCGACTCCTAAAGCGACACTAGGAGTCTTTCCTTTTCGTAATAACAAAGGAAATCGCAAAGTCATCTAATCTAGGTCGCGATATATAGATCAAACAAAACAGGTACGAAAGTCTACTAGTCTAGTTCGCATAGTACAAAAGAAAAAAAAAATAGTATAGAATATCCCGACTTCCGTTCTTCGCCTCTCGCCCTTTTCTCCTTCTTCTCTTTAGCTACGGTATATAAAAAAAGAAGAATTATGATATCTCTATAGGACGTACGATAGAGCCCTCTACGCGGATCGTTAGTTCGTTAATATCGATAAAGCGCGCCAGCGCGCCATTAGGCTTAGCCTTCGTAAGGGCGTCCGCCGGGTTATCCTCGCCATTGATCCATCGTATCTCCGCTATCTCGCGACGCTCGTACGACTAACGCAGGGCTATGATGTCTATCATCAGGCGCTTCTCGGCCGTTATGCCGAGCTTAACGAGACACTCGTACAACGAATACAAATCGGTGCAGAGAACTAGCAGGATCTGTAGCAGGCCGAGGCGTTCCGTGATCAACTTCAGCGTCGTCCAGATAGCTATCGCAATATCCGCGCCAGCGACCATACCTAACGTCTCAGACGCTAACACGCTCTATATAACGCGCTTGCACTTCGTAAAGCTCCAATAGATCAGATTCCCTCTAATCACAAAGGTCTCTCTCTTATAAGACTCGTTTACGAGCGCAATCATATACCTAAGCTAGGAGCTTAAGTCGTCGAGGTTTACAAAGGAACTATCCGTAAAAACCATTAGTTTATATATCGAGAAGTTAAGCTTAATCATCGTAATACCGCGCGCCTAATTATCCATCTGCCACTACAGGACCTCATTCAAGCGCTTGTGGTCCTGATTTTCGGGCTTGCGGACCTACGCTACCGCGGAAAGGGCAAAAGATGCCTATGGCTAGCAGATGGATGCGATATATAAGCCGCGTACGCGCTGCTCTATATACCTTTACGCTGCGTCGTTTGCCTTAACGTCGATAACGTCGAGTTTCGTGCCTTAGCCCTTCTATATTATTATAATACTATCCCCAACCTTTGTAAGTATGTATCCGTTGAAGTCTAGCGGCTAACCTTCGTCTAGGGTTGTCTTGTCCTTGGCATGGAAGTTGGCCTCCTTTAGGGCGCGCTCTTTGGCTATCGCGAAGGCTGGCGTACAGACGCTTAGCGTATCGTCTGTCTGCAGTGCCGTAATACTAAAGTACGTCGGGTCCTGATTAGCCGCCTCGGTAATTAGTAGGTAAGGGTCGAAAGTCGAAGTCGTTATACGCAATCGCTTCGTGTAATGCCCCTAATACGTTACGAACCAGTGGACGCTAGTTTCCGCGATTCTATATAGCGGCTTAACGATATATATGTCACGGGTCAAGCCCCGGATGATGGCACCGGCGATGCCGGTGCGGGTACGTCCCTTCCACGAAAGCCCACCGGACCTACACGGACGGACCAGTACGGGGCCCCAGCGCCCCCGCGCCAACCCCATACAAACGGACTCGTGTTGGAACACGTCCACCAGTTTTTCTCTTCTTCTTCAGCTTTAGATAGACAATCTTAAGGCCCCAATTGTTGCTTAACCGTTGGCCAGCCCTTCACAATATATAATAGTTCCCTCGGGGAATTTCTTTTCGAGTTCGAGCGGAAGGTACGTAAGTACTATCCGCGCGAGCTTTATCTCGGATTACGGGTATGCCTACGTAATATCGCGGAGCTATAGGAGCATGCCTATATCGATAAGCGTTAGCGCCAGCACGATTAGCAATCGTTGGCTATATCTCTAGATCGTCGGCAACTGGATTAGGAGTTCCGTCTTCCTACGATTATTATATCCGCGGACTACGAAACGGGACTTTTCGTAGGGTAGCGTAGTCTTTCCCTTTACTTTGCGTACTATATATAACTTAAAGATCCTAATCCCTATATACCGCTTTGTAACGGGAGGTGCTACGAGGCGATAACGAAGGTGGTTAATGATGCCTGACATAGTCTGGCGCTAGGGTTGGGGTTAAGTGCGGGGTTAGTGACAATGTTTCGTACTAAGATCAGTCTGAGACGAAGGTAGGTATTGATTAAGGTGAAGACTAAAGCCTGTCATCTTCCAAAATCATGGGGGAAGATAACCCTTCTTAAAGACATTATTCCTATCCATTCTGCCATCAGGAATATCCTTCGCGTCGGATTCTTGAAACTACCCGGCTAACTAATCAATATATAGCCCGTAACCAATCTATTACTGTTATAGCTTCTCGTAGTAACGTTGCCGACCGGTCTCCAAACCCTAACCCTTTTGTCCTATTACAACTATCCCCCCTTTTTATATCGTTATCCTTAACGACGTTACGCCTTCGGTAGTCGTTCCGCCAGATCTTCGTTAGCTTTCCAACCCTTCTTTGTTTTGCTAAACTTTCGTATAGCATCCTAAGCGTTCGCTATATAGTCTTTACGAACCCACTGGTTATATTCTGATAGCTAACTAGTCTACTTTACTAAATAGTGAATTTCTCCTTTAATACGACTCTTTCCAATCACTTCTTCTACCTCCTATTCGTCCTCTTTATTTTCTAACGGTGGTATAGGTAGAATTATATCTTAGTTGCCGTCTCGTACGCGGTAAGCCTCTAGGGCCTGAATAGGGAAGATATCGTATAGCCTAGCGTAAGCGTTAGGTAGGGCGAGGCGATAGGCGCTATGGCCGATCCTCTCGGTAATCCGGAAAGGTCTAACCTAGAGTCCTTATAATTTCTTAAAGTCGCCTTTTAGTTGGAGATACTTCGTAGATAGCTTAACTAGATCCCCTTTTTCGAATTGCCTCGGTATATGCTATCGGTTATAATAATACTTCTAGCGCTCTTACGCTATAATAAGTTTTTATCGGAGCTTTTTTCTAAGGTCTTACAGGCGTCGTACGCGGTCTCGTGCTGCGGGTATCTCCCCTTCTGGGATATCGTCCGCGATATCGAAGCGAATTTCAGGGTTATAGCTATATATTGCTCGGAATAGAGAGATACTAGTAATCGTATTTCGGCTATTATTATAGGCGTATTCTGCTACGGATAGAAGCTTAGCCTAACTAGTTTGCTTCTCGCTTACGTATACTTGGAGATAATATTTAAGTATTCGATTTAGAATTTCTATCTAGCTATCGGTCTATAGATAGAATATAGTACTTAGCCGTCTCTTAGTAAAGATATAAAAGCAGACTTCGGCCTAGAATTTACTTGTAATTTTGCTATTTCTATCTAAAATAATGCCTCGAGGTACGCTATATCTTAAGTCAACTTCTCGGTGGAATAGCTCTGCAAAATCGGCGGCTATTACGTCCGATTTAACGGCGTAAAAGTTAGCTATTTTAGTAAAGCGGTTAACGATAATAAGAATTAAATCGGCTTTATCTATAATGCTTATATGGCTAGATAGTAGGCCGGTAATCCAGTTAAATGAGATTTCTCGCTAAGGTCTGTTAGGGATTGGTAGTAGCTAAAGGCTGCTATATGGCTTGTGTTTCGGCATATCGATATTTTAGTAGACTCGGTATATAGCCATATATTCTACGATATCGGTTGTTATACCCTTCTAGTAGAAGTTTCGTTGGAGAAGGTTTATAGTTTTATCGCGGCCCTAATGGCCTATAAGTGGGTTGTCGTAATGGACTTAAAGAAGCTTGTCTATTAGTACCCTTTGTTATGGAACGACAACTTGCCTATCTCTAAAAAGGAGGCTATTCTTAATATGGAAGCCTTTTAGGTCCTCTAGGCCCTTTTGGCTTTTTAGGTTCTTAAGGATCCGTATAATGCTTAGGTTACTAGGTTAATATTTTCGGATTAGACTTATTAGGTCTTAAAAAATATCTTTAAACTTAGCTAAAGCGTTCTAAGTAGCGTTTGCGACTGGGTTTGGTTTAGCTTTTTCGGCCTCTTGAACTTCTTTGCCTTAACAGGCTAGGCATGCCTTTCTGCGGGTTACGGCTTAGATAGAAAAAATACGTAAGAGGTAATTAGTCTCTTCGCCTTCAAATATCTCATCCGGAATAATTCTTGCTTTTAGAATCGGCGCTCCTAGTAGCGATCCCACCGTCTTAGCAGCCCCGTTATCTGCTTATAGTCCGTATATCGGCCCTTATTAGCTCTACATCTCTTCCATACAAGTCTTAGGCCACTTTCAGCTACTCTAGCTTTACTAAATACAGGCATCTACGGTAGTCTAGCACACTCTCCGATTATTCGGGACTTCTCGCCCTACTATAGGAATATCTTTTCAAGTTTTACGCTCTAACTAGCTACTCTCTTAGATCTTTTACCCTATTATAGGTATCTAAGATTGTTTTACGTTTAGTCTATATTAGTTAACGAGCTTAGAGATTAGTATAGATAGTAGACGGTTAAAGGCTAAATTATTTTCGGTTTCGATTCCGATCTAACGGATATAGTTAGGGCATCGCGATAGTCCATCAGCAGGGTTTCGATCCCCTGGCCAATAGTGAATAGTAAAGTCGTATAAGGCTAGCATAATAAGCTAGCGGGCCTAGCGGCCATTAAAACGTAGTTATTTGGTAAAGGCTTTCAGATTTATATAATCCATCCAGACTTCGATAGAATATTCGCTACCTTGCAAATAGTGCCTCCAGTATCTAAAAGCAGATACTATTACAAGCAGTTCTTTATCTAGTGTTACGTATTGTATCTCTAGGCCTTGGAATTAGCATAAATAAAAGGCTATCGGATACCACTATCTGTTCTTAAAGAGCTGTAAATAAATAGCCCTAAGGGCAGCGTCAGATATATCGGTCTCGATATGGCTCCGTTGTTGCAGATTGTAATATCGTAGTAAGGGTACTTCTTAAAATGCTCGTATTAAGTAATCGAAAGCGGTTTATTGGTTAGGGCCCTATTCGCGGGCTAGATCTCCCGATTTTCTCCCTCTAATACTACCCTTTAGTAGGCTAGTAAGTGGGCGTGTAATCGTAGAGTAGTCGTAAATAAATCGCTAATAGAAGTTACAAAATCCTAAGAATACTTAGATATCTCGGTAAGTCTTTAGTACCTCCTAGTCCCTAATCGTCACCGTACGGGTAGGGTCTATTCGTATACTATCCTTCTCTATAATAAAGCCAAGGAATTCGATATTTTCCTAGTAGAAAGCGTATTTAGAGGGCTTCGCATAGAGTTCGGCTTATTGGAGACGTTTGCAAACTAGTTCGAGATATTTCTAATATTCTTTTTATATACGGGAGAAAATAAGGATATCGTTTAGGTAAACGATATAGAAGTTATTAACTAGGCCTCGTAAAGCGCGGTTAATATAAGCTTAGAAGGTAGTAAGGGTATTAGTTAAACTAAAAGGTATAATTAGGTATTCGAAATAGCTATAGCATATTTTAAAAGCTATCTTCTATTCGTCTCCCTCTCGTATACGAATACGGTAGTATATATCTTTTAGATCGATTTTGTTAAAAACTATAGCGCTATTAATACGGTTTATAATTTCGTTAATTAGCGGTAGGGGGTATCGGTTTTTAGTAGTGATATTGTTAAGACTCCGATAGTCTATATAGAGGCGTAAGCCGCTGTCTTTTTTTAGGATAAAAAGGATAGGAGCTCCGGCTAAGCTAGTCGATTTACGGATAAAGCCCTTAGCTAGGTAGTTTTCGAGATAATCTCGGAGAACTCGGAGCTTAGCCGGAGATAGGGGGTAGATAGGACCGTACGGGGGTTCTTTCTTAGGCTATAATTCGATAGCGTAATCTACCCCTCGATATGGTAGTAGATGGTTTATGTTTCCTAGGGTAAAAACGTTCCGATATCCTCGGGCTAGATATAGTGGTAAGGTGCCTAAAGTAAGGGTATCCGACTTAATTAATAGGTTAATATCGGTAATAGAATAGACTTATAAAGACGGTTTTTGCTAAAGGAGATAGCGTAAGCGGACTGCTAAGACGTATCGTATATGTGGATTCGAATAATATTCCTACTAATATTATGCTATATCGATAATAATTTACGAGGCTAAAAGCCCCGGTATATCTAGAAGAATCTCTAGCTTGTTAGCGTTATATTAGATAGCGATATAAATATGTAAGGTAGTAAAGGTTTTATTATTACGGTTTATAAGCTAGAGGTAGAGAGTGTAAGTGCTGTAGATCTGAATTAGTAGATAATTTGCTATAGTAAGTATAAGATTCTGATATCGGTAGCTAGTATTTCGAAGTTTTAGTTTCTATACGAAGTCGATACTAACTAGATCTGCTTTAGCTTACGTATCGAAGCCGATACGAATCCGATACTTAGCGCCTTAGCTACTAACTACGCTACTGGCTTCGAAGGCTAAAGATGCCCCCTTAGGGGGCCGTTCTAGTTTTTTGATATATCGGACGAGGCAGGTAAGGGCGTTCTAATACGGGACCTCGTAGAGGAGCGAGACGAAGAGCAAACCGATAAGCGGGCTAAATAGCAAAACGGAAAGCGAGAGCCGGAGAATCCGATAGCATTAATACGTCGCTATTTCTTCGGATAGTAGCAGCTATAATAGCCTTTATCTCCGCAGTTATAGCATCGGTATTCGTCCGGATCCTTTCCGTTAGGGGAAGAGAAGGAAATCTCTTTTTAACGGTCGTCTTTTCGTTCCTTAAAACGGCCTCTATAGTTATATTACTTACGATAATCGCAATAGCTGCGATTTAAATAGGCTTCTAGTCGGCGATAGCTCTAAGAACGATCGTCGTATATTCGGCAAGCTCTCTTTAGCGAGGGGTCTCGAGTATACTAATCTAAATAGCTTCGCTTCCGGAATATCTATCCGAAAGTGGCTTCCTAAGCATATTACGCTTTAGCTACTATCAAATAGCGATCTTCTAAAAGGTTATCTTCCGAAACCTTTATCTAATCCTATAGAGGTTATCGTAGCTTTATAAAGAAAGATATTATAAAGCCATAATTACCGATATCGTTTATTAGAGCCTCTAGGCTAATAAGATAAGTATTAAATTCGAAAAGAGACTATTTTTCTAGCTACTATGCTTTATTATATTTCTTATATAAAGAGATATTTCTATCTATATCGCCGTTAATTATCTTCTATGCCCACTAAGTAAAGGTGCTATAACGAATCTTAGTAACTAGCATATAGCGGACCTTAACCTTCTAGAGGGAATATATATAAGAGTCTACGTAATTAAATACCTTATCGATTTTTCGTATAGCTATTATATACCTATCGGAATCGCTTTAGAATAGGCGGTTAAGATTATCTTTTTAGTTACCTTATTAGCGTAAGTTGCTATATATTAAAAGCTTTGTAACTTTACTAATTCTAATACTAGGTTTAGTTATATAGCGGCTAATGCTAATACTACTAAGAATCTTATTATTAAAGTCGAAGGAACTAGATTCTAGGGGGCTAGGGTTATCGTTTTCGATAAACCAGCGAGGAATTAGTTTTATAATACGGCTCTATACCGTTTTTTAGCTTTAGTTTAGTTTCTGGCGTTCTTATATAATCTAAGCTAGTTCGGCATTATAGCGGGCCTATTTTTTTAGGTTCTTTAGCTATTGTTTTAGAGACCGGTATTGCTTTACCGTTATAGTTTCGTCCGAGGTAGCTATATCCTAGAGCTACTATCTCTTCTTTTCTATAGCAAGGAGGATAGAATTAGGGGTTCTATCGCCCTAGGTTACCGATTATGAGGCGGGGGCGTCTCCGTTAGTTATTTTAGCTGGCTCCGTCTCCCTAAAGGGTAGAGGCTTCAGAATTGTAACAGGAGGTACTACGAGGCGATAACGAAGGTGGTTAATGATGCCTAACGTAGTCTAGCGCTAGGGTTGGGGTTAAGTGCGGGGTTAGTAATAATATTTCGTACTAAGATTAGTCTGAGACGAAGGTAGGTATTAATTAAGGTAAAGACTAAAGCCTGTTATCTTCCAAAATTATAGGGGAAGATAACCCTTCTTAAAGACATTATTCCTATCCATTCTGCTATCAGGAATATCCTTCGCATCGGGTTCTTGAAACTACCCGGCTAACTAATCAATATGTGGCCCGTAACCAATCTGTTGCCGTTGTGGCTTCTCGTAGTATCGTCGCCGACCGGTCTCCAAACCCTAACCCTTTTATCCTGTTACACGCTTAGCGTTATAGCGGATAAATTAGAAAACACTGTAGCTAATAAGATCTTCGATCTCTTTCTAATCCGATATTTCGAAAGGCATACCGGATTCGTTAATTACGCCGTTATTATATAGTTTTAAAGTAAGCTCGTAATCGTCCTACTCTTTCTTCGATATAAAGAGGTAGCCATAGGCGACTATATCGTTATCGTTTACGGAGACGTAGATTATTATTCTCTTGTTCTTTAAGCCCTTAGGGCGTCCGTAGCGTCGTGGTATCGATATCGATTATACTAGCGCCGCTTCGTTACCTACTTCGTCTAGCTTATTAGCTAGGCTAGGGTTTATTATAACCTTTAATCTGGGGTTATCCGATATACTATTAGCGGTCGCCTTCTTGGCGTGGTAATATGGCTTAACGACGGATAAGCGGAAAGAGATAGGTCCGTTAACCGTATCGACGATAATCGTCTAATCTATAACGTTAACGACTAAGAATAAACCCGTCTAGCCTTTCTTCTCCCTCTATATTAGTACGTCGCTTTATAGCGGTAGCGTAATAGTATCTAGTACTAATAGGATACTATGTATGCCTAGCGCCGTCTTAACGTTACGCTCTACTGCTAGCTTCCGTAGCGCCTTCATCGCTTTCGCAATGGCTTCACCCCTTTTAACCGTCGCCGGCGATAGGGGCGATTCTATAGATACGCGCGGATAGGCCCCGAAGACCAGTAGCGTAGGCACTAGTCCGTCCGGGCCTACGGTATTATTTACCGCCTTCACGGCTATCTAAAGCACTACCGCGTCGCTTGTCTCAGGTAGTTCTACCTATAAGATCTCGTACGCCCGTCGGAGCGGCGCGTAATAGCGCTTAACCTTGCCAATAGACTAATAGGCTTCGACGGGGACCTGCTTATATATAATACCCATTATTTAAGCCTTTGCCTTAAACTCGGAAAATACGAAATTAGTACCCGCGTTGTGTATTAGAACGTCCGGAGGGCCTTAATATATATCAATCTATAGAATACGGAGCGCCTCCTATATATCCGCTACGCTTAAGGACTTTAGGAAGCGCGCGCCGTTAAAAGCTATCGCCGTATCGATAACATAAAGTACTGGTTTTTTGTTTAAGTATAGGACGTCGATAATAATCTCGAAATTAAACTCCTTATCTTCTTAGAAAGTAAACTTAAAATATCGCAGTATTAGATCATAGATTTAGTATTAATAATAGAACTTCCTAATTAAAGCAAGCATTTTTTCGTCTATATTATCGTACCCCGTAAGCTTTAGTATATCTATTAAACGTCTCGTCAACGGATAACCAAAGTTACGGTATAGTTTATAAAGCTATATCTCCATTAGGAAAACTTAGGCCTACTTTACCCTTCGTAGGTAGAAAAACGGATAGCCCTATTTATAAATTATAGGATACCTTTTATTTCCCTATATCATATATTGTATCCGAGGTACCACTTAGGGAAGTAACGATGCTTTCCAAAAACCATACGTCTATTTAAACTTTAACTTAGAGAACCCTCCTCTTGTGCTCTCGCTTCGGGTTCTCCTATTATTACCGCTATCTCGGTATAACCTCGGCTATTATATAGTTTCCTTAGCCTATCTCCGATCTATCTACGACGTCTCTATTAGTCCTAGATATCCTATTATACTGCTCCCCTCTTAGGGCCTGCTCGTCCTCGGAAGGTCTAAAGTTTTTGGTAATCCCCTTTTATCCCCCTTCCTAATCCTGCCGTCCTCGGTAGGCGTTTTTGTGCGTTTGGTGATTTATCTCCATTATATTATAGTTCGATTTTTTAGTTAGTATTGTATTAGTTAAAACTCTATATTATATTATAGGGTTTTGCTATTACTCCGCGATTGCTATATTACGTTATATTATTTAGTATTATATATTAATTATATTTAGTGGGGTCGATTGCCCCTCTAAAATTTTTTATATCCTATTTTAAAAGTCTATAACTTATCTTAGATCTATTTTTATCGTAATTAAATTACGCTTTTATTATTTTAATATATTCTTTCGTTTATTTATTCCGTACTTATCGTTAGTCTTCGTCTTTAACTTATCTTAAATACGTTTTCCTTTACTTTTAGATTATATTTCCGTTACTTATCGTTCGGTTAGCAATTCCCTTTTTAATTCGTCTTAAATACATCTTAATTCGTTATCCGAATTATTTACTATAGCTACCCAGAAAGCTTTCACTACCTTTAAGAAACGCCTTATTCCTAATCCTTTTCTCTATATTAATAATAAAAAGGATTTACTTTTTTAGCTTAGTAAGCTTCCCTATACTAACTATATTATATCTTAGTTATATCTCCCTAGCCTTATTTATATTCCCGCTACTATAAGTAGTTTATATATTAACTATTATACTAATAGTTATAAATACTTCGCTATATATTCTTAGTTAAGTTTTAGATATGCTATTCTCGTTGGCTAACTTAATATAGATTCCTTGAGACCTTGAAAATATAGCTTAGATAATTCTCCGATATAGCTTTATATTCTAAAATTATATTAAAACTATTTACGAGTTTTATAACTTATATATATATAAGGTTCTTTATTTATGCTTTAAGATATTAAATAACTTATATTCTATTTTTAAGCGTACTATCGAATAATTACGCTTAACTAGTTGGTCTAATATTTCTCCTTCCTTAGCTACTAGAGCCTAAGTTTAAGTTACTGCTCTCTTAACTGCTTACGCTATTATAGGTTTATTTTAGTTCCTTTTAAATCGCTTCTTAGCTAATCTTAATTATATTCTAGGTTCCTTTTACCGATTCCGCTATTTAGCGTACTTAACTTACTAGTCTTTATTATGCTATTCCTAACGAGCTATATAGTATCGATTACTCTATTATTCTCTAAGCTATCGAGACTTATTGCTTATTATTAACCCGAACGGATACTATCTCCGATATAGCTATAACTAATTTTTAACCTATCTAATATACCTTCGAGAATTTTTTGGTTCCTTTAGCTACGGCTATTATATACGTAACTATATTATATTATCGATTTATCTTAGTTATAGACGATCTTCCTCCTATCTCCGCTAATAGTTAGAAACGTAGTGGTAATCCCTACCTTATTAGAGGACTTAATAATAGAGTTAGGGTTTTGGATCTAGATTATATCGAAGTCCTATCTACGATATACGCTATTCGTCGTTTCGAGGATTACTACCTTAGATTACTAAATAAGGATAAAAACGATTTCTTTAAGTTCTATCTAAGTTACGTCTTAGATATACTCGAGGATTAGGCTTAGATTCGTAATACTGCTTAAGCCTAGTAGCCCGAGGTCGCCGCTATCGATCCCGACCTATTAAAGGATAATACTATTAACGCTAAAGAGGGCGATAACGGTAATATAGCCTCTGCCTTCTCTATTAAGGATAGCGATATTCCTATATCTAATACAGCTTAAATATCTCCGCATCCCGTCTTAGATATTGCTTCTACCTACAATTCCAATAACAATAACGCCGGTAAGGATAATAACGCTCCTACCGAAGTTAACAATAACTCGGCCGCCGAGAAGTCTAGTAAAAACGATACTCCTCCTTCTCCTCCCCCAGCTCCGCTAGCTCGTCCTACGCGTTATGCCCCGGCCGCTCCTACGCATTCCGCACCTATCGGCCCTATTCGTTTATCCGCTCGTCTATATACCCAATACTAAATTCCAGTATCTTTATATCTAGTATCGTCTTTATATAATCTATAACCTTTCTAAAATATATTTCTATTTAATATATAAAGTAGCTTTATAACTTAGTAGCCTTTCCTAATACGATTATAGTTTTCCTTAAGATATATTTATATTATATTATTATTAATATCTATAATTAGACTTCCTTATTTACTAAATCGTTCTATTTCCAATATTTTTATTTCTTAGAGATAAGGTAACTTCTTACTACCTTTTTTATATTCTTAAGCTCTATTTCCGGCTTCTAGATATTATATTCCACTAGCTAGCCCTTTTACTTAACTTAAAACCATTTATAGCCTTCCTCCTCCCTATTTCCAACAATCTCCTTAATCTCCTAAATCTCTAGGTCCTCTTCGAGGTCCGGTAGTATTACCTATTACAGCACCGGATTATAATCATTCTAGGGTTTAAGTAGGGATATATAAAAAACGTTATATATCTTCTTATATTTCTTTAATAGCTCGATTTAGTAAGATACTTCGCTAATCCGTTTTAGTACCTTTACCCTTAGATATATCGGCGCTAGTTTCTTCTATCCTTTTGCGAACCTAAAATTCCTGGTAGATAGTTCTACTATCTAAGTCGGTTTAAAAATCCTTCCTAGATACTTCTTATTATAGTATCTTTTCTAGGATTCTAGGGTATATACCTAGTTTTCCGATATTTTATATCTGATTTCCTTAAGCCTCTTAATTCGGTCCTTTATTCCTTATATCTTAAAATAGCCCCTCTATTTAGCTAGAATATATTCTAGAAACCTAGGGAAATATCCCATAAGGGCTTCGAATAGGCTAACGCCCGTTATTACGCTAACTACGTTATTTATTACGAACGCTATATTATCTATTAAGCAGCCCTAGCTTTCTGGGTAATCGCTATAGTTCTTCCTTAGATATATTATAACGACTATATTTAATCGTTCTATTTAGCTATCGGTTTAGGGGTAGAAGGCAATAAAGATTTAGCAATATATTTACCTTTATTTATAGTATTTTTCCCAGAATTTACTAATAAATAGCTTATCTCTATCGCTTACGATCTCTAGAAAGGTGCTATACCGGTATTCTACTTCCTTATAGAAAATCTTTATAAAGCCGACTATATTTAGATACTTCGTAGTTAGTACTAAAATAGTAAATTTAGTATACTAATATACTATTACTAGGAGCGTATTTACTAGTAATCTATTAAAAAAGTTAGTTTCTAGTAATTTAATAACGAAGTCTATGCTTACTTCTTAAAACGGATATTTTAGTATAAGTAACTATTATAATAACCTATAGGGCTTATACCTCGGTATTTATATTTTTTAATATTATAAATAGATTATAATATATCTCTATATATCTAACTCTATATTTATTTAGAAAAACTTCCTTTATAAAAGTTTTTTTATTTTTATTATCCCTATATATTCCGCTTTTAGGTTATTATAATATAGGCTTAATAGCTCCGTTTATAAAGCTCCTTAATTAGAAATTACTAACTTCCCTTTATATAATAGGGTATAGTTTATTTTTAGTAAATAATAGTCTATAGCTCTAGTTATCTTATATTACTTTATAATATTTCTATAATTTAGATCCTTTATTTATAGCTATAAAACCCTTTATTAAAACTCCTTAATTACTTATAAAGTCTCTACTATTTCGTTTTTTACTAGCTCCCTTATAATTAAATAGCGAAAATACTAATTATAAATAATACTTTAAGTTATTAATATTTCTCTAGTAAATCTTAATTTATTTTATATCTCGACTATTACCTAGTAAGCGGGTTTATATCCCTTCTCCCCTCGGTTTTTTTCTATCTTCGCTTTAGCTAACCAAATTATTGCAGTAATTTATTAACGGTTCTCTATTTAGTTAGCCCTATCGGATATTCTTAATAGTAATTCGGAGTAATCCGGCCTCTCTTTAAAGCTCGCCCCCTATTCTACAATTTATTTAAGTTATATTTTAATTCCTGGGTAAAGAATATTAGAGTTTATCCCCCTTCCTAAAAATAATCGTCCTCGATTATTAGGTTTGCTAGCCCTATCCGTTATTATAAGGATAAGAGATCGGTATATAGTAGTATCTCTAAAAGCTATATTCGCTACTAGTAGCCTTCTGCTATCTATAATAAGATCTAGTTTATTCTTTAGATTTTCTAGTATATTATTCTTTTTTTTTCTTCCTCGTTATCTTCGAGGTAATCCGGTTTTTATAATAACGGATCTATAGGATTAACTTTCCTAAGCTAGTACTTAATTTTAAAATCAAAAGCCGCTATTCTATAGACCTATCGGGCGAATCGCTCTCTAAGATCTTTCGTAAATACGTTTATAATACCCTTTAGAGCCATATAGTCCATTAAAACTTCGAACTAGATACCCTTAAGGTATTATCGCTAGTATTCTAGGCTTTCCACTATCGCTAGTAACTCCTATTATTTTATAGCCTATCGCTATTCCGTTAGTATTAGCTTTCTTAACTAATATATTACTAGGTGCTAGCGGTCTCCCACTAACTAGGATAAAATACCTAAGATAGCTTTCGCTAATATATCTATTTCTATTCTTAATCGTTAATTAACTTCCTAATATTTTAGTATAGGGGTATTTATAAAAGTAATCTTTAATACTTTAAAAACGCTATTTGCTTCTTTTATTTACTTAAATAATCTATACTATCCGTTTACTAGCTTTTTTAATAATAGTATTATTAGGGCTATAATATATAAGTATTTTATAATAAATTTCTTATAGAAGTTTACGAACCCTAGGAAAACTTAGATCTCTCTTAAACTTATCGGCATTAGCTATTTTTAAATAGCCTTTATTTTATCCGCTTTTATACTTACCCCTTTTTTGCTTACTATAAATCCTAGATATTCGATTATCTCTTAAAAAAATTTATATTTAAATAGTTTTAGGAAAAGTTAGGCTTTTATAAGTCTTTTATAAATTAATCTTAAATACTTCTTATACTTTTCTCTTATTTATAAAAATACTAAAATATCGTTAAAATAAATAATATAAATCTTATTTACTAGCTTTATAAGGGCTTAGTTAATATAGGCTTAAAAAATTATAAGTATATTAATAAGCCTAAATAATATTACCATATATTCGAAAAATCCTTACTTTATTTTAAAAGCTATTTTCTATTTATTTAAGTCCTTAATAACTATTTTATAATATATATCTTATATATTTAAAATACTAATATATAATACTACTACTAGCTTCGAAATAAGTTTGCTAACTAGAGATAGTAGATATCGGTTCTTAATAGTAATCTTATTAAGACCCCTATAGTCTATATAGAAATAAAGGGTGCTATCTTTCTTTAGTACGAATAGAACGGATACGTTTATTAGGCTTATTAATATCCTAATATATTCTAATACTAGGTTTACTTCGAAATACCTTCGGAGCTCTTCCTCTTACTTAAGGGATAAAGGGTATAGCCCTCTTAAGATCGGTAGCCTTAATCCCTCTTAGAGCTTTATCGTATACTCTATTATAGGGAGTATCGGTAACTCCTTCGCCTTCTCCTCCGAGAATATATTTACAAACTATCTAAGATACGTCGGCAATATAATTATCTTATCCCTATCGCTAGTCTCGTTTACTATAGAAACATCTAGCAATTCTTACCTTTTTCTAAACTCCAGGCCTATTAACGTAATATACGCGATATAGAATTATTTTTTATCCTATATTACGTTCTTAATTTACTTATTAGATATCTTTACTACTAGCGGACTATATATCTACGTTTAATCTCTATAGTAGAGGTTTACTTTTATTTCCTTTATTACTAGGTTACTAATTAGTAATAGCAGGGCCCTAGGGGGGCAATCTATAGCTAGAAACCATATTATATATTCTCTATTACGGCCTTCGCTATCCCTTAGTCGAAACGTTAGCTTATAGGCTATTCTCTTTTCGTAATTATATCGAATTTGCTACTAAGCTTAAACCCGTTTACGAGTTTAAACTCTAGGAAATCGGTAAAGAGTATTATCTCTTTCGGTTTAAATCGATCTACGAAGTCTATAAAGATAATATTCGTAGCTACTCTAGTATCTAGATCCGTATAAAACTTCTTTTACTTTTCCTCGTTTTTACTAATACTTAGGTACGGAATAGGTATCCGATAAGGTAAGATAGGACTATAAGCGTAGGGCGGTCTATCTCCGTCCCGCCTACGCCTAGTCTTCCCCCAACTCTATATCTCGGATCTAGGGAGATTTCGGGGCGCCTACTATAACGTTACTTATAGCCCCGCTAGGCTTCCGATAATACTTCGCCTTATACTCCGGCTTACTATAATTAAAATATAATCTCGATTTAGGATCTATCTATAATATATTTCCTTAACCTTTCGGAACCTTAATTCGGTTCGACCCTAAAACTTAACTACTACTATCTCGGGATAAGGTAGAAGGAGCTCTATCTTGCCTCTAGGGCTAGATACCTTAGCCTCTTTTAAACGATAGCCTTTAATCCTATCTTTTCTTCTACTTCCTATCTATATCGCTATAGTATCGTATATTCTTTAAAGATTCCCCGTTCTTAGTTTTCGATATATCTCTAATCGATCCCGGGTAAACTATACGGGCTTCCTTTATTTAAGGGGGTTCTAGGGATATCTTCTCCTTCTCCTCCTTTAATATTAAGCTCTATATAATTTAGGCTATATCAGCTACCTTTTTATAGTATTCTATAGAGACCCTTTTTTTTTTTAGGTTAGCTTAAACAGGCTTCGCTAGTTTAAGGTAATATTCGTAAATATAGTTCTTATTTTTTTTCTTAAAATAGTACTTCTTAAAGATTATTAGTTTTATATAAATCTAATCGTTTAGGAATTTATTTAGCAAATAATCTCTTTATTACCTTAGCTACTATAAATTATTGTAGATCGTAGTTTCGGTAAGCATACTTAGGTTGTCCGTTTCGCTTTTTACTAGCGCGAATACCCTATATAGGTTATTATTATTCGGGTTCTATTCCGTATACGAATTCTAGCGGCTCCGCCATTTTTTCGAGAATATTATCTATACCTAGACTATCTGCGTAGAATCGGGTAGCAGTCGCTCTAGGGTTTTATTCCCGTTTAAGATACCTCTAATCTATTAGTTAATATCTTCCAGGGAGTATAGGTACGGTAGCTTATTTACTGGGTATTTCGGTGCTTCCGGGGCTTTCGTATAGCTTGGTTCCTTTCGAGCTTTGAGCGCTGCGAGTCGTGCTTCGAGCGTAGCCGTCTTCCGGGCTTCTTCGACCAGCATACGGATAAGCTACATCGAACCGGGTTTAAGCTTCGCATCGGCGACCCGGGAAGTCCTTCCCTAGTCGATCGGCGTCTCCAACTCGTCTTTAATAGATCCGCATTCGCTCTCCGATATATCTATATCGTCTATTATATCCTTAGGGTCTTCTAGCCCCTCGGGTTCTCGCTCGGTTTCTTGCTACTCGCCTCCCGTCTAGAGGTGCCTATCCGATGCGTCGCTATCGGGAATTTACAATTACTATCTCGTAGATAGAGCTATCGTTACCGGTTTAAGTGTATAAAGAAGTTAAAGAATATTATATATTATACCCAAGGTACTATTTAGGGAAGTAACGATACTTTCCAAAAACCATACGTTTATTTAAACTTTAACTTAGAGAACCCTCCTCTTATACCCTCGCTTCGGGTTCTCCTATTATTACCGCTATCTTAGTATAACCTCGGCTATTACACAGTTTCCTTAGCCTATCTCCGATCCATCTACGACATCTCTATCAGTCCCAGGTATCCCATTACACCCTAAACTAGTTCGTTTATAGTATTATTAAAGTAGATTCCGAGCTGGTTTATATCCTATAGGTAGAGTAAAAAGGGTATTAATACTTTAATTACCTCGAACTTAATCGTTCTAATCTCCGTAGTAATATATATAATACTTAGGGAGGTTTCTAAGCTTCCTTTACCGAATCGGACGTTAGTACTCCTAGCTATTATACTATCTAGCTTAACCTTAGGGTCCTCGCTATACAACACCTAAAACTATTTTAGTTCTACTATCGAAATATTTAATACGTTTATATCTAATAGAATACCCTAGTACGTTGCTCTTATATAACGGTTTTTAAGTAAAAACTAATACGCTAGGACTAGGGCTGTTTTCGGGACTTACTTATAATCGTTTTTACCGGTAATAAGGTAAATATACGCTATATTTATTAAATATCGAACTATATTATACCCTTTGTCCTTATTAATAAAGATAATATTATCCTTATCCTAATTATTATTATTGTTATTTTCTTTATATAAATCTCCTTTATATTATTAAAGGAATACGTATCTTACCTTTCTTCGTTTTTTAAGGATATATTTTATAAACCAGTAACCTAGCTTTTAGTAAATAAAGCATTTCTTATTTACTATATTAAACCGGGCTAGCACTAAAAATACTAGTATTATTATCAATAATAGTATTATTACTAGCGATATTATATATAATATTATCCTACTTCCACTACTATAACCTAGGCCTTTCCCTCGGGGTTTTCCATTATTATTATAGTAGCGGTTTATATAAAGCTACTTAGCGGTTATTAATAATATATTTTCGATACTAAAACGGAGATCTATAATAAGTTTATTACTTATCGCTATAAAGCGGTATAGCGCTATTATAAGCTCTAGTACCCCTTAATATATTATAATTAGAGCTATCCAGAGTATAAAGTCGCTACTAGCGTTTTTTTCGCTAAAAGCTCTCTAGCACCGCTTTAGCAAGTTAATAAGCTTATCGAGAACCTATCGGTATATTATTTTAGGGTATTCCTTTTTAATACGCTTAAAGTTTATTATTATTTAGTTTATATAGTAATATATATAGTTAGTATTAATATCGAAGCGGTTTTAAAGGGCTTAGTATATCTATATAAATATCGTATTAGTTTTATTAACTTTATATATAAAATATTCTTTTACTCTACCCTTTAAGATATATAGAAAAACTATATAAAAGTATTTTAATAAAATATCCATACTATAGTATATTAAATAAAATATATAAACCTTCTTATCGAAAAGGTTATATTAATCTCTAGTATATTTATCTTTCTTTTTCTAGTATTTAATAAACTAGTTAATTTAACACGGATCTATTTTCTTATTCGTATATAAAATAAGTAAAATCGTTTAATATAGATCGTATAAACATTCTCTTTATTTATATTATTCGAAATCGGTTATTATAATAATATCAACCCCTATTAGTATATAGCCAATAGCTATAATAGCGTTATATCTTATTAAAGGGGTAGCATTCGTAGTATATATATCTAATTAAGCTATACTAATCTCTTTTATTACTAACAGTTTAGCTTATATTATTAGTTTAGCTTATCGATCTTCTAGCCGATCTACGTATTATACTCTTCCCAGTTATCTTATAATACCTCGGGGGTATAGCCATTTTCTTAGATATAGTATATATTTATTTTTT
>Ga0247774_1000217_pt1 | contig 27821 bp, 12 predicted proteins | sample UWRJL001104B6_FD_179933 | JGI IMG/M metagenome (GOLD analysis project Ga0247774, IMG submission 179933) | Plant litter microbial communities from Arlington Agricultural Research Station in Wisconsin, United States - UWRJ-L001-104B-6 | ecosystem: Environmental > Terrestrial > Plant litter >...
GCATTACATTTTTTCGTCATTTTCAGGTAAAAGCTTATTAGATTTTCGTAGCAAAATTGCGGACCAAGCCGCTTGATGCGCTAATATTCCACGGGGGTCATGACTGAGGCCGATGGATACACATCGTGTGCCGGCCGCTGTGCCTTAAAAAAACCTTCAATTTTGAAAATTTACACCAAGTAGCAGTATGATGACTGCGTCGGCACTTTCGGCCAGACCCTTCACTTCATGTAAGCGCGAAGGGGTGGAACTGAAGCCTTGTCCGCTGGTTGATGATATCTGTGGGGGGCACCCCCAGGAAGGCTGGCTGGCTTCGGTTTGCACCCCATGGCCCAATGCTCACGTCCGGGGTTCCCCTAAGATATGACCCAAGGCGTGGATTGTGGATTGTGGATTGTGGATTGCGGATGGTGGATAGTGGATAGCTAGTGGATACAAAACTACTCCCCAGCACTACCGCTTGTGGGTACTGATACCTTGCCACCCCAACTCGTGCTAGAGCCGGAATACGGTAGCGGTCTGCTTCCCACGGCAGCGAAATTGGCTGCCCGTCTGTCAAACCAGGAATCCTAGTTTTACAGAATCCAGAGCACATTTGCGGTCCCATATCCGACGACGCCCATTAGGTTTTCTTGCGATGCCCCTAGTTCTTTATTCTGCTCTTAGGAGGAGCGGGATATCAACCAACTGGGTAAATATTGCAGGTATCAGCCCAAAATTTGCAGCTACCGGATGGATAGACATCTTTTGTGCACACCAGGCTGGATAATTGTAGATCTCCTGCTTCCCCTGGCATCGCATAAATGCCTCCCCTAAAGGATGGTAAGAATCATGGGCTCTAGCAAGATTGGATGACCCAAAACCGCTAGGTAAACGGCGGGACCCGTCACAACATTATTCCCGTGCCACGCTGCACACCCAGGGCCATTATCAGGATCCTATCTGGGAGAACAGGTAACAACAGCAACGGCAACTGTAGCAGCAACAGCAACAAACAGCAACAGCAACGGGACTGGCAGGGACTTGCGCAGCGCTACTGTACGAATCGTCAGCTGCGTGCCACGAAATTGGGCGAGCTGCCGAGTAGGGGACGCCGAGGAAGCTAGTAACGGTATTAGGGCGGATTTTCCCCCAAGCGGATTGGAATGGGACTCATTGGAGGCTGTTTCACCCTTGTAGCAGTCCTTGCAGCCAATCACAAATGCTGATGTTGGACGTTGCATCCACTGGACTCGCACTAACAGTCGGGCAGCAGCAAACACACCAGAAGCAGGTCCCCCCCTTTGTGGCCCCAGACACATGTCGTCGCGCAGGGGTTCCGCCAGATCGCGTTAAACTTGTGGTGACAAAGAGTTTTTTTGGAACGCCAAAACGCCAAACCCTTTTTCCCGTCATGATTCATCCACCATCCCGACCGAACGACGACACGGGGAGCCAAGGTCTATCCTTTCGACGCGATAGGAAACGAACTACGGACACCCGCACGCCCACAGACGAACGAAGATAGCATTTTCTTCTTGGGAACTGCTCAGGTTGCTTTACGCTCTTTTTAATATCCCATCTCCTTACCCTTCCTTGGAACGCCAAGGCTGAAAAGGGTTTCTTGATAACAGTCCCTTCATTCGGGACCGACGACTCTATTTGCTTCGCAGCCCTTCTTTACACGTCCGTCGACGTCCATCTCGGATTCTTCCCTTGCGAACCAACGAAAGAACCTACGAAATCGACCCCAATATACCCACGTCGACAGCTCCAACTGCATCGGCACTACACCCAGCTAGAGACGATGGTCCACTCCATGTAGATTGCCATCACCACGCATACCAACACTGACGCCCAAGTCGTCCGCCATGGAGGTGTCTCCCTCGCCCGGGACACCGGCGGCCGCTAATGGCGTCGCTACGCCTCCGTTTCCGACGGTCGACCCGAACCGACTTGTTGACCACCTCGTCTCGGTGGTCGAGATAGCTCTGGGCGCAACGAGGGATGAGCTGGAGACTTTGGGGAGCTTACTGCACAAGAGCAGGCTCAACGACACGATCCAGCGATGTACTCGCTTTGCGACGGAAACACAGCCGTTTCTCTACGTACAGAAGGACATAGTTCCTTCTGCGACGATGGAGAATGGATCGGACGAACCAAGTAAGTTGTCCGCTTGACATGGAAAGGTGGCCCCCGTCTCTAACTGCAGCTGCTTCTTGCTAGGAATCCCACCGCACACGTACACGCTCACGACAGAAATGTCGTCGCAGCCGAATACTGTCGCCTCGTTGATCCTGCTGAAGCGACCGCTGCCCATCGACCCGTCGATACCGCTAATAAATCAGATATCCGTCACGACGCTCCCCGGCCCCGCAACATTAAATGCCACCGTCACCGACCAGGGCCCCTCGACGTCGGCGTACGAAATCCTGCAGTCCATGATTCACAACGCACTCGTGCCGTACTTCGATGCGAATACAAAGCACAGCTCGACGGCCGGGACGAGGACCCGCGCCGATGTCGACTCCAAGACCGGAATACCCGTGACCAAGAAGAGGTGGAACGATCTTGAACTAAGCTTGCAGCACCTGCAGCAGAATGTCGAGATCCCCGAGGTCTCGCTGGCATTTCACACGGTCATCCAGGGTGCCATGGAGACGTCTGAAGCGCAGCGAACGAAGCCCAGTCTCGAACTCATCCCCAAGAACCTGCTCCAGGACAGCTCGTTCCACAACAGCCTGCAAACCAACGTCAACAGCTGGATCAAGTCGATACAGGTAGTCACAAAGATGACCAAGGATCCCGACTCGGGATCGAACCCACAGGATTTCAAGTTTACGGCGAGCCAAGAGATCAACTTCTGGCTGTCGATGGAGCTTGCGCTGGAGGGCATCGAGGGCCAGCTGGAGAGCGAGGGAGTGCAACTCACCATGAGCGTCCTGAAGAACGCCAAGCGCTTCCAGGCAACTGTATCCTTTGCCTCGGATACGGGCCTGAAAGAGGCCATGGAGAAGGTGCAAAAGTACAACCAGCTCATGAGGGACTTTCCCCTGGATGACCTGTTGTCGGCCACCTCTCTTGGCAAGGTTCAAGATTCGGTTCAGCAAATCTTCAACCATCTCAACAAGAAGCTGAGGGTGTGCCCGTACCCGGTCCGCCGGGCGCTCTCTCTTGTCGAAGCAATCTCGGCCGACCTCGATGAAGCCCTCCACAGGCTCCTGCCCGGTACCGAGCTGGTCCACCTTGACTATGCAGAGTTCCAGACGGTCATGAATGCTTGCGAAAACATCTTCAAGACGTGGGAAGAGTGTGTTAAGGAGTTTACCAACGTCGCCCGCGAGGCCACGCGTCGCAGGAACGAAAAGTTCATTCCAATCAAGATTAACAAGAAGCACGGCGAACTCGAGGCTCGCCTGAAGTACGTGGGGACCTTCCGGGAGAACCACGAGCAGCTGCAACGCACCATTGTCAACGTGCTCGGACCAAAAGCAAACCTGGGCGTCATGGCGTCGGGAGATTCGACCGCAGCAGACGGCGCCGTAATCATAGAAGAGATCGGCGACGTTGACGCTGTCGAGGAGGTCAAGCAAGCTTGGGAGGCTTTGCGCAATATCGATCTGCTGGACGTGTCCAAGCAGGGCACCGATCGCTGGGCCAAGGCCGAGAATACCTACAACGAGCGGACCGCGCGAGTGGAAAACTCCATCATCACACGGCTGCGAGATCGACTCGGGGCGGCCAAGAACGCCAATGAGATGTTCAGGGTATTTTCCAAGTTCAACGCTCTCTTCGTCCGGCCCAAGATCAAGGGCGCCATTGCCGAATACCAGCACCAGCTTCTCGACCACGTGAAGCAGGCAATCAGCGGCCTCCACGAGCGATACAAGCAGCAATATGCCCACTCCGAGGCCCATGCCATGGCGCAACTGCGCGACCTGCCCCCTGTGTCGGGCGCCATCATATGGGCTCGCCAAATCGAATTTCAGCTGGACGGCTACATGAAGAAGGTCGAGTACGTTCTTGGGCAGGAGTGGAAGATGCACGCAGAGGGCCAGAAGCTTTTGCACGAGAGCGATCTGTTCAGGGCCAAACTGGATACCAAGCAGATATACGACGCGTGGACCAGGGATGTGCAGGGAAAGCGGAAAATCAGCATTGTCGGGCCGCTCTTCGCCATTAATCGTATCAGGTCGTCCGACACGCTCGAACTCGCCGTGAACTTCGACTCGCAAGTCATCACTCTCTTCAAGGAGACGCGCAACCTCACGTGGCTCAACCATTCCGTCCCTCACAATGTCAGTACGGTGTCGAAGGATGCCAAGAGGGTGTATCCGTATGCCGTCAGCCTCATGGAGGGCGTGCGGACCTTTTCGCAAACGGCTCGGCAGATCAGCCAGATGGGCGAGGAGGCCGTTCTTCTCAATGGGTACCGAAACGATGCCTTCAGCCTGATCAAGAAGGGCATCCCCCTGCGATGGGAGTCGTTCGTATCGGCATACGACGTCTTCTTCAACACCAGCCGCGGCGCAGCCTTGGCCGAGTTTGGCCTCGGGAAGACGGGCGAAAGCAAGCACGGCATGTTCATCCGGGAATTTGTTGCCGCCATGTCCCTGCTGCAGTCCAAGACGGTTGCGCTGATGTCGATCCATTCCACCATCGAGAAGGCCCTCACCGAGCTGGCCACCTGCCCATATCGAGCCGAGGAGATGCAAAGTCGCCTGGAGACGATTCAAGGCGCAGTCGACCAGCTCAACCTGGAGCAGTACGTAAACTTGAACTGCTGGGTGGAAGGGCTGAACGAAAAGGTCAAGGAAGTTCTGCTCGCCAGGCTGCAGCATGCCATCAACGCCTGGGTCAACGCCTTCGAGGACGAGTTCTTCGAGGATGGTCGGAGGAAGCAAACCTCGGGCCAAGGAGCAGCAGCAGCAAGCGACGAGGCGAAGGACGGGCCGACCATGAACAGACTGGTGCACGAGCTGGCCATGAGGAACCAGGTTATCTACCTCGACCCGCCGCTCGAACACGCCAGAGCGAGCTGGTTCCTGCATTTGCACGATTGGCTTGGAATTGTCTGCAACCTGCCCAAGGTCAAGGCTACCCGGTACCAGATGAGCCTCAGCACTGCGCGGTACGAAGAAGATCGGTTTACGGACCTGGCGTCGTATTGCGCCGACGCTCTCAGCCGCGTTTACGGTTCTGTCGAGAAGAAGCTCCGCGAGATTCAGGTCTACGTGGACAAGTGGCTGCAGTTCCAGTCCCTCTGGGATCTCCAGTCTGAGCAGGTGTATGAGGCCATCGGCGAGAAGCTATCGAGCTGGCTCCAGCTGCTCCAAGACATCCGCAAGACTCGGCAGACGTTCGACACGCAGGAGGTCAGCAGGTCGTTTGGCCACATTACCGTCGACTACGACCAGGTTCAGACCAAAGTAAACTTGAAGTACGATCAGTGGCAGCACGAGATCCTGCTCAGGTTTGCCTCTCGCCTGGGGTCCCGGATGCGAGATGTCTACGCCGAAATGTCCAAGATGCGCAAGGATCTGGAGCCGCAGAGCCTCGAGTCAGCCTCCACCGACAAGGCGGTCCAGTTTATCACTGCGGTGCAGGCCTGCAGGAGAAACATCAAGGTGTGGGCGCCCGAGATCGACATGTTCAGGCAAGGACAGTCGACGCTCGTCCGACAGCGCTATCAATTCCCCAACGACTGGCTTGACATTCTCCAGATCGGCAGCGAGTGGGACACCATCAATGAGATGCTGGAAAAGAAGTCCAAGATTGTCAACGACCAAACCGACGCGCTCCGGGCCAAGATTATCGCCGAAGACAAGCTCGTCAACGACCGCATTACCGAGGTCGCGACGCAGTGGAACGAGGAGAAGCCCGTGTCGGGCACCATCCAACCCGACGTTGCCGCTGCCACCCTGACCCACTTTGAGCAGCGGATATCCACCCTCCAAGAGAATGCGAACATGGTTTCCAAGGCGAAAGAGGCGCTCGACCTCCCCGCCGGCGTCGACAACTCGCTGGCCGCCATGATGGAGGAGGTGCAGGACTTCCAGTCGGTCTGGGCCAACTTGTCGACCATCTGGGCCAGCCTCAACGACACGAGGGAGACGCTGTGGACAGCGGTGCAGCCGCGCAAGATCCGGGGCAAGATTGATGACCTCATCAAGAGCACCAAGGATATGCCCAGCAGGATGCGTCAGTACGCCGCCTTTGAGCACGTGCAGAAGATTCTCCGCGGCCTCCTCAAAGTCAACTCTCTCTTGTCCGACCTCAAGTCAGATGCCCTCCGCGACCGACACTGGACCAGGATTTTCAAGCAGCTGAAGCCCGGGAAACGGTATTCGCCCGTGTCCATGACGCTGGGAGACGTCTGGGATCTGAACCTCGTGGCAACCGAGGCCATTGTGAAGGACATCATCGCCCAGGCACAGGGCGAGATGGCTCTGGAGGAGTACATCAAGCAGGTCCGGGAAACATGGTCCAACTATGCCCTGGATCTCGTCAACTATCAGAACAAGTGCCGTCTCATCCGCGGCTGGGACGATCTCTTCACCAAGTGCAGCGAGAACTTGAACTCGCTGCAGGCCATGCGGCATTCGCCTTACTACAAGGAGTTTGAGGAGGACGCTTCGGCCTGGGAGGACCGGCTGAACCGCGTGCATGTTCTCTTCGACGTCTGGATCGACGTGCAGCGCCAGTGGATTTATCTGGAAGGCGTCTTCACCGGCAATGCCGACATCAAGCACCTACTCCCCATAGAGTCGGGGCGGTTCCAAAACATCAACACGGAATTCCTGGCCGTGATGAAAAAAGTGTACAAGCAGCCTTACGTGCTCGAAGTGTTGAACATTCCCAACGTCCAAAAGTCTCTCGAGCGTCTCGCTGAGCTGCTCAACAAGATCCAGAAGGCGCTGGGAGAATACCTCGAGAAGGAGCGCGTCTCGTTCCCGCGCTTCTACTTTGTCGGCGACGAGGATCTCCTCGAGATGATTGGCAACAGCAACGACACGCTGCGGATTGCCAAGCACTTCAAGAAGATGTTTGCTGGTATTTCGGGTCTCACCATGGACGACGACTCCATCATCACCGGCTTTACGTCCAAGGAGGGCGAGGCGGTCAGGTTGAAGAAAGAGATTTCGCTTGCCAAGACCCCGCGCATCAACGACTGGCTCACGCTTCTGGAGAACGGTATGAAGTCGACGCTGGCCCAGCTCCTCGCAGAAGCGGTCGAGTCATACACGCCAATCTTCGAATCCGACAAACTCGACCGCGCCGGCCTCGACACCTACATGGCAGCCTTCCCGAGCCAGATCGTCGTCCTTGCAACGCAGGTGGTGTGGTCAACGGCCGTGGAAAGGTCTCTCGCCGCGGGAGGTAGCACTCTGCAAGCGATATTCGATCGGGAGGTGGAGATTCTTCGCTATCTGGCCGACACCGTCTTGGGAGACCTGGAGGCCATTCAGCGCAAGAAGTGCGAGCAGCTTATCACCGAATGCGTCCACCAGCGCGACGTCATCGAGAAGCTGATCACGGCCAAGGCCAATCACGAAAAGCACTACCTTTGGCTTCTGCAGATGCGATACGTGTACATGCCTGAAGGCGACTATCTTGAGCGGCTCCGCATCAAGATGGCCAACGCTACGCTCAACTACGGCTTCGAGTATCTTGGCGTGCCCGACCGCCTCGTTCGCACTCCCCTGACCGACCGGTGCTTCGGAACGCTCACGCAGGCTCTGTGCCAGCGCCTGGGCGGCTCGCCGTACGGCCCTGCGGGTACCGGCAAGACCGAGTCGGTCAAGGCGCTCGGCCTCCAGCTTGGACGCTTTACGCTCGTGTTCTGCTGCGACGACACGTTCGACTTCCAGGCCATGGGCCGCATCTTCCTCGGTATTTGCCAGGTGGGCGCTTGGGGCTGCTTCGACGAGTTCAACCGTCTGGAGGAGCGCATTCTGTCTGCGGTATCACAGCAGATTCAAAACATTCAGCTCGGCCTGAAGCAAGGCATCGAGGACGACACGGCGCAGATCGAACTTGTTGGGCGGCAGCTCCGCGTCAACGCCAACACGGGTATCTTCATCACCATGAATCCTGGCTACGCCGGACGATCGAACCTGCCCGACAACTTGAAGAAGCTCTTCCGGAGCGTGGCCATGTCGAAACCCGACAAGGAGCTCATCGCCGAAGTGATGCTCTACTCGCAGGGCTTTAACCAGGCCAAGCAGCTGTCCAAGCAGAGCGTTCCTTTCTTCGACCAGTGCTCATCGAGACTCTCCAAGCAAGCGCACTACGACTTTGGTCTCCGTGCGCTGAAGAGCGTTCTGGTCAGCTCGGGTGGCCTGAAGCGAGCTCGTCTGTTAAGTGGCGGTGCCGGCGACCAGCCGCAGGGGCATGATGGTTTGTTTGAGCCAGAAATCATCGTCCAGAGCATCCGCGAGACAATCGCGCCAAAACTTATCCGCGACGACGTCGACCTGATGAAAGCCATCGAGAAGGACTGCTTCCCCGGCGTCCAGTACGTGCCGGCCAACCTGGAGAGGCTCGAAAACGCCATCCGCACCTTGGCCGCGGAACGACAGTTGGTGGTGAACGAGGCATGGATGACCAAGGTGCTTCAGCTGTACCAGATTCAAAAGATTCACCACGGTGTCATGATGGTTGGTAATTCCGGCAGCGGCAAGTCTGGCGCTTGGAAGCTTCTGCTGGATGCTTTGCGCATCGTCGAAGACGTCGAGGGCGTGTCCCACGTCATCGACTCCAAGGTCATGTCCAAGGAGGCCCTCTACGGCAACTTGGACTCGACAACGCGCGAGTGGACCGATGGTCTCTTCACCAGCATCCTCCGCAAGATCGTCGACAACCTTCGAGGCGAAGACTCCAAACGACATTGGATTGTCTTCGACGGCGATGTCGATCCTGAATGGGTCGAGAACTTGAACTCGGTTCTCGACGACAACAAGCTGCTCACCCTGCCGAACGGTGAACGTCTCAACCTTCCGCCCAACGTCCGCATCATGTTCGAAGTCGAGACGCTCAAGTACGCAACCTTGGCCACCGTCTCCCGCTGCGGCATGGTCTGGTTCAGCGAGGACATCGTGTCGCCGACCATGATGGTGCACAACTACCTCGAGACGCTCCGCACCGTCGCCTTTGAGGACCTTGACGAGGATGCAGTCGCCACCGGGCAGAGCCCTGCCAAGACGTTGGCGGTCCAGTCGCAGGTTGCAGATCTTCTGCAGGCCTTCCTTCTCAACCAAGACTTCATCCACAGCGTTTTGGCGGAGGCTGATTCGGGCTACACACACATCATGGAGTTCACCGTCGCCCGCGTCCTCAATACTCTCTTCTCCCTTCTAAACAAGGCTGTCCGGGACCTCATCGAGTACAATGCCCAGCACGTCGACTTCCCTCTGGATCCGGAGCAGCTCGAGTCTTACATGTCCAAGCAGCTTCTGCTCGCTCTCGTCTGGGCGCTGACGGGAGACTGTCCTCTGACGGAGCGCAAGACATTCGGTGACAAGATTTGCAGCCTTGCCGGCTTCGGATCGCCGCCGCTTGATGGCACCAGCTCGCTCATCGACTTCAACGTGTCTCTTCCCCAGGCGGAGTGGACATCGTGGCAAGCCCAGGTCCCCAAGGTTGAGGTTAACACCCACTCCATCACCCAAACCGATGTCGTCATTCCCACCCTCGACACGATTCGCCATGAAGATGTGCTGTACTCGTGGCTGGCCGAGCACAAGCCGCTCCTGCTGTGCGGCCCTCCAGGTTCCGGAAAGACCATGACGCTCTTCAGCGCGCTGCGCAAGCTGCCCAACATGGAGGTTGTCGGTCTCAACTTTTCGAGCGCCACCACGCCCGACCTTCTGATCAAGACTTTCGAGCAGCACTGCGAGTACAAGAAGACCCTCAATGGCGTCATTCTATCCCCGAGACAGATTGGCCGATGGCTCGTCATATTCTGCGACGAAATCAACCTGCCGGCCCCCGACAAGTACGGCACGCAACGGGCAATCTCGTTCCTGCGCCAACTTGTCGAGCACAACGGCTTCTGGAGAACCTCGGACAAGTCGTGGGTGACCCTGGACAGGATTCAGTTCGTCGGTGCTTGCAATCCTCCGACCGATGCCGGACGTACGCCACTGGGCGCCAGGTTCCTGCGCCACGCGCCTCTCATCATGGTCGACTATCCCGGCGAGCTGTCCCTCCAACAAATCTACGGCACCTTCAACTCGGCCGTCCTCAAGATCATCCCGTCGCTCAGGGGAAACGCCGATTTCCTCACGCAAGCCATGGTCAAGTTCTACCTCGAGTCCCAGCAGCGATTCACGCCCAAGATCCAACCCCACTACGTCTACAGTCCCCGAGAACTTACTCGATGGGTGCGCGGTGTTTACGAGGCCATTCGGCCGCTGGAAACGCTGTCCCTCGAGGGTCTCGTCCGCATCTGGGCACACGAAGCTCTCCGCTTGTTCCAGGATCGTCTGGTGGCCGAGGACGAGCGGCAATGGACCGACCAAGCCGTGCGCCGCATTGCCCTGGAGTTCTTCCCCATGATCGACGAAGGGAAGGCACTTGGCGGCCCCATTCTCTTCTCCAACTGGCTGTCCAAGCATTACGTTCCCGTCGACCGCGAGCAGCTCCGAGACTTTGTCAAGGCCCGTCTCAAGACGTTCTGCGAAGAGGAGGTGGACGTGCCGTTGATTCTGTTCAATGACGTTCTGGAGCACGTCTTACGCATCGACCGTGTCTTCCGGCAGCCTCAGGGCCACTTGATCCTCATCGGCGTCAGCGGCAGTGGCAAGACGACGCTGTCGCGCTTCGTGGCGTGGATGAACGGCCTCAAGGTGTTCCAGATCAAGGTCCATGGCAAGTACACGGCGGAAGACTTTGACGAGGATCTTCGAGACGTCCTCCGACGGGCCGGCTGCAAGGGGGAGAAGATTTGCTTCATCATGGACGAGTCCAACGTCCTGGACTCCGGTTTCCTCGAGCGCATGAATACCCTTCTCGCCAACGCAGAGGTTCCCGGTCTCTTTGAAGGCGACGACTACGCTGCGCTCATGACGGCGTGCAGGGAAGGCGCCCAGCGGCAGAATCTGCATCTCGACTCGCCCGAGGAACTCCACAAGTGGTTCACGCAGCAGATCATCAAGAACCTGCACGTCGTCTTCACCATGAACCCACCCGAAGATGGCTTGTCCTCCAAGGCGGCTACCAGTCCGGCCCTGTTCAATCGTTGCGTCCTCAACTGGTTCGGCGACTGGTCCGACCAGGCGCTCTTCCAGGTTGGCCACGAGCTCACCCACTCGATTGACCTTGATCGGCAGAACTTTGCCGCGCCCGACACGATCCCCGTCGCCTATCGCGGTCTTAATCTGCCGCCTTCGCATCGGGAGACCGTGGTCAACTCGATGGTGTACATGCACTACTCGCTGCATCGCTTCAACGCCAAGCTGCTGAAGCAGCAAGGCAAGGTCACCTTCCTCACACCGCGGCACTTCCTCGACTTCGTCGCCCAATACGTCAATCTGTACAACGAGAAGCGCGAAGACCTGGAGGAGCAGCAGCGCCATCTCAACGCCGGTCTCGAGAAGCTGCAGACCACGTTTGAGCAGGTGCAGCAACTCCGTTCCAGCCTCGCGCAGAAGACGCAAGAACTTCACGAGAAGGGCAAGGAGGCCGAAGAGAAGCTCCAGAAGATGCTTGCGGGTCAGCAAGAGGCCGAGAAGCGACAGGCGGCCTCGCTCGAGCTCCAGGCCGTTCTCGAGAAGCAGCAGAAGGAGGTCGAGGTTCGACGGCAAGTCGTGCTCGGGGATCTCGCCAAGGCCGAGCCCGCCGTCGAAGAAGCCAAGAACAGCGTCAGCAGCATCAAGCGCCAGCATCTCACGGAAATTCGTGCCATGTCCTCGCCGCCGCAGGGTGTCAGGCTGGCCTTGGATGCCGTCTGCACGCTCCTCGGCCACAAAGTCAACGAATGGAAGAACATCCAGGCCATCGTGCGCCGCGATGACTTCATCGCGAGCATCATCAATTTCGACAACGAGGCGCAGATGACCAAGCCTCTGCGGACCAGGATGCGAAACGACTACCTCAACAACCCCGAGTTCACGTTTGAGAAGGTCAACCGCGCCTCCAAGGCTTGCGGCCCGCTCGTGCAGTGGGTGTCGGCCCAGGTCAACTACTCGGAAATCCTCGACCGCGTGGGTCCGCTCAGAGAAGAGGTGGCGCAGCTCGAGGAGCAAGCCCTCCAGACGCAATCCGAGCATATTGCCATCGAGAACAACATCAAGGAGCTGCAGGCCAAGCTCAAGACGTACAAGGCCGAGTACGCCGCTCTCATCAGCCAGACCGAAGGCATCAAGCACGAGATGGAGCGGGTCGAGTCCAAGGTGAAGCGAAGCACCAAGCTTCTGGGCAGCCTCGAGTCTGAGAAGACGCGCTGGGAGGAGGGCAGCAGGTCTTTCGAGACCCAGATCAGCACGCTCGTGGGAGACGTGCTCATTGCCGCCGCCTTCCTCGCCTACAGCGGCCTCTACGACCAGACGTTCCGCAAGTCCATGATGGACGACTGGTTGCATCAGCTTCAGCTCTCGGGCCTTCTTTTCAAGACGCTCAACCCCATGACCGAGTATCTGTCCACGGCCGACGAGCGTCTAAGGTGGCAGCAGAACTCGCTGCCTGTCGATGACCTGTGCACCGAGAACGCCATCATCCTCAAGCGCTTCAACCGGTACCCCCTCATCGTCGATCCATCCGGCCGCGTCGCCGAGTTCCTGCAGAAGGAATGCAAGGACCGTCGTCTCACCGTCACGAGTTTCCTCGACGACAACTTTACCAAGCAGCTCGAGAGTGCCCTCCGATTCGGCAACCCGATTCTCATCCAGGACGCCGAGCATCTCGATCCCATCCTCAACCACGTGCTCAACAAGGAGTATCAAAAGACGGGTGGTCGTGTCCTCATCCAGCTGGGCAAGCAGCAGATTGACTTCTCACCTGCCTTCAAGCTCTACCTGTCCACGCGCGACCCCTCTGCCACGTTCCCGCCCGATATTTGCAGCCGAACCACGTTCGTCAACTTTACCGTCACCCAGAGCAGTTTGCAGACCCAGTCGCTCAACGACGTCCTCAAATCCGAGCGGCCCGACGTGGACGAGCGCCGGTCCAACCTCATCAAGCTCCAAGGCGAGTTCAAGGTGCACCTGCGACAGCTCGAGAAGCGGTTGCTCCAGGCGCTCAACGAATCGCGCGGCAACATTCTCGACGACGACAACGTCATCCAGACGCTCGAGACGCTCAAGAACGAGGCCGGCGACATTTCTGCCAAGATGAAGGACACCGAGGGCGTCATGACCGAGGTGGACGAAATTACTCAGCAGTATAGCGTCATTGCGCGCTCGTGCTCGGCGGTATTTGCGGTGCTAGAGCAGCTCCACTACCTCGACCACTTCTACCAGTTCTCGCTCCAGTACTTCCTTGACATCTTCCACCACGTGCTCCACAACAACGAGAAGCTCGCGGCCGAGTCCAACTACAACGTCCGGAAAGACATCATCGTCAAGGACTTGTTCGTCAGCACCTTCAAGCGCACGGCTCTGGGACTGCTGCAGAAGGACAGGGTCACCCTGGCCATGCTCCTCGCTCACGCCGCACCCTATTCCATGGACAAGCATCTCCTCGAAGAAATCATCAACAACCGCGTCGAAGGCAGGGACGTGTCGACGCATCCGGCCGCCAAGGAAGAGCAGTTTGCCAAAGCCCGAAAGGTTCCTGCCCTGAGAGAGAGGCTCGACAAGGCGCCAGCAGGCGACTGGGAGCGTTTCCTCTCCGAAGAGCTTGCCGAGAATTTCGTCCCGCGACTGTGGGGCGATGAAGAGCTCAACCCTCATGAACAGACACTGCAGTCGCTCCTCCTGGTCAAGCTCTTCCGTCTCGACCGATTCGTACCGGCCGCCGAGCGTTTTGTCACGAGCGTGTTCGCACCCGACCTCTTTGACATTGTCGAGGATCTCAAGGAGACCGTCACCCAAGTCTCGGCTACGCGGCCCATTTCTCTCGTATCGTCTCCGGGATTCGATGCCTCGTATAAAGTCGACGGCCTGGTCGAGCGCATGGGCGTCCGGTGCACCAACATCGCCATGGGTTCCAACGAAGGTCTCGCCTCGGCCGACAAGGCAATCGCCGCCGCAGCTCAGACGGGCTCGTGGGTGCTTGTCAAGAACGTCCATCTCGCGCCAACCTGGCTGCAGAGTCTCGAGAAGCGCATGGATAGTCTCAATCCCAACCCCGAGTTCCGACTGTTCTTGAGCATGGAGTCCTCGCCTAAGATCCCCGTCAACCTGCTCCGTGCCAGCAGGGTGCTCATGTACGAGCAGCCGGCCGGCGTGAGGGCCAACATGAAGGACTCGATGAGCTCGCTGAGCAACCGGGCCATGAAGAGCCCGGTTGAGAGGACGAGGCTCTATCTGCTGCTGAGTTTCCTTCATGCCGTTATCCAAGAGAGGTTGAGATACGCGCCGAAGCTTGGTTGGAAGGGCTTCTGGGAGTTTAACGACAGTGACGTAAGTCCCCCCCCCCTCCCCCTACCGCGTAGCATTGGACCGGTTGCTAACCTTAACCCATAGTATGAATGTTCGGCCTTCATTGTCGATACGTGGATCGAGTCGGTCGCCAACAACCGCACCAACGTGGCGCCGTCCAACATTCCGTGGCCCATGATCCGCCACCTCGTGACGGAGACGTACGGTGGCAAGATTGACGACGAGGGCGACTACAAGCTACTCTCAAACCTGGTCACGTCTTTTTTGACCCCAGATGCCTACGAAACCGGCCACCGGCTCGTCGACGACGCCGAAACAGCAACGAGCCTGGTGGTGCCCGACGGCACGAGTTTGAATGAGTACATGGAGTGGATCCACAAGCTGCCCGAACGCGAGCCGCCCACGTACCTGGGCTTGCCGGCCAATGCTGAGAAGCTGCTGCTCGTGGGACTTGGCACGAGCATGATTTCCAATGTGGGAAAGGTGGCGGATTTGCTGGAGGAGGGTGAGCAAGTTATGGCGGAAGCGTGATAAACGAAACGGTGTGAAGACGCACCAGCACAACTATTGTCACTCTACTTTATTAATCCTTTTTTCCATTTGTACAAATCGCTTGTTGCTAGACTGGTATTTTGCTTGAAGCGAAGGTGGGTGTGGCTATTGTGTGTATTGAGGAAAGACACGCTTTAAGTAGCAGGGGGGAATAGGGGGTTTAGACGATACTTTTTTTTTTGTTTTGGTTGCTTGTTACCCACGCACTTGATACCCTCGAATTTATTTCAGAATGTGGCTTATCCCGCAGCCTGCTTTTGTCAATTCTAATAGCTGTATTTGAAGCTCGTAGTCCAAAGTGATTGATTCTGACTCGGTCGGTGACGTAACTTTACTGGCATGCCAACAACCTAGTAAGTAGGCTTGGAACACACATGGAAAGTCAGCTTGCCTACAACGTTTAAAAAATAATAGAAAAATGGGAGACAGTTGAAAAAATTCGACGCGCTTAGAATGACCGAACCAAAATAATAAAAGACACTCCAGGTGGGACTCGAACCCACAACCTTTCGCTACTACACTGAAGTAGTAGAAATTTAGGAAGCGAACGCGCTGCCATTGCGCCACTAGAGCACTGGAGATGATTAATATTCTGCCGCCTTAATTCTGATAATATTTGTTACTCATAAAGAGCACCCACCAAAAAATTAGTTTAACCTTAACCCTAAGCACGCAGACCGTATTCGTCGAAAAGCCCTACCCTTAGAATACAAAAGGGGTTTGCTTGGCTATATCACTTGACATTTGGGTCTTAGTGAAAAGGTGGAAACAATAGCATTTAGAAAGGATTATCAACTTTCTGATGTTTAGCTATGACTTGCCTGTTAGCCGGATAGAGCTCAAACACTATTCATGCTTAACGGGACGCCACCCTGACCAAACGCGCTTACTGCGTGGATAACCTTACATGGATCTGACTACAAATTGGCGGAATGGTGGTGTACATCGTAGAGTGGAACTTAATACAACTTCTACAAGGTTATTCTTAGGTGCTTGCTTTATTGACTGGATATATACCTGGAGCTTAAGTCTTCCAATGACTTCAGAAGGTTTCATTCCTTTCTGCTTCATTCTGCTTACTCTCTTCTCTTCCTTTTTCTCCTTCTTCCTATTTCTATATTTACTTGCCACCCCCTCCCCTTTCCATTTGACGTCGCTTTAAATAGGCTCACTGAACAACTCAATAACGATGTGCAAATACTTCCACTACTTTACACTGGGCCTGCAACATTGTCTTTGTCTCAATATCTAAGGACCAGGACCAATGAGGATGACACGAATATAACATCCACGTGATATCCTGGGCCTTGCCTTTTACTTTCATTCACTACCCGTTCGAACGTTTTCACGTGGTATTTGCGGCTCCTTGACCAAGAGGCAACTTCGAACCATTGAAGTGCACGGTTCATTTCGATCCAGTTACTTCCTTTCCGCGACCATATTCACGGGCCTAGGAAGTGGATTTTGGCCGCTGTTGGTCCTTTCTTTGACTTCTTCGACGGTATACCAATCGAGTCACAATGAATCATCGGGACTCAACACTTCTCCCAGCTTCAACCTGACAGTTCCCTCTTCATTCTCGACCTCTCCCCATCCTCATCCCCAACAGCATCGTCGCCATGTCGATTCTCCCCATAGTCGGCCCTCCTAAGAGCCCTCTGGCTCGATATCGCCTCCTAGCGCCGACGGCCGCCGTACGCGTGAGTCCTCTCTGTCTCGGTACCATGAACTTCGGAAGCCGCTGGAGCCACGTGATGGGCCACTGCGACCAGAGCTCCGCCGAAGCTATCCTCGACTACTACTACGAGCAAGGTGGCAACTTCATCGACACGTCGAACAACTACCAGTTTGGCGAATCAGAGATGTGGGTAGGCGAGTGGATGAAAAAGCGCGAAATTCGTGACCAGATTGTTCTCGCGACCAAGTATACCACCAACTACCGCGCCGGCAACAGCAATGAGGGCGAGATCCTGGCAAACTTTGGAGGCAACGGTGCGAAGAGTTTGTTCTTGTCGGTGTATAACAGTCTTAAGCGGCTGCAGACAGACTATATTGACATTGTGAGTCGCCACTTTCGCCCTGTGCCGGTCCGAAGGAGAAAACCCCACCACTTACAAGTCGCTGTGCTCCCTTAGCTTTACGTGCACTGGTGGGACTACACGACCGGCGTCCCAGAGCTCATGCAATCTCTCAACCAGCTCGTACTCCAAGGGAAGATTCTCTATCTCGGCGTCAGCGACACGCCAGCCTGGATTGTCGCAAAGGCCAATGAATACGCCCGCAATCACGGCCTGCGTCAGTTTTCGGTCTACCAGGGCCGTTGGTCAGGTGCTGCCCGCGATTTCGAGCGCGATATCATACCTATGACGCGTGAAGACGGCATGGGTCTCGTGCCCTTTGGCGTTCTCGGCAGCGGCGCCTTCAAGACGGAGGAACAGCGCAAGGCAGCCACGAGCGGCCGCAAGATGACGGCTACAGAAGACCAGATCCGCATCAGCCGCGAGCTCGAGACAATTGCGCGCTCCAAGGGCGGCTCCCCAGACCTGATTACGAGCGTTGCCCTCGCCTACGTTCTCCACAAGGCGCCTTACGTCTTTCCTGTTGTCGGCCTACGCAAGGTCGAGCACCTCAAACAGAACATCCAGGCACTCACGCTGCGACTCACCAACGAGGATATTGAGCGGATCGAGCGCGCCGTGCCGTTTGACCTCGGATTTCCGCATGACTTGCTTTGGAATGCAGCTGAGAACGGGGGTAGAGTGCCTGACAACCCGGCCGACGTGTGGTTGAGCAGAATGAGCGGCAATATGGACTACGTACAGATCCCCAAAGCTATTGCGCCTCCTGTCCGGCCGAAATCCTCGTCTAGCAAAGGCGAGCAGTAGATCTCTTCGCCCCGCCGCCAAAAGAAGACCCAGTATGCGCAGCAGCAGCAGCAGTGGGGACCGTATCCAGGTTCGTGGGGATCTCCGCCGAACTAGGGAACAACAGGGAACCCTTAGTAATGGTATGACATATCGAATTTGCTACAGTAAAAGGGGTGGCGGCTCTTGCTAGATGTTGAAGGGGTCTGGTCATCCACGCTATCAGGACTGCCACACCACGACATCTAGAGGAAGTTCTAGCAAGCCGATAGAGTATATATTAAAAATACATTTTCCCTTGCCCGCTAAACTCCAGCCGGATACAATTACATACCTCGGTCGCCCATGCTACGAAGGGATGGAGTTCTCAGCCTTGAGACATTTGCTGGTCATACACCTATCCGTTGTGCCTCGGGGGCCGTCATGCCGAATGGCATGGCTGCGATAAGCTACGCAGCAGCATTACCGTTGCATCCTGCCTTTCATTCGGCTTCGGCGGACTCCTCTGCGTCCGACGCTGTCGATGTCGGCCCACGACGCCTCCTCCGCCTGGCCCTCCTTATGGGGTTAGACGGCCTTATTGGAGGAGCATACGACGCGCCCAACTGTCTGCGCAAGCATGGCCACACCAGGCGGTGCGGCATCAAGGGGGCCAGGCATGTGGCCGTGGCGTAGTCGCCCATGTGCGAAATGGTCACGGGCATGAGCTGCCGGTGGTGCTCGTAGGTAACGCGGGCCATAATGCCGGCGACGGGCTTCTCCGGGACATGGAGAGGGGGAGGGCTCGGCGCTCTCTCCGCTTCTCCCTCAGTTTTGTCCGCTTCGGCCCCCTCCGCCCTGGCCTCTGCGGTCTCCTTGGTCACTTCCATTGTAGATGGTGATGATTCTAGGTTTTCTATGTTGATTCCTGATGCCAAAATTCCACCGCCAAAGATGCCTTGCTCGGCCAAGACTTCCCCCAGCACATCTATATTGGACTGCTTGCCGAGTCCGGACCTTGCCTCGACGTGGTCCTTGCCATGCGTGGTCGTGGTCTTGGAGGCAGCCACCGGCGATGGGGAATATTCGAAATTCGTCGCTAAATAGTCGTTACGGCCCACACGAAGGGTCAGGATCTCTATCTGGCTCATCAATACGTGTCTGCCAAAATGGGCTTTGATGACCGCCTCTTTTGCCGCCCACCTAGTTGGTACGGGAAATTTTCTCAATTAGCGCCGACGGAAAAATAGAAGAGAGAGGGAGAAAGGAGAGAGACTAACCTCCCAGCTATAAACTGGGCCGTCGATCCCATCTTGCCGCGCTGCTTGTGATCCAGCGTGGGCTGCTTTCCCTTGGGTTTGTGCAGGTCACGGAGGAATTGCAGGGCATCGACGGCCCGGGTCTGTTTCAATTCCTCGGGCGTTAGGACGTGCTTCACGAAGCGCTCGGCATATCTTGGCTTCGAGAGTATCATGCGTATGCGATCTATGCTGGTGATGTCCGAGCCGATATGAAGCTGGAAGGGAAACTCAAGCGTTGGCTTGACGAATTTCGCCATCTTGTCTGCGCGATCGCTCCCAAGCCTACCGTCATGGGCCGACACGCCTCCCCTACCCCAAAATTGGAAAGAGTGACCAGGAAAAGAATAAAGGAACGAATCGATAGAGAGCACAGAGGCAGCGATTGCAGTTGTTCCATCAACATGCTGATGATGGAAATCTCTGGCATTAGGGAGCTTGGTCCCTCTTTTGTCCTCACAGGGATTGATTTCGGCGGCTTATCTTATCGATAACGATAAGGAGCTCTCCAACGACGTCACCACCAGCGAACTTCGCTTTGCCCTTTTTGTCAGAGGGCTCGAGATTTATTTGATCTCAATTTTCTTACTTTTATCCCGTCCTGGAGGGAATTAAAAGGTCATGTCTTTGCTTTCTTTTAGACGCTTATGAAACTACTTGTTGCTTACAGTGCAGAATCCAAAATATCTTGTATTATTTCCAACAGCATAACAAACTTTTGCCCGCTCCAATTTCTTGATCCTGACTCTTGTCCACCCACTCTCTCCCTCTAGCACCCTTGATACAAGCCACTGTGATTGATCCTGCAAGTCACCAGTATCGGTAGCTGATCAAACCGTAAAGCTAGCGTTGTATAGTTCCGCCGCTCTGCTGGTTGAAGTTTGCCCATGATTTAGCTCTCGCCCAGGAGAGGCGCACGCTCCTGGTCCGCTGGTGCTACAATGGCGGCGTCCCGCTTTCTGTTCTGGACGGCTGGTAGAGCTACCACCACGGTGCTGACAAACAAGACAGACATTATGACAAACGCAAAGATCCACTGGAAGGCGATGACCTGATTCAAGAATTGAGCAACGCCGATTGCCGCAGCGAGGGTGCTCAGGCAGAAGCCCATCGTATAGTCCTACAGCCTGTTAGCGGACACCAAAGGGTGACTCTGGAAAAGAAGCCTCGTACCTTGTAGATCACAATGAAGAAGCCACCATACACCAGAAGCGACCAGATGAAAATGTTTCCAAAGATCCTCGGCAACAGGTGGTCCGGATGCCGAATCATCAACGCTCCATTCCAGTAAATGGCCACAAAGGTCCACGCCAGCGGTCCCGACACCACGGGCAGGTGGATGAAACGCGGGTACGAGTTGTGGCGGAAGTAGAGGGCCGACAGGTTGATGAAGTTGAGAATCACAATCAGTTCCGCCCAGATGAAGTGCGACCTAACAAACAACATCACAAAGGCAAAGTGAAAGAGATTGTTGAGGATGAAGTGGCTGCCCACGCTCGCGGCCGCGTTCACTACCTCTGCTTTCTTGGAGAAAAGGTGGCCAATGTAGGCAGCCTGCAGGATGAACAGGACGACCCAGTAGATGTTGCCGATGACCGAGTTCATCGTGAAGGCCGTCGGATAGAGGTAGTTCTGGTCCCATATCCGCTTGCGGATCTTGAAGCCATCGTGGGGCTCATTTAAGGAGTAGTAGAAGGAAACGACGATGGATAGTAGCCATGTTACTGTCGTGAGGACCTTGTACGTCGTGATGGAACCCGTGGTGTGCGATTCGTGCTTGGCGAATGGGTTCACTGTCGAAGAAAGTTAATAGCTATTCAGGCCATGAGAGCAAGCTGTGGCCGAGAATCATGAACGTACTGGACTGGAACGATGGCATCTTGACGGTTGGCGTCAATGGACGAGCTAGGTGTTATGCGGATTGAATCGTCTTACACGGTACTTAGAGCTTTCGCTGGATGGAGGGTTGCAGATGATTGTTGGGGAGAAACGGGAGGCCGTCTTTATGTTAGGAAAACTACATGGCAACATGGGAAAAAATTAGCAGGCAGTCAAGGACGCCAGGGAGGCCACATGAGCACAATCCAGTATGATGTACGAGGCAGACGGCTGCAGTTCCCGCCCCCCTTGTGTCATTTTGCGGGGAAGTTGCAATGATGCATCGAGATCGGTGGCGGCTGCCATGAACGTACCGACGCAATTCAGCAAATCCTGGTTTGACGCCGCCAACTCTTGCCTTTCTTTCAGCTGTCTGATTTTCACCCCTTTGTTGGTATTCATTCCAGTTCTTTATCTCCATGTCTCACTTTTCTTGTCTAAAATGGATTGCTCTATTGGGGAAACCGCCTCATGTGTCTATTCAGGACGACTCTCCGGCTAAGTGGCATGTAACCTTCGTGTTTCTGGCCAGTCTACGCGCTAAGAACGAAGCCAGGAACAAAAACAGCAATTCTTGCTCCCCGCGGGAAGTCTACTTTGTTCAAGTTGGCTTGTCTATCCGTTTCATGATTAGCGTCTGTGTGAGCATTCTGCCTCCGCCCACTTACACACCATGTCGATCTTGGCACGCAAGCTATGTGTACGTACTCCAAAATCTGCCTGACTTACAGGGTAAGCTACTCAGACATGGGCGCTTAACGGCCGACAAAGTACCATCGGGGGAATCACGTTCAGTCCATGCAAAGATTCATTTGACGCTGCGTCGCGAGGTTTGAACAGACCAACAACTTGGTCCCGGTTAGGCTACAGGTGTGTCTGCGTGTCTCGCCCGTCATGCTGAACTCGGTGTCAAGGAATGCAGGCCTGGTAGAGGAGGGCACACCAAGAAAGGTCCCGGTCTACAATTGTCGGAGCATTTATACCCACCCTCAACGAAACCCCTCCCGGCGTGTTCAATTCCCTCCTCGGTATTGCAGTATTCCATTTTGGCAACTTGATGTCGGAAGTTCGTAGTGAAACCTTGGTCTCGGAAAATGACAGGCCAGCGAGCTCGTCATTGGGTTGTTTGCCACCAAGCCCACCAATGGCAGGGAGAAGCCCGCTGGCAAATACATTGGCCGGGCTTCTTGTGAAGCAGGCGGCTTATATCGGGCCAGCCCTTGGTATTCGCGTCGTCGTCATCTACGCTTCCGTGCCCGATCGAATGGCGTCATATTTGTTGCGGAAGTTATGAGGATGGTGTTCTAACCTTTGAGGCCATCGCATAGACTATTCTAGTGGGAGGCTTGCTCCGTTTCTTGCCATTGAGGTGCAATACAATGCCGCTGACTTGGTTCTGCCATTGGTACTTTCATGATCCCTTAGTTCATGAAGGTGGTCCGGCTGACGCGATGACCTTTGGGCCCCCGCTCTGAACTTGTTTCCCCGCTTTCATTTCAATTGCCCGACTCTCAACTCCAGTGGGTGAGCGGTACGCTAAAAGTTTTCGAATCATTTGTTCCCATCTTTCGGCTTTTTTGCTACTTTTCTTATTTACTTCCCTCTGTTTTCTATTATTCCCCTATTATCCCTCCCTTCTTCCTTTTGTTTCCCTCTACACTCGCTGCTTTGCTCTACTTCGCTAGATAGATTGGAGAGATGCGAAAACATTTTTGCATCCTACAACACTTTGGTAATAAGGAAGTAAGCCAGGCGCCTATTGGTAACTGACATCCTACATCGTCACCTCTTGTCGAAACGCCGGGTGCCCAGCCAGCTTGTCTTCTAGCACGGCGAGGAGACGGCGACGGTGTACACCGAGGCCCCAAGAGGACACCCCGCGGGGGTTGCCAGCAGCCCTCGTTGAGAATCTGCTCAACACGTGCATCAGTGCCCGATCACCGGCCATGGTGCTTAAGTGGTGCAGATTGGCGACCGTGCCCAACGCTGGTAGTCGCCCGGCCCATCCGGATCGATTAATCATGAATTGCCAGAGGGGTGATCGAGAAATACCAGCCGACGGGTTATGTCAAGTGGATAATACGACATTTTCCACATCGCTATGAGCATGCTTGACATTAGCTTCTCATTTTTCTCAATCTACCTCGAAACGTCAGAGTCTCTTTCCGCTGTAGTACCCGTTGCTTCGTTGGCCATCGAGCTACATTGGTTAGGCCTTAAATCCATTGGTCAATGTTATTGCATCGCTGGCCGCCCACGGAGACGGTCACCTGGACATAGATTTTGAGGTCCTCTGCTTCCGGCCAGCGCCCAGTTCAACTCCCTCTGTAATCCGTAAGCATTTGGCATCCAATGGCAACCCTTGGGACGGCACTAATAAACGGTCCCCCACACTACCTCGGCATCGATACAATGTGATTCAGAGAAACGAACAGTAAGGTTCCGCCAGAGTTGTCGGAGTTGTGGCACACAGAATGGACAAAATGTGAACAGAATTCAAAGAAAATAAAATGTTAGAAAAGTATATTCGATATTGAAACATGCCCTTATTTTATCTAGGTCAAACTTTCCACGCTCCTCATGATGCAACGTATAAAGACTGGAAGTAGTGTAGTCTCCCAGCCAGTCCATGCTTTAACAGTATTCATGCCAGTTATGGCGAGCAGTGCCCTCGAATGGTAAAAACCCTGTTCGTCTGCTTGATTACATTGACGAAAGTGGTTTTGGATGCCTGGACTTGGGTTAGAGCTTGGGTCAACCAGAACTCTATTCTGATCCATCACTCACATGTCATGTTGTCGAGACCGTGACGAATGCCCTGTCACCGGTCATCGCCCATTGCCTTTGCCCCTGAGCCCTCCTCTGCGGGTCTTTGTCCAGGAGAGTTCGATGGGTCGTATGGTTTGATGTGTTTGATGGGGTGTAATACGGCGAACTTGGTCGGCGCCTCTGGCCACTTTGCGAAAATGATCCGTTGTCCCGACTCCCGCTACGACCATCCATGCTGTGAAGGGGGCCTGTAATATTCGATGGTTGTAGTTCGAACAGATTTGTAGTTCGAACAGATCGCCCGGAATTGATGGTCGGTTGCATTCGAGATAGAGATGGATGAAAATAAAATCGATGGCTTGACCTCGTTGAAATCGTCGACAGCGGTTGTGAGCAGGTACGGATCAAATCATCTCAGTTGCGGGACGCGAAGACCAATAAATAAAATCCAGTCACGTTTAGACCGGCAGATGGAACCTCGTCAAGGCCCGTTTATCCACGGAGGCAGGCAGGCAAATCATGTGGTAGGAAATGCTGGTCGAGTTCGTTTAGTCGACAAGCGCTGAGGGCCGACATGCCGGTTACTCTGCGTTGGAATTGGCAGCAGGAAAACTACCAAATTACAATTTCTCTCATATCTGAGGATGACAAAAGAAGTACAAAATTGCAGCTCGCCACCGGACACGGGTAAACCCACACCACAGGTGTGCTTACTGACGCATTAACTTTTAGGTACGTACCAAACTCTTCCACGCTGGGGGGTGTTTATTTTTTGGATTCTGACCTGCTCGCCGACGAATTTCCATTTTTGTCGGGCAAATTCCCAACAACCACGCTGCAAGAGCGATGGGCGCCCTGCGGCTCTCTACGGCTCTTGCAGGCACAGGATGGAACTGTATTGGATTGGTTGTCTGGCTGTGAGACAGCTTGGGCGGGTGTTTGCGTGGTTTAATTGGAAATTCCAATTTGCCCCGACAGAGTGGCAGTGACGGTGAAAATTGTAAGTTTGCACACAGCTGGTTCGCATAAGAGTTTGTTGCCTTGCGGTGGCTTCAATTAGGCAACCTAACAAGGTTGATTTCCCCCCTCCTGCATGTCTGCTGTTCTATTCCGTTCTATGGAGTCTTTAGTTTAAGTCTTGTGGGTTTCGGTTGGTTTTGTAATTTCGGGCGAGGCTCTGCTTCTCGGCACCATGGCCCTCGCCATGTTGTCCGGAGTTGCAGCCCTACTTTTCGGCGGTCAAGATTTATAACCTGAGTCGAGCTCGTCGCGCATTGGTTCTTGATCGTTATCATTTTACAATCGTGAAACCAAGATTGGAAGCACAGCGAATTCTTCATGTCGATCAGCAGCCGACCAACAGCAAACATGGCGCCTAGAAGGTCCGACGTGACAGATCAACCGCCGACCAAGCTGAGAGCTCAGAGGAAAGAAAAGAAGATGTGGGAGGAGCACAAAGAAAAAATCGTCGAACTATACCGCGACTCAGACTTAGAGAACGTGATGCGTAAGATGAGCGAGGAGCATGGCTTCAAGGCTAAGTAAGTTGTTCCCCAAGCTGGGACTAGGACAGAGCGGGCCATGGGAATTGGAAATGCTGCCAGTTGCATGCCAGCGCTGACTTTTGCCCTTCAAAGCAAACGACAATACGTCTACGAGCTCGGCAAGTGGAAAGTCAAAAAATACAAGAACGGCAGCAGCGCCAAGTCTGCAAATGCCCGCAAAAAATCGCGAGACGAATTACAACCTGCAAACCTTGTCCCGGATCAGGACGTCCTCAAGAAATTATATCCGCTAGTCCCTGGCACATCGAACATCATTAATCGGGACGAGACGCCGGAGCTATTGGTACTCAAGGGAGATTTCTCCTCTGGCGTTTCGGACGATGACCTGGCCTTTAAGTTTTACCTGGCGATAGAAGAAAAGGTTCAGAATTTGCCGCCTCTTGCCAAAGAACGTTTGCTCATCTCACGCGCACGCGCCGCCGAAACGAGGGAAAATGCCGGAGAGGTCATTAAAAGCATACATGCGGAGATGTCCACGCCGGCCAGCCAAGAAGAATCTTCCGAATCCTTGTCGTTCACCGTCGCCTTGTACAATATTCTCTTGGGGTATGTCTATGATCGGAGTGTGGATGGAAGGAAAGAATCGAGTGGGAAGCAACAGGCGGTTGCGTTTGTGACAATGGGCATGCGCCAGCTGGTCGACGAGAACTACAAGCTACGAAGTGGTCCAACAAAGCACAAGGTATTCGACATGGTCACTTACATGCTCCTCAACTACGGCCTTGACGTCTACATCGCGTCATACAAGCCTGGAAATGAGGGGAAGCCTCTGCCGAAAGATTTCAAGTTCTCAATTCTGAGAGATTTTGTTGACCATCAAGGCCTGCGTGAGATGATTACGCAGAAAGCTCCACCCACAATTCTCAGGGAATGCCTCAAATGGTGCATTGAGAAGTTGGAATTTTCCTCGACCGACCGTCTATCACAGCATCTCGCGGACTTGCTGCAGATGAAATGCAAGGACTGTTTTGTTCTTTGGAAGGCTGATATTCTCATATACTGTTTTCTTTGGTGCAAATGGTATGAAGGGTACGCCGAGGGGCACGCAGCGCCATGGTCCCAGAGCTCCATGGTCCAGCTAGGCATTTCCTTCTCGGATCTCCTGGTAACTGTGGTGTGGATGTTCATGCATCCAGAGCAAGATGCTTCGCGGAAGAAGCAATCAGGTCATGGAGCCACATCTGAGCAGCAGGTCCCCAGGCCCTCTGGCGACCACGCTGAACTAAAGGCGGAGACCAAGGCTGAAACCGCAGAGCAAAAATCCACCAAGTTGGAAGGGCCAGATCAGGTCAAGATCGAACTGTCGCCAGCCCCAGCAATAGCCATACCCGACCCAGCATTTGTCGAGACAGCTAGCCGGGCCGAAACTCTCATCCCACTCGCCAAAGGAAGAGCCCAGGAGCTGGCGAAGGCCAAGGAGAATGACCTGTGGGCGCAGGCCCTGGACGAATTCACTTGGCTCAATAGCCACACGGATCTACCAAAGGAGGAGAAGGAATTCAACCAAAATGTTTTTTCACGAACTCGTAAGTTCATCGATGAGTTGGTCATGGCCGGCCCAAAACCCGACACATTGCTCCCGCTACGTCCGGGCGGAAGGCAGCAGGATTTCAGAGGTGGTCTGGAGCCCTTTCCCGGCAATGGGGTAGCTCGCTCAAGGGACAACGGCCACCAAATTGGGAAGGTATACGTCAATGGAGTTAGTAGAGGAGGCGATGAGGTTGAAGAAGAGGAAGAGGACGAGGAAGAGGATGGGGGAGAGTCTGGTGATCTAATGGATATGGAGGATGATGAGACCATGAAGGACGCTACCGAGAATGATGTTGACCTGGACTGAAACTAGCAGCCAAAAAGCACGTCGTGGAGGCTTGGATCTCGCAATATGGTCTGCTTCATTTATATGACTTATGAATCATCTTGGCTTTTCGGGCAAAGGAAGACAAGACTTTGGCCGGTCACATTGACCGTTCGCGCAAGAGACAGGAGCAACAGCACAGGATACCCATTATTTATGAACAGGATTCTATATTTATCTAGCTAGGAGGAAAGCTGTAAGGTACGGCGTTGGATGTAGGGTTGGTTTGTTTGCTTGGAATTCAATGTTTGTTTTGCCAATAGGCTTGCTATCAACCAGAGCACTCCTCTATGTCGCCCTTGCTCGTCAAACCACTTTCAAACCACTCCAAAGCGCCAGTTTCTTCGATTCTGGATTTAAGTGGAAGACTCGGGGCCTCCTCTCAGGCCTATTTCAAAAAAATCTCAATATCTAACTCGATCATGTTGGGGATATTACCAATTCGGTGCAAATAGATGGCCTTGTCTTGTGGCAGTGGGCATCTACCTCCTGGTCTGCGCCTGCCACACCCAGGAGACGGCGGTTTCCTATTCCTCCCT